>WBZQ01000153.1_pt2 | contig 18827 bp, 16 predicted proteins | sample 5204251 | NCBI WGS metagenome assembly WBZQ01 (sample SAMN12412402, study PRJNA552823) | activated sludge metagenome | isolation source: activated sludge from nitrification reactor of wastewater treatment plant... | place: USA: Virginia | collected 2017-09 | reverse complement strand
CGAAGGCGCTCATCCGGCCGGGCCGGACGAGAGGGGGCTTTGGCAAATGACCAAGTCCGAGACGACCCGCGAGCCCACCAGATGCTCCTGGATGATGCGCTCCAGGTTCTCCTCGCGGCAGTCGCGGTACCAGACCCCCTCGGGATAGACGACCGCGATGGGGCCCCCGGCGCAGATCCGCAGGCAGTTGGCTTTGGATCTGAGGACGCCGCCACGTTCCGAAAGCCCAAGCTCCTTGAGGCGTCTCTTGAGGAACGCCCAGGCCAAGAGCGAGGTCTCGCGATCGCAGCACTTGGGTTCCGTGGGGTCCGCGCACAAGAAAATGTGGCGCCGCGCGACCGGAATGCCGATCTTCTCGGCAACCGCCGCGAGACGCTCCTCTAGCTCTTGGTCCTGGGCTTCGGTCATCGGATTCCCTGCCTCTTCATCGAAAGCGCGATCTGCCTCTTGGCAAGATGGACCGACAAGACCCGGACCTGCACCCGGTCTCCAGGGCTGACCACATCGCGCGGGTCCTTGACGAACCGGTCCGCGAGCTGCGAAATGTGCACAAGGCCGTCCTGGTGAACCCCGATGTCGACAAACGCCCCGAAGTTGGTCACGTTGGTCACGACGCCGGGACAGACCATGTCGACCTTCAGATCCTCCAGCGAATGCACATCGCGAAACTGGAACGGCAGAAACTCCTCACGCGGGTCTCTCCCCGGCTTCTCCAGCTCGGCCAGGATGTCCTCGTAAGTGTAGGCGCCGATCTCGTCTTTCAGCCCCTTCGATCTCCGAACCAGCGCCACACCCGGGCCGAGAAGGTCCGCGACGCGCCTGCCCTCGCACGCGGCGAAGGACTCCAGGGCGTCATACCGCTCGGGGTGGACGCCGGTGTTGTCGAGCGGGTGGTCGCCGTTTGGAATGCGCAAGAAGCCCGCGGCCTGTTCGAAGGTCTTGCGTGTGAAACGGGGGACGTCAAAGAGCTCTTTTCGCGAGCGGAAAAGACCCTTGTCTTCGCGCTGTTTGACAATCGCCTTGCCGAGCGCGGGCCCGATCCCCGAAACGCGCGACAGAAGATAAGGCGACGCGGTGTTGAGGTTGACCCCCACGCGGTTCACCGCGACGTCCACGACGAGGTCGAGCCGCTTCCTAAGCGCGGCCTCCGAAACGTCGTGCTGGTATTGGCCGACGCCGATGCTCTTGGGGTCGATCTTGACAAGCTCGGCGAGCGGGTCCTGGAGCCTCCGCGCGATCGAGATCGCACCCCGGATCGTGATATCGAGATCCGGAAACTCTTCCCGCGCGACCTCGCTGGCGCTGTAGACGCTGGCGCCGGATTCGTTGACGAGGACGACCGGCACGTCGAGGCCGGCCTCGGCAAGCGCGCCGCGGACGAAGCCCTCGGTCTCGCGCCCGGCGGTCCCGTTGCCGACCGCGACCGCGCGGATTGAGGCCTTCTTCACCATGTCGACAAGCCGCCGGGCCGCGCGGGCCTTGGCCTCGTTGTCGTGTAGATGGACGACCGCGCTCTCAAGGTACTTGCCCGAGTCGTCCACGACCGCAAGCTTGCACCCCGTGCGAATCCCGGGGTCGATTCCCAAGACCGGCTTCGAGCCGAAGGGCGACGCGAGGAGGAGCTTGTGAATGTTTCCCGCGAAGACCTCGATGGCGGCGTCCTCCGCGACGGCCTTCAGAGCCTTGTGAGCCTCACCCTCGAGGCTGACCAGCACATGCGCCTTGAGCGAAAGCCGCGCGGCCTTCTTGAGAATCGCCGAGCCCGGCGACGGCACGCCCGCGGCGGCCGCCTCCTCGAAGTGAAAAAGGAGCCGGTCTTCGAAACCGGGGTCGCTTGCCGCGCCGCCGATCGAGGCCGAGAGCTCGCCCTCCAGCCAACCCCGGCGAATCGCCAAGTAGCGGTGCGAGTTCTCAGGCTTTAGAAGCGACCCGAGCCTCTCCTCGTAGGCGAAGTAGTTCTCGTACTTGCTGTCGGGCCTGGCCTTCTCCCCGCGGCGCACCGTCAACGCGCCCTCGGAAAAGAGAGCCTGCCGCGCGCGCTGGCGGAGCCTCTCGTCGTCGGAAAGCCGCTCAATGAGAATCTCCTGGGCGCCCGCGAGAGGCGCCGCGACGTCGCCATATCCCGCCGACGCGGTGACCTCATTGAGATACGAAGAGGCCACGGTCTCCAGGGTCTCCTCGGATCTCGCAGAAGCGACCCCGTGCGCGACATCCCAAATCCAATCCGCCAAAGGCAGAAGCCCGGCCTCCTTGGCAAGCGTCGCCTTGGTTTTGCGCTTCTTCTTGTAGGGAAGGTAGAGGTCCTCTAAGGCCTGCGGGTCGAAGGTCGAGAGAATGCGCTCGCACAGCTCCGGGGTGAGCTTCTTTTGCCCGTCGATCTCGGCCACCAGGAACGCCTGCCGTTTGAGGATCTCGTCCCAGCTCTCCTTGGCCTCCCGGATCGCCTGAACGGCGACCTCGTCCAGCCCGCCCGTCGCCTCCTTCCGATAGCGCGCGAGGAAAGGGATCGTCGCGCCCTCGCCGGAAAGGCGCACCACCGCCGCGATCGACGCGGTCGAAATGCCCGGGTGCGAGGCCCGGAACCACTCTTCGAAGCTCATCCTCGGGATTATCGGAGAGGACGCTCCGGCCGCTTGGCGGAAGGCCGGGTGCTAAGCTGAATTCGATGCTGTTTTCGCGGGAGGTCGAAGTCGCGCTCGTGGCCCTGTCGCGCTTCGACCCCGAGGGTCCATCGGGAAAGGGCCGCGGTGGTCGCGACCTTGCCAAAGAGAGTTCCTTGCCGCCCGCCTTTCTCGCCAAGGTTCTCCAGCATTTGGCACATTCCGGGATCCTGAGGTCCCGCCGCGGGCGGCACGGCGGCTTTCTTCTGGGGCGACCCGCGAAGGAAATCGCCGTCGCCGACGTCCTGATCGCGATCCACGGCGTCGAACGACCGGAGGACGTCTTCCCTCCTCTCCCGGCGCCCCTCGAAACACATTTGGGTCCCGCTCGCGAGGCGCTCTTGCAAGCGCTGAAGACCGTGACCGTGGCCGATCTTGGTCAGGCTCCCCGAGCGAACGAGACGTTGCCGAAACCATGAAGGATCTGCGCGCCTTTCTTGCGGCCCTGAGGCGTGAGGGCGACCTCGTAGAGGTCTCGTGCGAGGTCGATCCCCGCCTGGAGATCCCCGAGATTCACCGCCGGGTCATCGAAGAAGGCGGTCCGGCGCTGCTCTTCCAAAGGCCCAAGGGCTCGCCCTTCCCGGTCGTCACGAACCTGTTCGGAACGCCCAAGAGGATCGCGATCGCGTTTGGGAACCGCCCTCTCGACTTTGTCAAATCGGCGGCCCGCGCCGCCAAGGAGCTCCTTCCGCCCACGCCGGCAAAGCTGTGGGGCTTTCGCAAGCTGGCCTTCCAGGCGCTTGCCGTCGGAACCTCGCGAGGCCCCGGAGTCTCCCGCGCGCCCGTGACCGAGGTGGTCGAGACCGACGTGGACCTTTCGCGCCTGCCCGCCTTGACGCAATGGCCGGAGGACGGAGGGCCCTTTCTGACCCTGCCGCTTGTCTACACGGAGCACCCCGAGCGCCACGAGCACAACCTCGGCATGTATCGCGTGCAGATTCACGAACGCGCGCTCGCGGGGCTCCATTTCCAAATTGGCAAGGGGGGCGGCTTTCACTACCACGTCGCACAAGGGCGGGGCGAGGCGCTGCCGGTCACGGTGTTTCTGGGCGGTCCGCCCGCGCTGATCCTGGCTGCCATCGCGCCGCTTCCTGAGGGCGTTCCCGAGCTTCTCCTCGCCTCGCTTCTCCTGGGCGACAAGCTCCCTTTGACGCGGGTTCCCAACCACCCCCACCGGCTGGTCGCCTCGGCCGAGTTCGCGCTGGTCGGCCAGGCGCCTCCCAACGTGAGGCGGCCCGAGGGTCCGTTTGGCGATCACTACGGCTATTACTCATTGGCCCACGATTACCCAACCTTCCGGGTCGACCGCGTCTTCCGAAGGCACGACGCGATCTTCCCCGCGACCGTGGTTGGCAAACCGCGACAGGAAGACTATTTCATCGGCGACTACCTCCAGGAATTGCTGTCGCCGCTCTTCCCGTTGGTGATGCCGACCGTGGTCGACCTGTGGAGCTATGGCGACACGGGCTTTCACTCCCTGGCCGCGGCCGTGGTGAAGGACCGCTACGGGCGCGAGGCCATGGCGTCCGCGTTCCGGATCCTGGGCGAGGGGCAGCTCTCGTTGACGAAGTTCCTCCTCGCGACCGACGCGCGGGTGAACCTGCGCGACTTCCGGGCGGTTCTCTCGCACTTGCTGTCGCGCTGCCGTTTCGAGACCGACCTCTTTGTCTTTGGCAACCTGGCCATGGACACGCTGGACTACAACGGCCCCAAGGTGAACGAGGGCTCGAAGGGCGTCCTCCTGGGTCTTGGAGCTCCGGTGCGGGATCTTCCGGCGGCGTTCCAAGGCGCGCCGCCGGCCGGCGCGACGGAGGTCGCGGTATTCGGTCCGGGGGCCCTGGTCGTCACGGGGCCGGCCTATTCGCAAGACCGCGACTTCGCAAACCGGCTGGCAAACGACCCGGCCGTCTTGGCTTGGCCGCTTGTGGTCCTGACCGAAGAGCCCGCCGCGGCCGTGGCCCGTGACGACCGCTCGTTTTTATGGAACGTCTTCACAAGGTTTGAGCCGGCCGCGGACCTTCACGCCCGCGAGCGGCGCGTGGTCCGCAACCAGATCGCGTTCTCGCCCCCGATCGTCCTCGACGCGCGCCTGAAGCCATGGATGCCCAAGGTGGTGGAGGTGGACGACGACACCCGGCGGCTCGTGGACCGAAGGTTCCGCGAGTACTTTCCGGCCGGCGGGGTGGGTTGAGGGATGGATAGACTTACGCCTTAATTACGTCTACCCTCTGCCGTCGCCATGTCCGCCATGCCTGGAGCGACGGTCCTTTCTCTCGATCCCTTGGCCAGGGCTCGCCGGGCTCCGCTTGCGGCAAGTTTCCTCGCCTCTAAGCGCCCTTCCCAAGGCCCGCTCCCGACCGCGATCCCCGAGCTCGACGAGCTTCTCGGAGGCGGGCTCCCGCGCGGGCGGCTCGTCGAGATCATCGGTTCGGTCTCCAGCGGGCGCTTCGCCCTCGGGCTCTCGACGCTCTCCTCGGCGACGCACTCGGGGCTGTCGGCGGCGCTCGTGGATCTCGGCGACAACCTTGACCCGGAGAGCGCCCGGGCCTTCGGCGTCGACCTCGCGCGTCTTCTCTGGCTTCGCCCCACACGGCTGCGGGATGCCCTGGCGGCGGCCGAGATGGCGATCGGCGGCGGCCTGCCGCTCGTGGTCGTCGACCTCGCCATGCCGCCTCTGACGAGCCGCGGCCCGCGCGTGCCGGAGACGGCGTGGGTGCGCCTGGTCCGGGCCGCGGCGGTTCCCGAGACCTCGGTTCTGGTCTTGAGCCCCTACCGGGTCAGCGGCTTCGCGGCGGAGGCCGTGGTGCGGGCCGAGGCTGGGCGGGCGGTCTGGCAGGGAGGCGGAGCCTCGCCACGTGTTCTCGCGGGTCTCTCCGGCCAGCTGGTCCTGGAGAAGAGGCGAGGGGCGGCGGGCGGGGTCACGCGGTCGTTCGTCCTGGTAAGCGAGGAGCGCATCGCGATCGAGAGAGCTCTGGAACAGCCACAACCGGCACAACCGCAGGCGTCACCCGCTCACGCGGAGACCTTCGGGGCCCTGGCCGAGGCCGCGGCCGTGAGGCGATCGGCATGAGGTCGACCCGTGTCGCATGTCTTCACATCCCGCTCTTCCCGCTGGCCGCGCGGCTCCGGGCCGAGCCGGAGCTTCTCGGTGGGCCCCTTGTGATCGTCCAGGGAAACGGCTCGCATGCCCATGTCGCCGCGGCGTCCCGCGCGGCCCGGCGGGCGGGCATCCAGCCGGGGCACTCGCTTCTCGCGGCGCGTGCGCTCCTCCCTGAGATCCTGTTTCGAAACCGCGATCCCGCGCTCGAGCGGGCGGCCCAGAACGCGGCCCTGGAGGCGGCACAGTCGTTCTCCCCGCGCGTCGAGGATGCCGGCGAGGGCATCGTCTACCTCGACGTCCACGGCCTTTCGCGGCGCTTCCCGCGCGAGGAAGAGCTTGCCCACGCCCTCTCCCGCGCCGGGACGCGCGTGGGGCTCACCGCCTGGGTTGCGATTGGCGCTGGAAAGCTCGTGGCTCGCATCGCCGTGGGGCCCGAGCTCACCGTGGTCGCGCCCGGCGAGGAGGCCCGCTTCCTGGCGACCCAATCTCTGTCGAGGCTCCTTGCGACGTTCCGGGAGGGGACGACGAGCCTTCCCAAGGCCCGCGTGGCGTTCGCGCCGGCCGATCTCGAGGAGCTGTCCTCGACGCTCTCGCGCTGGGGGCTCGTCACGATCGGCGATCTCGCGAAGCTGTCCCTGCGAGAGGTCTCGAAGCGGCTGGGTTCTTTGGGCGAGGCGCTTCACCGGGCCGCGCGCGGCCGAGACGGAACCCCTCTCGTCCCGCTTTCGCCGCCTGTCGAGTTCACGGAGGGGCAGCGCCTGGAATGGGCCCTCGGCGAGCTCGAGCCGTTCCTGTTTCTCGCGCGGGCCGCCCTGGAGCGGCTGGAGAAGCGGCTCGCCGCGCAAGGGCTTTCGTGCGTGAGGCTCTCTTTCGACTTGGAGCTCGATCCCGATGGGCACGACGTCCGTTCGATGTCGCTCCCCGCCCCAACCCGCGACGTCAAGACGCTCCTGACGCTGGTTCGCCTGGACCTGGAAAAGAAGCCGCCCGGCGCCCCGGTCACGGGCTTCTCGTTCACCGCGCACGCCGAGCCCCCGCGAAAGCCCCAGCTCTCGCTCTTCGGGCCGCCTTCGCTCTCGCCCGACAAGCTCATGGCGGCGTTGGCGAGGCTCGCGGGGCTCCTGGGGCCTCACCGCATGGGCTCGCCGCGAAGCGTGGATTCTCACGAGCCCGGCCGTTTCGAGCTCGCCCCTTTCGAAGCCCTGGAACCGAAGGAGCCTATGCCAAAGGAGGGCCAAGCGATCCCGGCCGCGCGGCCCTTCTCGGTGCGGACCCTTCGCCCGCCGCTGCCCTTGGAGGTTCTTGTCGAGAACGGCCGTCCGGTCTCCGTGTCACCCCTTCATACGGAGGCTGGAACGGCTCCGGTGTCGATTCGCGGAAGGCTTCGTTTCGCCTCCGGACCGTGGCGGCTGGAGGAGGGCTGGTGGACGGAGGCGCCGCTCGATCGCGATTACTGGGATGTGGAGCTTGCCAAGGGCGGCGTCTGCCGGGTCTTTCGCGACGCGCGAAACGGCGAGTGGTTTGCCGACGGGCTGTACGACTGAGGGGCCACTCTGCCATGCCAAACCTTCCCTACGTCGAGCTCCACACCGCCTCCGCGTTCTCATTTCTCGAGGGCGCGTCGCTGCCGGAGGACCTCGTCACCCGCGCCGCGGAGCTTGGGCTCCCGGCCCTCGCCCTTCTCGACCGGAACGGCGTCTACGGGGCCCCGCGCTTATACAAGGCCGCTCGCGAGGCGGGGTTGAAGGCCCTCGTCGGGGCGGAAGTGGTCCTCGACGAACCGCCAGAAGGGAAAAGCCAACCCCGCCTCTCGCTTCTCGTGCGGGATCAGCCTGGATACAAGAACCTTTGCAAGCTGCTGACGGCCGCGGCGGCCGGCCGGCCCAAGGGCGAGGCCCGGGCCTCTTGGGAGCTTGTGAAGACGCATTCCGAGGGGTTACATGTGTTGACCGGTGGCGAGGAAGGCCCGGTGGCCAAGCGACTTCATGCTGAGGGGCTAGACGCCGCGCGGCAGACGCTCGAGCGCCTATCCGCGCTGTTTCCGGGGCGTCTCCATGTCGAGCTTCAACGCCACCACCTTCGGGACGAAGAGCACCGCAACCAGGCGCTCCTTGTGCTCGCGCGCCGCCTTGGGCTCCCCATCGTCGCCACAAACGGCGTCCGTTACGCCCGGCGGGAAGACAAGGATCTCCACGATGTCTTGACCTGTCTGCATCACAAGACCCGGCTCGATGACGCGGGGAGGCTCCTCGCACGCCAGCGGGAGCGCCATCTGTTGGGTTCTTCTGAGATGCAACGGCTGTTTCGCGACCTGCCCGAGGCCGTGGCCGCGACCTCGCTGCTGGCCGAGGAGCTCACGTTCACGCTCAAGGACCTTGGGTATCGCTTTCCCGATTACCCGCTACCGCCCGGCGAGACGCCCGGTTCGTACCTGACGCGGATCACATGGCAAGGGGTCACCCATCGATTCGGTGAAGAGGCGACCCCGGCCTTTCGGGCGCAGATCGAAAAGGAGCTGCGGCTGATCGACCGGCTCGAGCTTCCCGGCTATTTCCTGATCGTTTGGGATGTTGTCCAATTCTGCAGGCGGGAGGGAATTCTGGTTCAAGGGCGCGGCTCGGCGGCCAACAGCGCGGTGTGCTACGCGCTCGGCATCACCGCGATCGACCCCGTCAAGATGGATCTTCTCTTCGAGCGGTTTCTCTCGGCCGAGCGCGGCGAATGGCCGGACATCGACCTCGACCTCCCCTCGGGCGACGATCGCGAAAAGGCCATCCAATATGTCTACAAAACCTATGGTGTGCACGGCGCCGGGATGACCGCGAACGTGATCACCTATCGCGATCGCTCGGCGGCTCGCGAAGTCGCCAAGGTCCTGGGCTACCCCGCCGCGCTCGTGGATCGGCTCTCCAAGCACCTCCATGCCCCGCACATGGGTGGTTACGTGGAGCGCCCCGCCGACGAGAACGCCGAGCTGAAGAAAATGGTCGCGGGGGCGGGACTCGATCCGGAGGACGTGAGGAGCCGCCATTTCATGCGCCTTTTCATGCGCATCCAGAACCTGCCGCGGCACCTTGGGCAGCACTCGGGCGGCCTCGTGGTGGCGGCCGGGCGCCTCAACGAGGTTGTGCCTTTGGAGCCCGCGTCCATGCCGGGCCGTGTGGTTGTGCAATGGGACAAGGACGACTGCGCGGATCTCGGCCTCATCAAGATAGACCTCCTGGGCTTGGGCATGCTGGGCGCGATCTCGGAGATGCTCCCGATGATCGAGCGGCACGAGGGCGTGAAGGTGGACCTCGCCCATCTCCCCGCGGGGGACCCCAAGGTCTACGCGATGCTCAACGCTGCCGACACGATCGGCCTCTTTCAGGTGGAGAGCCGCGCGCAGATGGCCTCCCTGCCGAGACACAAGCCGCAGTGCTTCTACGACATCGTGGTTCAGGTCGCGATCATCCGGCCGGGGCCGATCGTGGGCGGCATGATGAAGCCCTTCTTTGAAAGGCGAAAGGACCCAAGCAAGATCTCCTATCTCGATCCCAGCCTGGAGCCGCTTCTCAAACCCATTCTGGGCCGGACTTTGGGTGTTCCGATCTTCCAGGAGCAGATTCTCAAGATGGCGATGGTGGTCGCGGGCTTTACGGGCGGCGAGGCCGAAGAGCTTCGCCGCGCCATGGGCTTCAAGAGGTCGGTCGAGAGGATGCATACGATCGAGGCGCGTCTGCGCGCCGGGATGACCGAGCGTGGCATCGGCGAGGCGGCGCAGGCCCAGATTGTCAAGTCGATCACGTCTTTCGCTCTCTACGGCTTTCCGGAGTCGCACGCCGCGAGCTTCGCGCTGCTGGCCTATGCCAGCGCGTACTTGAAGGCCCACCATCCGGCGGCCTTCTTCGCGTGTCTTCTCAACGCGTGGCCGTGCGGCTTCTACCATCCGGCGACGCTTGTCAAGGATGCCCAACGCCACGGCACGCCAGTGTGGCCGATGGACGTCACCCGGTCCGGCTGGTTTTGCCGCTGGGAGGAGCGCGGCGTGCGGCTGGGCCTTCGCTTTGTCAAGGGCCTCCGCGCCGAAACCGGGCAGAGGATCGAGCTCGAGGCAAGCCGGCGCCCGTTTCGGGACGTGAACGACCTGGCAAGGCGTTGCGAGCTGCGCGAGGACGAGATGACCCGCCTCGCGCACGCGGGAGCCCTCGCCGGCTTTGGGCTCACGCGCCGGGAGGCGCTTTGGCAAGCCGCTTCGGCCGTCCGCGACGATGGACCGCTCTTTGCCGATTCCGATCGAGCCGATAACTCCCCGCAAACCTCTCCGCTGGCGGAGATGTCGCCGTACGAGGAAACGCTGGCCGACTACGAGACCGCCGAGCTCACGGCCGGAAGGCACCTGATGGAGCATTTGCGCGAAAGGCTCCGGGCTCAGGGCATCCTTTCGACATCGGACCTCGCCCGTTGCCGCGATGGGCAACGGGTTCAAGCGGCTGGCTGCGTCATCGTCCGCCAGCGCCCCGGAACCGCCAAAGGCTTCGTCTTTCTAACCCTGGAGGACGAATTCGGAATGGTGCAAGCCATAGTCCGCCCCGATCTCTTCCGCGAATTTCGAATGGTGATTCTGAGCTCGCCATGCTTGTTCGTGGAGGGCCGCCTTCAGAAAGAAGACGGGGCGATGTCCATAAGGGCGGAGCGCTTCGAAAGGGTGCCGGTGAGCGGAGAGGGGCTCTGGAGTCACGACTTTCATTGAGAGCGTGGAAACGTGCGGGGATCTCGTAAAGTGACCCAAGGGAAGCCGGGTTGCGGGATGGGCGGACCGCCCCGTGCGCGATATCATCGACCGTTGCCGGTTAGAGAAGGAGAGAGCCTTGAGTACAGCCGAGATGCACGAAGCGGAGAAGATGGCCATTGGCGATCTCCCCCCGACCCAGCACTCTAACGCGGCTGCCATAGCGCTCCTCGAAAGCTGGTTGGAGACGCCGGATCCGACCGTCGAGGCTGACTGGAGCAAGCTAAGAGTCGAGCTGGATGACGCAACCATGCGCTGTGCAGGGTGATCCATGCACACGCACATCGGAACCAGCGGCTTCAGCTATCCCGCCTGGAAGCCGAGCTTCTATCCCGAGGGCCTTCCGGCGTCGAAGATGCTGGGCTTTTATGCCTCGCGTTTCTCGGCAGTCGAGATCAACAACACGTTCTATCGGATGCCCTCGGCGAAGGGGCTTGCGGAGTGGGCGGGGCAGGTTCCCGAGGGCTTTCGATTCGCTTTGAAGGCGCCGCAACGCATCACGCATATCCAAAGGCTGAAAGATTCGAGGGACTCGGTGACGTACTTCTTTTCGGCAGCCGAAGCCCTTGGCGAACGGCTTGGACCCGCGCTGTTTCAGCTTCCGCCGAATCTGAAGTGCGATGTGCCGCGGCTTGCGGACTTCCTCGCTCTCCTTCCCAAGTCGGCTCGCGTGGCCTTCGAGTTTCGCCACGCCTCGTGGTTTCAGGATCAGATCTATGAGCTCCTGAAGCGGTACGGTGTCGCACTGACCTGGGCGGAAACCGAGGACCTTGAAACGCCACACATTTCCACGGCCGGTTGGGGATATGCACGGCTTCGCAAGGAGGACTATTCGGAGGACGAGCTGAAGGCTTGGGCGGGCCGCCTTGGCGGAGCCGGTTGGGCGGAGGCGTTCGTGTTCTTCAAGCACGAGGACGCCGGCAAGGCCCCGGCATTCGCCGCGCGGCTCATTGGAATGCTGGGAGCGTGACGGCGTGATCGCCCGGGTACATGCGCCGTTTCGTTTCGCCCGCGTCCACAAAGTTCTTTCGATTCTGGCTCTCGTGACGGGCTGCGCCACGTTGCAAGTTCCCGAGACAACGCACGATGTCGTGATCCGGAACGGCACGATCTACGACGGCTCGGGCACGTCGCCTGTGCTGGGCGACCTCGCGATTGACAAGGACCGCGTGACCGCCATCCGGACCGGGAGCGACCGGCTATCAAGATTCCGGGGCCGGACGGAGATCGACGCCGCGGGCCTTGCGGTCGCGCCTGGCTTCATCAACATGCTCAGCTGGGCAAACGAGTCGCTGCTTGTGGACGGCCTCTCCCAAAGCGATATCCGGCAGGGCGTGACACTGGAGGTCTTTGGCGAAGGCTGGTCGATGGGTCCCCTGAACGACGCCATGAAGAAGGAGATGCTCAAGGAGCAGGGGGATCTCAGGTTCGATGTCTCGTGGACGACGCTTGGGCAATATCTGGAGCATCTCGTCAAGCGCGGCGTTTCGACCAACGTGGCGTCTTTTGTGGGCGCGACGACCGTCCGCATTCACGAGCTCGGTTTCGAGAACCGCCCACCGAGCCCGGCTGAGCTGGAGCGAATGTGTGGCCTCGTACGCACCGCGATGGACGAGGGCGCGCTCGGAGTTGGTTCGTCGCTGATCTATGCGCCGGCGTTCTATGCCAAGACGGACGAGCTGATCGCCTTGGCAAAGGCGGCAAACGCCTCGGGCGGGATGTACATCTCGCATATGCGAAGCGAGGGAAACCGGCTCCTGGAGGCGCTCGACGAGCTGATCGCGATTGCCCGCGCGTCGGGAGCGCGCGCCGAGGTGTACCACATCAAGGTCGCGGGGGCATCGAATTGGGCAAAGCGCGACGCGGCGATCCGCAAGATCGAGGAGGCGCGCGCGTCGGGCCTCTCCATCACGGCCGACATGTACACCTACACGGCCGGGGCGACCGGTCTCGACGCGGCGATGCCGCCTTGGGTTCAGGAGGGCGGCCTCGAAGCGTGGGTCGGGCGGCTGAAGGATCCCGCGATGAGGCCACGAATCCTGCGGGAGATGTCCACAGTCACGGACGATTGGGAGAACCTCCTGATCGCCGCCGGCAAGCCGGAGAACGTGCTCCTCGTCGGCTTCAAGAGCGAGGCCTTAAAGCCCCTCACCGGGAAGACGCTCGCCGAGGTCGCCAGGCAACGTGGCAAATCGCCGGAGGAAACGGCGATGGATTTGGTCATTGAGGACGGCAGCCGGGTTGGAACCGTCTACTTCCTGATGTCCGAGGAGAACGTGGAGCGCCAGTTATCGCTGCCGTGGATAAGCCTGGGTTCGGACGAAGCCTCCCTCGCGCCGGCCGGAGCGTTCCTGAAGTCGAACCCGCATCCGCGCGCCTATGGCAACTTCGCAAGGTTCCTCGGGCGATACGTGCGCGAGCGAAAGGCGGTGCCGCTCGCCGAAGCCGTGCGGCGCCTGACGTCGCTGCCGGCGTCCAACCTTAGGATCGAAGGGCGCGGCCGCCTTCGGCCGGGCTATTTCGCGGACGTCGTGATCTTCGATCCCAACCGCATTACGGACCACGCAACCTACGAGCGCCCACACCAGTACGCAACCGGTGTGCGCGATGTCCTGGTCAACGGCACACTGGTGTTGCGAGACGGCCAGCACACGGGAAAGACGCCCGGCGTGGTGGTTCGGGGTCCGGGATGGAAGGGGGCGAAGGGGACCTGAGGCGCGGCGTTCAATCCGCGAACGGGTTCCGGACCTCAACGCCCTCGAACTTTCTTCCGGATGTCAGGTCTTCAGACCAGAGTCTTTGGCAGCCGAGCGCTTGGGCGCTTTGGATGATGAGCCCGTCCCAGTACGAGATGCGATGCCGGCGGTGAATGTCGATGGCGGTAAGGATATCGGCGCGGCGGGGCTCATAGACCGTCCACTCGGAGAGCGCCGAGACGATCAAACCCGCCTCCCCGCTGGTGAGGGGCTGCTCGAGCTTGCGTGTGGCGGTGACGTAGAACTCCTGGAGGACTTGTAAGCTCAGGCAGCCTTCTCCGCTTTGCCAGAGCAAGCTGAGGAGCTCTTGAGCCTTCTCGCGTTTTGTGCCGGCGCTCTTGTCAAAAGCGTAGACAACAACGTTGCTATCGACAAACTGTCGTGTGAATCCGTTGGACGCCTCACCGCTCATGAAGTTCATCGCGTGTCCAAGTGGTCTTCCCGTGCGTTCCGAGGTTTCGAGGTTTCTTCATGATCTCCATGAACCGGTTGCGTGCTTGAGCGTAGGCGTCCTCCTTCTCGACTTGCTCGGAAAGTAGACGGACCACGAGGCCCGACACCGACGTCTCTTTCTGCGCAGCGAGAACGCGGATTTTTTTGAGGAGGGGCTTGGGTAAGGACAGGGTGACGTTCTGGCGGGCGAGGTTTGCGCTCATATGGAGAGGCTAACACGCGCGACACGAGATCAAGTGAGCCTGTGAACTCGTGAGCGCGGCTTCTGTCGTCAGGGTGTGGCCCTGCTCCTTTCCAGAGAGTCAGAAGAAACGGGCGCGTCCCTCTCTAGGGCGCGCCCCCGTCGGCGGGCGCCGGACCGCCGGGCGCTCCCCGTCCCCGGCCGCGTCGCCTCCGCCTTCGACCACCGCCTCCTCCGCCTTCTCGTCGCTCCTCGCGCGGGACGTCGTTCTGGGGCGCGCCCGGCACTTGTGCGGGCGACGTGGCGCTTGGCGCGGGGCCCGTGCCGCCTTCGGGCCTCGGCGGACGCGGACCTTGAGGCCTCCTCCGGCTTCGATCGAAGCGCTCGCGGTTTGGTCGACTTTGCTGCCGTTGTTCTACGGCTTCGCTTTCACGCGGCGGCGGAGCGGGCTTGGCCTCGGATCTTGCCGGATCGGGTTGTGTGGTTTGGCCTTGCGACTCGGCCGCGTTGGGTCTTCCTTGTCGACCCCTTCTTCTGGCCCGTCTTCCGCGGCCTCCTGGGCCCGCGCCCTGGTCCGGTGTTGGTGTTGGTGCCGTGCCTGGTGTGCCCGCCTGGGCCTGTTGCGGCGTGCGCTCGGGTTGGGGCCTTCCGGCCGCGCGGCCGGCCTTCGCTTTGGCCTTCTCGTCGCGCTCTCTTTTCTGGCGCGCCTCTTCCTGTTGCCTCTTGCGGTGTTTCTCGGCTTCGGTGCGACGCTTCTCTTCGCGTTGGACAGCTTCCTTGCGACGCCACTCGCCGTCGATCTGATCGGCAAGCTCGCGGTCTTCCTCGTTCATCACCGCCCGGAAGTTCACCAAAATCTCGTCCTTTTCGACTTGCGAGCGAATGCAGGTCACGAAGCGCTCACGAGCCGGAGAGAAGCGCTCGGCGACGATCGCGGGCAGGCAGCTCATGTCCGCGAGGACCATTCGTGTGAAGTAGACAACCTTCGTGGAGGGGGGCTCCGGACGGCTGACCGTCACCATGAAGTTGTCGTTCTCGTGCTCCAGATCGAAGCCCGCGAGCTCGTGATCCGGAAGCGCCTCCTGAATCATCTCGACGAGAAGGTCCAGGTGGCGCTCGCCGAGCTCAAACGTCTGCTCCAAAGACACCACGCGGTCCCGGAACATCTTCGTAATGGCCATGATTTATCGATCCATCCCGTTCTCTTGGCGGGCGGGAGTCTAGCTTCCACGCGCGATCGGGCCGTCAGATCGCGATGCCTCCGAGGCGCAGGAGATTCCGCGCGTGCTCGGCTGGAGTGAATCGCTCTTGGGCCGCCTCGGCTCCCTTCGAGAGGAGCGGTCCGAGTCCGTCCCGAACGAACTCCAGAAGGGCCTTCGCGAGCTCTCTCGCGTTGCCCGGTTCGACGAGGAGGCCACTGGCCCGATCCTCGATCACGTCCACGAGGCCATCCACCCGGGTTCCGATGACCGGCCGGCCGTGCGCGATCGCGTCCGCGGCGATCCCGGAGCCGGTCGCGCTCCGGTAAGGGCAGACAACCGCGTCGCAGGCGTCAAGCCACAGGGCGCGCTCGTCCTCGGAGAGGTACCGCGGCAGAAATCGTATGGCAGGCCCTTCGACAGAGACGGCTCGTTTGGCGTCTCCCCAAGGCTCTCCCGCGAAGACCAGGAGGGCATCCGGAATCTCGGGTTGGACCTTCTGGAAGGCTTGAAGCAGAACGTCCCAGCCCTTGTACGGCCTGAGGAGGCCCGTGAAGAGAAAGAGGTGGGGATCGCTCGGGAGGCCGAGCGCCTTGCGCGCCGCGTCCCTTCCCAGGCGCCTTCCGGGAGGCTCCGCGGGGTGCGGGATGAAGGCGACCGGTCGGCTTCCCACACGGCGCGAGAGCGCCTCGGCGTCCCTCCTGTTTTGAACCGCGAACCGATCGGCGAGACGAAAGACCGGAGCCGCCAGCAGCCGCCGGAGCGCGCCGGCATCGTGGTCGACGAGGTTGTGGCAGACGAGGACCTTCACGGCGGCCGGCCTCTTTCGCGCGAGGCTCGCGAGAAGCACGGAGATGTGCGGGGCGAGAAACGACGTCCACCAGGGAAGGAACACGACGTCCGTGCCGTCCTTCGAGAGCCTCGAGGCGGCTCTCAGGAAGGACGCGGGGGAGGCCCAATGGAGGAGCTCGTCGACGGATGCGAGATCCGGTGGAAGGGGGCCCGGACCTCGCGCCATCTGGCCGGGGAAGAACAGGCTTGGATACAGGCTCCGGTATGTGATGACTCGCGGTTCATGCCCGAGTCCGCGGAGGGTCCGCGCGAGCCGGACGGTCTGATCCGCGATGCCGCTCCGAAACGGCGGAATCGGACCGACGAGCGCGATCGCGTGGGCCACGTCAGACGCGCGCGAGGTGGAAGGCCTTCAGGTACTCGCCCTCCGGGCAGTCGATGGACACCGGATGGTCCTCTCCGGCGCCGTAATGACCCAGGATGCGGGCCCTCACACCGGCGTCGAGAGCCGCGGAAAAGAGGACCTTCTGGAGGAGGTCGCGCGAGATGGGCCCCGAGCATGAGCACGCGAGGAGCATTCCGCGGGGAGACAGGAGGCTCAGCGCGAGCCGGTTGATGTCCTTGTAACCGCGGCAGGCGCGGTCGACGTCCGACCTCTTTTTCGCAAAGGCCGGCGGGTCCGTGATGATGAGATCCCATGTCTCGCGGGCGGCGATGCGCCTTCTGAGATCGTCGAAGACGTCCGCGGTGACGAAGCCAGCTTTGCCCGCGGAGGCGTTCGCGGCGTGGTTTCTCTTGGCGAGAAGGAGCGCGTTTTCCGAGACGTCCACGTTCTCGACGTAGGCCGCGCCTCCCGCGAGCGCCGCGACGCCGAAGGCTCCCGAGTAGGCGAAGAGGTTCAGCACGCGCAGCCCCGCGGAATGGGTCCTCACGAGAGCCCGGTTCTCCCTTTGGTCGAGGAAAAAACCGGTCTTCTGCCCGTCCCTCACGTCCGCGATGAAACGCAGGCCGCGCTCCTGGAACGGGACCATGAGGGCTTCCGACGCGTTCTCGGGGGCGGGCGTCAGCCACTCGTCGTCTGTTGTGAGCCCTTCTCCCTCCCTCGTCGGAAGGTCGTTCTTCTGGTAGATCGCATGTCGGGAAAACTCCGAGCGCAGGGCGGGGAGCCAAAGCGAGCGCGCGCGTTCGGTTCCTTCGGTCGTGGCCTGAACGACGAGCAGCGGGCCGTAGCGATCCACGACGAGCCCGGGCAGGAAATCGCCCTCCGCGTTGATGAGACGGTAGCCGTCGGTCTCTTTTGGAAGGAGCCTCTCGCGCAGCCGCGCGGCGTCGACCACCAGCGAACGCACGAACGGCTCGTCGAGCTCGCGGTCCTCGAACGTCCAGAAGCGGGCCGCGATGCTGGAGCGGGGCGACGCGAAGCCGCGCGCGAGGAAGGCGCCGTCTTGGGCACGCGCCTCAACGAGCCCGTCGTCGCGAGATGCCGTGTCGCCCGGTGCGAGGCTTCCGGTGAAGAGCCAGGGATGCCTTCGGCGAATGGACTCTTCGCGGCCGCGCGCGATCTTCATCCGGACGGCCTGTTGTGGTTTCCCGCTCGAGAACGCCATCGGGTCGCCAGTGTAGGTGTCGGTGTCGCCGGCCGAATTAGAGTGCGCGGCATGGAGCTCGTTCTGGCGGGCGGCCTCGCGGTCGCGGTCGTTTGGGCATCTTCCGTGTGGGTCGCTCTGTTGCGGGAAAGGGACCGGGCGCGGGCCCTGTCGGCCGAGCTTTCGGCGGCTCGAAGGGCGACGGCGCTCGGTTCGCTCGGGGTGGCCGGTGAAGGCGCGGCGACAGGCGCGCTCTCCGCCGAGCGGGAGGCCGGCGAGGCGGCCGCCTGGGACGGAGCGGTGGAGGAGCCGCGAGCCTCGATTTCAGACGGCGCGTCGGACGCGATCGAGGCCGCGGCCGATGGCATCTCGGGGGCCGAAGCGTCCGCGGCTCGGCCGCTCCAGGATCTCGATCGGTCTCGTCTTCGCGAGGAGGAACCCCCGCGCCAACTGGCTCAGCCGGAAGAGCTCGTCGAGGCGCTGGCCGGGCTTCGAGCGGATCTCGCGATCGCCTCTCGCGCATCCGCTGCGGCCGATGGCCACTCCTCCTGGGCGCGTGCGGCCAAGGCCGGGCGCGCTTCGGAGTCGAGCTCGATGTGGGCCCGCGAGCCGGAGGCTCTGGCGTTGACCGCGGACCGGCTGGTGGATCTTTCGGCGCGTCTGAAGGAGGAGCTGTCGGTCGAGGTTTTGGCCACGGCGCGCCTGACCGAGGAGGTCCGGAGCGTCGGACCTCTTCTCCTCGCGATCGAGGCGCGGGCCGAGAGCCTCAAGACCCTCACCGCGTCGCTCTCCGGGCTCGCGGATCGCATCAACCTGCTGGCGCTGAATGTCGCTCTCCTGGCCGCGCGGGACACCGCGGCGGGCGCTGCGTTCGAGTCCTCGGGCGTCGAGATGCGAGGGCTCTTCGAGGAGGCCCGCCAGCTTTCCCGGGAGATGGGCTCGGTAGTTCAGAAGCTCGGAGACACCGCCCACCGGGTCCTCGAGATCCACGCGGACGCCGTACGAACCGGGGACGGCGGCCGCGAGAAGGGCGAGCGGGCGACCCGGGAAATGCTGGGCCTTGAGGCGCAGGCCGCGCGGCTTGTCGAGGAGATCGCGGAGGCCGGGCGCGAGACCCGGATTCCAGCGGCGCTCGACTCCGCGCGCGAGGAGGCGCTCCGGGCATGGGGGGCCGTTGAGCGCCTCGAAGGGGAGCTTCTCGAAAGGCGCGAGGCGGCTGCCCGGGCTCTCCTCGCGATCGACGGCGTCCTCGCGCGCTTTTCGTAGCACCTCGGGCGCGAGGGCTCGCGTCCTTTTCTTGACAGGTCGTGGGGGGATGGCGAGACTTTG
>WBZQ01001158.1_pt1 | contig 18834 bp, 2 predicted proteins | sample 5204251 | NCBI WGS metagenome assembly WBZQ01 (sample SAMN12412402, study PRJNA552823) | activated sludge metagenome | isolation source: activated sludge from nitrification reactor of wastewater treatment plant... | place: USA: Virginia | collected 2017-09 | reverse complement strand
AGATCGCGCAGGCGCTCTCCGAGGTCGAGCAGGCCGAGGCCGAGGGCGCCCGCGTGGATGCCGAGCTGAGCGGCCTCGGGACGGCGCGCGAGACGGGCCGCCGCCATCTCACCGAGCGCACGCGCTCGCTCTATCGCCTCACGCGCGCGGGCACGCTGCCACTCGACGGGACGCTGGCCGGGAGCGACGCCGCGACCTTCGCGCCGCTGGGCGACAACGACGGCCGGCTCTATTTCGCCGCGCCGCGACCCGTCTTCATGACGGTGTGGCGCAGCGACGGCACGCCCGCGGGTACGACGCCGGTCCCCGGGCCCGTGCTGCGCGCCGCCAGCCGCGCCATCGTGTTCGACCGTGCCCTGTTCTTCGCCGCCGGGTCGCGCGACGTGACCCGGCTGTGGCGCAGCGACGGCTCGCCCGAGGGGACCTACGCGCTCGCGGCGCCGCTCGCCGCCCCGGCGAGCTTGGCGCGCCTGGGCCAGGCGCTCTACTTCCTCGCCCGCCCGATGGCGCCGCACCCGCAGGCCGGCCTCGACGTCGACGCGCTGTGGCGCAGCGACGGCACCGATTCCGGGACCACGCTCGTGCGCGCCTTCTCCATGCCGGCCTTCCAGCGCTTGTCGGGCCTGGTGGCGGCGGGCGACGCCTTGTTCTTCCGCGGCCACGACGAGCTGCACGGCTACGGGCTGTGGAGCAGCGACGGGACGCCGGCGGGCACGCGCTTCGTGAGCGACGTCGAGCGCGATGCGATTCTCGACCTGGCGCCGGCGCAACTGACGCCCTTCGGCGCGCGCGTGGCGTTCACGGGCGACGTGCTGGGCGGCGCCCAGATCTGGGTCAGCGACGGCACGGCCGCCGGGACCGTCGCGCTCCTGCCGCGCCCGCTCACGCTCCGCGCGGGCCTGCCAGACGCGGGTCGGCCGCGCGAGCTGACGCCGGTCGCCGGCCGGCTTTTCTTCAGCGCCGAGGGGGCGCTGTGGCGCAGCGACGGCACGCCGGCCGGCACGCTACGCCTGCGTGAGGGGCTCGACGCGCAGGAACTCACGGCGTTCGAAGGCGGCCTGGTCTTCGTCGCCGGCGACGCCGAGTACGGCCGCGAGCTGTGGCGCAGCGACGGCACGCCCGAGGGCACGCGTCCACTCGCCGACGTCGCGCCCGGCCCCGCCTCGTCGGCGCCGGCCAGCCTGCGCGCGCTCGGCGACACGCTCTACTTCAGCGCCGACGATGGCCGCGCGGGCCGCGAGCTGTGGGCCTACGGGCCGCTGCCCCCCGCGAGTCCGACCCCCACGCCGCGCGGCGTGAACCAGGCCCCGGAGATCGTGGAACTGCGCGTCGAGCCGAGGCGTCTCAGCAGCCGCACGGTCGTCTTCCGCGTGCTCGACGCCGACGGCGACAGCCTGCGCTGGAGCGCCAGCGTGGCGCGCGAGGACGGCGGCGCGTCGGCCGGCACGCTCGGCTGCGATCCGCCCTGCGAGGGCGCCGCCGGGGCGGGCCCGCAGCTCAGTGGGCTGGCGCGCGCGGGGCGCGAGGTGCGGCTGGTCTGGGTCGCGCTCGACGCGCCGCCGGGCCGCCTGAGCGTGACGGTCACGGCGGTCGACGAGCTCGAGGCCGCGGCCGCGCCGCGCCAGGTGACGTTCACGCTCAGCGCACGAGCAGAATGCGCTCCGCCACCGGCCCGAGCCACTCCACGCCGCGCTCCGTGACCACGGCGTCGTCTTCGAGCGGGATGCGCACCTTCCTGCCGCCCCACTCGGGCGCCGGCGTCCAGGCGAAGAACTCGATCGAGAACAGGTTCGAGGGCTTGATCTCGAAGGTGAGCTGTCTGGGGTTGAACCAGGCGATCGAAGGCCCGGCGCCGTGGCCCTGGTTGCCCACCGAATGGCAGCCGACGATGACTTCGGTGCGCGTCGTGGGCGACGTCTTGTTGAACTCCGTCATCACCGCGTAGCCCGCGCGTTCGAGCTCGGCGTTGATGGCCTCGAGCGTCGCCTGGGCCGTGCGGCCCGGCCGGATGGTGCGGCGCACCAGGGCGCGCACCGCGAGCGCCACGTCGTAAGCGTGCTGCAGGCCCGCGGGCGGCGCGCTCTCGCCCGGCTTCAGCACGTAGGCCTGCCGTTTCACGTCCGTGCAGAAGTTCAGGTGACAGACGCCCCAGTCGATGATCAGGAAGTCGCCGCGCTCGATGACGCGCGCGGTCGAGACCGCCTCGATGCCCTTCGGACCGGTGACGTACACCGACGGAGTGTCGAAGGACGAGCCCAGGCCGCGCGCCAGCAGTTGCTCCTGCAGCCACCAGGACACGTCGAGCAGAGTCGTCACGCCGGGCGTCACGACCTCGTTCGACAGCGCCCGCTCGGCCAGCGTGCGCGACAGCTCGAGCGCTTCGCCGAAGGCCACCAGCTCGGCCGCCGTGCGGCGCGAGCGGAAGTCGGAGACGACCTTCTCGGCCGAGACGAGCCGCCCGGCCCAGGGCTCGCCGAGCGTCTCGCGCAGCGCGACGTACGAGGCCTGCGACAGTCCGCCGGCGGCGCCGATGTGCTCCGACACGTTGACGGCGATGCGCTTGGGCGCGCGCTCGGCCACGAAGCTGCGCAGCGAGGCGCCGTCGGCCAGCACGTCGTAGGCCGGACAGGCGTCGAACAGCGGGTTGTCGATGCCCAGCACCGCGCGCTCGATGCGCTCGCCGCCACGGTCGCTGAACACGTAGTAGCCCGTGCCCATCACGTAGCCCCGCCCGAGGTCTTCGTAGAGCGGGTCGGGTTGCCCTTCGCGCAGCACGACGATCCACATGTCGACGCCGTTCTCGCGCAGGGCCTGGGGCAGGATCAGGTCGAACTTCTCCTGGCGGATGCGGCACAGGCGCTCGAAGCGCCGCCGCGCCTCGCCGGCCGGCAGGCCTTCGCCGCTCCCGGCGGTCGTGAGGCCCAACGTGAGCAGCGCCAGCAGCGTCGTCCAGTGTGATCTCATGTGAACCTCGGTGCCGCCGAAAAATTCGACCTTGACACTGCGTGCAATTGTAACTAGATTCACCACGTCCCCCTCCAACAGCCGTGAACGCCTGGTTTCAGGACAGGTGATGAACAGAAACATGTGTGCCTGGCGCGCGCTGGCGTGCGCGCTCGCGCTGCCAGTCTTGGTCGATGCCCAAGTCATGCCTAGGACATTGACAGAGATGGATCTGTCACTGCTGGGCGTGTCGGCCACGCTCGAGACGCTCGCGCCGGTCGTGCCGAAGGGCATCCCTTCGGGCGTGCGCGTCTCCGTGCGCGCCGGCGCGCGAGAGCTGGACGCGAACGAAGTGCGCGAGTTCCTGGGGGGGCCGTTCGAGGTCCAAGGCGAGCTCTCCGGACCAGGCCTGCCCGGGACCATCACTCTGCCCGAGGGCGGCGCGCCGGCCGCCGATGTCTTGGCCTTGGCCCTCCCGCCCATCCCCGTCGCCGGCACGTACGAGCTCGACAACCTGCGCCTCGTCGTGGGCGGGCGCGTGGCGCTCGACGTCGAGCCGCGCCGCGTGAGCGTGCGCGTCATCGACCAGGTGCTCGTGACCCAGGTCAAGACGCGCCCGCTGACGCTCGACGAGATCCGCAGCCGCGGCATCGTGCTCGACCGCGACGACTACCTGGGCTTCGAGTTCACGCTCGGCCTGCGCCTCGATTCGCAGACGGTGAGCCTGAACTTCCCGGTCGTCTTCGACCGCCAGGGCGTCGAGGTGCCTCTGACGCTTATGCCGCCGGGGCCGCCGCTGCGCGAGGGCGTGCCCGTGCCACGCCTGCGGCCGGTCCTGTTGGCGGCCGCAGGCGACGACGAGAACGGCCCGGGAGCCGAACCGCCCAAGCTGGAACTCCCGAGCGGCGAGCCGGTGCGCATCCCCGCGCTGCTCGTGATCCCTGGCGACGTGGGCTATCTCAAGCAGTTCTTCTCGGCCAAGCTGTACGTCGCCAACGGCGCCCCGCAGGCCTCAGGCCTCACCGTGCACGACGTCAGGGCGACCATCAAGCTGCCGGCGGGGCCCGACGGCGACCCGACGACGCTCGACGACAACCCGCTGGCGCTGCCCGAGCTGTTGCGCGACGGGCAAGTCGTCGTCCAGCCGCTCGGCATGGACGTGCGCGGCGTGGGTCCCGACGGCGAGCCCGGCACGCCCGACGACGTGGGCACGCTCGGGCCCACCGAGCAGGGCGAAGCCGAGTTCCTGCTGCGTGGCGAAGCGGAGGGCTTCCACGCCATCGAGTTCGAGCTCGCGGCCGTGCTCGAGGGCTTGACGCAGCCCGACGGCAGCGTCGCACCGATTCGCGTCAAGGGCTCGGCCAGCGGCGGCGTGCTGGTGCGCAACCCGTACTTCGACCTGACCTTCACGGTGCCTGCGAGCGTGCGCGAGCACGAGACCTTCAGCGTGTTCGTGACCGTGGTCAACATCGGCCAGGGCACGGCCAACGACTTCACGCTCAACCTCGACGGCCAGGCCCTGAGCGGTCTGACGCTCGTGACCCAGGCCGGCAACACGCCGACGCGCAACGTGCCCACCCTGCGCCCGCGCGACGCCAAGACCTTCGAGTACAAGTTCCGCTCGCAACGCACCGGCCAGGTGATCGCCAAGTACCTGCGCCTGGAGGGCTCCGACGCCAGCGGCAGCCAGGGCCGCCTGAAGTTCAGCCTCGGCCTGGGCGAGCGTGGCGTGCCGCTCTCGCCCGACACGCTGGTGCTGCCGTCCGCCGTCGACGCGCTGCCGCCCGAGGTCGTGGCTGCCGCCATGCGCGTGCTGGGGCAGGCCTGGAGCGTGGCCAAGGCGCGCACGCTGCCCGCGGGCGTGCTCGCCACCAGCGAAGCGACCGTCGTCACCAAGGCGCTGGCGCTGGCGGAAGCCGGTCTGCGCGTCACGCTCGGACAATCGCAGGGCGAGGCGCTGCGCGATCTGCTGTTCGACTTCTGGGGCGCGCCCGTCGAGCGCGGCTTCGACCAATTGCTGCGCACGACCGAAGCCGGCAGCGACCTGGCGCGCGTGCTGGGGCTGCACCTCGCGCCCGCCGTGAGCGCCGCGGGCGGCGCGCTCGACTACGCCGACGCGCTCTCCGAGGTGGCCGCCTCCGGACCCGACTTCGTCGCGTTCGCCGTCGACACGGGCGCGGCGCGCCTGGCCGACGTCGCGCTGATCGACGCGCTCGGGCGCGTGACCAGCGTGCCGGCCGAAGCCTGGCTGCCGAGCTCCGACGTGCCCGCGGCGCTTCTGGCGCCGCTCGGGCCGGGTGAGAGCGCGCCGCTGCTGGGCCTCTTGGGCGCCCCCGCCGGCGTGCTCCTGATCGAGCTGCGCGGCCGCGACAGCGGCAGCGCGGGCGTGACCGTGAGCCTGCCCGCCGGCGACGGCGAGCGCTTCCGACGCGTGCGGCTGACAGGTCTCGAACTGCGGCCGGGCAGTCGCACGCTCATCGCGCTCGACACCCAGCAACCCGGGCAGGTGCTGGTCTCGCAAGACCAGGACGGCGACGGCCAGCCCGACGGCGCGCCGCAGGAGTTCGCGACCACGACCTTCGAGTCGCTCGGCCCGCGCCTGCTGGCGGCGGCGGTGATCGGCCCGGAGACGCTCAGCGGAGCCAGCCCGTTCGGCCTGCACGCGGCCCTCGTGTTCGACCGGGCGGTCGACGCGTCGAGCGCGGCCAAGGTCGAGAACTACGAGTTGGAAGACAACGACGCGCGCTTCGCACGGCGTCAACTGTCCGGTCGCCTCGTGTTCCTGCAACTCGCGCGGCCGGAGGGCGAATACGTGGCGCGACGCCTGCGCGTGAGCCAGGTGAGCGATCCGCGCGGCCACGTCGGACCGCTGCGCGACGTGCCGCTCGCCACGCGCATCGGCGCTCCGGGCGGCATCGTGAGCGGCCGCGTCCTGACGGCCGACGGCCAGCCGCAGAGCGCCGGCCGCGTGGTCTATCTGAACACGCCCGACGGCACGGACGAGTGCTTCACGCCGCCCGCGCAGTTCGAGGAGGCCAGCCGCTCCGGGCTGGCCGAAGTGCCGCTCGACGTCAACGGCCGCTACGAGCTGCGCTACGTACGCCAGAACCTGGCCGGCTGCGCCTTCTACGTCATCACCAGCGATCCCGTGACCGGCGCGCAGCGCCACGCCTCGGCGCGCGTGCGTGGCGCGGGCGACCGGCTGGTGCTCGACATCGTGCTGCTGGGCCGCGGCGCCGTCGCCGGCGTCGTGCGCAACCGCGCGACGGGTCAGCCCGTCGCCGGCGCGCGCGTGACCGCGCTCAGCACCACGGACACGCAGTCCGGGGGCACGGCGGTGGCCGACGTCCTGGGGCGCTTCCACATCGCGCCGCTGACCGTGGGGCCCGTCAGCGTGCACGCAGCCAAGGGCACTGGCAGCGGCTTCGCGGCCGGGCGCATCTATCGCGCCGGCGACACGGCCACGGTCGACGTCGAGCTCGACGACAGCGCGCTCGACGTCTCGGGCGCCGTGAGCAAGTTCGAGAACGGCACGACCTCGCCCGCGGCGGGCGCGCTGGTCGTCTTCCGCCTCGGCGGTGCGGATCTGGCGTGGCAGTACGCCGATACGGCCGGCGCGTACCGCTTCCGTGGCATGCCCTCGGGCCACTTCACGGTGCGTGCGTACTACGAGGACCTGTCGGCCGCGCGCGACGGCGACGGCTTCGCGGGCCACAACGTGAGCGGGCACGACCTGCTCGTGCAGGTGCCGCCGGTGGGCGAGCGGCACGACGTGGTCGGCCACGTCGTGCAGGCCGACGGCAGCCCCGCGGAGAACGCGCTGGTGTGGACCGACTCGCCCGGCCAGCCGGCCGCGCTGACCGACGCGAGCGGCGCTTTCCGTCTGCGTGACGTGTCCGTGCCCAATCCGCCGCGCAGCCTGACGGCCAGCGCGCGCAGCGCCGACGGTCGTCGTACGGGCTCGGCCCACTTCCAGTTGACGACCACTGCGCAGTTGCCTCCCGACGTCGAGATCGCGCTGTCCGGCTTGGGCGAGGCCACCTTCACGGCGCTCGGCCCGCAGGGCGCGCCGGTTGTGGGACTGGAGGTGGCGTTGCCGGGGGCCTGCGGCAACCCCTGCGGCTGCATCGCGCGGACGACCGACGCGCAGGGCAAGGTGACCTTCCAGAACTTACCCGTGGGGCCAGTTCGCGCGCAGGCTTTCTGGGATCGGCACAGCTACGTCGACTTCGCCACGGCGCTGGCCGTGGTCCCCGGCGATGGCCAGACGGGGTTCGGCGTGTTGCGCTTCAACGGCGCCGGCAGCGTCAGGGTCAAGGTGACGGACGAGACGGGCGACCCCGTGGGCGCGAGCGACGTGACGTTGTCGGCCTCCAGGTTCAAGTACGACCCGCTGCAGCAGCTCTGCGGCCTGGCGACGGTCCCGCTGACGCAGCGCACCTCGATCACCGGGGCGACGCCCGGCGAGGTGCGCTTCGACAACGTGCTGTTGGGCGCGTACGGCGTGCGTGCCACCAATCCGTTCGCGGTGGGCGCGCTGGTGGGCGCGCAGGGCACGCTCACGCAGCCCGGACAGGTCGCCGCGCACGTGCTCGTGACGCGCGACGTCATGGCCGGCGTGCTGTCGGGCCGCGTGTTCTTCCCCGACGGCTCGACGCCCGCGCCCGGCGTGAGGGTCACGGCCACAGGACCCGTGCCCGACGTCACGGTCACCACCGACGCGCTCGGCGCGTTCCACTTCGCGCGCGTGCTGCCGGCCGGCACGTATCGCCTGACGGCCCGCGATCCCGACGTGCTGCGCGGCGGCGCGGTGCAGGAGACCGTGGTGCTGGGCGTGAATCAGAACGCGACGCTCGAGTTGCGCCTGCTGGGCCGCGGCTCGGTCGTGGTCAAGGTCGTCGACGGCGCCGGCGCAGCGCTCGCGCGCGCGCAGGTGACGCTGCGCGAGACGCGCTTCCCCAACGGCGTCTACGAGCGCGTGATCCAGGCTGGCGAGTCCGGCACGACGGTCTTCGATCGCGTCTACGAGGGCGCGCTGAGCATCGAGGTGAAGGACTCGTTCGGGCGCGGTGGCCGGGTCGCGGCCACGCTGCCCGGGCCCGACCAGAGCATCGAGGTGCTGCTGCGCGTCACGCCGACCGGCTGCCTCGTCGGCCGGTTCAGGTTGCCGAGCGGCGAGCCGATACCGAACGGCGTGGTCAAGTTGCTGGCTGGGCCCTACGCGCAGGTCGTCGGCCAGGTCACGACGCCGGGCGCGGGCAGCGACGTGGGCGCGTTCGCCTTCGACTACGTGCCGCTGGGCGACGTGCGTCTCGAGGCGCAGGACCCGCTGACCGCGCGCACCGGCCTGGCCGCCGGCGCGCTGACGATCGAAGGGCATCAGGGCTCCACGCCGCCCGTCTGCCTGACGCTCGACGTGCAGGCCGAGGGCTTGGGCACGGTGCACGGCGTCGTGACCAGCAATGACCTCGCGCAGCCCGGCATCGAGGTCGAGCTGGCGTCCGGCCGCTACCGCGCGCGCACGTTCTCGGGCGGCCAGGGCGAGTACCGCGTCGAGGGCGTGCCCGTGGGCCAGGTGACCGCGACCGCCCGCGCGCCGCTCGGCTCGCCGCTCACCGGCAGCGCCTCGGGCGCGCTCCTCGACGACGGGGGCGAGCTGACGCTCGACGTGCCGCTGCGCGACTCCGTCGACGTCGCCGGTCGGCTGTTCAGGGCTGGCGGCTCCCAACAGCCCGCGCCCATCGCCGAGCTGCGCGTCAGCGGTGGACCCATCTCGCCCTATCACCCGCTGAAGACCTTCTCGGCCAGCGACGGCACGTTCCGCTTCGAGCGCCTGCCGGTGGGTCTGCTGAGCTTCGACGCCGACGTCCTGCAGAGCGTGGACCAAGGCCGGACCAGCGCGGAGTTGGCGCGTCAATCGCCGCCCGCGCCCGTGCAGGTCGACGTGACGCTCAACGGCGTGGGCCGCCTGCGCGGGACGGCCCTCGACTCACAGGGGCAGCCGGTCGCCGGACAGGTCTGGATCACCGGCACGGGCGCCTTCCCCTACCAGCACTTCCTGCAGGTGGGCAGCGACGGGCGCTTCGAGATCCCGGAGATCCTGGCCGGACCGCTCTCGGTCAAGCTGTCGGCGCGGCCGGGCGGCGTCCAGCTCTACGGCACGCGCGCCGCGCAGGTCGACCCGGAGGGCACGACCGACGTGAGCGTGCAGCTCGAACCGAGCGGCACCGTGCGCGGTCGTGCGCTGCGCTCGGACGGCACGACGCCCGCCTACGGCGCGGAAGTCTGGCTGCGTCGCGCGGGCGCCTTCGCCACCCGGGCCGTCGCCGACACGGCCGGCGTGTTCGTGCTCCAGGGCGTGCCGTTGGGTGCGGCCGCGGGCGACGTGCGTGATCCGGTCAGCGGCGGTCTGGCCTTGCTCGAGGAACGCACGCTCACGTCCAACGGCGAGCTGATCGACTACGGCGACGTGCTGCTCGACGACACGCCCGTACGCGTGGTGTCACTCGAGCCGCAGTCGGGCGCGCAGAACGTCCCGGTCCAACAACCGTTGCGGGTGACCTTCAGCGACGCGCTGGCTTCGGCCGTGGGCGTGGTGGCACGCGTCGGTGCGACCGCGCTCTCCGCCACCGCCACGCTGTCCGCAGACCGGCGCACGGTCACGCTCGTCGGCACCTGGCCCGACGCGCGCGACGTCACGCTGGCCGCCACCACGGCCGTGCGCGACGCGCTCGGCCGGCCGCTCGCGGCCGAGGTCACGAGCACGTTCCGCACGGTCGACCTGACGCCGCCCGTCGTGGTGCAGGTGACGCCCGCCAACCTGGCGCTCCAGGTCCCGTCGCAGGTCGTGGCGCGCGTGACGTACGGCGAGCCGCTGGCCGTGACGGGCACGTTGTCGCTCAGCGGGCCGAGCGGCGTGATTCCGGCCAACGTGACGTTCGAGCCGCCGGCGACGCTGGCGTTGGCGCCCCAGGCGCCGTTGCCGACCGACGCCGTGTTCACGCTGCGCGCGCAAGGCGCGGTCGACTTGGCCGGCAACGCGCAGACGGCGGCCTTCACCAGCAGCTTCAAGACGCTCGACACGCTGCCGCCCACGCTCGCCCTGAGCGCGCCCGCGGCGGGCGGGTGGAGCGCGCAGACGCGCCCGTCGATCGTGCTCGCGTTGGCCGATGCGTTGTCGGGCATCGACGCGCCCACGGCCCTGATGCAGCTCGACGGCGCCGCCGTGGCCGCGACGGCGTCGAGCACGGCGCTCACGTTCACGCCCGCCGCGCCGTTGGCCGACGGCCAGCACGCGCTGTCGGCGTCCGTGCGCGATCGGGCAGGCAACCTGGGCACGCTCGCGGCTTCGTTCGGCGTCGACAGTCTGGCGCCGGGCGCCGCGACGCTGGTGGGCGTCGCCGATGGCCAGACGGTCAGCGGCAACGTGACGCTGTCCGCGACGTCGGTCGAGACGGGCTCGGGCCTGGCGCGCATCGACTTCTTCCGCAACGGCGTGCTGTTCGCGAACGCCGGCGCCGGCCAGGCATTCAGCGTCGCCTGGAACACGAGCGGCGTCGCCGACGGCGAGTACCTGCTCGCGGCGCGTGGCGTCGACGTGGCGGGCAACGTCGGCCCGCTGGGGCCGGCGCGGCGCGTGGTCGTCGACAACCACGTGCTCGCGATCGGGCTGACGTCGCCCAACGCGGGCGCGGTCGTGCGGGACCAGGTGTCCGTCGCCGCGACGGTCGACGAGCCGGTGCTGCGCGTCGACTTCCAGGCCGGCGCGCTGCCCGTGGTCAGCGACGACGCCGCGCCGTACGCGGCGCTGCTCGACGTGAGCACGGCACCCGAGGGCATCCTGGCGCTCAGCGCCACGGCAGTGGGCCTGGCGCCCGGCGAGACGGCTACGGCGGGACGCAGCGTGACGATCGACCGCACGCCGCCCGCCCCACCCGACGTGGCACGCGTCCACGCCGAGTCCGACGGCATCTCCGCGCTGATCGTGGGACAGCCCGGCGCGACCGAACCGGGCGCGCGTGTCGACGCGCGCAACGTCGACACCGGCGCGCTGGGCTTCAGCGCGCCGGCGGCCAGCGACGGCTCGTTCGCGCTGCGCGTGGACGGCGTGCTCGGGCAGACGCTGGAATTGCGCGCCAGCGACGTGGCCGGCAACCAGAGCGCGCCCGCGACGTTGACCATCGACGCGCAGGTGACTCAGGACGGCGTGCCGCTCACGGGCCTCGCGCTCTGGGTGCAGGCCGACAAGGACGTGCTCGTCGACGTGGCGGGGCGCGTCGCGCAGTGGCTCGATCAGAGCGGCAACGCGAATCACCTGTCCCAGGCCACGGCCGCCGCGCGGCCGGCGCTGGTCGCCGAAGCGGCGGGCGGACACCCGGTGCTGCGTTTCGACGGCGTCGACGACTTCCTGCAGTTCGGCACGCGCTTCAACCAGAACATCCGCACGCTGGTGGCGGTCGTGCGTGGCAGCACGCCGGGCGAGCACTTCCTGCTGGGCGACTCCGCGACCTTCAACACGACCGACTTCTACCCCGGCACCACGTCGCTGTGGAGCACGTCGTCTTCGGCGCTCGTGCGCGAGGCGCAGACCAGCATCAACGGCGCGGCCGTCAACGGGCTGGTGGACCCGCGGCCCACCACGCTCGCGATCGTGACGGTGGTGGTCAACGCGGCGCCGGGCGCGGCCGTCACCGGCGTCAGCGCCGACCGCCTGTTCCGCCACGCGGTTCAGAACCGCGCCTGGCCGGGCGACGCCGCCGAGCTGCTGATCTACGACCGGCCCTTGCCCGCCAGCGACCAGCAGGCCGTCGAAGACTATCTCGCGCGCAAGTACGCGCTCTATGCGCCGCGCGTCGGCGCGCCGCTGATCGCGCCCGACGGGGGCTCGTTCAGCGGCTCGACCACGGTCACGCTGTCGTCGCGCACGCCCGGCGCGCTCATCACCTACACGCTCGACGGCAGCGAGCCCGACGCTGCCTCGACGCCCTACAGCGGTCCGCTTACGCTCGTCACCTCGACGACCGTCAAGGCGCGCGCCTTCCGTGCGGGTTTCCCCGACAGCGCCAGCTCCAGCGCCGGCTTCGTGCGCGACGAGGAGTTCTCGCCGCGCTCGTTCGGTCCCGACCTGCTGCTCTGGGTGCGGGCCGACGCGGGCCTGGCGCGCGACGGCGGCGGCCGCGTCAAGGCGTGGAAGGACCAGTCGGGCCGCGGCAACGACCTGACGCAATGGGCTTCGTCGCTGCAGCCGCGCGTCGCGCCGCAGACGCAGAACGGCGTCGCGCTGCTGCGTTTCGACGGCCTCGACGACTTCATGCAGTTCGGCTCGCGCCTGGGCGACGCCGTGGGCAGCGTCTTCCTGGTGCTGCGCGAGGCGGCGCCGCAGACCGGCGAACGCTTCCTGCTGGGCGACTCCGCGGCCTTCAACACGACTCATTTCTGGCCCGGCACGAGCACGCTCTGGAGCGCGTCGAGCAGCGCCGGCGTCACGCTCGGAGCGACCTTCATCGACGGCCAGCCGATCAACGGGCTGGTCGAGCGGCGCGACTCGCCGACCGGTGGGCTCGCCAAGGTCGCGCTGTTGTCGTTCGTCAGCGACGGCCGCCTGTTGAGCGCCGATCGGGTCTTCCGCCACGCCCTCCACAATCGTCCCTGGGCGGGCGACGTGGCCGAGGTGGTCATTTTCGGACGCCCGTTGGGCGCGGCGGAGCGGCGCGCGGTCGAGGACTACCTGCTCGCCAAGTACAGGACTGTTCCGGCGTCGGCCAGCGCACCGACGGCGTCGCCCAACGGCGGCGCCTTCTCGGGCACGGTCACGGTCAGCCTGTCGACGACCACGACCGGCGCGGAACTGCGCTACACGCTGGACGGCAGCGAGCCCGACGCCGGCTCGCCACTCTACGAGGGTCCGCTCACGCTCACCGCCAGCACCACCGTGAAGGCCAAGGCCTTGCGGGTCGACCTGTTGCCGAGCGTCACGACCGTCGCGGGCTTCGTGAACACGGCCGACTTCTCCCCGACGTCGCTCGCCGACCTCGAGCTGTGGGTGCGCCCCGACGCGGGCCTGCCGCCCAACGGGGGGCGCGTCGACCTGTGGCTCGATCAGTCGGGGCGCGGCAATCATCTGCGCCAACCGCAGGGCGCGTTCGCGCCCCTGCTCGTGCCCGGGGCGGCCGGCGGCTACCCGGCCGCGCGCTTCGACGGGGTCGACGACTTCATGTTCTTCACGCGTTTCGACGCGCGCCTGCGCAGCGCTTTCCTGGTCCTGCGCGAGAGCGCCCCGCAGACCGGCGAGCGCTTCCTGTTCGGCGACGCGAGCGCCTTCAACACGACTCACTTCTGGCCCGGAAGCGCGAGCCTCTGGAGCTCGTCGAGCAGTCCCGGCGTGACGCTGGGTTCAACCTTCGTGAACGGCGTTCCGATCAGCCCGCTGTCCGATCCACGCTCGTCCCCGAGCGTGGGGCTCGCCAACCTCGCGGTCCTGTCGCTGGTCAGCGATGGGCGTGGCCTGAGCGCGGATCGGGTCTTCCGGCACGCGCTGCACAACCGCGCCTGGCCGGGCGACCTGGCGGAGTTGATCGTCTACAGTCGGCAGCTCGGCGCGGCCGAGAGGCGGGCAGTCGAGGACTACCTGATGGCCAAGTACCGCAGCGTGCCGGCAACGGCCAACACGCCGACGATCAGCCCGAACGGCGGCCTGTTCACAGGCACGCAGAGCGTCACGCTGCAGAGCGCGACGCCCGGCGCCGAGATCCACTACACGCTCGACGGAGGCGACCCGGATCAGGCGTCGGCGCTCTACGCCGGGCCGCTCACGCTGAGCGCGACCACCACGCTGCGGGCCCGCGCTTTCCGCGCCGACCTGCTGCCGAGCGCGCCCAGCGCGGCCGGCTTCATCGCGAGCGGCGACTTCGCGCCACCGCAGCTTGCGGGGCTGCGACTGTGGGTGCGCGCGGACGCCGGCCTGCCGCCCAACGCCGGACGCGTCGACCGCTGGGTCGACCAATCGCCGTTGGCGCAGGACGTCACGCAGCCGCAGGGCGCCTTCGCGCCGCTCATGGTGCCCGGTGCTCACGCGGGCCTGCCCGTGGTGCGCTTCGACGGGCTCGATGACTTCCTGCTGCTGACGCGCCTCGACGCCAGCGCGCGCAGCCTGTTCGTCGTGCTGCGCGAGGCCGCGCCGCAGTCGGGCGAGCGCTTCCTGTTCGGCGACTCCGCCACTTTCAACACCACGCACTTCTGGCCGGGGGCGACGACGCTCTGGAGCACGTCCACCAGCTCGGCCATTCGCGCGGGCGTGACGCGCGTGGACGGCGTGACCGTCAACGGCCTGCTCGACCGTCGCGACGCCGGACCCGCGAGCCTGGCGGACGTCTCGGTGCTGTCGATCGTCACCGACGGCGCGGGCGTGTCGACCGATCGCTTCGGCCGCCACGGCGTCCACAATCGCGCCTGGGCGGGCGACGTGCTCGAGATCGTGGTCTACGACCGCGTGCTGAGCGCGGCTGAGCGCGCGTCGCTCGAGCAGTACCTGGGCGCGCGCTACGGAATCGCGGTGCAGCCGTGAACGGTCGGCGCCGCGTGACGACGACGTGCCGCCCGACGCTCTTCGCGCGTGCCGTGGCCTTGACGCTGTCGTGGACCGTCCCCGGCGCGCCCGCCTGGGCGCTGCGGCCGCCGCAGCCGGCCCTGGCACGCGCCCTGCCTGCGTCGGTCGAACGCGCCGGCGGCGCCACAACGCGCGCGCCCGCGTCCATTGGGAGCGCAGCGAAGCAGAGCGAGGCGCGTGCGCGCGAGCGGCCCGTGCTCATCGTGCCGTCGGCACGCGCGCACGCCGTCCGCCCGGACGGCAGCGCGGTCGGCCCGGACTGTCCGACGCCGTCGCAGGGCTGTGGGACCGCGCTGTTTGGGCCCAAGCGCTACCTGCGCACGACGGGCCCCCCGAACCAATACAACGACGTGATCGTAGTGCCGCCGGGCACGCCGGCGTCCGCCACGCTGTTCATCCAGAACGGCGCAGCGGACGGTTCGCTGCGCGTGTCGTCGGCCGTGGTCAAGGTCAACGGCGTGCAGGTCGTCGGGCCGTCCGACCTGAACCAGAACGTGGCGGGCCTGACCCGGACCGTGACCCTCGCACCCCAGACGGCGCTGTTCGTGCGCGTGGCCAGCGTACCGGGCTCGTACCTGACGATCACGCTGTGCGGCGCGCACGCTCCCGACCTGACGGCGCCGCGGCTACGCGTCGTCCAGCCTGCCCACGGCGCGCGCCTCCGCGACACGACGCCGTTGCTGGCGGTCGAGTACGAGGATGCGGTGGGCACGGGCGAGACCAGCGCCAGCGGGGTCGACCTCGCCAGCCTGCGCGTGTTCGTCGACGAGATCGAGCGCACGGCGCTCTTCACCAAGCTCTCCAACCAGGCCTCGGCCGACTGGCCGCCGGCGCTGGCCTTCGGCGAGGGCTCGCACGTGCTGCGCGCGTCGCTGTCCGACCTGGCCGGCAACGTGGCCGTAGCGCAGGCCGAGTTCAGCCTCGACCTCACGGCACCGCAGCTCGGCGTCGTGCAGCCCGCCGACGGCGGGCTCGTCGCCACGGCCGAGCCGCTGCTGCGCGTGAGCTACGCGGGCGCGAGCGATGCCGACCTCGCCAGCTTCGGCGTGCGCGTCGACGGAGTCGAGCGCGGCTCGTTGTTCAGCATCGGACCCGACGAGGCCATCGCCACGCTGACCGGCAGCGCGGCGCTGGGCGGCGGCGCGCATGCGGTCGAGGCGCGGCTGCGCGACACGGCCGGCAACGAAGCCGTAGCCGTGGCGTCGTTCGTGGTCGACCTGTTGGCGCCAAGGCTCGAGGTCGCGCAGCCGGCGCCGGGGGCGGGTCTCGGCACGCCCGACGTGGCCGTGCGCGTGACCTACTCCGACGACCACGCGCTCGACCTGTCGAGCTTCGTCGCGCGCCTCGACGGGCAAGTGGTCACGTTGGACGTCGCGGCCGACGCGGCCACGGGCACCCTGAACGGAGTGGCCGAGGGCGCGCACGAGCTGCACTTCACGCTGCGCGACCGAGCGGGTCACCTGAGCGAAGCGCGCGTCGCGTTCGGAGTCGACACGACCGCCCCGGCCCTGACCGTGGTCGAACCTGCCGCCGGGGAACTCCTGGCGACGGCCGCGCCCCTGGTCCGTTTGACCTACGACGACGCCCAGGGCGTCGTGCCGGCAACGCTGCGCGTGAGCGTGGACGGGCTGGATCGCACCGCGCTCTTCTCCGTCGGCGCATCGCAGGCCACGGGCGCGCTCGCGGGTCTCGGCGAGGGCGCGCACCAGCTCGTGGCCGAGATCGCCGACGCCGCCGGCAACAAGGCCTTGGTCGCCAGCGCGTTCACCGTCGACACGCAGGCGCCCACGGGCGCGTTCGTGAGTCCCGGGGCGCTCACGAACGAGGCCCAACCGACCCTGCGCGTGACCTACGCCGATGCCACGAGCGGGGTCGACTCGGGCAGCGTGCGCGTGTTCCTCGACGGTCAGGACGTCAGCGCGCAAGCCAGCGTGTCGAGCGAGGCGGTGGCCTTCGTCCCGGCCGCGCCGCTCGGCGACGGCCCGCACCACGCGCAGATCACGTTGGCCGACCGAGCGGGCAACGCCGCGTCGCTGCAGGCGGCCTTCGCGGTCGACACGCAGACGCCGCAGGTCGCCTGGAGCGCGCCTTCCGCGGGCCTCTTCACGAACGACGCGACGCCTACCTGGCAGCTCGGCTACGTCGACTCGGGCACGCTCGACCTGGCCACGCTGCGTGTCTTCCTGCGCGCGGGGAACGCAGCCGAGAGCGACGTGAGCGCCGTCTTCAGCATCGGGCCGGGCGTGGCCGAGGGCACGCCGTCCGTGCCGCTCGCGGATGGCGCGTACCAGTTGCGCGCGCGCATCGGTGACCAGGCCGGCAACGTGGGCGAGGCCGTCGTGACGTTCGAGGTGGACACGCAGGCGCCGACGTTCGAGGTGGCCGCGCCCGGGGCGGGAGGCTGGGTCACGACGGCCACGCCCGTGCTGAGCGTCGTCTATCACGACGAGCGCAGCGGCGTCGACCTGTCTCGCTTCCGCCTGCGCGTCGACGGGGTGGACCGCACGCCGCGGCTGACGGTCGGCGCGACGCAGGCCAGCGGCGCCCTCGCTCCGGCCGAAGCGCTGGCCGAGGGCGCGCACGTGATCGAAGTGACGGTGCACGACCGTGCCGGCAACGTCGCGCAGGCCGCGGCGCACCCGTTCGCAGTCGACCTGACGCCCCCGGCGGCCGAGTGGAGCGCGCCGCCGGCCGGCGCGCGCGTGGATGCCGAAGCGCTTCTGGCGCGTCTGACGTCGAGCGACGGCGGCAGCGGTCTCGAGCCTTCGAGCTTCTTCGTGAGTCTCGACGGCGTCGATCGGACGGCGCTCTTCACGCTGCACGACGGCGTGGCGACGGCGAACTTGGAACAAGCCCTGCTGGCGGAAGGCGAGCACGCACTGTCGGCAACGATCAACGACGTGGCCGGCAACCGCGCGACCGTCGAGCGCCGCTTCAGCGTCGATACGCAGGCCCCGCAGGTGAGCATCGCGACGCCCGCCGACGGCTCGTATCACGCCCACAGTCCCGTCACGTTGACGGGCAACGTGACGGACGCCGACCCGCAGGTCGAGGTCACCTGTGAGGCAGGTGCGGCGAGCGCGCCGGCGGTCGTGAACGCGGGAGCCTACACCTGCCAGGTCGCGCTCGCCGAGGGCGACGGCGTCGTCACGGTCACGGCGCGCGATCGGCTCGCGCACACGAGCACGGCGAGCCTCACGTTGCGGCTCGACACGCAGGCGCCGCAGCTCGTGCTCTTCGAGCCGATCGATCAGCAGGTGGTATCGGGCCAGCCGCTGACCGTGTCCGGTCAGGTACTCGACGCGACGGCGGTGACGGTCGAGGCCGCGGGCGTGGCGACGACCGTCGCGGCGGGCGGAGGCGCGTTCGCGCTCGAGGGCGTGCCCCTCGACGCCGGCCCAGAGCTGACCCTGCTCGTCAGAGCCCACGACGCCGCCGGCAACCTGAGCGAGCGCGAGCTGCGTCTGCACGTGGACGCGCAGGCGCCGACGGTGACGCTGACCGCGCCGGCCGAGGGCGCCTACCTGCGCGGCACGCAGGTCACCGTGAGCGGCAACGTCAGCGACGAAACGCCCGTGACCATCGAGGTGGACGGGCAACCTGCGACCGTCGTCGGCGCGAGCTTCAGCGTGGCGGTCCCCGTGGTGGACGGCGAGCGCACGTTCGAAGCCCTGGCGCACGACGCGGCGGGCAACGCTGGCCGCGCCAGCGTGTCGGTGCACGTCGACAACCAGGCGCCGGAGATCGAGCTGACGTCGCCGGCGCCGGGCCTGATCACGAACGCCCCCGTGGTGCGGCTGAGCGGGCGCGTCAGCGACGTGTCGCCGTTGGCCGCGGTCACGCTCGACGGCCAGCCGCTGGCGCTCGTCGGCGAGACCTTCGACGTCGACCTGCCGCTCGACGCCGAGGGCGCGCGCGTCTTCGTGGTCGAAGCGCAGGACGCGGCCGGCAACCGCGCCTCGCGCGAGGCACGCCTGCGCGTCGACCGGACGCCGCCGGCTCTGACCGTGGTCGCGCCCGTCGCCGGTCAGGTGCTGCTGACGTTACCGGCGACCGTCAGCGGCCTGGTGAGCGACGCCAGCGCGGTGAGCGTGACCGTCTCCGGGCAGTCGGCGACGCTCGTGGGCAACGGGTACAGCGCGGCGCTCGACCTGTTGGACGAAGGTGCCCAGGCCCTCGTCGTGCAGGCCACGGACGCCGCGGGCAACGTGACCAGCGTGGCGCGCGACGTCGTCGTCGACCTGTCCGCCCCGCAGATCGCGATCGAAGCGCCCGCCGGCGGCACG
>WBZQ01001014.1_pt1 | contig 18836 bp, 15 predicted proteins | sample 5204251 | NCBI WGS metagenome assembly WBZQ01 (sample SAMN12412402, study PRJNA552823) | activated sludge metagenome | isolation source: activated sludge from nitrification reactor of wastewater treatment plant... | place: USA: Virginia | collected 2017-09 | reverse complement strand
GATCGCGCCTATTTCATGACCATGGTCGACCTTGGACCGCGCACGAAGGACGCCCCGTCGCTCTTGTCCGCGCGCCTTCACTATGATCTGCCCTACCGGTTCGTGACGCCGGAGCGCGTGCTGGTTCTTGGCGCTGGAGGCGGAAACGACATCGCCGCGGCGCTTCGCGCGGGGGCCCGGCACGTGGATGCTGTCGAGATCGACCCGGTGATTGTCAAATACGGGGCGCTGCATCCCGAGCGGCCCTACTCGTCGCCTCTTGTCACGACCCACGTCGACGACGCGCGCTCGTTCCTGCGCCGTACAGACGGGCTCTACGACCTGATCGTGTTGGGTCTCCTGGATTCGCACACGCTCCTCGCGGGGCTGCCGGGGATAAGGCTCGACAATTACGTGTATACAAGAGAGGCCTTGGCCGACGTGAAGAGGCACCTCTCGCCGCGCGGGCTCCTCGCGCTTTCGTTCGCGATCCCCGATGAGCGCGAATGGCTGGCGTCCAAGCTGTACAAGCTGGTGGGCGAGGCGTTTGGAGAGGCGCCGGTCGTCCTCGACGTGGGCTATGACCGCTCCTATGCGTATCTCGCGGGTCCCGCACTGAAGGCGTCCGGTTCCGAGGCACTCGCCCCGCTGCTCCCCCGTGTGGTGTCCACGGAGCGCCTCTTGGAAATCGGGAAGAAGGAGCCCGTGGACATCCCGACCGACGATTGGCCACATTTGTATCTCAGAAACCGCATGGTTCCGGGAGCGCAGCTCCTGCTGCTCGCGCTTCTTCTGGCGCTCTCGGCGGGCGTCACGCGGGCGGTCCTGCCCTTCGCCGGCGCGCCCGATGTCCACATGGCGCTTTTGGGAGCGGGCTTCCTGCTGGTCGAGACGAAGGCCATCGCGGACCTTGGGCTTCTCTTCGGCGGGACCTGGTGGACCGTCACGGCGGTAATCGCGGCGGTTCTCATCATGGCCATTCTGTCGACGTTCTTCACGGCGCGCGTGAAGCCCAGGAGCCGCACGCCCTACGCGGTTGGGCTCTTCGTGATGCTGCTCGCCGGGTTTGTGATCCGCCCAGCGACCCTTTTGACTTTCCCGCTGCCGGTCGCGCAAGTCATGGGCGCGCTGCTGGTCGCGGCGCCCGTGTTCTTTTCCGGGGTCCTCTTCGCGACCGCTCTCAAAGAGGCGACAGACACCGCCAAGGCCCTCGGCTCGAACCTTCTGGGGTCGGTATTGGGTGGTTTCCTGGAGTACGCAAGCCTGGCCTGGGGCGTGAGAGCGCTGACGCTGCTCGGGGTCGCGCTCTACGGGCTGGCGCTTCTGGCGCTTGCGGAGAGGCGGGAGCGGTGAGGCTCTACGCCTACGGGCAGAACTACAAGCTCGGGCCAGCCGGCCGCTTCGGAACCGGCCTGCCGCACGCCCTCATCACCGCGGCCGTGGCCGGTCAGATCGATGCGGAGCGTGCGGAATGACAGACCCGGCGCCACAGGAAGGCGAGATCATTCTTTACCGCACGGCGAACGACGCCATTCGCGTCGAGGTGCTGTACGAGTCCGAGACCTTCTGGCTCAGTCAGAAGCGCATGGCCGAGCTGTTCGACGTCGATGTCCGTACCATCAGCGAGCACCTGAGGAATATTCTTGACGCGGGCGAGTTGAACGAGGATGCAGTTGTCCGGAGAATCCGGAGCACTGCGGCGGACGGGAAGTCCTATCTCGTCAGCTTCTACAACCTCGACGCCGTCATCTCGGTCGGGTATCGGGTTAACAGTGTTCAGGCGACCCAGTTTCGCATCTGGGCGACCCAAACCCTGCGCGAGTTCATCGTCAAAGGCTTCGTGCTGGACGACGAGCGGCTGAAGCTGAACAGACGCTTTGGCAAGGACTACTTCGACGAGCTGCTCGAACGGATCCGCGAGATCCGAGCCAGCGAGCGCCGCTTCTACCTGAAGATTACGGACATCTACGAACAGTGCAGCATCGACTACGATCCGAACGCCGACACGACGAAGACGTTTTTCAAGACCGTGCAGAACAAGCTGCACTGGGCGGTCACCGGCAAGACCGCCGCCGAGATCATCGCCAAACGCGTCGATGCGTCGAAGCCATCGATGGGCCTCACGACCTGGAAGAACGCACCCAAAGGCAAGATTCTGAAGTCTGACGTCAGTGTCGCGAAAAACTACCTGATCGAGCAGGAGGTCAAAGGCCTCGAGCGCATCGTCTCCATGTATCTCGACTATGCCGAGAACCAAGCCGCCCGGCGGATCCCGATGAGGATGTCAGACTGGGCGAGCCGATTGGATGCATTTCTGAGATTCAACGAATACGAGGTGCTCACCAACGCCGGGGCGATCTCGGCGGAAGTGGCCAAGCGCCTCGCCGAGGAGCAGTACGAGCGTTTCCGCGTCCGACAGGATCGGGAGTTCGAGAGCGACTTCGAGGCGGAGGTCAAGCGCATCGAGGCCAAGCGAACCTCACGTCGAAAGAAGGACGCGCCCCATTGAGTGCACCGCGTCACGTCGAAGCCGCGATCGAAACCATCATCGAAGCGCACGTTCTCCAGAACGGACCGGTGAGGAGATCCTCGCAGACCTGATCAGGAAGGCGGCGCCACGATCCGCGGATCAGCTAGCCAACGATCGAGCTCTTCCGCGATGCCCAATCGGCCTGCCTCGCGGCGCGCGGCGGACTCCTGATCCGGATGAATCCTGAGCAAGACCGCCACGTCCCAAAGACCCTTGGGGCCCCCAGCCCGCAGCTTGAGGCGGATCAGGTCGACAAGGCCTACGACCATGAGCGGGGACACTTCCCCGAGTTCGATCTCGACCGCGCTGGCCCGATCGATAGGAATGATCGCGGGGAGAACGTCGAACTTCACGTCGTCGAGCTCTCCACGAACAACCCACGGAATGTCACCGGCGGCAAGATCACGGCGCCGAATCTCGCACGCGGTCCCCAAGTTCACGAGACGGCGGCGGATTTCGTCCGGTTCCAGGCGACAGATGAAATCGACATGTTCTGTGGCGCGCACATGGCCCCAAGCCATCACCGCAAGGCCACCGACGAGCAGAGCCGACTCGCCAAGCGCGGTGGCAAGCCGGCCGGCTGTGGTTTGAAGGCTGTCAGGAGCCATGGCGAGGGGGACTCTTGGCCTTGACGATCTTTTTCTGAACGGCCTTTCTCAGGGCGATTCCAAAGGCGCTGAGCGCTGATCCGCGGCGGATTCGCTCGGCCATCCGAGCGCGTTCGGCGGCGTCCGGGCGAAGTGACGATTCCCGCTTGGGCGGTTCGGGAAGCATGCGCCGTCCTACCGTGAACGTGTTTCAGTGGGGAACGCCAGCGGGCCCTCGGGATGCCTATGTGGGAGCGTTCGCAGCCCGGGCGAGCGCTCTTTGAAACGGGCCGGGAGATCTCGATGGGGCGAAAGAAGCTCGTGGGGTAGATGTAGTCCTCACCCGATTCGTCGACGACGCGCAAGCGACGGGCGGGCCCATGTTCCGGCGCGCCGAGCGTTTGATAGACCTTGCCAATTTGCAGGGACCCTGGATACCCGCGATTCGCAATACAAATGACAAATGTCCCTGGAATGCGGATTGTCCGTCTTGATCTTGAACGCACGGCGTCCGGGGCCACTTGCTTCATAGACGCGAATCTCCGTTCGACGAACGCCACGGCGTGCGCCTCGCGGCGACCAGGTGCCGGACGGCCGAGCTCCCGGCGGCCAGGACCGCGGCCGGGAGCCAAACCCAAACCAGCTCGGACGCGAGAATGTCCAAACCGCGCGCCGTGAAGAAGGCGCGAATGCTGAGCGGCGAGACCTGAATCGGGCGCCAAGGCAGGAAATGGCGGGTGCCGTCGAACGGCGCGAGAAAGGCCACGCCAAGGCCTCCGTTGGTCATCGCGTCGAGGATGCCGTGCGAGGCCGTGCAGAGGATGAACGACAGAAGGAGCCGCCGCTTGGACGTCCTGTGCTGGCGGTTGGTGACGGCAAAGAGCAAAACGCAGGACCAGAGGATCGCGATCGGGATGGAATGCGAGAGTCCCCGGTGTCCCAACATGTGTTTGTAGGGAACGCCGAACGAGAATGCCAGGACATCGAGGTCGGGCAGGACCGCCGAGACCATGCCCAAGCCGGCCAGTCCCCAACGTACCGACGGACGCTCGTCGTCTGGCAGGGCCGCGTACGAGAGGGCTGCCGCAGCGACGGCGTGAGAGATCGCGGAGGCCACGGTGCGATCCTATCAACGGCCTGGCCCTCATGCGAAGGGATGTGCCTGCGAAAAATGGGTCAAGGAGATCGAGCTTGCCGGGGAACGTCACATGCCCAATGCCACGTTGGGAGAAGATCGCCGCGCGCGTAGAAGCGCCACCGCGGTTCCTCCGAGGAGCGCTATGAGAGCGACAAGACCTGCGGTGCTGAGGGCCGGCACCGCGACGACCGGCGTGAGCCCGAGGGGCGCGCAGGCCGAGAACTCTGAGGTCACGGGATCCGCGACTGTCGTGTCGGTCGCGGTCGCGGTCAAGACGCCCGTCGTCGCCGTGGAGGCGAGCGCGAAGTTCGGCACGTTGACGAGGCCCGCCGCGTCGGTGGTGACGGTGGTCGAACCCAGGAAGGTCTCGCCCTCGCCGAAGCCGCTCGGGTGGCAGGCGGCGGAGTGGAAGAACTCGATGCGAAAAGTCGAGTTCGGCGTCGAGTCGAGCGAAAAGGCGGCCTGGATCTGAGTGCCGGTCGCAAGGGCTGACGCGATGACCGGGTAGTTCTGAAGGTCGTTGGGGCCGTTGTCGGTGTCACCCGGGTCGTTCGTGTCCTGGCCGGCGCCTGATCCTCCACTCAAACCCCGGAGATCGATCCCGATCTGGCCGCTCGCGCTGATGGAGTTGCCGGAGATTTCGCAGTCGAGGGGAGCGCCCGACGAACCCGGACTCTCGAACACCACAATGCCAGCAACGCCACTGTGAGCGATGACGTTCGCCTCGCCCGCCGCGGTGCCGCCGACCTTCGCCTGAGCGCCCAAGTTGCCGGAGGAGCATCGGATCCCGGCGTTGCCGATGGGCAGGGATGCGCCCTGGGTGCCGACGCCGATCCGGTTGCCCTGAATCACGATGCCGAAAGCGGAGGCCTCGATCGCGGTGTTGGTGAATCCGCCGAGCACGTTGCCTTGGCCGGGGCCCGGGCCACCGATCCGCGTGCCGTCGGCGAAAGCGTTGATACCTTGCACCGTCGTTGCCGACGCCACCTGGTTGCCCGTCACGTCCGTGCCGATGAAGTTGCCTTCGACCACGGCCTGGCCGAGGAGCGCGAGGCACGTGCCGCAGCCGAAGACGACGTTGCGATCGGCCGGGGCCGAGCCACCGATGCGATGGCCTCCCGTGCCGGTGGTCGCGACCGCCGTGGGGTTCAGGGCGAGGAGGTTCCCGGCCGCGACGTTGTTGGAGCCGCCGAGCACGATCGCTTGGGGGATGCTCTCGATGTCGAGGCCGCGGATCGTGATGCCGCTTCCCGTGGTGGTGAAGCCGCTGCCGGGCACGCTGTCACCTCGGGAGACTTGTACCAGCCAGACCGCGTTGTCGCCGTTGGGAAGGGTGTTGGGGCTAGCGCCCGGCTGGGTCGTGCCATCGATCACAACCGCCTCCGTGATGTTGGGCAGGTTGCTTCCGACGATGTTGATCAGCCGAACGCCCGCTCCAGGAATATTGAACGCGATGGTGTCGGTGACCCCCGGTGCCGCCTGGCCCGCCACGCAGTCGGCGGTGCCGACATTGGTGTTGGCGGCGACGATGGCCTCGCGCAGCGTGCACGCACCGTCGATCGCGATGGTGTCGGCGATGCTGTTGACGGTGATCGTGGAGCCCCGCGAAACCTGAGCCGCGAGGAAAGCAGCCCCGACAGCGAGTGCGACAAGCGTCCCCCGGTTTCGTTTCGACATATCCCCTCCTGGCCCGCCGAAGCGGCGGGCGCAGCCAACGCCGGCGGGTCTGCCGGGCTTCGAGGGAAACGAAGAAAGGCCCCGGAAGGGGTCAAGGTTGGGTTGAAATCTTGTCGGGGGTCAGCCCGCGGGCTTCGCGGGCGTCTTCGGAGGAGTCTCGGCCAGCAAGATGAGATGGGATGAAGTCCGGACAAGCTTCCCGCAGCAGTGGGTCGTCGCCGAAGCTCTGAAATCTCACAGCGAGGAACGCCAGAGGGTTGTGGAGGACCTCGCTGTCCTGGCGGCGTTTCGCCAGTCGGAGGACGAGATGCGGCGTCAGCTCGAGATTCACTGAGCTTTTCTTGACTGGGAGCGAAGGGCGCGTACGGCGTTGAGCGGCGTAGACGGCTAGAATCGCTCCCTATGACTAAGACACGCATCATGTACGTCGAGTACAAGGGAGAGGGCGTTACGGGTCAAGCCCATATCGGTCGAGTTTCGTTTTCGAAGACGGGTCGCAGCCTCTACTACCGCGGTCGCACGTTTAGGACGCTGCGTGGGGAGGGTTTCAAGGCCAACTACTTCGACATTGAGACCGGCGAACAATACTGGATCTCAGGTTGTCGCGCGGACGGGACGGATCATCTGTACGGCAAGCCGGTGCCAGTCGAGATAGACGAAGACGCTCGCGAGGAGTACTGGCGGGAGATTCGAGGGCAAGCGCACCGTATCACCCGACGTACTTCATGGTAGTCGGCGAACCTTCTATTCGATGACCAAGGCTGTTTCGAGCCTTAACAAACCATCTGCGATGCGATCACGGCTCGATCGCTTTTGCGAATCCGTTACCGGTCTGACCCGGAGGCGCGCCTCGTGGAGCCACACATATGCGGCATGGGAGTTAAGGGGAACGCTCAGCTACCCTGCTGGCAGAGATCCGGCCCCTCGACCTCCGGTTCGACGCTGGGGTGGAAGCGCTTTTCGGTCCGCGACATTGCTGATATCGACAGTCTGCCGGAGACGTTGAGGTGCGAGCGGATTTCTTGGCTGGTGATCGGTTGTTCGCCGCCGTCTGGGCGCGCGTCGTCTAATAACCGCCTGCTGCGGACGCGCTTGTCGGGTCCGCGTCTGGATTCGTACTATGGTCTTGGCCGATGGTTTCGAGGCCTACCGATCCATATTCCGTGCCCGCAGTTCCGGCTCGAACAGCCGGTCGGCCTTGCCCAGCTTGGCCAGGAACTCGAGGTCCTCGTCCGTTCGCTCTTTTCGTTCCGCGATCTCGACCAATTGCCAAAGGTCCGTGTCGTGCCTTTCGATTCGGGCTCTTGCATAGTCCTCGGCCGCTCCGTTCTCGATCAGAAAGGGCCAATCTGAGGATTGCAAGAGCAGAACCTGGCGTTCGGCGGCGATGAGGAGGGATGGGTCGGCCTTGGCAATTCGGGAGAGGGCGTCTTCGGCCTTTTCGACTCGCGCCCAGAAATCCAGGGTTTCCGCGTTCCACCAGACCCGGAAGTCGCCCTTCTTGCCCCACGAGCCGGCCGGCATCTCGACCCCGTCCGGCGCGCCGAAGAAGTCCATCGCGTTGGGCGCGGTCAGCGGGATCACGTCGTCGCGATACGGGGCCAGCGTGCGAAACAGCGCGCCGATCCAGGCCACGCCTTCGAACCACCAATGCCCAAAGAGCTCGAAATCGAACATGCCCGTGACGACCGACGGCTTGCCATCCGGCTGCCGGCCGATCTCGCGAAGGAGGCTTGCAAAGTGCTCCGCGTGGCCGCGCACCTTGCCGGGAATGACGGACAAGTCGTAGGGAGCCTTCTCCGCGAGGTCCACGTCGTGGCCCGAGACCGCCCAATAGCGATGGCCGCCGGGGAAGCGCTTCTTGTGAAACTCCAGATACGCGGGCTCTCCCGGGTACCCAACTTCGCCCGACCACACAAGCTCGGAGCTTCTGGGGTCGCGCGCGAAGACCCGCACGTCGGCCGAGAGCGTCGGCACGGCATAGACGCGATAGGGCGAGCGGCGCTCGCCGACGAGGTCCGCCGCGGGCCCGCCGTAAGCCGGACGCGAGACGCCGCCCCTGACGAGGTGCGTCTCGACGAAGAAGAACTCGATGCCGCGCTCCGCCAGAAACTCCGCGATGCCGCGGCGGAGCTCGTGGCGACCATCCACCGGCGACACCCAATCGCCGGGCGGACGGTAGGCGCACTCGGGGATCCAGATGCCTCGCGGCGAGCGCCCGAAGTGACGTTGATGGGTGGCGAGGCCGATGTCGAGCTGGCGCCGGATGGCCTCGTCGGTCGGCAGGAGCGGCAGGAAGCCGTGCGTGGCGGCGCACGAGATCACCTCGACATGGCCGCTGTCCTGGAGCCTTCGGAAGGGGCTCAAGAGATCGCGCTCGTAGCGGTTCTCGAAGTCGTCGAGAAGGCCCCGGTAGTGGTCGCGCCAGAAAATCGCGAGGTCTTCGCCGCCCTCTTGGGTCTTGGTCAAGTAGGCATGGTCTTTCGTTGCCGCGCGCTCGCGGCGCTGCAGATAGCGTTTGAGACCGGACGCGAAGCGCCGGTCGGCGAGCTGCTCGCAAAGGACCGGGGTCATGCCGATCGTGACCTGAAATGGGATGTTGTCCGCGAGCAGCGAATCGGCGACGCGCAGGAACGGGATGTAGGTTTCGGCGGCGGCCTCATGGAGCCAATCGGTTCCGTGGGGCCAGACCCCGTGACCGACCACGTCGGGAAGGTGGCCGTGGAGGACGAGCACGAACGCGCACTTCGGCCCCGGCTGGGCCTCCGCGGGAGTTTGGACGGAGGCCGGAGAGGGCGCTTGAGCGAGCTGACCGGACGGGAACGAGGGGGAGGTTGTCATGGGCGCTCTCAGGACACCCAAGCCACGCCGATCGCGAGCACGTCGACATGCGCCCGCAGCGGCACGATCTCGAGCTCTTCGAACTTGGCAGGATCGGGGGCCGCGGTCTTGGCTTCGAGGTCCAAGACCTCGGCGCGCAGCTCCTCGATGCGGGATTCGGCGGCCCCTTCCATGCGCCTCTTGGTCAGCACAGAGCCGACCTTGCCAACGCGAAGCGACTTTCGCTTTCCGAGGAAGCCGGAGATGAAGTCCGCGGCGGCCGCGACAGAGGTCGCGATGGTCTCAAACGAGCGAGACTTCTCCTGAGCCTCGGCAGCCTCGAGCTCGCGCCTCTTCTTTTCAAGCCGTTCGACGAGTTGCCGGGAAGGCGCGAACGACTGTTGGAGGCGCGCCGAGAACTGTTCCGCGGTCTCGCCGGGCGCGGACAGCATGCCGTTCACGGGGTCCTTTAGGAGGCGCGCCGTGAGCTTGTCCGACAGGCGATCCCGCACGGCCTTGTCCACGGCCTTGACGCCCGCGGGGCCGACCCACGGCGGAAGGTCCTCGTACCGGCGCGTGCCCGCGGGGGCCTCTCCCAGCAGCTGGTCCTCGGCGATCTCGATGGGATCGCCCTCCAGGACCTCCGCGGCCGAAGCGGCGTCGAGCGGGTAAAGCCTCACGCCCGTCGCCTCGGGCGCGAACGACTTGTCTTTTCGATAGCGGACCGCGTACTTCACAAGGAGGTAGGGCTTGGCAATCTCCGCGCCTCTCTTGGCAACCCATTTGGGCGTCCAGCCGGCGGGCAGCGCCATGGGGCGCTCGTTTTCGGAAGCTTGCGGACTGGCTGGTGAGGGCGAGGCCCCTGGATCGGACTTGGGTGCTTCTCCTCCCGAGGGCAAGAGCAACGCCTTAGCCCGGGTCAGCTCCTCCCGGGTCATCGGGCCGCGCAGGTAGCTCATCGCCCAGCGCGTCTCGAAGAGGGCCGGCCCGTCGCGGTGGATGTCGTGGAGGAGGAACACGCGCTTTCGCGTTTGGGAAAGCAGCCCCACGGCATCGGTGCCCGAGGCGCTTGTCAGGCCTTCCGCAAGGCGCTCTTTGTCGCGCTCGGTCTGGAGGGTCCCGACGAACCAGGTTCCGCAGTTGGCGAGTCCCTTGTAATCGAGATCGACCGGGTTCTGCGTCGCGAGGACAACGCCCAACCCAAAAGCGCGAGCCTGTTTGAGGAGCGTCAGGAGCGGCCGCTTTGTGGGCGGTTCGGCGGAGGGTGGAAAGAACCCAAAGATCTCGTCGATGTACACCAGCGAGCGCAGGGTTGGGCTTCCCGGCTGAGTGCGCATCCAGGCCGTGATCCGCGAAAGCAGCGTGGCGACCACGAAGCGGCGCTCGGGATCCGAGAGGCCGGCGATCGCGACCACCGAGAGCCGCGCGCGGCCGCCGGGTCCCGGCCTCAGCCACGCGTCGAGGTCCGGCGGCGCGCCCTTCTGGAAGGCGGCGGTGGACGGCGACGCGAGGACGTTGTTCAACGAGAAGATCAGCTCCTGGCGTTCGCGAACCGGGTAGTACGTCTCGAGGGAGAGCGCTCCCACGCGTGAGAACGAGGGCGCCGACGCGGTCTCCAGAAGGGCTTCGAGCGTGACCGGGCTTCCCGCGTCCCAGAGCGACTCCATGCAGCGCGACAGGAAGACGAGCTCCTTCGATTTGACGGGATCGGCCTCCAAGCCCACAAGCCCCAAAAGGCCCGAGAGGTAGGAGACCATCAGCTCCCGGCGGTCCTCGTCGTCGCCGTCCTTCGGGGGCGAGGCCGCCGCGCCGAAGAGGTTCAAGGGCTCGGCCGCGGCGCTGCCCGGCGTGTAGACGACCGCGTCGCGGCTCGCCCGAAGCCGCGCGACGTCCGAGGTCCCGAGGCCCCACGAGGAGAGCCCCTTGGTCCAGCGCGTGGCCTCGCCGTCCGCCGTGGTGCCCGGCGCGTTCGGTACCCACGGCGCGAACTCCTCGGGCGAGAGGCTCGGAAACGCGAGCAGGAGGTTCGCGAGGTCGCCTTTGGGATCGATCGCGAGAACCGGAATCCCGCGCATCAGAAGCTCTTCGATCATCACGATGCCAAGCGCGGTCTTGCCGCTTCCCGTCATGCCCGCGATGAAGCCGTGGGTCGTCAGGTCGTCGGCGGAAAGGCGCAGGTCCTCGCCGGGCCGGGGCGTCACGGACCGGCCGACGAAGATTGCCGGGCTCGATGTCATGTGAAGAACCTCCTGAGCTTCAGATTATGCTCGGCGACCTCGATCGATCGCGTTCTCGACACCGATGCCTGAGCTCGTCTACGCCGACCACCACGCCACCACGCCCCTCGATCCCGAGGTCCTGGAGGCCATGCAGCCGTGGCTTTCCGGCCTCGCCGCAAACCCGTCCTCGGTTCACGGCCCGGGTCGGGCCGCGCGAAAGGCGGTCGAGGAGGCGCGGGCAAAGGTCGCGCGCGCCCTTTCGGCGCAAGACGCCGAGATCGTTCTGACCTCGGGCGGAACCGAGTCCGACAACTTGGGCGTCTGGGGCGGGGCGCGGGCCGCGCGGAAGGCCGCGCCCGAGAGGGTCTTCGTCGCCGCGACCGCGACCGAGCACCCCGCGGTGCGCGAGAGCGCGCGGGCGCTTGTGGCCGACGGCTTCTCTTACCTCGAGGTGGAGGTCGATCTCGACGGGCTTCCCCGAGAGGGGGCCTTCGAGGCGGCTCTTGAGGATCGCGAAAGGCCGCTCGCCGTGGCCAGCGCGATCCTCGCGAACAACGAGACCGGCGCGGTCAACGGCGAGGTCTCGCGGCTGGCCGCGCTCGCGAGGCGGCAGGGCGTGGTCTTTCATACCGACGCGGTGCAGGCGATTGGAAAGATCCGTGTCGACGTGCGGGAGCTGGGGGTCGATCTCTTGTCTCTAACCGCTCACAAGTTCGGCGGGCCGAAGGGGGCGGGCGCGCTCTTCGTGCGGAAGGGGACCGCGCTTTCCCCGATTTTGACCGGCGGCAGCCATGAGAAGGGGCGCCGCGCGGGCACCGAGAACGTGCCCGCGATCGTGGGCCTCGGCGCGGCGATCGAGAAGGCCACGCGCCTCCACGAGAGCGAGGCCTCGCGCGTGGGCGCGCTGCGCGACGCCTTCGAGGCGCGAATCCTCGCAGCGATTCCAAACGCGCGGCGAAACGGCTGTCGCTTAAGCGGCACGCGAAGGCTGCCGACCGTGTCCTCGCTCGCGTTCCCAGGCCTCGAGGCCGAGACGCTGCTCGTCGCCCTCGATCTCGAAGGGGTCGCGGCCTCCTCGGGCTCGGCCTGCACCGCGGGGACGACCACGCCCAGCCGCGTGCTTCTTGCCTGCGGCCTCGCCGAGGACGAGGTCCTTTCCACGCTGCGCTTCTCGTTTGGCAGGACCACGACCGAGGCCGACATCGAGCGCCTGGTCGACCTTTTGCCCCGGCTCGCGAGCCGCGTTCGGGCGCTCGCGGCCTAGGGAGCCTCCCGGACCGTTCTCCGATCCTTGAACCGCGCGGCCGTGTACGGTTTAATGCGCGAACGGGCCGGCTGGCCCGACCGGCCATTTCGGAGTTTGCTTGACCATACAGTGCCCGAGCTGTCAGACCCGCTTCCACTACGCGGACGAGCGCTTCGGAAGCGCGGCCTCGAAGAAGATCCGCTGCTCCAAGTGCGCGACGATCTTCGAGATTCGCAATCCGGCCGCTCCCCCTGGTCCGGCGCCCAACCCTGAAGAGACGGGACCCCTGAACGCGCCGATCCTGGGCGCGGACGACTTCTCGCTCGACACGACCGTGATGGGGCGCGGCCCTAGGCCCAAGCCGGTTCCGCCGCAGGCTCCCGCGGGCCAGCCGCCGCCCTCGGCGGGCGGCTTTCCGGGCGGGTTCGCCGCGCCGACCGCGCGCGTTCCCGCCGCGGCCCCGGCGGCTCCCTCGGCCGCGAATCCGTTCGGCGCGGCTCCCCCCGCCGCGGGCGTCTGGTATCCGCCTCAACCGCAACAGGCGCCCTTCCAGCAGCCGCCGCAACAACCGAATCCGTACGCTCAGCAGCCCGGGCGCGCGGTCGGCCCCGGTCAAGCGGGACCCGCCTACGCCCCGCAAACGGCGTATGCGCAGCCGCCTCAGGTTCAGCAGGTTCCACAGGCTCCGCAGTGGTCGTCGGCGTCCTCCGCGTCGTCGGCGCCCCAGGCGTCCCCGTTCGGCGCGCCGCCGCCGGGTTGGGCCCCGGTGCCCGACGGCGCGGCGCGGCGACCCCAGGAGAACACCGCGGAGTTCCCCCGCCTCAGGGCTCCGGGCGAGACCGACGCGGGGGTCCGCGCGTTAAAGCTGCCCGAAAACGAGAAGCTCTCCCTGGCCTGCATCGCGGGTCCGGACGCGGGACGCATCTTCGAGATCGACCGGCCGCGCATGATCATTGGACGGAGCGGCTCGGACATCCTGATCTCCGACCCCGAGTGCTCCCGCCAGCACGCCGCGGTGGAGGTCGCCGACGAGAAGGTCGTGGTGGTGGACCTCGGCTCCACGAACGGCACGTACTTCAACGAGCGCCGCATCGCTCAGGTCGTGCTCGAGAACCGCGGCGAGTTCGACGTGGGCTCGACCACGCTGATGCTGATCAAGACCCGGAAGTACTGAGTCTGAAGACTTGGCAGACATCGCGTCGATCGCGCCCTGATCGGAATAAACGCCCCTCGCCGTACATCTAGCTTCGGAGGTCCCGATGTTCCCCCAAGCCACAGGCGCGACCGCGTCGTTTCCCTATCGGATCGAGGCGAAGGTTGGCGAGGGCTCGATGGGTGTCGTCTATCGCGCGTTCGATCCCGATCTCGGGCGCGCGGTCGCGATCAAGGTCATGCGGAGGGAGGCGCTCGAAGGACAGAGCCCCGAGGAGCGGAACGAGCTCCGTCTGAGGTTCGCGCAGGAGGCCCGGGCGGCGGCTGCTCTGGCGCATCCCGGCGTGACCACGATCTACCGGATCGGCGAGGAGGCCGGCCAGCCCTACATCGTGATGGAGTGGCTCTCGGGCGACACACTGGAGGCGGTCCTCAAGAGAACCGCGCCGCTCCCGCCGGGAAGCGTCGCGCGCCTGGGAGCCGACGTGGCGGAAGCGCTCGCGGCCGCGCACGAGGCGGGCATCGTGCACCGCGACATCAAGCCCTCGAACCTGATGGTGCTCAAGGACGGGCGCCTCAAGATCACGGACTTCGGCATCGCGCGTTTTCAGGGGGCCGAGCTCGTCAAGACCCGCGCCGGGGACGTGCTCGCGACGCCGATGTATGCCTCCCCCGAGCAGCTGCGCGGCGAGGAGGTCGACGGCCGATCGGACCTGTTCTCCCTGGGCATCGTTCTCTACTACGCGCTGACAGGGAAGCACCCGTTCGCGGGACGCAACGTGGCGGAGCTCTCGGCGTCGGTGCTCTTCAGCGACCCGGTCCCGCCGACCCGGCACGTTCCCACGCTCGACGCGGAGCTCGGCGACATCGTCCTCCGCATTCTTGCCAAGGCGAGGGAGAGGCGGTTTGAATCGGCGAGGTCTCTTGCGCGTGCGTTGAGGTCTTTCGCGGACGAGACGGCCCTCGCCGCCACGGCTCCGGCACCGCTTCGGGCGGGCCGCACCGCATCAGGGTCCGCCTCCGCCATCACGGCACCGGTCGCGACCGTCTCGGACGACCCGTTTCCGGAGGTGGTCGAGGCTCAGGCGGCCACGCCGGATCGGCGTCCGGCGCCCGGCACGCCGGAGCGAACGCGGAACCAGGACGCTCACCCGGCCTCGGGTGTCGATGCTGCGGGGACCATGGTGGCCACCGGGTTGCCGCGCGAGGTGACCGCCGCGGTCGCGCGCGTGGCCTCAGGCTTCGAATCGAAGCCGCTCGGGCGGACCGCGATCTCGTCGCTGCTTTCGCGGCTTCTCGAGTTTCCGCTCCACGCCGAGCCCTACTCGGGCGCGCTCGCGGTGGGTGGGGAGGCCCTGCTGCTCCTTCACGACGGCTGGATTCTGGGCGCGATCGACCTCTCGTCGCGGCGCAGCGCGGACGAGATCGTCGAGTCTTTGCCCGCCGAGGCCGAGGCGGTGCTGCACCCGGCCCCGGCCGGCGCGTCGCGAAAGCTGGTGCCGCTTTTGGCTTCGCTCCTGGTGCCGCGGGTCGCCCGCCACGCCGAGCTCGACTCCTCGTTCGTGAACCTGCCGGCCCTCGGCAAGAAGCTCGAGGAGGAGTCCTTCGACGGCATCCTGACCCTTCAGAGGCGCAGCGACATCGGCTTCATACTGCTCGACTCCGGCAAGGCCGCGATGGCTCTGTTTTCGGATGGCTGGACCGAGGCGCCGCTCGAAAGGCCCTGGGAGACGTGGGTCTCGGACCTCGTGGTGCGGGCCTCGGTCGAGGAGATCGCGCACCGCCCGGTCTACGACTCGTACCGGAGGTTGCTGCGGGACTTCGACGTGGCCGTCGAGACCGGGGCCTCGGATTCCCGGGCCAACCCATCCGAGGCGCCCACGATCAAGGGCCCCGCGACGCCCACGGGTTCCAAGCGGCTCTCGACGGCCAGCCTGTTTCTCACGGCCACCGCCAAGAAGCTCACGCTGGGAACCAAGGCCGCTCTCGGCGCGGCCGGCTCTCATCGTTTCGTCGCGAAGGACCTCGTCGCGAACGCCTCGCCCAAGCCGGGCGGCCCGCCCCGACGGATCGTCGCGCAGGCGTTCGCGACCGACGGTGCGGAGGCGTTTCTGCGCTACCTCCTGGACGATCTACCGGCGGTCCTCGCGCAGCGCTCGCGGGCCGATGGGCTGAAGTACATCACGGCCTGGATTCCGCTGATCCGAAAGGCGCGGCTGCACCACGACCTGCCGCGCCCGGCGGCCCGCGAATCCGACTTCTTCGACCTCGTGACGTTCGACGCCGAGGACAAGGTCCTTCACCTCGCGCACCGGGTCGCCAAGGGGACCAAGGAAGCGCTTCGGGACTTCATCGCGCGGGTCGTGGCGGCCAAGACCGCGCGCATCAAAACCGGGGACGTGGGCGGCGCGCTTCTCGTCGCCCCGTCCTTCGACGAGGAGGCCGCCGAGGTCTATCGCGCGGCCATCACGCACGAGGGCGAGAAGAAGGCGTGGGCCTTCGGAGCGATCGAGTCCGCGACGAACTACGAGGGCTTCGTGAGGATCGGCGCGCGCCGCGGCTTTCACCTGATGCTGATCGAAGAGGAGAGCCCGGGGTACAAGGTTCTGTTGCCCTGAGGTTCAGCCGGGTTGGGCGAGTCGAGCTCCTCAACCAGGCGACTTCTGAACCCTCGTCTGCTCCCGCATCGCCAGCGCCGGCGCCGAATCCGGGAACCGCACCAGATACGCGTCGAGTTGGGCAATCGCCGCGCCCCGATCCCCCCGCCGCAGCATCTCCGCGACGGTCTCCAGAAAGCGCTTGTGAGCAACGTCGCTCTTGGGGTCCAACGCCAGCCATCCGGCCAGCGTTTGCGCGGCGTCGGCGAACCTTCCCTCGGCCGAATAGACCTTGCCAAGGTTGGAGTAGGCCATCCAGTGAGGGCGAATCGCGAGCGACTTCCGAAAGCTGGCGATCGCGTTCTCCTTCTCGCCGAGGTAATACTGGCTCATCGCCTTGTAGGCCCACGCCTCGTATTGGCGCGGGTCGGCGGCGATGGCGGTGTCGAGCGCGGCGATGGCCTCGCGATATCTCTTCTGCTTGTATTGGGTCTTGCCGAGCTGGAATTGGACATCGGAGCTCTCCGGGAGCCTCGCGGCCGCCTCCTCGGCGACCGCACCGGCCTTTTCCAGAAGCGAAGCCCGCTCCTCTTGGGCGACCTTGTCCGGTTGCGTTTCGAGCGCGCTCGCGGCCTTGCGACTCGCCTGCACGAAGGCCGAGTAGTAGAGCGGATCGTCCTTGACGTACGGATCGAGCCGGACCAGCTCCAGCGAGCGCGAGAGCAGATCGGCGGCCTCTTTCCACTTCTGCTCGCTCAGCGCGAGGTTTCCGAGCGCGTAGTACGCCAGGTAGTGCGGCGAGAGCTCGTTGACCCTTCGCCAAAGCTGGCGCTCGTCCTTCCAGAGGCGGGATTCGGCCTTGGAGGCGAGCCCGAGCGGAACCGCGAGCGCGAGGATGGCGGCCACCAGCGTCAGGCGTCCGGCATTTCCAAGCCATCTCGCGGACCCGGCCAGCGCGGGAGCGACGCGCGCACTCAGGACCTCTGCCAGCGCGGCCGCCAGCGCCACGGCGAGAAACAGAATCGGAAGGTAGATGTAGCGGTTGGACGCGATCGCCGCCCGAAACCGGCCCGCGGCGATGTTGGGAATCAGCAACGCGAACCACAGCGCGAGCCCGATCAGCACCCCGCGATGCCCTCGGCGCCAGGCCAGGACGCCGCCGTAAAGACCGCCCAGCAGCGCAACCGTCAGCAGGACCCAGCGCCAGCCCACGACCCCGGTCATGGCCGAGGGCGGATAGAGGATCGCGAGCTTCGCGGGGGCGAGCGCGTTGGCGGTCATGAGCGCCACGGACTCGGGGAGATACCCAAGGACTTCGCTCCAGGGCCTGCGGAGCGGGTTGTCGCCGACGTAGGCCGCGGAGGCCTGGTAGTTCACAACGGTCAGGAGCACGGTGAGGGCAAAGAGCGGGACCTTCTCCAGGATCGCCGGCCGATCGATGCGCCGTTGCCGCCAGAGGTCCAGCGCCAGAGGGACCGCGACCATCGCGGGAGACATCTTGCCGAGGAGCGACAGGAAAAGCGCCAATTGAGAGCCCCAGAACGCCAGCCTCGAGGGACGCTCGAGGTGGGTCAGGTACGCATGGGCACCAATCAACAACCAGACGCCGGCAACGAGAGAGTTGCGGCAGATCGCCCAACGCACGGTCTCGACCAGGGCCGGGTGCACGGCCACGAGGAGGCTCGTCGCGCTCGCCGCAAGCCAGGAGCCGGTCACGCGATAGAGAAGGAGAGCCAGGAGAGCGACGACGAGCGCGTGCAAGAGAACCGAGTGCGCGTGAAAGGCCGCGAGATCCCAACCAAAGAACGCATAGTCGAGCGCGACCGAAAGCGTGAACAACGGCTGGTAGAGGCTGTAGTGACTGCTTGTGAACATCGTCGCCAGGGCCCCGAGCCTGTTTCCGCTCGCGAGCGACACGACCTGAGGGCTCTTTTGAATGAACGTCTCGTTGTCGTAGCGAATCCAGTAGTTGCCGGGCGTTGGGAAATAGATGGCAAGGGCCGCCGCGATCACCAACAGGATGGCGAGAACGGCGTGGACCCGGGCCGACGGCGTCGCGCCGAGGGGGTGAATTGGGCTGAGCGGCGGAAGCGGCTTCGGAGCCTCGCCGGTTTCTTTCCCCTCATCCGGCGGTGGACCCCCGCGCTCCGCCCTTCGCCGGGCTGCCCTGGACCTTGTCATCTGCCTCTCGCTCACGGAGTGCCCTCATAGTGGCCCACCGGAGGCTTGTAAAGCGTCAGCGTACGAGGCGACGGATTCGCTCGGAGGCGGCGCGGCTCGCGACGAGGGCCGTTCCGTCCTTGAGCGTGACGAGCAGGCGGCGATCGTCCGCCGGGCGCATGTGATCGATGGTCGAGAGGTTCACGATGAACGAGCGATGGAGCTGCTCGAACTTCAGAGGGTCGAGGCACTGGAGAAGCTCGCGGAGCGTGATCTGAACCAGGAAGCTGTCGGGACCCGCGTGGATCTCGGAATAGTCTGCGGTGGCGCGGATGTACGTGATCTCGTCGACCGCGATCGGGACGATCCGGTTGCCCTTCCGCGCGAAGAGGCGCGTCAACGGCCGGCTCTCGGTGACGAGCGCGCGCTCGATCGAGCCCGGACCCCCGCGGTCCATTCCAAGCCGCCCGCGCACCCTCTCGATCGCGGCGAGGAGCCGCTCGCGCCCGAACGGCTTCACGAGATAGTCGAGCGCGCCGAGCTCGAAGGCCTCGAGCGCGTAGGACTCGTGGGCCGTTGTGAACACGATCTCGGGTCGATGGAAGAGGCGCCGCAGCACCTCGAGGGCGAGACCGTGTTCATGAGCGCGCTCTGCACAGCCTACGCCACGGCGGCCGTCACGGCGATCGACCTCTACAACGATCTTGCCCGCCGGGCGACGCACCTGCTCG
>WBZQ01001072.1_pt2 | contig 18850 bp, 13 predicted proteins | sample 5204251 | NCBI WGS metagenome assembly WBZQ01 (sample SAMN12412402, study PRJNA552823) | activated sludge metagenome | isolation source: activated sludge from nitrification reactor of wastewater treatment plant... | place: USA: Virginia | collected 2017-09 | reverse complement strand
AAATGTCAAATTTTCTATTTCCGCATTATTGGGTTGCCGCTTCGATCTGCTCTTCCACATTGAACTTGAGGCCGCCTGCCGGATTCTTGATAAACTCTTCTTCCAGCGGCGACACATCGAGGATCACGTAGTAGCGGACTTTGGTAATGGCCATTTCGTCCAGTGCATCCACCAGGTTCTTGTACCGCGATTGTTTGGTCGGCTTGATGATAACGTTGATAAAAGAGCCTTTGCGCGGTTCTTTCGTCTTGAAATCTTCATAGTCTTCCTCACCGAACTGGGCCTTCACTTTGTCCTTCTTGTTCAGAATGACTCTGCGCAAGCCTTCGGCAGAATAGTCGGTCGAATCCAGTTTCGCGTCGGTAATGCCTTCGTACCAGTAAACTTTGTCGTTGGCGCCCAGCAGGAGCGTGAGCACTTTCGATTCTTTTACCGGTTCGATATCCTCTTTTTTAATGTCTTTATCGGGCATCACCAGGGCCATCACCTGCGGTTTGGCCAGTGTTGTTGTCAGCATGAAAAACGTGATGAGCAGGAAGCCCAGGTCCACCATCGGCGTGAAGTCGATACGCGTGGACATCTTCTTTGAGCGAACCTTACCACCTTTCTTATGACCACCACCACTGTCTTGTGCTATTTCAGCCATGTCGCTGTTGCTTTTAAGTGATGAATTGAATTTGATTGATTACACCGGGAATTACGATTGGAATGGAGGGTCTAACTTTCAAACCATCCAACCATCCAACCATCCAACCATCATGCCCGGCTTACTTTTCTCCGCCTTTCGCGGCTTCCACCTTGTTCGGATCGCCTTCCAGACCGGTAATCAGGTTGAATTTGTTCACGTTGATGTCCACCAGCGTATTGATAACGCTTTGTACGGCCGGATACGGGGTATCCTTGTCGGCCTTCACCACGATCACGTATTCTTCCTTCACCTTGCCTTCCTGTTTCATTTTGAACTGAGCCAGGCGGGCGTTGTGGATCCAGTTGGCCAGCTCGCTTTTGTTCACGTCCACCGAATCGACCGGGATACCGGTTGCCGGGAATTTGGGCCGCTCGGTCGGGATGGTGTTCAGGTATTTTTTCAACTGGCTGCGCGGCACACCGAAGCTGCCGACATTGGTAAACAGCATTTTTTCCTGTTCGCTCAGGCCCATGCTATAGGTGGAGTTCATGTTGTTGATCAACTCCATACGCGTATGCTGCCCGGCCATATCGAGGAAAATCTTGCCGTCTTTGCCCACCAGAATGGTCAACGTACCCGCATCGGGCAGTTTCGTTTCGGAAATGGACGAGGGGGTATCGATGACCACGTTTTCCTGCGGCTTCATCTTTGCGGTAAGCATGAAGAAGGTGAGCAGCAGAAATGCCACGTCGGTCATAGCCGTCATATCAATCAACGGCGACCCCCGTTTCGGTTTATGCTTAGGCATATCTTTGAATTTTTAATTATGAATTATTCATTATCAGGGATGAATTCTCGCGAACCCGAGCGATATGCTCACTTCCAATAATTCATAATTCACAATTCATAATTAAAAAATTAGTGTCCTTTGGCGGCAAACGTTTGCGTCAGGCTGTAGCCGGCTTCGTCGATCCGGTACGTCATGGCGTCGATCCGGCTCGTGAAGAAGTTGTAAAAAATGATGGCCAGAGCCGAAGTACCGATACCGAGGGCCGTATTGATAAGAGCCTCGGAGATACCCGTTGCGAGGGCCGTGGAGTCCGGCGCGCCGGCGGTGGCCAGAGCGGCGAACGAGCGGATCATCCCCAATACCGTACCGAAAAGACCCATAAGGGTGGCGATGGAGGCGATGGTTGCCAGAATGTTCAGGTTTCTTTCCAGCATCGGAAGTTCCAGCGTGGTGGCTTCTTCCACTTCTTTCTGGATGGCGATCACTTTTTCGTCCTTCTCCATGCCCGTGATCCGGGTCATTTCGTCGTACTTCTGCAGGCCGGCGCGTACCACGTTGGCTACGGCACCTTTCTGCCGGTCGCAGGCGGCAACGGCGCCGTTGATATCACCGCGATCCAGGAAACCCTTGATGCTGCGGACAAAAGCGTCGATGTTGCCGGCACCGCGGGCCTGACGAAGCGTGATGAAACGCTCGATCACGAACACGATTACCGTAAAGAGCAACGTCAACAAAATGGGTACCACGAAACCACCTTTGTAAATGGTGCCGGCGTAGTTGCCCGGAAGCGGGTCTTTGGTGGGGTCATTTTCCACAAAGTTTGCGGGGTTGCCAAAAACGAATTTGAAAACTACAAGGGCAACCACAAACAAAACGGGAATAATAATGAAAGGGAAGATGGCAGAAAGTCCGCCGCCTTGTTTCGCTTGAGTGGGTTTTGCTGCTGTCATGCTGCGTTTAAGTTTAAGTTTGATGAATGATTTAGTTTGACAGAAACCTCGCGCAGACAACGTGTTTTTCCACCGGACGCCGAATTTTCTCGTTTTGTTTTGAAAAACCGGCAGTCACGTACAAGATGCTGCTGGCAGAAAAATTGGTGTGCGGTACAACAAAAAAATTTTTGTCCGGGTGGAAAAACAGTTGCCTGTCCCCGCGAGGTTTTAAGTAGCGGTAAAAATAGTGTGAGGTTTACAATTTCCAACCAAGGCTTTTAGAAATTCATTTTGTAACAGTCGGTTTTGAGCGATTTTTGCACTGAAAATACCGTCTGTGCACAAATATTGCTAAAAAAATAAAGAAAAATGTAACAAACAGCCCGGCTTTAACCCCGCCTTTCAGCCCGGCTGCCGGCTCACAGCCGGTCACCTGCCGGCCGGCACCGACGCTCACGAGGCCCGCCCAGAAATACGGGGTTTGCATTGCGGGGCCAATTGCCGGGTCGTCCAGGTATTCCAGTTTGGCCGCTCTCAGCGACTGGCTTACCGGATAGCCGGCACCCAGGTTATTGTAGAACCGGCGCATCACCGCCGCCGTACTGCGGTCGTTGACCGCCCACAGGCTCGATACGACCGTTGCCGCACCGGCTTGTCCGAAAGCCCGGGCCAGGCTCATAACGCCCTCTCCCTTCCGTTCGCGGCCAAGCCCGCTCTCACAGGCGCTCAGCACCACCAGGTCGGCCTGCAGGGCGGTGGCATAAATGTCAGGCAGGTACAAGGGCTGATCGTACAGTTCGATGCGCGGCCGGTCGCCGGCAAAGGCATGCGTGGAAAAGTGCAGCACGCGGTATTGCGGCGCTTCCGCCAGAAAGCCGGACAGCCCGGCCCTGGCGCCCTCCAGTACCATCGCCCCGCCATCCATTGCCTCCCATTCACTGCGTTTTGCCGGCAGCGGAGCCAGGCCCCTTTCACCCTGTTCGAAACCCGGGGCAACCACGAGCATGGCTCTGCCGGCATTGGATGACAGTCTATTCTGGCGGCGCAACACTTCCAGCGACCAGGCGTAGCGAATTTCCTGCTGCCGGATCAGGTAGGCGGCCCGGCGCAGGGACGCCTCGTTGCCCGGGGCAGCCGTCACCAGGGCTTCGAAGGGGACAAAGTGCAGGAAACCGTCGGGCACAATGGTCAGTCGGGTGAGGCCCGGCGGCAAAGGGGGGATTATCTTTTGAAATAAAGCCCATGCTGCCGCCAGGTACCCGGCGGGATCATGGAGTATGACGCCGGCATTTTCAAAACAGGACAGGAAACGGCGGCTGGTTTCCCGCAGGGAAGTATCGTTGGGAAAACGGTACCAGGCTCCCGGCCGGTTTTTTTGAAAAACGAAGCAGTCGATGAAATGCTCGCCGGCGAAATACTCCGCCAGGATTTCGCCTTCGGCCAGGTCGGCGGCGGTGGGAGGCGCCCCGGAAACTGTGCCGACCTCCCCCAGTTGGGGATAATCGGCGCCGAGGGCTTGCTCCAGCACCGCCAGCCGGCCGGCCAGGGCGTCGGCTTCGGCGCGCCATTGCGGAGCGCCCGCGCCGGCGGGGTCGAGCAGCAGATTCTTTTCAAAATACGCCAGGCTTTGGCGCAAGGCGGCCACCTGCCGGAAGCGTTCGTCGGCGCCGGCCAGTTTTTGCCGCACCAGGTGCTCCTGCAGGGCTTCCAGCAAAAGCGTCGCCTTGCTGCGCTCGGCTATGGCAAAAGCCCGGTCCAGGTACGCCGGCTGCCCGGTTTTTTCGAACAACAGCCGGGCGACGTTCAGGGCGGCTTCGGCCCGCAGCCGCGCATTTTTTTGCAGTTGGAGGCGCGACGAACTGTACTGATAGACCCGGCGCAAGGTTGCTTCCGCCTGCCAGGCCAGGTCGTAACAGTCGAGCGCGCATTGTAGCCAGGCCGTCGCGGCGTCTTTTTGCGACATCAGCACGGCCGCCGCCGCCTTGGCGTCCAGGGCTTCGGCCAGGGTGATCTCTTCGTACAAGTCGCCGGCGGCCGGGTTATCCCCGGGTTTTTCCGGCCGGAACGCCGGCAATACTGCGCTGAGTGCGCGGTTGGCCGCTTCGAGTGCCGCCGGGGCATTCCCGGTTTTTTCAAACAGCCGGGCCCGGGTCGTTTCAATTTTGCCCAGGTCTCTGGAAATGCGGCCGAAGGCTTTCCGAGCTCCGGCAAGCGACTCGCCGAGCAAACGCCGGGCTTCGCCGAACTGGCCGAGAGACAGCGCGGCGGCCCCGGCGGTGCGGCAGACCCGGACCCGGTAAGCGGGCGCCTGCGCATCGCCCCCGTCCCCGCGTTGCAGATAATGCAAGGCCTGAAGGGAAAGGGAATACGCCTGCCGCGCATCGCCGGCATCGAGCATCACCTGGGCCAGGCCGGCGTACAGAAGCGCGGATTTGGCCGGAGAAATACCGGTCAGGTCCATGCCCCGCCGGAAATGAAGGATGGCCGCGTCGAATTCCCCCTGGTTCCAGTAAGCGGTACCGATGTTGCTGTACAGTCCGGCGAGAGTTTCATTGTCGCCTCCGATGTTCAGGGCTTTTTGGAAAACCGCCAGGGCCTTTTCGTTGTCGCCCAGTCGGGTGTAGTGGTTACCCAGGGGTTTGTACACCTCTTCCACCACGTCCAGGTCAGGGTAGCGAAAGCGCTCGTAGATCCGGGCGGCTTCCTCGTAGTCGCGTACAGCCTGCAGCACATTGCCGGACTGGAAAGTCAGCCAGCCCCGGCTGGCCTGCAGATACAGGAAGGGCTCCCATTCGGCGGGACCGGCCAGTTCGCGCCAGCGCTGCTGCAGGGCCGCATCGATGCTTTGCAGGTCCGTTTCTCCTTGCCCGGAAAGAAAATCGTGGATGTCCAGATAGGTCCAGGCCCACAGGGCCAGGCTGTCCGACTGGCGGGACAAGCGGATTTTTTCCCGGGCGTAATACAGAAAACTGTCTTTCCGCTGGTGTTCGGAAAAACGCGCCAGGGGGGCGTCGACCCGGTGCGGGTCGGCGTCCCCCTGGGCGGCCAGGCGGATCTGGAAGAGCAGCCACAGACCTCCGGCCAGGTAGCGTAGCAGTGCAGGCCCCATATTCTGCGCGTTTGTGGCAGCAAAGTAGTGGAAAATAAGCCTGGGTTACAACTTCATTTCTACCGCTACCTGCACGAAAGGCCGCGCCCTTTGGCGGCGTTCCAGGATGGCGCCGGCCCGTATACCGAGATTGGGCCCGGCGCGGACGGAGCCGACCGTAAGATCGGCGAAAACGGCAAAACGGGTGCGGGTGGCGGAATACGGATCGACGCGCACCGAGTCGAAGATAGCCGGCGGTGGCAACTGTACGCCCGGATGCGGCTGAAATGCCCGGACCCGGTGCACCGTCGTGCGTGTTTCGCCGTTTTCCAGCAGGACCCGGGCGGTGCCGCCCAGCCCCGCGCCGAAAGCGCGGGTGAAGTTTTTACGCAGCATTACCGGAATTTCAAAAGAAACAAAGCCGCGCTCGCGCCGGATGGTACTGTCGGTGGAGATCACTACCTTGAACTGATCGACGGCCTTGATGACCGAATCGCGAAACACCGCCTCCGGCAGCGCCGACTGGCCTTTTATCCCGGTCAAAAATTCTATTTGCGGGTAAATGCGCCACGATTTGTAGGGCGAAAAACTGGCGCCGAGAAAAACGTACCGATCCTCTTTACCGTCCGGATCGTAATGGTAGCCGGCCTTCAGACCCGGCGAGAGGCCGGGTTTGAAGCGGGTTTTGGTAAAATTGGTGAAAATGGGCGGATTTTTATCGAAAACGATCTCCGCGCGGCTGTGGAACGACCGCTTCGGCATGTCTTTGTCCGCCTCGATGCGGTAGCGAACAAACCCCTGGGTGGAATCGCGGTCGTTCACGCCTTCCTGGTTGCTGCCCGGCAGATAAATATTCCGGAAGGTGAAGACCAGGCCGTCGGAGGAAGACGCAGTGTCCAGGCAACTTCCGGGGCCGGGCGTTTTCGGACAGATCGGGCACTCCGGGTACCAGTCCAGGGGGCGCATCCGGGCCATATCGAGGCCTTCCGGGATATTTACTTTCACCTGGACCGTGCCGGCCGGGCTTTCTCCGTTGTTCTGAAAGCGGACCTTGTAGTCCAGTTTTTTGTTGCCGACCACCCGGTAGTTGACCCGGTTGTCGGACACGGCGATGGCGTTGGGGTCGTGCGAACTGACGATCTCCATTTCCAGTACAAAGCGTTCGGGCGGCACACCGGGGTCTTCGGGCGCCAGCACCGCGGTCATATATATAAAGGCGTTGGTGTCCTTCAGCATCTTTTCCGTGGCGGCGAGGCTGCAGAAAAAATTGCGTTTTTCGCCGGGTTGCAGGTCGGTGAATCGCCAGGCCTTTTCATCCCGGTAAGTGCCGCGGCCTTCCCGGAGCATATCGTCGAGAATGGAGTAGGGCGGGGTGTCGTCGTCCCACAAAAATGTGCTGACCCCGGCCGGGGACGCAAGGTGCAGGGTCGCCCAGTTGACGAACGGGGCCGGGTGTTCCGGCAGGGCCTGGGAGATCAGCGGGTCGGCCGTTTCGCCGAAGTGGGTCCGGGCCTCCAGGAAAGCGAAGTGTTCGGCCGGGAATTTTTTTTCGTTGAAAAACAGGTGCAGCCGCCCGGAGGTGGTGGCGAGTCCGTTGTTCCGGTAACTGACGATGCAGGTGAGTTCTTCTCCGGCTCTGGGCTGGCTGTTGGCGGCCATGGCAAGGCCCTGCCGGCTTTTTTTCTCAAAAACATCGGGCAGGCCGGTGCCGGCCAGGGCTTCGGAGCGGGCGCCGGGCTTCACGGTCCTTTTTTTCTTTTTGGGTTTTCTGCCGTCGTCGTAATGGGCGGTCGCATCGAGGCTGACGATGTATTCGCCCGGCTCGGCATACCCGTGAAGCGGGTTCTCTTCCCGGCTGAAACTGCCGTCGCCAAATTCCCAGAAATAAGCATAATACGCTTTCGGCGCGCCGGCGATTTGGGAAGGCGGAGGCATGGCCGGCGAAAAACGCAGCCCCTCCTTTTCTTCGTTGGAACTAAAATCCGCTTCCCGGACCGCCGCCGGATTCTCCTGGGCATCGAGAGCGGCGCTCAGGAGCAACAGCGGGACACAAAACAGAGTCTGAAGTTTTCTCATGGTAAAAAATTTTTGCTCGCCCGCAGGCCCTTGGGGAAAATTATAAATCCAGTCATGGCCAAAGAGCGAGCCTAAAAATCCACTTTTTTCTTTGTCAAGAAATATCGTTCCAATTTTAAACTGTACAGTTGTTTTAAGCCAGTCCGGGTTACCTATCCAAACTGCCGGCACCCCGGCCTGCTTTCAGGCCGGGGCTGCTCGGTGAAAAACGCCGCCTTTAACGGCTAATACCTGATGCTCTCCGCCGGTTGTAAGCCGTTACTCCCGGATCAACTTTCCGGTCCATACCACCGCCCCGTTTTCCAGGAGTCTGACCAGGTAGATCCCGGCCGGCTCGTTTTCCAGCGAGAAAGTATGCCGGCTGCTGCCTGCTGCCAGGGTTTCCTGCTGCACGGTGCGGCCCAGAAGATCGGTTACCACGAAACTGGCGGCATTGGGGATGGCCTCTCCGAATTCCAGCGTGGTGTAGCCGCCGGTGGGGTTGGGGTACATGGTCACCGGTCGCTGGCCCGGCAGGTCGCCGGCCGCGCTGGTGCCGATGCGGCGGATACACACGTCGTCGATGCGGGCCCAGGACACATAAGCGCCGTCGTTGATGGCGAAGTTGTTCCAGACACTGATGGTCAGGGTGTTGAAGTTCTGCAGGGCCGTCCAGGGAGCGGAAGTGTAGGTGACCCAGTTGGTGGTCAACACCGGAGAAAGGTAGATCTCGTCGCAGGCGCCGGTACAGTTCAGGTAACTGCCGGGCAGACCGGTGGAGGCCCGGAACCGGAAACGTACGCTGTCCTGTACCGTCGGCAGCCATTTGCCGCAAAAACTGACCTCGTAGATGCCGCCCTGCTGAAAAGTTACCGGCTGTTGAATGCTTTCTCCGACCACCTGGTCGCCCCACATCTGGATCGCACCGGCGTCCTGGCAGGTGTCGAACAGGATAACCTGCGGGGAGTTGGTCCAGGTGGACCAGTTGGCGCAGGTGCCGCCGCTGCCCAGGTTGCCGGCCGTGAGGCCCTGGCTGAAATCGCCGTTCAGCACGAGGTTGCCCGGGCAGACTTCCGGTTCCCCGGAGACCTGAATGACGGTGCAGTGTTCGAATTTGCACACCGTGCCGTCGCTGGCGACGCGGGTGACCACCATGCACACCGAGTAGGCGCCCGGCAGGCTATAGGTATGAAAAACCGTGGTATTGGCCGAAGAAAAAGTGCTCGGTGAAGCATCGCCCCACAGCCATTCCACCTGGTCGCAGGTATCCAGCGCTACGGGGGTGAACCCGACCGGATTGCTGCCCGAGGTGGTAAAGCCGGCCGCTACGGCCGCGAAAAAGGACGAATCGCACAGGCACCCGGTTGCCACCGGTTTGATGACGATGTCGCGGCAGATCGTGTCGCGGCACAGTGCGCCGGCCGTGCCACCCGTTATGACCAGGCAGACCGTGTAGGTGCCCGGGGTGGCGTAGGTATGCGTCGGGTTCGGACCGGAACCGGTATTGCTGTCGCCGAAGTCCCAGGTCCAGGAGAAAATGGAACCGCTGCCCACGGTGCTTTGGTCGGAAAACGTGACGGTGGTGCCGCTCAGCGACCAGATGAAACTGGCGTTCAGCGCCAGCGTATCGCAGGGATCGATGTTTTGCTGCGGGCAAAAGGTTTGTTTGTCCTGGTAAACGACGTTCAGCAGGCTGGTCGGGAAGAAGTCCTGGGGCATGGTGACGACCGGACTGAGGATCTTCATTTTTGGCGACCGGTGGATGATCTCCGTGACGGGACTGTGGTAACAATCGCCGGTGGTTTGTCCGTCGTGGTCGGTTTTGATGGCCAGGATATTGTAGTCGAACTGCTGTGGCTGGACGATCTCAAAGGTGTAGCCGGAGATGAAATATTCGTCGGCAGGGTTGGGTTCCACGCGGTTGCCGCGGGCCGAGAAGCCCATCCGGAATATCCGCGTCCAGTCCAGGGAATTGCCGTCGTCGCTGACCCGCATCAGCAGGCACTGGCCGGTTTCGGGCGGGTCGGACACACCGGTTTCTTCGGCATTGCCGGTGAGCACCAGTTTTCCGTTGGCGGCAAACTGGAAGTGCGTGGCGAACTCCATCGGGCTGTTTTGCACGTCGTAGTTGTTGGCCCAGACCAGGTTGCCGTTCAGGTCCGTTTGCAGCAGCAGGACTTTTTTGGGGGCGCTGCCGCCGGCATCCAGGGTGTAGCCCGATACCCAGAGGCCTCCGTTGGCCAGCGGCGTTGCGGTGCAATTGCCCTGAATACAGGTGGCCACGTCGTCGGCGCCCTGGGTAATATCGTAGGTTCTCATGAACGAAACGCTGCCGGTGGCCGCGTTCAGGCTCAGTATGAATACCTCCTCGTTGCCGCCGGCCGCCGCCGATACGGTGCCGGTGACGAAATACTCGGCGGGCTGGTTCCCGCATGCCGCCATGGAAGTAGCGAAAGCGGTGACCGAAGCCGCGCGGACGGAAATGCCGGCGTCGTAAATGCGTTCCCACAGCAGGTTGCCTTTGCAGTCGGTCTTGACCGCATGGACGGTGCTCAGCCCGGTGCCGGCATCCGTGCGGGTGCCGACCAGGATAAAGTTGCCCGAGGCGTCCTGTTTGACGCAGGCGCTGCGCTCGTCGTCGGCGATCGTGCCGATGCGCCTCACCCAGGTCGGGCTGCCCCCGGCATTGGTCAGGGTCAGGAGCATGTCGTGGCCCGGGCCATTGTACTGGTTGGCGGCGATGATGTACCCCGCTGCACCGTTGCAATCAGTGGCTTTTTCCATCCAGACGGCCGATTCAGCCACATCCTGGCCGATGATCCGGCCGGGATTGACCAGGTTGCCGAGGTTGTTCAACCGCACCAGTTGCAGGTCGCCGGCGGGGTTGAAAAAACCGGAGGGGTGTTGGACATTGCCGCCCAGGACGAGGTAGTCGCCGGCGTTGGTGATCAGGCCGCTTACCCCGCGTTCGTCGGTGGGCAGCGGATAGCCGATGGCGGTCTGGAAAGTTTGGGCGGAGGCGGAGTAGGTAAGCAGCAGCAGGAGCAGCAGCAGGATTGCGGGAACGTTTTTCATTGCGGTAAGATTTTAACGATGAGCGATGTTCGGTTTGTGCGGCAGCCATTTTCGGCCGCCTTTGACCTTCTATCGCGGGTTTTGAAAAACCTTACCTGGAATCGCCGGATTTTTTAAATTAATTCGAACCCGATGGGCCGTGAAGTGCAAAAGCCGCGGCATCGGGTCAATTTTCCGCGATGTTTTTTCGTTCGAAATAGTATTCCACGCCCAAAAGCCATTGCTGCGGGTTGATTTTCAGGGTAAAGGATTTGTCCTGCTTGCTGGTATAAAAGTTGGCTGCCAGGCACGGAGTAATGCTCCAGAGATACGAGGTCGCGCGTCCACCATCCCTTATTTTCCAGTTGGGCAGTGGCCGGGCCATACAGGGCGATGCAGATAGCGAACAGGATAAATTCTTTTGTCATAGGAATGGATTGGTTTGGTGTAATTGACAAATAAACTTTTTCAGTCCGGCAAATTTGCGTTTTTTCGCCTGGCTGTTGATAACAATCACTTTTCGTCCACCTTTTTCCGCCATGCACGCCGACCACCTATACATCGAAGCCCTGCGCCGCAACGACGAAGCCGGCATCCGGGACATTTACCGGCAGTACTCCGGCCAGGCCCTTCGCTGGATCGTACAGCGCGGCGGTACGCCCGACGATGCCCGCGACGTTTTTCAGGATACCTTGATGGCGGTGTTTGAAAAGGCCCAGCAATCGGGGTTTGTACTGACCTGCCCGCTGGGGGCCCTGTTACACGTGATCTGGTCGCGGAAATGGGTGGACCGCCTGCGGCAAAAAAATCGCGATACGGAGGTAAGAAATGCCGAAGAACGCCGATATGACCTCGAAGTATCCGAAGATGCCCTGAGCATAGCGGAAGAAAGCCTCGCCGAACAATCGCGGCAGGAGCGGCTGGCCCGGTCTTTTGAACAGTTGAGCGAATTGTGCCGCCAACTGCTCGGTCTGCTGTCCGGCGGAACACCCCCGCGGGAAGTAGCCCTGCAACTCCAGATGAACAGCGTGGACACGCTCTACCGGCGCAAAAATGCCTGTGTGGAGCGGTGGAGGGGGTTGATAAAAGTTGATGAGGTTGATGAGGTTGATAAAAGTTGATATGAAGCATCAACCCTCATCAACCCCTATCAACCCTCATCAACCCCTATCAACCCTTATCAACCTCATCAACCCCTATCAACCTCATCAACCCTCATCAACCCTCATCAACACTTACCAACCTGAATCATGAACGAACAAGACATAACCCTGCTCAACAACTATTTCAACGGCCTGCTCCCGGCCGGGGAAGCGCGGGCAGTGGAAGCGCGGGCCGCCGAAGACGCCGGGTTCGGGCAGGAATTTGCGCTCCGGCAGGCGATGGAAGACTTTCCGCGGCGCGAAGCCCGGCGCCGGGACCTGGCCGGAACCCTGAAAAACATCGAAGAGGGCTTTTTTACAGGAGAGGTATCCGCTTCCGACCCCCGGCAGGCGCCGGCGGAACCGGCCATGACCGCCCGCTTCGGCCGGCGGCGCCTGCTGGCCATTGCCGCCTCCCTGGCCCTGGTGGCCGTCGCCATCTGGTTTTTTGCCGTTCCCGGCTCTCCCGCTTATCAGGATTACAACCGCCATGCCCCGCTGGCCCTGGTGGAGCGCGGCGCCACAGAGCAATCGGCGTCGGAAGCCGAAACGGCTTTCAACCGCCAGGACTACGCGGCCGCCGCGGCGGCCCTGGATCGTGTACTGGCCGGACAGCCGGACAACCTCACTGCCCGGCTCTACAAGGGGATCTGCCTGCTCGAACTCGACCGGACCGTAGAGGCGCGCGCAGCGTTCCAGCCACTTGCCGAAGGCAACTCCGCCCTGCAACCGGAGGCAACCTGGTACACCGCACTGAGTTACCTGAAAGACAAAAACCATCCGGCCTGTGCGACCGAACTGCAAAAGATCCCCGCCGGAGATCCGCGCTACGCGCCCGCGCAAGAGTTGCTGAAAGTGTTAAAGTAAAGAACAACCGCCGTTAAACCGGCAAACGGGCCTTGTTTTTGCAAACACCTTGCAAACTCCACCGGCTAGCTTGATTTTTCCCGGTACCAAAATTATTTTTGCCATCACAACTCAGCCGTATGTCCGCGCGCACCGTTAAATCTTTCGCCTGGCTTTGGATCGCCGCCCTGCTGACCGCCACGGTCGGCATCAGTGTGCAGCAGATCTATTGCTACTGTCAGGGTAAAGCATCGGTCTCGCTGTTCGACCTTTCCCGAGGCTGCCTTTCCGGTTACCCTACCGATGCGGACGACTGCTGCGCTCAGCCGGTCTCTCCCCGGCCGCAACATTCCTGCTGCGAGACGACCGGCGACACCTGCGGCAGCCCGCAACACCACGGCTGCATGGAAAAATCCACCCGGTTTTTTCAGTTAAAGACCGAATTCGTGGTGGACAAGCAGTCCGAAAAAACCTTCGACTGTCCGCTCTGGCTCAAGGAAATGCCCATGTTCCGGCGTTATTTCCGCCCGGCCATCTGCGAGAGCCATCCTTTTTACCAGGCCCTGCCGCCACCTTCCCTTTCCGGGCGCGACATTTCCCTGCGCCATCAACTTTTCCGCTGTTAGTTTTGTCGGTTGAGCAGACCTGATTTGCTGCTTATTCGCGTGGTTTCGTTGGACGGAGCGTTCACGATCCAACGCGTATTTATTTGCGAATCACCGATTCGCAGTACGACCAAAATTCCGCGATCATCGATTCGCGGCACATGAAATTATCAGCCATGAAAAAGATATTCACCCTCCTCACCGGGTTCACTCTCTTTATAAATCTCCTGCCTGCCCAACCAAACAATCCCCAACTCCACGGCCTCGTCACCAACGAACAGGAAGAACTGCTCGCCGGCGCTTCGGTATTCTGGAAAGACACCAAAACCGGTGCCGTGACCGATACGGCCGGGCGCTTCAGCCTGCCCGCCCGCGAGACCGAAGCCACCCTCGTCGTGCAGTACGTCGGCCATACGCCGGCGGAAGTACAGGTGATCCCGGGGGAGAACAACCTCTGGATCGAAGTCAGCGGCATCCACCAACTGCAGGAAGTAACGGTGGGCGCCCACGGGTTCGACAACCAAGTTTCCACGCTGGACACCCGCAACGTGGAAAGCATCACCGGCCGGGAACTGCGCAAGGCGCCGTGCTGCAACCTGTCCGAAAGTTTTGAGACCAACGGCGCGGTAGACGTGGCCTACTCCAACGCCCTGACCGGGGTCAAGGAGATCCAGATGCTGGGCCTGCGCGGCATATACAGCCAGTTCATGGTGGAAAACCGTCCGACGATGAACGGCATCGCTACGCCGTTTGCCTTCGAATACGTACCGGGTACCTGGCTGGAAGGTATCCAGTTGGCCAAAGGGGCCAGTACGGTAAAAAACGGCTTTGCCGGCATCGCCGGTCAGATCAACGCCGAACTGGTAAAGCCGCACCTGGACAAACCCCTGTTCGTCAATGCCTTCACCTCAACGGAGGGACGCGGCGAACTCAACCTGCATTTGAATAAAAAAGGCAAGGGCAGCATTTCCAACGGCCTCCTGCTGCACGGCAGTTTTGTAGAAAACCGCTGGGATATGAACGACGACAATTTTTACGACTCCCCCGCCCGCCGGCAGTTGAACGGACTGTACCGGATGTTCTACGAAAGTCCGAAAATGTGCGCCCAGTTCAATGTACAAGCCCTGACCGACCGCCGGGAAGGCGGCCAGATCAGCGCCATTGAAGGCACCCCCGGCTTTTTTGCCGTCGACCAGAACAACGACCGGGTGGAGGTGTGGGGCAAAATGGGCTACGAAGGACTGGGCGGAAAACCGTATCGCCAGATCGGCAACATGGTGTCGGCTTCCTGGCACCGTACCGATGCGCTGTTCGGCCCCAACCGCTACGCCGCTACCCAAAAGTCGTTCTACTGGCAGTCGTTGTACCAGACCATCATCGGCACCACCGATCACAAGATCGTGGTGGCGCCCTCCTTGCAGTACGACGATATCCGGGAAACGGTCAATGAAGGCAACCTGAGCCGCCGGGAAACCGTGCCGGGGGCAATGCTGGAATACACCTTCAGCCGGCCCAACCTGAAAATGGAGATCCCCGACCTGGTGATCGTGGCCGGCGCCCGGGCCGACTGGAACAGTCGGTTCGACCGCCTGCTGTTCACCCCGCGGCTGAGTGCGAAGTACAATTTCACCCCGAACGCCGTGGTGCGGCTCTCGGCCGGCCGCGGCTTCCGTTCGCCCAACCTGATCGCCGAGAACATCAGTCTGCTGGCCAGCAACCGGATCCTCACCTTCGCCCCGCCGGCAGGAGGCGCCGGCACAGCGCCCGGACTGGAAGAAGCCTGGAACTATGGCCTGAATTTTACCCAAAACTTCAAAATTGCCCGCCGCGATGCCTCGTTCAGCCTCGACCTGTACCGCACCGATTTTGCCCGGCAGGTCCTGGTCGACGTAGACCACTCGCCTACGGAAGTATTTTTTTACAGCACGGACGGGCCGTCGTTTTCCAACAGCCTGCTGGCCACGTTGCAGTTAACGCCGGTAAAAGGCCTGGATGTAAAACTGGCCGGTAAATGGAACGACGTACGAGCCACCTTCGCCGACGGCGTTTTGCGGACGGTTCCGCTGGTGGCCAGATACCGCGCCCTCGCCACCTTCGACTACACTACCCCGGACCGGAACTGGATGTTCAATACCCGCGTCCAGTTGGTGGGAACGCAGCGCCTGCCCGACAACACGCTGGTGCCGCACGAATATCGCCACCATGTGCCGGAAAACAGCCCGACCTACGCGGTGTGGAATGCCCAGGTGACCCGGCGTTTCGGTAAAAAACTGGAAGGCTACCTCGGCGGGGAAAACCTGACCGGCTACCAGCAGCACCACGCCATCATCGCAGCCCGGGAACCCGACAGCCCTTATTTCAACGGCGCGCAGATCTGGGGGCCGATGATGGGGCCGGTGGTGTACCTCGGATTGCGCTTTGCACCGGCGGGCTTGTAGCGGGGGCGGGCGGACGCTTGCCCAGTCTACATTTCAAAACAGCGTCACCTTCAGATCGTCGAGGTACATCTCCGCGCCTTCCGGGTTCCAGAGGTAACACTTGAGTTTTGACTGGCCGGCCAGCGTATCGGGCAGTAAATACATGGCGTGGAACGACCTCCACGCGCCGGCGGAATCGATGCGAAAAGCATAACCGCCGTAAAATTCCAGGTGACCCGCATTTTCGAGCGTGGCGATCACCTGGAATTTTCGGCCTGTTTCGCCGGCGTAATAACGGCCTTCGAAGAGCAACCTGCCGTATTTTTCCGGAAGATTCATCTCCAGAGTAGGGCCGAATTCCTCGCTTTTTTCGAGTCTGCCGGCCCGGGTGGGTGAGAAGAAGCGCTCGGTGACCGGCCGGATGTTGCTCCAGCCGTCCGCCGCTTCCCGCTCGAAATCGAGCGTATCGATGCGCCGGATATGCTCAAGGCCGAGGGCTTCGGTCACGGTCATCGTGCCCGGCGTAGCCCGGTTTTTCAACACGGTGATCCGACCGTTGCCGCCCACCCGTTCCAGCCGCTGCAGGATCTCCGGAAAATTGGATACCACTTCGGACGGGAAATACAGATCCTGCACTACCACGAAGTCGTAGTTCAGGGCCAGTCCGTCTGCCAGGGCGGCAGGACTGGTGGACAGCAGCGTGTAGCCCATCCGGTTCATCTGGATCAGCGGAATGTTGGACGACCAGGCGTCGATGACCAGCATCCGGGCATCGCGGGGGATGCCCAGCGAATCGAGAAAGGCGCCCGAACCGATAAAGTTTTTCCGGGTGGTTTCCGCCGCTTCTGACAGTTGGTCGGAGTATTTGGTTTGCTGCACTTTTTGGGAGTCCAGAATTCCTTTTCCCAGGCAGAGCGCCATGCTGGCGGCGACGGCAATTTGAGTAAAGCGCGTTTCGAAGGGAATACAGGCCATGCCCGCTACCAGCATCAGGATAATCCCGGGATAGAGGCTGTCCATAAAATAATATTCATGGTCGACGTACTGCCGGGCCATCAGTACAAAATAAAGGGCGCCCCCGGACAGGGCCAGCACACTTTGCAGGGTGATCTGGCGGGTCAGGGAGTCCGTCCGTCCCCGGAGCGACCGGACGAGCAGAAAGGCCAGGGCCAGGGCCAGCAAAACGTAATGGCCGGTGGTGAATACCTGGAAGGTCCAGCGTTCGAGCACCGAAGCGAGGATCTGCCGGAAGGCTTCCAGGTTGTCGGCGGGCAGCAGTTTGCCCAGGAACTGGGTGCCGTACACTTTGGCCAGCCAGATCTTGTACAGGTTGGCCAGCAGGATCAGGCCGTAAGCCGAAGCATAGGCCAGCGCTTCTTTCCGGTCGACCTTTTTATACCGGAACCAGTGCAGCCCTTGCTGCAGCAGCGTAGCGAAGAGAAAAATATTGAAGGGCGAACGCGACAGGGCCGCCAGGGTCATCAGGCCGATGGCCCAATAGAAATCGCCGGTCTTCAGCCCGTTTTTGTAGCGAAAATAAAAATAATACCCGGCCAGCAGGGCCGAAAAACTGGTGGCGGACGGGATGAACCCGGCCTGATAGTACACGATGACCGGACAGGTAAAAACGAAAACGGCGACGCCCAGGCTTTTGAGCACGGAACCGGTGGCTTCCCGGCTCAGGCGGAATAAAAACCAAATGCCGGTTATACTGAGCAGCAGGGTGTACAGGCGGAAGATCCCTGGTTCCCGGCTGCCGCTCAGTTTCATTAGTACGCCCACCGCGTAGTCGTGTACGGGCAGGTCGACCGCGGTAATGCCTTCCCGGGTTTGCAGGTTGAAGGTGCGGGGTTTGAACAGGTTGAGGCCGGTGTCGGCAAATTTGACGGCCAGCGCATAGCGGTCGCCCTGCGTCCAGGCATGGATATGGGAGGGCCACCAGGCGATGGTTTTGTGGTAAAAGAAAAGGCTGAGCGCCGCAAGCAGCGCAATTGCCAGCAAGTCGGGCAGGGTAAATCGTCCTGGGTTCGGCGGAGCATTCACAACGGCAAAGGTATTTTTACAGGCCGAATTTGTGTACAGTCGTAAAAAGCGCCGGGTGGAAAAAATGAAGGCGGCAATTTCCGGCCGCCCCGCTAGTAACTGTTTTTGGGTTTGACCGTGCTTTGGGATTTCAATTCCTGGATTTCAGCGCGCAGGAGCAATTTTTCCTGCTGAATATCCGAATAGGCATGCCGTAAAAATTCAACCTGCCTGAGCAGTTCCGGCAAAACGGCACCATCTTCCCGCACAAGGGCCTTTTCCGGATAAGATTCGATGGCCGTAACCAGCTGGCGGCCATTTTCCCGCAGGTATTCGACGGCATCGGGCTTATTGAGGTGCAGGGTCAGCAAATTGATCAGGGGAGTCTTTAAAATGTCTGAAATCCGCAGAAGCCGCTCGATGTCCAATCCTGCGCGTCCATTTTCGATGTTGGCATAAGCCCGGCAGGAAAGGTGTAGTTTTTCAGCAATGTCTTCCTGGTTCAGGTTGCGAAACTCGCGCAGCCTGCGGATGTTTTCGCGGATTTGATAAGCAGTCATCATGTTTTGGACGTATTTCAGCAAGTGATTAAAAAAACAGCGAATGATAGCCTAAAGGTACCGGCTGACTATTTGGAAAAAAACAACGAATTTTCAGGTTTTTTCCACCGGCCGGCAAGCCATACTATGCATGCAAAGAAACAATAACCAGGTAAAAATTACAACAGCGAAGCTATAACCGTGTAGAAACATATAATAAATATGCGGCTTCGCCTGTGCGGGCAGCGCAATCCACCCAAACCGGCAATGTCCCGTTGACTGGTTGACCATCTCCTGGCCGGCCATCCCGGTGCTTCAACCGTCCGCCGGACAATAAACTGCGTGTAAAAGGCAGGATTACTTCCGGTTATGGAAAGTGCGCAACAGCCCTGCCGGACCGGATATGCCGGAACTTTGTGCCGGGGCCTTCTCCCTTCACGGCAACAGTATTTGGAGCGTCATTTCTCAACTGTTCCGACCCGTATTGCCGGCTCCGTTACCTGGACAATTAAACACACCTGATTTTCATCATGAAAAAATTCCTTTCCATCCTTGCCGCGGTCATCCTGACCGCCCCTCTCGTATTGGCCCAGAATACCTGGACCGGCAGTACTACTTCTACGCAAACCAACGGAAATGCGGCTATTGGCGGGGCCATCGGCGCTACGACCCGCCTGTTGGTTACGAATACCACCACCACGAACCAGTACGGCATCTCCAACACTACGAACA
>WBZQ01001155.1_pt1 | contig 18862 bp, 17 predicted proteins | sample 5204251 | NCBI WGS metagenome assembly WBZQ01 (sample SAMN12412402, study PRJNA552823) | activated sludge metagenome | isolation source: activated sludge from nitrification reactor of wastewater treatment plant... | place: USA: Virginia | collected 2017-09 | reverse complement strand
GTTTCATTGTTTCATTGTTTCATTGTTTCATTGTTTCATTGTTTCATTGTTTCATTGTTTCATTGTTTCATTGTTTCATTGTTTCATTGTTTCATTGTTTCATTGTTTCATTGTTTCATTGCTGAATGATGAATAATGATGCCCGGGACAATGATGCCGGGCCGTTGGCCCACATATCCACCAACCTCAGGCGTACCGCCCAGGGTAAACGCATTAAAATCCGGGTAAAAAAAGCCATCGGCTACCTTTCAGGCAAAAACTATTGGTCATGGAAGAAAGCCGTACCACGCTTGAAGGTTCGCTTGCCGCCCTTGAAAGCGTGCAAGACCCGAGGATCGACCGAGCCACACACCGGAGGCACTTCACCCTGCTGCCATATCCCCGCGTCTATCATCAGTCCACAACGTCCACCTAACGTCCACCTAACGTCCACCTAACGTCCACCTAATGTCAATTGACCGAGAGATAGATAATGACGCCGAGCATCACGATAAAGAAAAACCAGGCCCAGATGCTCAGGCTGTTGTCGCGCCAGATATTGAACAGTTTTTCCATGAGGTTGCGCCAGTCCATTTCCCGGCCGCCGGCCCTGGCCGCCTTTTCGTGAACCAGGCAGAAATAACGGCGCAGCCCTTTGCGGACCTGGTCGCCGTGTTTGGAGAGGATCATGAAGTCGCCGTTCAGGAAGCGGAGATCGAACAACTCGCTTTTGCCCGACATTTCGATGATGAGGGTATTGTCCTGGTTGAGGCGTTTCCAGGTGCCTTTTACGACGTTGCCGTCGAGCGAGAGCAGGTATTCGCCGCCGCTGTTGAAAATGTGCAGAATGGCTTCGTGAAAACCCTCGTCGTCGCGCACCTCCTTCCAGCGCTTGCTCAGCCAGAACTTTTCTTCCCGCAGGTCTTCGCCGTAGGGTATAACTTTGGGCAAAATAAACGACAGGTGAGAGTCCATGTCGCCCAGATCCCTGGGCAGGTCGGGACTGACGGCACGGGAAATATCCCGGAAAATATCACCGAATATGGCCATAGTTCAGTTGGCGGTTGGCAGTAGCAGTTGGCAGTGGCGGTTGGCAGAGATGCCGGGGGATATTAAAGGCGGCAAAAATCGTGAAAACGATCGCATCGGCAAACCTTTTTTTTTAGATCATGAAACACACACTTCTGGCCAACGGCCGGCGCATCGCTTACCGCCTGGACGGCCCCGAAAAGGGGCTCCGGCTGGTGCTGCTGCACGGATTCTGCGAAGACGCCTCCCTCTGGGACGGTTTACTCCCCCGCCTGGGCAGTCTGCCTGTCCTGCGGGTGGACCTGCCGGGCTTCGGCGCTTCCGACCTGCCGGCCAATGCCGGTATGGATGTATACGCCGACGCCGTGTGCAGCGTGCTGAACGACTTGTCGGTCGAAAAATGCGTGCTGGTGGGGCATTCCATGGGCGGTTACACGGCCCTGGAATTCGGCGAAAAATATCCGGAGCGCCTGTCCGGGCTGGGCTTGTTCCACTCGCACCCGTTCGAGGACAGCCCGGAACGCCGGGAGGCCCGGCAAAGGAGCATCGACCTGATCCGGTCGGGCAGACGCGACCTGTACCTGACCCAGTTTTTTCCCGGGTTGTTTGCCGAAATCTTTGCGCAAAACAACCCGCAGTTGATCCGGGACCTGACGGAAAAGGCCAAACGCGCGCCTGCTGAAGGCATCGTGTACGGGCTGGAAGGCATGATGGAACGGAAAAATCACGAGCAAACCCTGCGGGACGCCGCCTGTCCGGTGCTTTTCGTGTTCGGGGAGACCGATGCGCTCGTCCCGCCGGAACAGGGCCTGAAGGCCGCCGCATGGCCGAATATCGCCGATGTACACCTCCTGTCCGGGGTCGGCCACATGGCCATGTTCGAATCCGTTGAAAAGAGCGCTGAAATTGTGCGGCGGTTTTGGGAATTTTGTGCGGTGCAATGAATCCTTTGCTTTTGACACTGGCCATTCTGCCCGGCCTGCTGTTGAGTTATGCGATCTTCAGGGCGGACAAGTACGAGCGGGAACCCCTGGTCCCGCTGCTGGTGTGTTTCGGGCTGGGAGCAGCCGCCACTTTTCCGGCGCTGGAGATCGAGAGATGGGCCTTCCTGAGTTTGCAGCCCTACGAGAAAGGCTGGGGAGTGGTGCTGCTGACGGCTTTCCTGGCCGTTGCCCTCAACGAGGAATTTTTCAAATTTCTGATGCTGCGCTGTGCCGCCTATCCCTGGCGTTTTTTCAACGAACCGCTGGACGGCATCGTGTATTCCGTGATGGTGGCCATGGGCTTCGCCACGGCGGAAAATATTTTTTACGCCTGGCGCTTCGGGGCGGAAACAGCCTTTGTGCGCGCCTTTACGGCCGTGCCGGCCCATCTGGTTTTCGGCATCGTGACCGGCTACTATTCCGGGTTGGCCAAATTCGGCTCCCGCCAGCCGGCCCGTATGCTCCTGCAGGGTTTCCTCGTCGCTTTTCTGCTGCACGGGGTGTACGACTTCCTGCTGCTCCAGAACTGGTCGGACTGGCTACTGGTGCTGGCCACCCTGTCGCTCTATCTTTGCTTGTATTACTGCAACCACCTCATCAAGGAACATTTGGACAAGTCGCCGTTTAAAGCGTGAAGAGGTCTCCCATCGAAATTTTCGGCATCCGGCACCACGGCCCCGGCTCGGCCCGGAGCCTGGTCCGGGCCTTGCACGAGTTACAGCCCGACCTTGTCCTGGTGGAAGGCCCGCCCGATGCCGAAGCCCTGATCCCTCTGGCCCTGCACCCCGATATGCAGCCCCCGGTGGCCATGCTGTTGTACAACCCCAAACGCATCGAGCAGGCCTCCTTTTTCCCCTTTGCCGAATTTTCTCCCGAATGGCAGGCGATACACTTTGCCGGCGCTCACCAGGTTCCCCTGCGTTTCATGGATCTGCCCGCCGGCCTGTCGTTCGCCCTGCGCGACTCGGACCTGCAAGCGGAGGCGTTTGAACCAAAACCCGGCGAGGCTGCGGAAAGCGACGACCCTTTCCGGGAGATTGCCCTGCTGGCCGGCTACACCGACCCGGAACGATGGTGGGATGCGGTGGTGGAACGGTACACGGTACACGGGGAACGGTACACGGAAGACGATGCACGGGGGACGGTACACGGTTCACGGGAGACGGGGGACGGGGAAGGGGACATGGAGGCTGGAGAAGGATCGGTTGTGGGTGAAACGGAGACCGCGGAGGAGCATTTCAAAGACCCGGCGCGGGAAATCTTTCGCACCGTACTCGACCTGATGCGCGCCTTGCGCGAAAGCAAAAAACGGCCCGAAAGCCGGGAAACCCTGCTGCGGGAAGCGTACATGCGCCAGACGATCCGGGCCGCCCAAAAGGAAGGCTTTCAAAGGATCGCCGTGGTCTGCGGTGCCTGGCACGGGCCGGCCCTGGCCGAACCGGAGCAAGTAAAAGCCTCGTCCGACGCCGCTGCGCTAAAAGGCCTGAAAAAGGTAAAAACCGAAGCCGTGTGGATACCCTGGTCTTTCGACCGCCTGTCGCAGGAAAGCGGTTATGGCGCCGGGGTGGTGGCGCCGGCCTGGTACCGTATCCTGTGGAATGCGGGATCCGTTCCGGTCGGTTCCGGCGATCCTGTCCTCCGAACGCCCCATGCGGTATTTCTCACCATGGCGGCCCGCCTGCTGCGCGACCACGACCTGGCGGTGTCCTCCGCGCACGTGATCGAGGCGGTACGGCTGGCGGAAAGCCTGGCCGTGTTGCGCCACACCGCCGTGCCCGGCATCGGAGAATTGCGCGAGGCAGCCGTCACCGTGTTGTGCCACGGCGCCGAAAAACCGCTGGAACTGATCGACCGCGCCCTGGTGACCGGCGACGTACTGGGCAGCGTGCCGGCCAATCTGCCCGTGCCGCCGCTGAAAGACGATTTCGAGAAACAAGCCAGAAGTTGCCGGCTGGAAAAAAGCACCCAGGAAAAAAACCTGCAACTCGACCTGCGTGAGGAAGCCCACCTGAAAAAAAGTCGCCTCCTGCACCGGCTCGACCTGCTGCGCATTCCCTGGGGTACCGGGCAGGCGGTCGGGTCCGGCAAGCAGGGCCGCTTCCACGAACACTGGAAACTGAAGTGGCTGCCCGACTTCGAGATCCGCCTCATCGAGGCGGGCGCCTGGGGCAATACGGTGGAGGATGCCGCCGGCCGGAAAGCCTGGCAGCGGGTACGCGACACGGAAAACCTGCCGGAACTGACCCGCCTGCTGGACGCCGCGCTCAAGGCCGATCTGGCCGGCGTGGTTCCCGACCTGCTGCAAAAACTGCAACACATCAGCGCCCTGGCCAAAGACGTGCTGCTGCTGGCCGACGCCGTGCTGCCCCTGGCCGAAATACTGCGGTACGGCCACGCCCGCCAACTCGACCCCGGCGCAGTACAGCAACTGCTCGACCAGATCGTTCCCCGCATCTGCGTGCAATTGCCCGCCGCCTGCATGGGCATCGACGAAGAAGCCGCCCTGGACGTTTTAAGAAAAATACTGGCCGTCAACCGGGCCTTGGGAATCATCAACCAGGCCGACAAGGAACAGCAGTGGGCCCCAACCCTCGATGCGCTCAGCCGGCTGAACGGCGTGGCGCCGCTGCTGGCCGGACTGGCCACCCGCCTGCTGTTCGATAAAAACAGCGGCGACGCCTCCCGGGCCGGAAAAGCCATGCGCTTCCGCCTTTCCCGCTCCCAGAACCCGCTGGAAGCCGCCCAGTGGCTGGAAGGTTTTCTGTATGGCAGCGGCCTGCTGCTCCTGCACCACGCCGAACTGTGGAATACCCTCGACAACTGGGTGCGCGAACTGCCTGACGATACCTTCACTGCCCTGCTTCCCCTGCTGCGCCGTACCTTTAGCCAGTTCGAGCCGCCGGAACGGCAAAAAATGCTGGACCTGGCCAAAAACGTCACGCCGCACGCCGGGCGGTCCACAGCCATCGACTGGGATATGGATAGAGCGACCGGCGTGCTGGCGCTGGTCCGCAGCATTCTGCAACCGTAACGCCGGCTCCCAGTCGGCCCCAAACAGCCCCGCAACAGTCAAAGAAAATCCTGGAAGCCCTGGCCGGGGCATCAAAATTAAAAAAACAATGATCACTCCTTTCGACGAGACATACCTGGAAACGAAGCGCATCCTGCTGGGCGAGGCCCGCCTGAAACCGGAGTTCGCCCCCCTGGCCGGCTGGATCGATCAAACCTTCGGGGTCAGAACCCTCAACATCCTTTACGATACCATGGAATCGGGGAAACGGCCCCGTTTGGAGATCTGCTTCGAATTTGGAACTGCGAAAGCCGCCTTTTACGACCCGCTTACTTCCCTGTACGACCGGGAAAAACAAAAGGCCATAGCGGAAAAGTTTAAGGAAAGCATCCGCGAACAAAATCTTTCCGGGCGCTATTTGACGGAGGATGTGTGGGTTATTTTCGGCTCCTTCGAGCCGGTGGCCAGAACAGAAGCCTTCAACAACCTACCGGAACAGCAGGTCGCCGAACTGAAAAGGTCGTTGGGGAACCCGGACCTCTGGGAAATTTCCCAGTACGGCGGAATAGTTACCTTTTTTCTGTACACCGACCGGCAGGTAAAACAGTACGAGCCCGGCGAAACGAAAAAACAGTGGGCCGACCGTTATTTCGACCTGGTAAAACCCTACGATACGTTCGGGTATCTGAGCAGGGATGCTTTCGATATCTGCCTGGACAGCAAGGAAAACTTCGACAAAAACTATAGCAGTAACTGGTATTACTACTACAAATAAAAAACGGAAACCGATAAAACAACGCGCTATGCAACGAACCGAATGGTTTAACCGCCACTTCCCCATCATCGAAGACAGCGGCCTGCTGCCCGGCATCATCGAGCGGCTGGAAGGCACTCCGGCCCGCCTGAAAAACAAGATCGGCAAAATCGACGCCGTCTCCGGTGCTCCCGAACCGGGCCAGTGGAGCATCAAAAAAGAGATCGGCCACCTCATCGACCTGGAACCGCTCTGGCTGGAACGGGCCCGGCAGATCAGGCGCGGCGAGACGGATCTGCTCAAAGCCGACCTGACCAACCGCAAAACCCACGACACCGACTACGACAGCCAGGAGGCAGGCGACCTGATCGCCCGTTTTGAAACGGAGCGGGAAAAACTGGTGGACCTGCTCCGCAGCGCCGGTGACGCGGACCTGGTAAAAGCCGCCGTGCACCCGCGGCTGGGCACGCCCATGAAACTCGTCGACCTGGCCTACTTCGTGGCCGAGCACGACGACCACCACCTGGCACAGATCAGCCGGCTCGGCCGGCTCGGAGCGCAGTAAATACGCATGGAAAAATTGAAAAAATACTTCGAGTCCATCGGCTTTTCCGGCGCCGAACTGGACCAGGTGCTGGGCGCTTTCACCGTAAAAACGTTCAAAAAGAACGATTTTTTTGTAGAAGAGGGCAAAACCAGCCGGCACCTGGGCTTTGTGGAAAGCGGGATGTTCCAGTATTTCGTTCTGAAAGACGGCATCGAAAGAACAACCTACGTCTCCATCGAAAACACCTTCATTTCCTCTGTCCTCAGTTTTATCAGCGAGTCGCCGGCCCGCGAATCCGTCCGCGCCCTGACTGCCGGGCAACTGTCCCTGATCAGCCGGCCGGCGCTCAAAAAACTGGCGGAGGATCTTCCCCGGTTCAAAGACTTCTACATCGGACTGCTGGAGTGGGCCGTTTGCGGCATCGACAGCAGCCGGCACGATCTGATCGTGCTCGACGCGGAGCAGCGCTACGCAAAAATGCTGCGGGAAGAGCCGCATCTGCTGCAACAGATCCCCCTGCAACACCTGGCCTCCATGCTGGGCATCACGCCGCGCCACCTCAGCCGCATCCGGAACAGCATCCGGTAATTTTCCTTTTTGGACATTTGTCCGGTGCCCGCGGAATGAGTCGCAGGACCTTTGTGCCGTCATTAAAAAAAGACGACATGAAGAAAATAATGCCTTCCGTATTGCTGGTTTTTACGGCAATCTCCCTCCACGCACAAAACCGGTTTTCGACGCAGGAGATCAGCGTCAATGCCTTTCGCAACCCTTCCATCGGCCTGGAATACCGCTACAAGCAGGTATCGGTCCATGCCGGCTATTACATCACCGCCCTGGAATCGGGCGTCACCACCAGGTTTGTGAAAACGGGTTTGACCGCCTGGTTTCTGCCGGTGGGCAAAAAACAAAATCCTTCTTCTTTTTATGCCGGCGCCTCCTACCTGCGGGGCCTCAACCGGGATTACGACCGGCAAAACGCGCTCGGCGTGGAAGCCGGGTTTCGCTGGATGATCTGGAAAGGGATCAACTTCCGGATCGGCGCCATTGCCCTGCTCGCGAAAGGCCACGATGTGGAGATCAATCCTACCCCCGGACTGAGTTATTCATTCTTTTTTTAAACCCAAACCATTCAAAACAATGGAAAATACCGCTTTCAAGTCCGAAAAAACCATCGGCGCCCTGCTCATCGCCGGCGGCATCCTGCTCTTTATCCCCTACACCATCCTGTCCGTTACGTTCGAATATCCGCTTATTCTGCGTCAGGACACCGGGGTCATTTTAACCCGGTTCCATGCCGGCGGGAATGCCCTGATCTGGACCTGGTGGGCATTTGCGATGGTGGGTTTGCCGCTTTTACCGGCCTATATTCTGCTGGGGCAAAAACTGGAGCGAAAACTTTCGTTCGTTCGCTGGGCTACCTATATCGGCGTGATCAGCCTCATCGTCCAAATGATCGGCCTGCTGCGCTGGACTTTTGTGGTGCCGGTGCTGGCCGCCAACTACGTCAACGGCAATGAAATGGTGCAGGAAGCCTCTAAAGTTGCCTTTCAGGTGATCCATCAATACGGCGGCGTCACGCTGGGGGAACACCTCGGGCAGTTGTTTACCGTGGTGTGGACGGTCGCCATGGGCTACGCTTTCGAGCGCTTGCAGGTGTTACCCAAATGGCTGACCCGGTTCGGATACGCGGCATCCGCCATCTATTTTCTGGCCCAGACCGATCTGTTCGCCACCGTGATGCCTGGCTTCCCCGTGGTGGACCTGGCCGGACTGATCGGCAGCACGTTGTGGCTGGTCTGGCTGATCGCCGTGGGTTTTAAATTCCGGAAGATCGACCTGGATTCACCACGCCTCGCGTAGAAAACGGATCCAGTTGCCGCCCATCACCAGTTCCACATCGCTTTCCGCATAGCCGCGTTTGCGCAGGATGGCCGGCAGTTTTTGCAAGTCGGCGATGGTGTCCACGTCCGCCGGCGTTTGTTCCGTGCCGAAGGCGCCGTCGAGGTCCGAACCGATGCCTGCGTGCCGGGCGTTGCCGGCGATCTGGCAAACGTGGTCGATGTGGTCGGCCAGCGCCTCCAGGGTCAGTCCGGCACCCTGCGGCGTGGAAACGCCCCGCTGCCAGCCGGGCACCAGCATCCAGGCGTCGAGCACGGCGCCGATCACCGCTCCCCGGCCGATGAGCACTTTCAACTGTTCGTCGCTGAACTGCCGGTGGTGCGGCACCAGGCTCCGGCAGTTGTTGTGGCTGGCCCATACCGGGCCACGATAGGCGTCCATCGCTTCCCAGAAACTCTGGTCGCAGAGGTGGGTGGCGTCGAGAATGATGTTCAGTTCCTCCATTTTGCGCAGCAGCGTCCGCCCTTTTTCGCCGATGCCGCCGGTGGCTTCGGTGCCCTGGGCGTAGGTGCCGGGGCCGTAGTGCGCCGGTCCGATGGCCCGCAGCCCCGAGGCCCAGGCTTTTTCCACGTAGTCGGGATTGACCAGCGAGTCCGCCCCTTCGAGGCTGAGCACGTAGCCGATGGGCTTATTGCCCTGTGGGTTTGCCCATGTTTCGAGGTGCGCATCCAGCGAGGCCCGGTCGGTTATGGGCGTCATTTCACCGAGGTCTTCCATGGCCCGGTACCAGGCCAGTTGGGCCTGGGTCATGGCCCAGGCCTGCTGCGGCGAGTGCCAGCCCGGCAGCGGATTAGAGGTTTTGACGTAGCGGGCGATCTGGGTGGCCATGCACAGGCCCACCCGGCCGGCCCGCATGGCGGACAGGGAAACCGTGCCCCGGCCGCGGTCGGGCTTGTCGGCCAGGCCGGCCTCCCGGGCGCGGATCTCGGCCACGCTGCGGGTCAGGTCGCGGTTCCACTCCAGGGCGTTCATGGCCAGGTCGAGGTGGCCGTCGAAAATGAAGTAGTGGTCAGGCATAGGTTACCTCCCGGGTTCTGGCCGTTACGTACCATTTCTCTACGGCCGTGTTTTCTTCGACCGCCCACACGAAATCGTGCAGCGCCATGGTCGGGCAAATATGGGTGGGGATACCGTACAGAACATCGCCCAGGGCAAAGCGCCCGGCGTCTTCCGCGGCGATGACCAGGTGCTCCTCGCTGTGGCCGACGTGTTCGTAAACCGGGAGGTCGAAAAAATGCACCCGGGGCGGCGTCATTTCCGAAGCCACGGCCTTGTGACCCAGGTCGAGGCAAAGTTTGTGGCTGCCGGGTTTGCTCACCACGCGGGTGAACAGCACGGCCGCGTGCAGGAAGTCGAGATCCTGAAATTTGGACGAATAGCCCCAGTCCCAGAGCAGGATGGTGCCGGGACTGAGCGTTCGTTCGGGGTGGCCGGTATGGATGGGGAAGGTGGGCGTGCCGCCGCAGACGAGTTCTTCCGGCCGGATGTTTTCCCCGTCCAGGGCAGAAAGCATTGCGTCCACCTCCCGGAAGTACGCCGCGACACGGGCTTCACGTTCCTGCCGGTCCGGCAGGTGGAGATGGCCGTCGTAGAGGTGCAGCCCGCGCGCTTGCAACACCGCAGAGCCGGCCAGTCGCATGTATAGTTCGAGGGCTTCCGGCCCGGGTTTGATGCCGGTCCGTTCCATGCCAACGTCGAGGTCGAGAAAAACGCCGGGGGTTTGGCCCGCCTGGCGGAAGTGGTCTTCCAGCCGCGCGATCTGGTGCGCATTGTCGGCCAGCACCGAAAAGCGGACCGCGGGAAATTGCCCGATGAGGTCGGACAACTGGGCCGGGGCCGGGCCGTAGAGCGGAAAGGCCACCAGAATATCCGTTCCGCCGTTTTCCGCCACCATGGCCGCTTCGCTGAGCGTGGCGCACTTGAACCGGGTGATCCCGGCGTTCACCTGCATCCGGATCACTTCGGGCAGTTTGTGGGTCTTGACGTGGGGCCGGAGCCGGCTCGCGTCACCGGCGATGGCGATCATGCGCCGGATGTTCTCCCGGATGCGGTCGGGGAAAAGCAAGACGGCGGGCGAAGGTATTTCCGCTTCGTTGGTGAGGGTGTACCATCTGAAAGACATAACAAGGTGGTTTTACACAGCAAAAACGGGAATCAAGCGAATCGATGGTTAAAAGGGCAGGATATCAAAAACTGCTTTTTTCGGTTCGTCGCGATGCCCTTGCGTTTTGCAGTTCCCTCCGCTGCGCTGCGGGATGACAAGCTGAAGCAGGGCGGCTCAGCCTCAAAATCTGGTGAAAAAGCCCGGAGTTACCTTGTCATTTCGTAGCGCAGCGGAGAAATCTGCACAAGTCAAGAACTGTCCACAAGGTTCGGTGGAGTCCAAGTTTGCATTCCCTGGTCCGCATAAATCATGCGAATCAATGCAGTTCGAAAATAGCCTCGACCTCCACGGCGATGTTGCCGGGCAGGATCATGCCGACGGCGCTGCGGGCGCCTTTGCCGTCATGCTCGCCCAGCAGTTCCACCCACAGTTCGCTGAAGCCGTTGATCACCTGCGGCTGCTGGGTGAAGCCCGGTTCGCAGTTGACCATACCCAGCGTTTTGATGAGCCGCTTGATCTGGTCCAGGCTGCCGATCTGGGCTTTGATGGTGGCGAGCATGGTCAGGGCGGCCTGCCGGGCGGCCAGTTTGCCCTCGTCCAGGCTCAGGTCTTTGCCCACCACGCCGGTGATCTTGGAGCCGTCCGTACGCAGCGGCGGCTGGCCGGACACGTAGAGCATATTGCCGGCTATGACCACCGGGTGATAGATACCGCCGGCCGGGGGCGGAGGAGGCAATTCGATGCCTAGTTTTTTCAGTTGAAATCCGATCATATGAGGGTTGATGAGGGTTGATAGGGTTGATAGGGTTGATAAGGTACACGGCACACTCTACGTTATCAACCCTTATCAACCTCATCCATCCTTATCAACCCTGTTTACTTTTCTCGTCCCGCAAGGCCCGGCGCAGGATCTTGCCGACGTTCGTTTTGGGCAGTTCGGTGCGGAACTCGATCTTTTTCGGCACTTTGTAGCCGGTCATGTTGGCGCGGCAGTGTTCGATCACCTCTTCCTCGGTGAGCGAGGGGTCTTTTTTCACGATAAAAACCTTCACGACCTCGCCGGATTTTTCGTCGGGTACGCCCAGCGCGCAGGACTCCAGCACTTTGGGGTGCATGGCCAGCACGTCTTCCACTTCGTTGGGATAGACGTTGAAGCCCGACACCAGGATCATGTCTTTTTTGCGGTCGACGATCTGGAAAAAGCCGTCGGGGTGCATGTAGCCCATATCGCCGGTGTAGAGCCAGCCGTCTTTCACGGTTTCGGCGGTGGCATCGGGGCGCTGCCAGTAGCCTTTCATGATCTGCGGGCCGCTGGCCTGGAGTTCGCCCACGTGCTCGGGGCCGGCGGGCAGGGCGTTGCCCTGTTCGTCGGCCACACGCAGGTCGGTGGAAGGCACCGGCATCCCGATGGTGCCGAGCCGGCGGTTCTCGTCGCAGGGGTTGACGGTGAGTACGGGGCTGCTTTCGGTGAGTCCCCAGCCCTCGGTGATGCCGCAGCCGGTGACCTGCTGCCAGCGTTCGGCCACGGCGCGCTGCACGGCCATGCCGCCGCCCACGGTGGCTTTGAGGTCGGAGAAGTCGAGGCTGGCAAAATCCGGGTGGTTGAGCAGGCCGTTGAACAGGGTATTGAGCCCGGTCACGATGTTGGGCCGGTTGGCGCGCCAGTCCTTGATGAGGGCCTTCAGGTCGCGGGGATTGAGGATCAGGATGTTGCGGCCGCCGCAGTTCATGAAGGCCAGGCAGTTGACCGTGAAAGCGAAGATGTGGTACAGCGGCAGGGGGCAGAGTGCGACCACGCCTTCGGGCAGCACCGGCGACAGCCAGGCCCGGATCTGGAGCATATTGGCGACGAGGTTGCGGTTGGTCAGCATGGCGCCTTTGGATACGCCGGTAGTGCCGCCGGTGTACTGAAGGGCCACCGTGTCGTCGGGATTGGACTGGAAGGGTTTGAGGGTAAACTTCCGGCCCTGCTTGACGGCTTCCCGGAAACTGACCGTATTGGGCAGGCTGAATTTAGGCACCATTTTTTTGATGCGGCGCACCACGAAGTTGACCAGAACGCCTTTCAGCCCCAGCATTTCGCCCACGCTGGTCACGATCACGGTCTTGATCTGGGTTTCGCCGATGATCTGCTGGAGATTGGCGGCGAAGTTTTCCACGATGATGATGGCTTTCGCCCCGGAGTCGGCGAACTGGTGGCGCATTTCCCGGGGAGTGTACAGCGGGTTGGTATTGACCAGGATCAGTCCGGCCCGCAGCGCGCCGAACAGCGCGATGGGGTACTGGATGAGGTTGGGCATCATCAGGGCGATGCGGTCGCCGGGTTCGAGGCCGCGCGACTGGAGATAGGCGCCGAAAGCCGCGCTCATTTCATCGACCTGCCGGAAGGTGAAGGATTTGCCCATGAAGACAAAGGCGGTCAGGTCGGCGTATTTCCGGAAACACTCGTCCAGCATATCGGTCAGCCGGGCGTACTGGTTGGGGTCGATGTTGGCCGGCACGCCGGCAGGGTAGTTTTTCAGCCAGGGCTTCTCGGTGGACGTCATATTGGTGGCGAGACTCATGGTGCGCGTGGATTTGCTCTTGGATACGTTTACTAAACCTTCGAGGTTTACGTTTACTAAACCTCCGAGGTTTAGTAAACGTAAAGTTACACGCCGCTAAGATTTTGAAAAAAACGGAATTGCCAAGGGGAAGTTTTCATTTCGGCCTTACTGATTACCGTCCTCATTAGAAACCTGGTCCTGCAAAACGCGGAACCGGCAACCAGGCTCAGCCCGAAGGAGAAGAAGAAGTTGGAAAAAAGGTTGAGGAAAATTGACGAATCGGAACAATACGCGCTGATTGCCCTTACCGATGGCTGGTATCCCTGTTTGCATAGCGGGCGGACGTCTTATTATCTGAAAAAAGGCGAGGTGTGGAAATACGGGGTGACCAGTAAGGGTAAAAAGGGGCGGTATGCAAATTTCTCCTTTGAATCTTATCTTTGTAAAAAAATTAATTATGATAGTCGCAAAAATAGTTGACCAATACACGATAGACAAGGTCGATACCCAGTATATCTCGGATCAATTCACTCATTTGGAGAACATAGGGATGGTGTTTACTTGTGTCGAGGATGGCGGAGATGAGGATGACTGGACCGATGAAGATGATGGCATGCGTTATGTTTCCATCATTCTACCTTATGAAGAAGTCCTGAAGATGGAGGACATCCGGCCCATGATGCTGGCCAAGGCGAAGGAGCGGCTGGGGTTGGTGGCGTGACCTGTCTTTCGGCACAAGGCACCCAACCATCAAACTTTCCAACCATCAAACCCTCCAACCCTCAAACCTTCCAACCATCAAACTTTCCAACCATCAAACCCTCCAACCCTCAAACCTTCCAACCATCAAACCTTCCAACCATCAAACCCTCCAACCCTCACTCAAACGTATCCACCAAACTCCTCACTGTAAACGCCTTTTGCGGCTCGTCCAGCACCCGGTCGGTTTTGAACAGCACCGTTTTGCGCTCGCCGGGCAGGAGGTCGAAGTAATTGTCGCTGAAAAAACCTTCCGCCTCGGTGCCGAGCAGTACGTTTTTGGCCAGGTTGTCGGTTTGCAGGGTAATCTGGTAGCCTTCGTTCACCTGCTGTATCTGGTAAGTGATTTTGGCTTTGGGCAGGATCAGTTTGCGCGGCGGACAGAAGTAAAACAGCCGCCGGTTCAGCAATTTGTCGTCCGCGCCGCTCAGGGTGATCTCCACCACCGATGTTTCTATTTTGTTTTTGCCCAGCACGGTTTTGATATAGCCCTGCCAGATCATCCGGCTGGAGTCGGTCGGCACGTCCACCCCGGGCTTGGTCACGTCGCTGAGCATTTTGCCCTCGAAGTCGAAAGCGCGGACGCGGACGGTCACGTTGGCGGCTTCGGCGCGGTCGCACACGCCGTACACCTTCAGGATGTCGCCGTCCAGTTGCGGCAGCGCGGCCACGGGGCTGAAAATGTCGCGGACGTAGTAGTGCAGGGCTTTCCAGCGCCCGTAGTAGTCGATGCCCGACCAGGAAGCCACGGGCCAGACGTCGTTGAGTTGCCAGTAGAGCGTGCCCATGCAGTAGGGCTTGCTGCGGCGGTGCGCCTCGATACCCGTGCGCATGCCTTCCGCCTGCAGGAGTTGGCTGACGTACACAAAATCGGCGAAGGTTTTGACCGGCCGGTAGTCGCGTTTCAGGTACTCGGCAATGAGCGTATTGCCGCGCGGGTGTTTCTGGTGGGTGAGCATCACCTTGCTTTCCAGTTCGCGTTCTTCGGGTTTGGAGAACGACTCGATGGTGCGCCACTCCGGAAAACTCTGGAAGCCGTATTCGCTCATAAAGCGCGGCACTTTTTTGTTGAACACGTCGAACGGCTCCTCGTCGTGCCACACGCCCCAGTAGTGCGAGTCGCCTTCGGTATTGGATTTGGGGTCGCGGCGCCCGTAGCGGGGCGAACTTTCCCAGTACGGCACATTGCCGCCGTAGTTGGCGACGTAGGTGGGCAGCAGGTCGTTGAACAGCAGCTGGTAATCCTTCCAGATCTGGTTGCGCTGGGCCTCGTTGAACTGCATCTGCCAGCCCCACATGTGCCAGGCTTCGTTGTTCTCGTTGTTGCCGCACCACAGGGCGATGCAGGGGTGCTGGCGCAGGCGTTCGATCTGCTCGTAGGCTTCCCGGGCGGCGTTTTTCAAAAAGCGGCCGTTGCCGGGGTACATGGCGCAGGCATACATGAAGTCCTGCCAGACGAGGATGCCGCGGGCGTCGCAGAGCTGGTAGAACAGGTCGTCTTCGTAGATGCCGCCGCCCCACACGCGCAGCATGTTCATGTTGGCGGCCACGGCGTCGTCGAGCAGGCGCTTGTACCGGGCCGGCGCCACGCGGTCCTGGAACATGTCCTGTGGAATGTAGTTGGCCCCTTTGGCGAATACCGGCACGCCGTTCAGTTTGAAATAAAAGGACTCGCCGGCCTGGTCTTTCTCCGTCACCAGTTCGACGGTGCGGATGCCGGCGCGCACGTTGGCGACTTCGATGTTGGTGGTGCCGCGTTTGATGCTGATGGTAAAATCGTAGAGATGGGGTTTGCCCATACCGTTGCACCACCAGAGTTGCGGATCGGGGACTTCCCAGGTCACCGAGTCCTCGTGCACGCCGATGCGGAAATTGCGGTCCTCGATGGAGCGGCGCTTTTCCAGCTGGGCCACCAGCGTAACGGGCCCTTTGAAGTCGGAGCGGTAGCGGATGCGGGCTACCATCTCGGCCTTTTCCTTGGAAATGCTCTGGGTGGTGACAAAGATGTTCTCGATGAGCAGGTCGTCCCAGGCCAGCAGTTCGGGCGCTTTGAGGATGCCGGCGCCGACAAAACGCGGGCCCCAGTCCCAGCCGTAGTGGTACTGGGCCTTGCGGGTCATGGTGCGGATGCCGCCCGGCAGTTCGTAGCCGAGGTTTTTCCAGTCCTGGGCGACTTTTTTCACCGGGCTTTCAAAATAGACGTGCAGTTCGTTGACGCCGGGTTTGAGCCATTTTTTCACCTCGGCCGTCCAGGTGCGGAACATATTGTCGGTTTCGAGCACCAGGGTATCGTTCAGGAAAACCCGGGCGTAGGTATCCAGTCCGCCGAAGTTCAGTTCCACGTGTTTGCGGCTCAGGACTTCGGCGCCGACGTCAAAACTGCACTGGAATTCCCAGTCTTCCTGTTCGATCCACTGGAGTTTTTCCTCGTTGTCGCGGTAATACGGGTCTTCGATCAGGCCGTTCTGGAGCAGTGCGGTGTGGACGCTGGCCGGGACGCCGGCGGGTTTCCAGGCGGGTGTGCCGGCCTGCCGGAATTCCCAGGAGGCGTGGATGGTCTGGCGGAGCGGGGTGGTATAGGAGGCGACTTGGGCGTTGACGAGCATAGGCAGCAGAGCGAGTGCAGCGGCGATTATCTTATTCATGGGGGCAAATATAATCGATTCGGCGGGGGGAGAAAAGTTGCGACAACAGATGCTTTCTTCCGCTGATCGCGCAGATTTTCGCAGACCGTTATTAAAATGTCGAGAGTAAAAAATCTGCGTCATTCGCGTGATCTGCGGGAACCCGGGTTAAAATCGCACCCTATTGACGGCCCAATTTGGACAAAAAAGGCTACTTTTGACCACTCTTTTGGTTAAAGTCGGAACCGGATGTGAAAAAATGGAGTTATTTGTTCTGACTATCAAGCCTTTAAGAGACGTCGGACTTGCAGATGTCGGGCATTGGACCGGTTACGCCTGGCGTCGCTGGTCAATTAGTCCAGAATCAAGCAGTCCAACGTCCAGCAGTCCAACGTCATTGTCATGTCCTTCGACCATATAAATCTGCCCCAAGTCGGTGATCCTGCGCCGTCGTTCGCTTTTCAGACTCCGCAGGGTGAGCTGCGTTTTCCCGAGTACACCCGGGGTTACTGGTGCGTGTTCTTTGCCCACCCGGCCAATTTTACTTCGGCCTGGACGATGTTCTCGGCCTTTCTGGCCAAAAAAGAACGCTGGCTGAACGAGCGCAATACCAGGGCTCTGGCCATCTCTACCGAGCCGATGAGCCACAATGACTGGTCGGACAAGGCGCGGCGTTTCATCGGCATTCACCTGAAGGCGCCGGTGCTGGAAGACCTGGATTTCCACGTGGCCAACTTGTACGGCATGGCCTCGGGCCGGCGCCCGCAGTCGGGTTGCAACCGCCTCGCCGTCATCATCGACCCCGAAGGCATTATCCGGCTCATCATCACCCGGCCGCTGATGCCCAACATCGAGAGTGCGCTGGTGGAAATAGAAGCCATCTTCGACCGCCTGCAGGGCAACCTGAGCGACGACCTCAACTCCGTGCCGCTGGAGCCGGCGGATGCGACGGAGCAGTCGGACGCGACGGAGCGATTTTATAAGCCGAAGCCGGCGCATTTTGCGAAGAAGAAGATCAGTCCGAATTGAGTGGGCTTACTAACAATTTTTAGACGAACGGTTTTGTATGAAATTTATAAAAGAACCGGCAGGTTTTTGGTTCAAAAAGGGTTGTAAACCATAGAAAACGTGTAACATCTAACTAATTCAGGCACTGTAATAATGTTAAGGGAAAAGCAATTTATCGATGGTACCGCCACGCCGTATACCACAACCGGTAATTGGGATACCCGGCGGGGTTTATTGTACAAGCTGATGCGTTATTCGGAACTGCCGGCCGGCGATGCCGATGCGGCCGATTACCTGGATGACAATGAAACGGCGGCGAGTTCGCCGTGGAAATTCACCCGTGCCGAGCACCTGTTCGACCAGGCTTATGTACTTTCCACTTCGCTGCAATCCGGGTTTGCCAGCATGAGCGCCCGGTTCCGGGTGCTTTGCGACACCCTCGTTTTGCTCGATGTACAGCAAGCCCAGGACACTACCACGCTCGATCCCACCATCGCCCAGAAGCGTTCGAACATTTTTGACAAGATCGTGGTGACCGCAGACAGTTTGGAACGGCTGCGCGCCCTGGCAAATCTGAGCGTACAGCCGGCCTTGCAGTCGGCCTTGAATTACATTCAAAATCTGCCCGACGGACAAGTGTATGAAGACAACCTGAAGGAAGTTCTGACCATTGCGGTTCGCTACGCCCAAGGCGATTCGCTCACCGGGAGCGACCTGACCACTCTACGGGGCATAGCGGCGCAATGCCCGGCCACGGGAGGCATCGGCATCCGCCGGGCTCCGCTGTGGCTCGAACATGATGAAGCAGTCGAATATATTGACAAAGAATGGGATGATAACTGCGTTAGCGCGTTGGTGGGCAATAATGAACCTTTAATTGAGCCTTTTGGACTAAAGGTTACACCAAACCCGGCCAATAAGTACACCCGCATCCATTTTCCCGCAAATTGTTCAGGCGATTGGCACCTGACGGAATTGACCGGGCGACTTGTCCGAAAGGGGGATATTGGAAGCCCTGCCGTAGACATCAATACATCTGATTTGGTGAACGGGCTGTATTTGCTTTCCTGCCGGTTTTCAACTGGCGTAACTTCTACAATCAAGATAAGCATCTGTCATTAAAAGCAGATCGTCCAAAGCATAGCCTTTCTCCCTTACAGGAGAAGGGCTATGCCCGTTTTTTTTCTTTTGATTCCATATTTCCCTGACTATGAGAAATTTCATTATCGCCTTAATGCTTTCCCTCCCCTTTTTCCTCCATGCACAAATCAAGTTCGACTATAACTGGATTCTAGGCAGGGAGAACACGCCCCCTGAAGATAGTGTAGGGAAATATGGAGGCGCTTTGGTTAATTTTAATGCAGATCCACCTGAATATATCCGAATTAGTATCAATGTTGATATAGAGGCTAATGCCTCTATCAGCGATTCGGCCGGAAATCTTCTTTTCTACACCGATGGTTGTGCAGTCATTAATCGAAATCATAAACTCATGAAAGATGGCAATGCTCTTAATACAGGCGGCCAAGCCTATCAACAAGGTTGTGTGGAGAATACGTATGGTTATCCCACGCATCAAGGCGTAATGATATTGCCTTTTCCCGGCCATACCGATCT
>WBZQ01001153.1_pt1 | contig 18872 bp, 15 predicted proteins | sample 5204251 | NCBI WGS metagenome assembly WBZQ01 (sample SAMN12412402, study PRJNA552823) | activated sludge metagenome | isolation source: activated sludge from nitrification reactor of wastewater treatment plant... | place: USA: Virginia | collected 2017-09 | reverse complement strand
CGGTCTCGATCTCCAGGTTCGGCACCGAGTCGGCGCGGGCGCCGTCGGTGAGCAGCAGGTTGCGGTTGAGCTCGTAGGTGTCGGTGCCCTCGGCCTCGGCCCGGATCAGCACGTCGCCGACCCAGACGGTGTGCGCGTCCTGGCCCTGCAGCGCGCCCTTGTAGGTCACGTTGCTCCGGCAGTGCGGCACCGCGTGGTCGACGAAGAGCTGGTGCTCCAGGTGCTGGCCGGCGTCGGCGAAGTAGAGGCCGAGCAGCTCGACCTGCGACCCGGGGGCGGTGAACGTCGCGGTCGGGGTGACCCGGACCACGTCGCCGCCGAGGGTGACCACCACGTGCTTGAGCGAGGCGTCCCGGCCGAGCCGGGCGCGCTGCGAGGCGACGTGCACCGCGTCGTCCGCCCAGTCCTGGATCGAGACCAGGGTGAGCTGCGAGCCGTCGGCGAGGTCCAGCTCGACGTTCGCCGCGACGGTGCCGGAGCCGCGGTGGTCGATCACCACGGTCCCGGTGGCGTGCCGCTCGGTCCGGACCAGCAGGTGGGCGTAGGAGACGCCGCCGCGGCCGGTGACGGTGACCGTGAACGGGTCGGCGGTGGTCGCCCCCTCGCCGACGGTGACCACCATCGCCTGCTCGAACCGGGCCCAGGCCTCGGCGGTGACCTTGTCCTCCGGCCGGCCGACCTGGCCGAGCCGGGCGTCGTCCCGGCCGACCCGCTCGACCCGGTAGCCCTCCGGGCCGTCGGTGCCCACCTCGGGCGCCTGGCCGGTGGCCTCGACCCCGGTGTGCAGGCCGTTCAGCCGGGCCAGCGGGGTGAACCGCCAGACCTCCTCGCGCCCGGTCGGGACGCCGAAGTCGGCCGGGTCGAAGCTGGCCAGCCGCTCGGCGCGGGACTGGTCCGGCACCACCGCACCGTGCGAGTGGGACCCGTCGAGCGTGGCGGCGCCGGGCTTCCCGGCGTCCTCCGCGAGCTCGGTGCCTGTCGTGGTGGCCGTCATCAGCCGACTGCCCCTTCCATCTGCAGCTCGATCAACCGGTTCAGCTCGAGGGCGTACTCCATCGGCAGCTCGCGGGCGATCGGCTCGACGAAACCGCGCACGATCATCGCCATCGCCTCCTCCTCGCTCATGCCGCGCGACATCAGGTAGAACAGCTGGTCGTCGCTCACCTTGGAGACGGTGGCCTCGTGGCCCATCTTCACGTCGTCCTCACGGACGTCGACGTACGGGTAGGTGTCCGACCGGCTGATCTGGTCGACCAGCAGCGCGTCGCAGCGCACCGTCGAGGCCGAGTGGTGGGCGCCCTCGAGCACCTGCACCAGGCCGCGGTAGCTGGTCCGGCCGCCGCCGCGGGCCACCGACTTCGACACGATCGTCGAGGAGGTGTGCGGCGCGGCGTGCACCATCTTGGCGCCGGCGTCCTGGTGCTGGCCCTCGCCGGCGAAGGCGATCGACAGCGTCTCGCCCTTGGCGTGCTCGCCGAGCAGGTAGACCGCCGGGTACTTCATCGTCACCTTGGAGCCGATGTTGCCGTCGATCCACTCCATGGTGGCGCCGGCGTGCGCCGCGGCCCGCTTGGTGACCAGGTTGTAGACGTTGTTCGACCAGTTCTGGATGGTGGTGTACCGGACCCGGGCGTCCTTCTTCACCACGATCTCGACCACCGCGGAGTGCAGCGAGTCGGACTTGTAGATCGGCGCCGTGCAGCCCTCGACGTAGTGCACGTACGAGCCCTCGTCGGCGATGATCAGGGTCCGCTCGAACTGGCCCATGTTCTCGGTGTTGATCCGGAAGTACGCCTGCAGCGGGATGTCGACGTGCACGCCGGGCGGGACGTAGATGAACGATCCGCCGGACCAGACCGCGGTGTTCAGCGCGGAGAACTTGTTGTCGCCGGCGGGGATGACGGTGCCGAAGTGTTCCTTGAAGATCTCCGGGTACTCCCGCAGCCCGGAGTCGGTGTCCAGGAAGATCACGCCCTGGGCCTCCAGGTCCTCGCGGATCTGGTGGTACACCACTTCGCTCTCGTACTGGGCCGCGACACCGGCGACCAGCCGCTGCTTTTCGGCCTCCGGGATGCCCAGGCGGTCATAGGTGTTGCGGATGTCCTCGGGCAGTTCCTCCCAGGAGGCCGCCTGCTTCTCGGTGGACCGCACGAAGTACTTGATGTTGTCGAAGTCGATGCCGTCGAGGTTGGAACCCCAGTTGGGCATCGGCTTCTTCTCGAAGGTGCGCAGCGCCCGGAGCCGGATGTCGAGCATCCACTCCGGCTCGTTCTTCTTCGCCGAGATGTCGCGGACCACCGCTTCGGACAGCCCCCGGGTGGCCGCGGCGCCGGCGGTATCGGAATCCGACCAGCCGTAGTCGTAGTGCCCCAGTGACGCCAGTGCCTCTTCCTGCGACATCGGCCCCGTGACGGTTTCCGCCTCCGGCGTGAGAGTCATTGCGACGCTCCTCTTTTCGTTCGTCGGTGCTTCGGCGCGGGGCTGTGCCGAAGGTGCTGCTACTGCTAGTGGGCGGTCGGGGCCAGGGGTACGTGGGTGGTACAGGCGCAGTCGCCGTTGACGATGGTGGCCAGTCGCTGGACGTGGGTACCCAGCAGCTCCGACATCGCCTGCGCCTCGGCGTCGCACAGTTCCGGGAACTGGCTCGCGACATGCGATACCGGGCAGTGGTGCTGGCAGATCTGCACGCCGCGGATGGGCCCGCCCACCGGCGTGGTGCTGGTGACGTAGCCGGCACCGGTCAGCGCCGCTGCGATCTGTTCGGCCGTCCGTTCGACGGTCTCTTCGTCCTCGTCGGCGGCCGGTGGCACGGTTTCCAGGATCGCGTCGATGCGGCGCCGGGCGAAGGTGCGCACGGCGTCGTCGCCGCCGATCTCCCGCAACTGCCGCATGGCCGCCGAGGCCAGGTCGTCATAAGCGTGTTCGAGCTTGGCCCGGCCGGCCGCGGTCAGCAGATACCGTTTGGCGGGCCGGCCCCGGCCCTCCTGCTGCCAGGCCGCCGCCGCGTTCGCCTGGGCGTCGCCGGCTTCGATCAGGGCGTCCAGGTGCCGGCGGACACCGGCGGCCGACAGCCCGAGCTGGGCCGAGATGCCACCGGCGGTGATGGGCCCGGATTCCAGCAGCAGCTGGATGATGGCCCGGCGGGTGTGACCGTCACCGGCCGCGGGCGCCACTGCGGGTGCCGCGGGAACAACCCCGGGAACGAATTTCACAACATCAGTGTGGCGCAATTCCGCGAGCCGGTCCAGCAAGGGCACCCTTACCTGCCCCGGGCGCTAGGCTGCCCGGGTGGCACCCCGCCGATCCGCGCTGTCCTCGCAGGCGCTGAGCACGTCGATCAATCGGTGGCATGGCGACGAGCGGGCGGTCGGCGCACCGCTGAACGCCGGCGAGTTGCGCACCATGCGCCGCACCCGGATCTTCGGCGCGACCGGAACGATGCTGATGGCCATCGGGGCGCTGGGTGCCGGGGCCCGTCCGGTGGTGCAGGACCCGACGTTCGGGGTCCGGCTGCTCAACCTGCCGTCGCGGCTGCAGACGGTGTCGCTGACCATGACCACCACCGGCGCGGTGATGATGGCCCTGGCCTGGCTGCTGCTGGGCCGCTTCGCGCTCGGCCCGCGCTCCCCGGTGGGCAGCCCGCGGCTGATGTCCCGGGCCGATCTGGACCGCACGCTGCTGCTGTGGATGCTGCCGCTGCTGGTCGCCCCGCCGATGTACAGCAAGGACGTCTACTCCTACCTGGCCCAGAGCGAGATCGCCAGCAAGGGCCTGGACCCCTACGCGGTGGGGCCCGCCCCCGGCCTGGGACTCGGCCACGTCTTCACCCTGTCGGTGCCGAGCATGTGGCGCGACACCCCGGCGCCGTACGGGCCGCTGTTTCTGTGGATCGGCCGCGACATCTCCGACCTGACCGGCGAGAACATCGTCGCCGCGGTGCTCTGCCACCGGCTGATCGTGCTGGTCGGCGTGCTGATGATCGTCTGGGCGATCCCCCGGCTGGCGCAGCGCTGCGGGGTCGCCGAGGTCAGCGCACTATGGCTGGGCGCCACCAACCCGCTGCTGCTGATGCACCTGGTGGCCGGCATCCACAACGAAGCGCTGATGCTGGGCCTGATGCTGGCCGGCACCGAGTTCGCATTGCGCGGCATCGATTCGCACCGGAGGCTGGTGCCCCGGCCGCTGGCCTGGCCCACTGACCGACATACTTGGCGAAGCTGGGTCCCGTTGGCCGAGATGCTGCTGGGCGCGGTGCTGATCACGCTGTCCTCGCAGGTCAAGCTGCCGTCGCTGCTGGCGCTCGGGTTCGTCGCGATGGCGCTGGCGCACCGCTGGGGCGGCACCGTCAAGGCGTTCCTGATCTCCTGCACCAGCCTGGGCACCCTGTCGCTGGCCGTGATGGCCGCGGTCGGCTGGGCCAGCGGGCTGGGCTTCGGCTGGCTGTTCACCCTCGGGACGGCGAATGTGGTGCGCAGCTGGATGTCGCCGCCGACGCTGCTGGCGCTGGGCTCCGGGCAGATCGGCATCCTGCTGGGGCTCGGTGACCACACCACGGCGGTGTTGTCGCTGACCCGCGCCATCGGCGTGCTGATCATCGCGGTGGTGGTCAGCTGGCTGCTGGTGGCCGTGCTGCGCGGCCGCCTGCACCCGGTCGGCGGCCTGGGCGTCGCGCTCGGCGCCACGGTGCTGCTGTTCCCCGTGGTGCAGCCGTGGTACCTGCTGTGGGCGATCATCCCGCTGGCCTGCTGGGCGTCGCGGCCCCGATTCCGCATCGCGGCGATCGTGGTGTCGCTGGTCGTCGGCATTTTCGGTCCCACCGCCAACGGTGACCGTTTCACCCTGTTCCAGATCGCCTACGCCACCGCGGCCAGCGCCCTGATCGTCGCCGCCCTGGTGGTACTCACCCACCGGCAACTGCCCTGGCGGCGGCCGGTGGAGGCGCAAGCGCCGTGACCTACGCTGGATCATCGTGAGTTCGCCATCGGAGGGCCCGGCAGTACGGCTGCGCGGGGTCAGTAAGCGCTACGGGCCGACGACGGCGGTGTCCGAGCTCGATCTGGACGTCGCACGCGCCGAGGTGTTCGCGCTGCTGGGACCCAACGGCGCCGGCAAGACCAGCACCGTCGAGATGTGCGAGGGATTCATCGCCCCCGACTCCGGGACCATCGAGGTGCTGGGCCTGAACCCGGTGGCCGACAACGCCCGGCTGCGCCCGCGGATCGGCGTGATGCTGCAGGGCGGCGGCGGCTATCCGGCCGCCAAGGCCGGGGAGATGCTGCGGCTGGTGGCCGCCTACTCCGCCGATCCGCTGGATCCGGCGTGGCTGCTGGACACCCTGGGGCTGACCGACGCCGCCGGCACCACCTACCGTCGGCTCTCCGGCGGCCAGCAGCAGCGCCTGGCGTTGGCCTGCGCCGTCGTCGGCCGCCCGGAACTGGTGTTTCTCGACGAGCCGACGGCCGGGATGGACGCGCACGCCCGCCTGGTGGTGTGGGAGCTGATCGACGCGCTGCGCCGCGACGGGGTGACCGTCGTGCTGACCACCCATCACCTCAACGAGGCCGAGGAACTCGCCGATCGGATCGTCATCATCGACCACGGCAAGACGGTGGCCGCCGGCACCCCTGCCGAGCTGATGCGGTCCGGCGCCGAGGACCAGCTGCGGTTCTCCGCCCCGCCCCGGCTGGACCTGGCGCTGCTGACCGCGGCGCTGCCGGAGGGCTACCGGGTCAGCGAGACCGGCACCGGTGACTATCTGATCGAGGGCAGCATCGACCCGCAGGTGCTGGCCACCGTGACCGCCTGGTGCGCCCGGCTGGACGTGCTGGCCACCAACATGCGCGTCGAACAGCGCAGCCTGGAGGACGTCTTCCTCGACCTGACCGGACGGGAGCTGCGATGACCGACGCCACCGGGGCCGAGCAGGCCCTGTTCCCGCCCGGCACCTTCGCGCCGGACCCCCGGCCGTCGTCGGTGCCGAGGATGCTGGCCGCCCAGTACGGCCTGGAACTCAAGCTGTTGCTGCGCAACGGCGAGCAGCTGCTGCTGACCATGTTCATCCCGATCACCCTGCTGGTCGGGATGATCCTGCTGCCGCTGGGCGACTTCGGGCCCGACCGGGCCGCCCGGGCGGCGGTGTTCACCCCGGCCATCATGGCGCTGGCGGTGATCTCGACGGCGTTCACCGGCCAGGCCATCGCGGTGGCCTTCGACCGCCGCTACGGCGCCCTCAAGCGGCTCGGCGCCACCGCCCTGCCGGTGTGGGGGGTCATCGCCGGCAAGGCGCTGGCCGTGGTGACGACGGTGTTCCTGCAGGCCATGCTGCTCGGCGGCATCGCACTGGCCCTGGGCTGGCGGCCGAACCCGGCCGGCCTGGCACTCGGCGCGCTGGTGATCGCGCTGGGCACGGCGAGCTTCGCCGCGCTGGGCCTGCTGCTGGGCGGCACGCTGCGCGCCGAGATCGTGCTGGCGGTGGCCAACCTGGGCTGGTTCATCTTCGCCGGGCTGGGCGCGCTGGTGCTGCCCTCGAACGCCGGCCTGGTCCCCTCGTCGCTGCAGTCCTTCGCCCGGCTGACCCCCTCGGGTGCACTGACCGAGGCGCTGACCCGGGCGGCGACCCTGTCGGTCGACGGGTTCGGGATCGCGGTGCTGGTCGTCTGGGGCGTGGTCGCGGGTGCGGCCGCGCTGCGCTGGTTCAGATTCACCTGACCCGGTTCAGCGCAGGGTCGGAAGCAGGTATTCCAGCTGGCCGACCTCTTCGATGTTGTGCTTGACCCAGGCCCGGGCCATGGCGTCGGGAAACTTTCGGGTGAGCACATGGTTGACCGGGCCGAGTAGCGCCGAGCGTGCGCCGATGTCCAGCACGGTGACGTAATGGGTGCCGTCGGAGCCCGCCGACCAGGTGTGTTCCAGCTGCATGATCGGGATCCCGACCAGCCGGGTGACCAGCCGGATCCCGGTGCGGTCGAGCTTTTCCACCCGGTCGACGACGTCGACGGCGAACGCGTCGGCCCGGCCGAAGGCCTCCACGATGCGAAAGCGCGCACCCTCGGCGGCGCCACCGCCGGGGGCGGGCTTGGCGAGTTCCCAGCGGATGTGGTCGAGCGGATGCCAGGCCAGGTAGCGGTCGATGACCCGGTCGCCGTACACCATGGTCCCGCCGAGGTTGCGGAACCAGTCGAGCACCTCGTCGGGGGTGACGCCGGCCAGTGGCCGGTGGTCGATGGTGATGCGCCGCCGCAGCGCGGGTGCCCGCAGGTATTCGACGACCGCGCTGTCCAGCGAGCGCAGCGGGTACAGCACGGGACGGGTCTGCAGGTCCACAATTCCTCCATAAGATACGTTTACGTCTCCTATTTTGCAGCGTAGGCTCACGCAGCAAGAAACGCAATCGTTTCCTATGGAGGTGTGATGACACGACGACGCGGCGCCGAACTCGAGGCGGCCATCGCTGCGGCCGCACTGTCGGTGCTGGTGGAACGCGGCGCATCAGGGGTGACCATGGAAGCCGTCGCCGCCATGGCCGGCACCAGCAAGGCCGTGCTGTACCGACGTTGGCCGGACAGCACCGCCTTGCTGCGGGCCAGCCTGCTGCGCGTCGCCCAGGCCGCCATCCCCAATCACGACACCGGCAGCTACCGCGGCGACATGCTCGCCGTCCTCGACGGCTGGGTCGAGGTGTTCACCGGCCCGCGCGCGGCGCTGATGCGGGCGGCGATCGGCGCGATGTCACAGGACCCCGAACTGCTCGACGCCTTCCGGACCGGAGTGATCGGCTGGCGCAAACAGGAGATGGACGAGCTGTTGCGTCGCGGGATCGAACGCGGCGACGTCCGGGCCGACGTGCCGATCGAGCTGGCGCGCGAGCTGGGCCAGAGCGTGTTGTGGCACCGGCTACTGGTCACCGGAGACCCGATCGACCCGGAGCTGGCCCGCCGGCTCGTCGACGAGGTGCTGGTCCCGTTCGCCGACCCGGCCTACTACGGCCGGTAGTTGCTGGTACCGGATCCTCCTCTACGATCAGGCGGTGTCCATCGGAGCACTGTTCACCCGGCTCGTCGACCTACTGCCCGAACCCAGCCGTCGGGCCCAGTCGGTCATCGCCGCGCTGGTGGTGCTCAGCCAGGGCCTGATCGCCGTCACCGGCGCGATCGTCCGGGTGACCGCCTCCGGGCTGGGTTGCCCCACCTGGCCGCAGTGCTTCCCGGGCAGCTTCGTACCCGTCGCGCACGCCGAGGTGCCGAGAATCCACCAGGCCATCGAATTCGGCAACCGCATGGTGACCTTCCTGGTGGTGGCCACCGCGATCGCCGCGGTGCTGGCCGTGACCCGGGCGCATCGCCGCCGCGAGGTGCTGGTCTATGCCTGGCTGATGCCGGCCTCCACCGTGCTGCAGGCCGTCCTGGGCGGGATCACCGTGCGCACCGGGCTGCTGTGGTGGACCGTCGCCATCCACCTGTTGGTCTCGATGTCGATGGTGTGGCTGGCCACGCTGCTGTTCATCAAGGTCGGCGAGCCCGACGACGGCGTACCCGTCCGGGTGGTGCCCGCGGCACTGCGCGGTTTGACGGCGGTCAGCGCGGTGACCCTGGCCGCCGTGCTGGTAACCGGAACCATGGTCACCGGCGCCGGCCCGCATGCCGGCGACAAGAGCCCCGACCCGGACAAGGCGGTGCCCCGGCTGGCGGTGGAGATCACCACCCTGGTGCACCTGCACGGCGGGCTGTTGGTGGCCTATCTGTGCCTGCTGGTGGGCCTGGGCTTCGGGCTGGCGGCCGTGCGGGCACCCCGGCGGGTGCGGCTGCGGCTGGGCGTCCTGGTGGGCCTGGTCGCGCTGCAGGGCGCCGTCGGCGTCGTCCAGTTCCAAAACGGGGTGCCCGCGGCCCTGGTCGCCATGCACGTCGCACTGGCCGCCGCCATCACCGCGGGCACGGCCGCGGTCTGGGCCGTCGGCAAGACCCGCGAACCCATCGAGTCAGACGCAGCGCTGCTGGGCACCGGCGTCTCGACCGCCTGAGGTCCGACTCGACGCCAAAGGGGCTCAGCGCCCCTCAGAACTTGGGCGGGCGGTGCGACATCGGGCCCAGGCCGAGGCGCTGCAGCGCCGATTCCACCGCCATGGCGAACCGTCGCTCCCCCGCCGCCCGCACCGCCGGACGCTGCACGGCCCAGCCGAGGCTCGGCTCGACCAGCTCCAGTTCCAGCAGCGAGGCGTCCTCGGCACCGCCGATCAGATCCACCCGGGCGTAGAGCAGGTCGCCGACGGCGATGCCCAGGTGCGCGGCGGCCGCCGCCAGCACCCCGGCGCCGAAGCCCCAGACCCGCGGATCGGGGTCGGCGGCGGCCAGCTGTTCGACGGCGAAGGTGCCCGACGGGTCCAGGTCGGCGGGGTATCCCTCCTCCGCCAGCATCGGTGCCTTGGTGAAGGCGTGCGACGGCTCGCCGCCGAAGAACACCAGCGCGGTCTCACCGTCCTCGATGCGCCGGTCATACGGCTGCACCAGCACCGTGGATCCGGCGGCGTGCAGCGCTTCGGCGTGCCGGCGGGCCGCGGTGTGGCCGTCGAACAGGCACGCCCCGACCGAACCGGCGCCGACCGCCGGCTTGACCACCACGCTGCCGCCGGGCAGGTGCACGGTCTCGCCGGGATCGAAGAACTCGCTCTCCACCACCCGGACGCCGGCCACCGCCAGGTCATGCAGGTAGCGCTTGTCGACGTTCCAGGCCACCACGTCGGCGGCGTTCAGCAGCTGCGGCACCGCGCGGGCCCAGGACAGGAACTCCGGCAGCCGCTCGGTGTAGTCCCAGGTGGCGCGCAGGATCACCAGGTCCGCGGCCAGGGTCGCCGGGTCGTCCCACGGCAGCCAGTGCGCGTGCTGGCCGCGGACGCGCAGGGCCTGCACCAGGCCGTCGTCGTCGCCGTCACCGGCGGGCAGCCGAGAACACCCGGCCAGCACGATGCGTGGGTGAAAGACATCGGGACGCGCCAACTTCATCCGAACCTCACTGACCGAAGCGTCGTCAAGCATGATGGTGGCATGCACGCTATCGAAGTCGCCCAGACCGGCGGTCCGGAAGCCCTGTCCTTCGTCGAGTGCGACCGCCCCGAGCCGGGTCCGGGCGAGGTGCTGATCAAGGCCGAGGCGATCGGCGTGAACTTCATCGACACCTATTTCCGGTCCGGTCTGTACCCACGGGAACTGCCGTTCGTGGTCGGTTCGGAGGTGTGCGGAACGGTCGCCGCGGTCGGCGAGGGGGTGGCGGCGCTCAACGTCGGCGACCGGGTGGTGACCGCCAACGCCGACGGCGCCTACGCCGAATTCTGCGTTGCCCCAGCAGATTTCGTTGCCTACGTGCCCGAGGGCGTGGCGGCCGACGCGATCGCCTCGGCGCTGCTGAAGGGGATGACGGCCCACTACCTGATCAAGTCGGTGTACCCGGTGGGCCCGCAGGACACCGTGCTGGTGCACGCCGGGGCGGGCGGCGTCGGGCTGATCCTGACCCAGTGGGCCACCGGCATCGGCACCAAGGTGATCACCACGGCGTCCACCCAGGCCAAGGCCGACCTGTCGCGGGCCGCCGGTGCGGTCGCGGTGCTCGACTACCCCGAGGATCCCACCGAGTTCGGCGACCGGATCCGGGAACTGACCGGCGGCCACGGCGTCAACGCCGCGTACGACGGGGTGGGCCGCTCCACCTTCGACGCCAGCCTGGCCAGCCTCGCCGTGCGCGGCACCCTGGCGCTGTTCGGGGCGTCGTCGGGCCCGGTCCCACCGGTGGATCCGCAGCGCCTCAACACCGCCGGATCGGTGTACCTGACCCGGCCCAACCTCGCGCACTTCACCCGGACCGCCGACGAATTCGCCTGGCGCGCGGGCGAGCTGATGGACGAGATCGCCTCGGGGGTGCTGAACATCACGGTCAGCGAACACTATCCGCTGGCCGAGGCCGCACGGGCACATCAGGACCTGCAGGACCGCAAGACCGTCGGCTCGATCGTGCTGGTGCCCTAGCGTCCGACGAAGTCGTAGTCCGACTCGCGCAGCCGGTGCGCGGCCGCGCGGTAGGCGAAGGTGAAGCCGGGCCAGTTCTGGGTGTTCTTACCGGCGGCGGTCCGGTACCAGCTCGAGCAGTTCTCCGCCCAGACCGTGTGGTCGAGTTTGTGCTGAATGCGCATGTTGAACTCGGAAAGCACATCGGGGCGCACCTCGAGCCATTTGAGTCCGCGCCGCCGGATCTCGCCGACCGCGTCCAGCACGTGGCAAATCTGCGCTTCGAGCATGTAGACAATCGAGCTGTGCGACAGGTTGGTGTTAGGCCCGTAGAGCATGAAGAAGTTGGGGAACCCGGAGACCGAGAGCCCCAGGTAGGCCTCGGCGCCGTCGCGCCAGACGTCGTTGAGCCAGATACCGCCACGCCCGGTGATCTGCATCGGCGCGAGGAAGTCGGTGGCGGCGAACCCGGTGCCCAAGATGATGGTGCCGGCCTCGTGCAGCACACCGTCGGCGGTGACCAGGCCCTGCGGCACGACGGCGGTGATCGGCTCGGTCACCAGGGCGACGTTGTCCCGGGCAAGCGCCGGGAAGTATTCGTTGGACAGCAGAATCCGCTTGCAGCCCATGGGATCTGCGGGGGTGAGCTGCTCGCGCAGCCGCGGGTCGCGGATGTGGCGGGCCAGGTGGCGGCGGAACCGGAACTCATACAGACGCAGGGCCTGCGGGTAGTCGACGAAGGCCAGCGCGCGGGGTTCCAGTTCGGCGTAGGTGAACCAGCGCGACAACCTCAGCAGCGCCGGGATCCGCCGGAAGAGTTTCCGGACCGGCTTCGGGTAGGCGTAGTCGGGTTTGGGGAGCACGTGCGCGGCACCGCGCTGAAACAGCTCGAGGTGGGCCGCCTGCGCGGCCACGGGCGGGACGAACTGGATCGCCGAGGCCCCGGTCCCGATGACCGCGACCTTCTCGCCGGTCAGGTCATGGTGGTGGTCCCAGGTCGCCGAGTGGAACATCGTCCCGGCGAACGATTCGATGCCCGGGATCCGCGGGTACGCGGGGCGGCTCAGCTGGCCCGTCGCGGTGATCAGCACGGTGGCCCGGTGCGTGCCACCGCCGGCCAGTTCGATCACCCACTCGCCGGCCTCCTCGTCGAAGCTCGCCCCGGTGACCTCGGTGTCGAACCGGATGTGCGGGTAGATGCCGAAGGTGCGGGCGCAGTGGCGCAGGTAGTCGTAGATCTCGTCGCGCGGGGCGAAGCGCCGGGACCATTCGGCATACGGCGCGAAGGAGAACGAGTACAGATGCGAGGGCACATCGCAGGCCGCGCCGGGATAGTCGTTGTCGCGCCAGACTCCCCCGACGTCGGAGGCCTTCTCGAACAGGGTCAGGTCGGTGATCCCGGCCTGCTTGAGTTTGACGGCCATGCCGAGCCCGCCGAACCCGGCGCCGACGATGGCCACCGACGGCGACGATTTTGCCGTGTCCATAACGGTACTGACGCGCTCCCCGCGGCTACGGCCCGTAGAGGCTCAGCAAAGTGGGCAGGTCCAGCACCGAGTCGACGGCCAGTGCGACGAACACCGCCGACAGGTAGTTGTTGGACTGCAGGAACAGCTTCAGCGGCTTGACCGGTTCGCCGCGGTTCACCCCGGCCTGCAGCCGGTGCGCCAGTACCAGGAACCAGGCGCCGGCGGCGGCCGCGACCACCGTGTAGAGCCAGCCGGTGGCCGGCACCAGCGCGAGCGTGGCGGCCACGGTCAGCCAGGTGTAGACGACGATCTGGCGGGTGACCTGCTTCTCGGTGGCCACCACCGGCAGCATCGGCACCCCGGCCGCGGCGTAGTCCTCCTTGTAGCGCATGGCCAGCGCCCAGGTGTGCGGCGGCGTCCAGAAGAAGATGATGGCGAACATCACCAACGCCGGCCATTCGATGGTGCCGGTGACCGCCGACCAGCCGATCATCACCGGCATGCACCCCGCGGCACCACCCCACACCACGTTCTGCGAGGTCCGCCGCTTGAGCAGCAGCGTGTAGATGAACACGTAGAACGCGATGGTCAGCCCGGCCAGGTGCGCCGAGAGCATGTTGGTGGTCTGCCACAGCCAGAAGAAGGACGCCACCGACAGCACCAGGCCGAAGACCAGCGCGTGGCTGCGCGGCACACTCGCCCGCGCCAGCGGCCGGCGTTCTGTGCGCTTCATCACCTTGTCGATGTCGGCGTCGGCGACGCAGTTCAGCGTGTTGGCACCGGCGGCGGCCAGCATGCCGCCGAACAGGGTGTTGAGGATCAGCAGCGGGTCGATGGCGTTGCCGCGGTTGGCCAGCAGCATCGCGGGAATGGTGGTGACCAGCAGCAATTCGATGACCCGGGGCTTGGTCAGCCCCAGGTAGGCCAGCACGGTGGAGCGGATGCGGCCGCCGCTCGCCGGGGCGACGCGTTCCTCGCGGATTCTCACCAACTGACTCCTCGCTTCCGGCGGCGACCGAGCATCGCACGCCGTCTACTACAGAGGATGGTAGACCCCATCGGCCGCCGCCCGGTAACCGCATCGCGGAATATGTCCCGGGCGCGCTGCACGGCCCGGCGTCGGCCGATTAGGCTTGTGGCAGCGACCCGTGCGCCGGCAGCCTGCGCCAGCACGCCTACGAGGAGATCATCTGTGACCACTGCGGAGGATATCGCCGCGCTCACCCAGCCCAGCCACCCGGCCGATTGGACCGACGTCGATACCCGCGCGGTCGACACCGTCCGGGTGCTGGCCGCGGATGCGGTGCAGAAGGTCGGCAACGGCCACCCCGGCACCGCGATGAGCCTGGCCCCGCTGGCCTACACCCTGTTCCAGCGGCAGCTGCGCCACGACCCGTCGGACACCGAGTGGCTGGGCCGCGACCGGTTCGTGCTGTCCTGCGGCCATTCCAGCCTGACCCTGTACCTGCAGCTGTATTTGGGCGGCTTCGGGCTGGAACTGTCCGACATCGAGGCGCTGCGCACCTGGGACTCGCTGACCCCCGGCCACCCCGAGTACCGGCACACCAAGGGCGTGGAGATCACCACCGGCCCGCTGGGCCAGGGCCTGGCCTCGGCCGTCGGGATGGCGATGGCCGCCCGCTACGAGCGCGGCCTGTTCGACCCCGACGCCGCACCCGGCACCAGCCCGTTCGACCACCACATCTTCGTGATCGCCTCCGACGGTGACATCGAGGAGGGCGTCACCAGCGAGGCCAGCTCGCTGGCCGGCACCCAGGCGCTGGGCAACCTCATCGTGTTCTGGGACGACAACAAGATCTCCATCGAGCACAACACCGACATCGCGCTGAGCGAAGACGTCTGCGCCCGCTACCGCGCCTACGGCTGGCATGTCCAGGAGGTCCTCGGCGGGGAGAACGTCGTCGGCATCGAGGCCGCCATCGCCGCCGCCAAGCAGGTGACCGACCGGCCGTCGTTCATCGCGCTGCGCACCATCATCGGCTACCCCGCCCCGACCAAGATGAACACCGGCGGGGTGCACGGCTCGGCGCTGGGCGCCGACGAGGTCGCCGCCACCAAGAAGATCCTCGGCTTCGACCCGGACCGCAGCTTCGAGGTGTCCGACGCCGTCATCGGCCACACCCGGGAACTGGTCGCCCGCGGCCGCGCCGCGCACACCGCCTGGCAGGCCGATTTCGACGCGTGGGCCGCACGGGAGCCGCAGCGGCGGGCGCTGCTGGACCGGCTGCAGGCCGGCGCGCTGCCCGACGGCTGGGCCGATGCCCTGCCGTCCTGGGAGCCCGACGCCAAGGGGCCGGCCACCCGCGCCGCCTCCGGCGCGGTGCTGGCCGCGCTGGGCCCGGTGTTGCCGGAGCTCTGGGGCGGCTCGGCCGATCTGGCCGGGTCCAACAACACCACCATCAAGGGTGCGAAATCCTTTGGCCCGCCGTCGATTTCCACCGAGGACTGGACGGCCACCTGGTACGGCCGCACCCTGCACTTCGGTATCCGCGAGCACGCGATGGCCTCGATCCTGTCCGGCATCGTGCTGCACGGCCCGACCCGCCCCTACGGCGGCACCTTCCTGCAGTTCGCCGACTACATGCGCCCGGCGGTACGGCTGGCCGCGCTGATGGACATCGATCCCATCTACGTGTGGACGCACGACTCCATCGGCCTGGGCGAGGACGGGCCCACCCACCAGCCGATCGAGCACCTGGCCGCACTGCGCGCCATCCCGCGGCTGTCGGTGGTTCGGCCCGCCGACGCCAACGAGACCGCGGCGGCCTGGCGCGCCGTGCTGGAGCGCGCCGGAGGCCGCGGACCGGTCGGGCTGATCCTCACCCGGCAGAACGTCCCGGTGCTGGCCGGCACCAGCACCGAGGGCGTGGCCCGCGGCGGCTACGTGCTGGCCGGGTCCCCCGCCGATGCCGACGTGCTGCTGATCGCCACCGGTTCGGAGGTCAGTCTGGCGCTGGGCGCCCGGGATGCGCTGGCCGCCGACGGCGTGTCCGCCGCGGTGATCTCCATGCCGTGCGTGGAGTGGTTCGACGCCCAGCCGCAGGAGTACCGGGACTCGGTGCTGCCGCCGTCGGTGCGCGCCCGGGTGTCCGTCGAGGCCGGCATCGCGATGCCCTGGTACCGGTTCGTCGGGGACGCCGGGGAGATCGTGTCCATCGAGCACTACGGCGCCTCGGCGTCGGACGCCGTGCTCTTCGAGAAGTTCGGCTTCACCGTGGAAGCCGTCACCGCCGCCGCCAACCGCAGCATCGACAGCGCTCGCTAGCGCTGGAAAGGCACGCTCATGACGCAGAACGCGAACCTGGCCGCCCTGTCGCGGGCCGGGGTGTCGGTGTGGCTCGACGACCTGTCCCGGGAGCGACTGCAGTCGGGCAACCTCGCCGATCTGGTCGCCACCCGCAGCGTCGTCGGGGTCACCACCAACCCGTCGATCTTCCAGGCCGCGCTGACCAGCGGCACCGCCTATGACGCCCAGGTCGGCGAGCTGGCCGCGGCCGGCGCCGACGTCGACACCACCATCCGCACCGTCACCACCGACGACGTCCGCCAGGCCTGCGACGTGCTGGCCCCGGTGTTCGCCGCCTCCGGCGGTGTGGACGGCCGGGTGTCCATCGAGGTGGATCCGCGGCTGGCGCACGACACCGAAAAGACCGTCCGCCAGGCGGTCGAGCTGTGGAAGATCGTCGACCGGCCCAACCTGCTGATCAAGATCCCGGCTACGCTGGCGGGCCTGCCGGCGATCACCGCGGTCATCGCCGAGGGCATCTCGGTGAACGTCACGCTGATCTTCTCCGTCGAGCGGCACCGCGCGGTGATGAACGCCTACCTGGCCGGCCTGGAAGCGGCCCGCGCTGCCGGCCACGACCTGTCCGGAATCCATTCTGTCGCATCGTTTTTCGTTTCCCGGGTGGACACCGAGATCGACAAGCGACTGGAGGCGATCGGCACCGACGTGGCGCTGGACACCCGCGGCGAGGCCGGGGTCGCCAACGCCCGGCTGGCCTATGCCGCCTACCAGGAGGTGTTCGAATCCGGCACCCGGTTCGAGGCGCTGGCCGCCGCCGGCGCCCGGGTGCAGCGCCCGCTGTGGGCCTCGACCGGGGTGAAGAACCCCGACTACCCCGACACCCTCTACGTCACCGAACTGGTGGCGCCCAACACCGTCAACACGATGCCGGACAAGACGCTGGAGGCCGTCGCCGACCACGGCGAGATCGCCGGCGACACCATCACCGGCACCGCCGAGACCGCGCAGATCGTGTTCGACAAGCTCGCCACCGTCGGGGTCGACCTGCCCGACGTATTCCGGCTGCTGGAGGACGAAGGTGTGGACAAGTTCGAGAAGTCCTGGCAGGAGCTGATCGACGCCGTGAGCGGGCAACTCGACGCCCGACGGTAGACGGCGATGAGCGGCACCACCCCACCGCAGGCCGAGGCCTCGACGCACAATCCGCTGCGCGACCCGGCCGATAAGCGAATGCCGCGGATCGCCGGCCCGTGCGCCATGGTGATCTTCGGGGTCACCGGCGACCTGGCCCGCAAGAAGCTGATGCCGGCCATCTACGACCTGGCCCACCGGGGCCTGCTGTCCCCGTCGTTCGCGCTGGTGGGATTCGCCCGTCGGGACTGGGCCGACGAGGACTTCGCCGAGGTGGTGCGCGAGGCCGTCGCACAGCACTCCCGGACCCCGTTCGAGCAGCACGTGTGGGATCGGCTCGCCGAGGGGTTCCGGTTCGTGTCCGGCAACTTCGACGACGACGAGTCCTATGCGCGGCTGGCCCAGACCCTGCACGGGCTCGACGTCACCCGCGGCACCGGCGGCAATCACGCCTTCTACCTGTCGATCCCGCCGTCGGCGTTCCCACTGGTCTGCGAGAAGCTGTCGTCCACCGGGTTGGCCGCCCCGGAACCACCCCGTTCCTGGAGTCGGGTGGTGATCGAGAAGCCGTTCGGCCACGACCTGGCCAGCGCCGAGTCGTTGAACGCGGTGGTCAACGACGTGTTCCCGGAGTCCTCGGTGTTCCGCATCGACCACTACCTGGGCAAGGAGACGGTGCAGAACCTGTTGGCGTTGCGGTTCGCCAACGAGCTGTTCGAGCCGGTGTGGAACTCCAACTACGTCGACCATGTGCAGATCACCATGGCCGAGGACATCGGCCTGGGTGGCCGCGCCGGCTACTACGACGGCATCGGCGCCGCGCGCGACGTGATCCAGAACCACCTGTTGCAGTTGATGGCGCTCACCGCGATGGAGGAGCCGGTGAGCTTCTCGCCGCAGGCGCTGCAGATGGAGAAGATCAAGGTGCTCTCGGCGACCCGGCTGATCGAGCCGCTGTCGGAGAACACCGCCCGCGGTCAGTACGCGGCGGGCTGGCAGGGCGGCACGCCGGTCGCCGGGCTGCTCGACGAGCAGGGCTTCTCCCCCACCTCGGCCACCGAGACCTACGCCGCAATCGCCTGCGAGATCAACACCCGACGCTGGGCCGGGGTGCCGTTCTATCTGCGCACCGGCAAGCGGCTCGGCCGCCGCGTCACCGAGATCGCGCTGGTGTTCAAACGGCCGCCGCATATGCCGTTCGACGCGGCGATGAGCACCGACATCGGCCAGAACGCGCTGGTGATCCGGGTGCAACCGGAGGAGGGCATCACCCTGCGGTTCGCCTCCAAGGTGCCCGGGCACCTGATGGAGGTCCGCGACGTGAACATGGACTTCTCCTACGGCACGGCGTTCGCCGAGGAGTCCCCGGAGGCCTACGAGCGGTTGATCCTCGACGTGCTGCTCGGTGAGCCGTCGTTGTTCCCGGTCAACAAGGAAGTCGAATTGTCCTGGCGCATCCTCGATCCCGCGTTGGAGAACTGGGCCCGCGAGGACGCCGACGGCGGGCGGCCGCAGCCGTATCGGGCCGGCGGCTGGGGCCCGGAATCGGCGGATGAGATATTGGCGCGCACCGGCCGGAAATGGCGGCGGCCCTGATGATCGTCGACCTGCCGGCCACCACCACCACCGACGTCAACCGTCGGCTGGTCGCCCTGCGCGAGGAGCAGGGCGTTTCGACGATGGGCCGGGTGCTGACCCTGGTGGTGGCGGTGACCGCCGAGTCGGTGCTGGAGGAGTCGATCGGCGCGGCCAACGACGCCAGCCGCGAACATCCGTGCCGGGTCATCCTGGTCAGCCCGGCCGACGCGGCGGCCGGTGATCCGCGGCTCGACGCCCAGATCCGGGTGGGCCGCGACGGCGGCGCCGGGGAGGTGGTGGTGCTTGGGCTGTCCGGCCCGCTGGCCGAGCACGCCGACAGCGTGGTGACCCCGTTCCTGCTGCCCGACACCCCGGTGGTGCTCTGGTGGCCCGACGCCGCACCGGCGGTGCCCGCCGAAGATCCGCTGGGCCGGC
>WBZQ01001152.1_pt1 | contig 18884 bp, 11 predicted proteins | sample 5204251 | NCBI WGS metagenome assembly WBZQ01 (sample SAMN12412402, study PRJNA552823) | activated sludge metagenome | isolation source: activated sludge from nitrification reactor of wastewater treatment plant... | place: USA: Virginia | collected 2017-09 | reverse complement strand
GACTCCATCCTCTGCGCCCAGCCCGATAACCCCGACGGCTACCTCGGCGAACTGGCCCTGACCCGCGACGGCCATACCCTGTACGTCTGCGACCAGAGCAATTTCCGCCTGCTGGTCGCCGATACCCGCGCGCGCCGGGTCACGCACTACCTGCCGGTGGGGCGCTACCCCTTCGGCGTGACTTTGTCGCCCGACGAAAAGACCGTCTACGTCGCCAACGTGGGCATGTTCGAATACAGCCCGCTGAACAACCTCGACGAAAAAGACCTCAAGGGCAGCGGCGCCGACTTTCCCACCTCCGCCTACGGCTCCCGGGAAATGCGCGAGGGCTATAAAAAGGACAAACTCGACGTGCCGGCCCTGGGCGACCCCAACGCGCCGGAGTCGTTCTCCGTCTGGGCCGTCGACGTTTCCGGCCCGGCGCCGAAAGTGACGCACCGGATCAAAACGGGCTTCCTGGTCGGGGAAAAGATCGAAGGCATTCCGGCCGTGGGCGGCGCCGGACCCAATTCGCTGGCCGCGACCGACCGCTTCGTTTTTGTGACCAACGGCAACAACGACTGCGTGTCGGTGATCGACCCGGCCCAGGGCAAGGTGGTGCAAAATATTTTCCTGAAACCCCTGCCCCAACTGGCCCGCTACCGGGGCGTTATCCCCTTCGGCGTGGCCCTGTCGCCCGACAAAAAACGGCTGTACGTGGCCGAGTCGGGCCTCAACGCCGTGGCGGTCGTCGATGTGGCGTCCTTCGCGGTGCTCGGGCATCTGCCCGTGGGCTGGTTCCCGTCCAAACTGGCCGTATCGCCCGACGGCAAAAAACTCATCGTGGCCAACGCCAAAGGTTACGGCAGCGGCCCGAACGGCGGTTACACCTTCAAAGAAGGCCCGGAAGGCAGTTACGTCGGCCACCTGATGCACGGCTCGGTGACCGTACTCGACATTCCGGCCGACGCTGAACTGCCGAAATGGACGCAGCAGGTACTGGACAATAATTTCAAGGTGCAGCGTTGGAGTGACGGGGTGACTCGAAGTCACCCCGTCACTGACCACCCCATCCCGCTCTACCCCGGCCAAAAAAGCAGCCCGATCAAACACATCGTCTTCATTTCCAAAGAAAACCGCACCTACGACGAGGTTTTCGGCCAGGTGAAAAACGGGAAAGGCGACCCCGCCATCTCCCGCTACGGTTATCAGCGGACCTTCTCCAATGCCAACAAAACCGCCACGGTGGAAAACGCCACGGTGATGCCCAACCACCTGGCCCTGGCGCAGCGCTTCGGCATCAGCGACAACTTCTACGTGGACAGCGACCACAGCGCCGACGGCCACCGCTGGCTGGCCAATACCTATCCGAACGAATGGATGGAAACGAACGTAGCGGCGGAATACGGCGGCCATCGCGACGTAAAGGCCGGCAGCAAGGCCAAAGGGCAGTACGCCTGGACCGGCGGCGCGGGCGCCATTTTCCCGGAAGACTACAATGAAGCCGGCTCCCTGTGGGACCACCTCGAACGAAACGGCCTGTCGTTTTACAATTTCGGCTTCGGCACCGAAATGGGGTCCAATTTCACCGACTCGACCATGAAGTATTACGGCCAGAAGGTACTGGTCAATTTCCCGATCCCCGGCCCGCTGTACGGGCGCAGTTCGCAAAAATACGCGACGTTCAACATGGCTATCCCCGACCAGTTCCGGGCCGATGTATTCATGCAGGAATTCCAAGAAAAGTGGCTCTCGGGCCGGGAAAAGATGCCGCAGGTGATTACCCTGATGCTGCCGCAGGACCACGGCGCCGGGGAGCGGCCGGAGGCGGGGTATCCGTTCCGGGAAAGTTACATGGCCGACAACGACCTGGCCCTCGGCCGGGTGGTGGAGTTCCTGTCGCACACGCCCTACTGGAAAGAAATGGCCATTTTCGTCACCGAAGACGACGCCCAGGATGGCCAGGACCACGTGGATGCGCACCGCAGCGTGCTGGCCGTTTATTCACCCTATGCCAAACGTAACCACGTCAGCCACGCGCATACCAGTTTCGGCAGCATTTTCAAGACCTTCTGGAACATCCTCGGTGTGCCTTACCTGAACCAGTACGATGCCGCCGCCACCGACTTCAGCGACTTTTTTACCGGCCAGCCCGACTTTACGCCCTACAACGCCCTGCCGGTAGATCCGCGCGTACTCGACCCGCAAAAGTTGCTGACGCCCTTCGACGAAAAATTCGACTGGAAATCGCTGCTGGAATCGCCTAAACTGGACAACGTGGAGGATTTTTTGAACAACCGGAATTAAGTGGTCGGACGTTGGATTTTTGGACGTTGGACGTTGGATTTTTGGACGTTGGACGTTGGACCAACCCGAAACCCGCTAACCCCCTTAAATCACCTCCTCCGCCAGCCCGAAACTCATCGTCATACCTGCTCCGCTCAGTCCGTTGACGATCCACACGCCCGGCTCGGCTTCCAGCACAAACTCGGTTTGGCCGGGCAGTTTGGGATACACGCCGTGCCAGGTTTCGGCGATCGAGGCGTCCGGGAAAGCGGCAAAGGCATCCAGGTAGTCCAGGATCAGCCGGTTGATGGTCTCGCTGTCGAACGGCGACACGTCCCAGCCGTACTCGTGGCTGTCGCCGAGGATGATCTGCCCGAAGCAGTTTTGCGACACCAGCACGTGCACACCAAAGCGGGCATAATCCGGGTTTTCGCGGTCGTAACGCTCCCGCACGGCCTTCAGGCTGTCCAGGTGGGCGAAGGAGGAATAGTGCAGCAGGGTCAGGCCGGCACACAGCGAAGCGCCCAGATCCCAACCTTCCGGTTGCGGGCCGGTACGCAGCATTTGCAGTTTGCACTTCGTAATGCCGCTTTCCCGGAAAATACGCGGGTACAGGGTCTCAAATTCCGCACCCGAACAGATGTAAATCCGTTCGGCTTGCCAGGTGTCGTAGAAGTCGGACAAGACGCGCGATTCCACATGGGTGACGGCCGAACCGAAATGAAATTCCACACCCAGTTGTTTTTCCAGGTATCCGGCGATCTGCGGAATGGCCTGCCGGGAGGTCACCGTGCACTCCGTGGCGCTCCAGAGGGCGCCTTGCAGTCCCTGAGTTTTTACCGCCGGTGAATAGGCCGGCACTTCGGCCGGGGAAAGCAATTTGACCTGGTAGCCGGCGTTATCGGCATCGCGGCAGAAATCGTGCAGCACAGCCATCTCGTCGTCGTGGTAGGCCAGTTGGAGCGACCCGTTTTCTTTCAGCCACAGGCCGCTTTGCCGGGAAACTTCCAGCCACACCTCGCGGCTGCGCAGAGCGCGGTCGAGGGCGGGCCCGGCGGGCTGACCGACGGGCCAGACCAGGCCGAAATTGCGGATGGAGGCGCCTACGGCCCGGGGGTGGCGCTCAAAAACCGCCACCTTTTGGCCTTTTTTGGCGGCAATGTAGGCCAGGGCCAGGCCGACAATGCCGGCGCCGACAATGGCTACGTCAAATTTGTTGTCGTTCATATTAACAAGCAGTAGATAATTCATGCAATCAGGGGCAAAACAGCCCCAGAGGGGCGATCATGTCGGTAGTTAAAGCATGGTTCTCCCCTCTTTACCAGCCCCGGAGGGGCGGTATGTGTCAGAATGGATGTTACATGCCGCCCCTCCGGGGCTTTGATTACAGGCAAACCGGGTTACTCTACCAACATTTTGCCCCTCCGGGGCGGTAGAGCAAACAGCAGATAATGCAGCGGGCATTGATTTTCGCATGATTCGTCCGACGACACATTCGTCGGACGAATCACCTCCCCAGATGCAGATCAGATTAATCCTGGCTCAAAAGAATGCCCTTTGGGCGATGACCGCTTCTTCATTTTTTTCAAAAAATAGAAATAGGAACCTGCCGTCAGCACCACCACCAAAACAGCCCCTCCGTAACAAAGCTCCTGGTAAAACTCCAGCCAGCCAATATCTGCCGATCCGAAATTGCGCCACAGCAAAACGCCGACGCTCCCGAGGTAGCCGATCGAATCGGCCGTATACATGAGAAAACCTACATTGCCATGTTCCCGGAAACTGGCCAAAAGCCGGTCGAACAAAACCCCGTTGAAGAGGATATACGGCAAAAAAAGGCCGAAACCCGACGAAATCATCCAGGTCAGCGGGGAGAACAATTGTCGTTGGAAAAGATACGTACTGCCGCCCAGCAGCAGTGCGCCGCCAATTGTCAATACGTGGTTGAGCCGGAAAGCGAAAAAATTATCTTTCACCAGCATCATGGCCCCTACGGCAAGCAATGACAATATGGCGATGGGTACTTCCGCAGTGGTCAGCACCGCCGCCTGGCCGCCAAAACCCAGTTCGCCCCAGATCTCCACGGCAAAATTGTCGCGCACGTCGCGCACGATGGTCAGCACCAGGTAAACGGCGACCAAAAGGACCAACCCCGGCATGTAGCGCCGGAACAGTTCGCGACACTCGGCCGGGGTCATCCGCTGCCGGGGCGCGCGCTGCGCTTTATCCGCCTCCGAAGGCGCGGGCAGGTGCTCCAGCACCCACAGGCACAGCAGCAGGGCGGGCAGGAACAGCAGGCAGGCTACGAACGGCATCCATTGTTCGGAAATGCCCTGCGTGCCGATCAGCCACTTGCCGGTCGTTTTAACAAAGCCGGAGGAAATGATAAAGTTGACGCACAGCATGGCCGCCAGGGCTTCCGTGACCCGCCGGCCTTCCAGGTAACTGAAAATCAATCCCCAGGCCATGCCCAGGGGCAAACCGTTGACGAACATCCAAAGGGCGTTCCAGGGATGCGGCGTAAGGGCGAAACCGAGCAGAGAGCCCCCCGCGATGCCCGTCATGCCCAGCAGGACGGCGGAGCGACGACGGGCGTTCATGCCCGAAATAACGCGAATACCGATAAATTTGGACAGGGCATAACCCGCCACCTGCGCGGTGACCAGAACGATCTTGAAATGAACACCCCACACCGCCTGGCCCTCGTAAGTACCCGCGGTAAACGGCTTGCGGAAAGCATATACACAGCAATATGCCGTAAAGGAAAACAGCCCTGCCACAGCAATAAAAACCGCCGGAGAGGCGGCAGCCAGGCGGCGGGACAGGCGGGTGGAGCGGAACATGTAGCGGATAACTTGCCACAAGTTTACAAGCCGAATCCATTGAAAATAAACGAATTGCGGAGAAGTAACGATTACTTAAAGCCAGGCGCCGCAAGGTTATTTTTACTTCAATTTTGTGTGAAATGATTGTTACGAAGCCGGCGCTAAACTTAATTCCCGCTTAAAGTGCCCCGGCCTACCTTCGCCGGCAAAAGCAAACAAAATGAAAAACCATTCCCTGCGGCTGGTCATGTTCGACATGGCCGGCACCACCGTACGCGACAACAACGAAGTACTGTTGTGCTTCTCCGCAGCCTGCAAACAGGAAGGTATTCAGGCTCCCGATTCCCGGCTGAATGCCCTCATGGGCGTCTCGAAACTGGAGGTATTCCACCTGCTCTGGCGCGAACAATTGGGCGTGGAGGCCGACGTGGAATTGGTCGGGCAAAAGGCGGAGCATTCGTTCCGGGTATTCCGCAATATTCTGGAAGATTATTACCGCACCCATCCCGTCGAGCCCACCGAAGGCGCGCTCGACGTATTCCATTGGCTGCGCGAACGCGAGGTCAAAGTGGCGCTCAACACGGGTTTTTACCGGGAAGTGACCAACATTATCCTCAATAAACTGGGCTGGTTGTCCGGTCTGGACGGCAATTACGTTGGTGGCACCGGCTCCATCATCAATTTCTCCGTTGCCAGCGACGAGGTGCCGCAGGGCCGCCCGGCGCCGTATATGATCCGGAAAGCCATGTCCGTTTTCGGCATCGACGATCCGAAACAGGTGGTAAAGGTAGGTGATACGCCGGTGGACCTGGCCGAAGGCCGCAACGCCGGTTGTGCCTTATCTTTAGCCGTCACCAACGGCACCCATAGCCACGAGGAGTTGGCTGCACTGGACAACGACGGTCTGCTGCCCTCGCTGCGCACGCTCCCCGAGATTCTCCTGCCGTTGCTATGACCGCCCCGGAACTGTTTTCCCTGCACGGCAAAACCGCTGTGGTAACCGGAGCCACGGGACTCCTGGGCCGCCAGCACTGCCTGGCCCTGGCCGCAGCCGGCGCCAACGTGGTGCTGGCCGACCTTGATCCGGGGCTTTGCCAGGACGTGCAACAGATCTTACCGGGCGGCCCGCACCTGTCCGTCCGAACGGACGTCACCGACCCAGCCTCCCTGGCCGTCGCCCGCGATCTCATTCTGGAAACCTTCGGGCACATCGACGTGCTGGTCAACAATGCCGCTGTCAACGACATGTTTGAAAACCCGGCCCTGGCCGCCGAGCAGTCGAAATTCGAGCACTACCCGCTGCATATGTGGCTGAAGTCGCTGGAAGTCAACGTCACCGGCGTGTTTCTCGCCGCCCAGGTTTTCGGGACACCGATGGCGCAACGCGGCGCAGGCAGCATCATCAATATCGCTTCCACCTACGGCATGGTCGGCCCCGACCAGGCGCTCTATCGAAAACCGGAAGGCGAACAGGTGTTCTACAAATCGCCCGCCTACCCGGCCACCAAAGGCGCGGTGCTCAATTTCACCCGCTACCTGGCCGCCTATTGGGGTAAAAACGGTGTGCGGGTCAACGCGCTGTCGCCCGGCGGCGTGGAGAACGGGCAGGAGGAGTGGTTCGTGGAAAACTACAGCCGCCGCACAGCCTTGGGCCGCATGGCGCAGCCGGACGACTACCAAGGCGCCCTGGTTTTTCTTGCCTCCGAGGCTTCGGCTTATATGACCGGCGCGAATGTGGTGGTGGATGGAGGGTGGACGGCGGTGTGAGACACCTTTACGAAACCTCCAAGGTTTCGTAAACGTAAAGGCCCGGGCAACGTTTTTCACGCGCCCGGGCCATTTTATTCAACTTAACCAAATCCCAAGTTTACTGCACCACTACCCGTACCGTCCGCACACTTTCCCCGCTTTGCAACTGCACGAGGTACAAGCCTTTCGGCAGGCCCGACAGGTCGAGCGTCGTATCGAAGTCGCGGACCTGCTGCTGGGCCAGGACCCGCTGCCCAACCGCGTTCAGCACGCTCAGGTGGGTGGCTTTGGCTGGCACTTCGGCCAGCCGTACGGTCAGCAGACCGGAGGTCGGGTTGGGGAATACGGCGACGTTCTCCAGAGCCGGTTCGTGAGTGGCCGGACAGACGACCACGCTGACCGCCACGTCGTTCGAGGCCGAGCAGCCGGCAGCATTGGTGACCGTTACCGCATACAGGTCGGAAGTACCGACCTCGATGGTCTGTGTGGTGGCGCCGTTCGACCAGTTATACGTGCTGCCGGAGTTTCCGGCGTCGAGCGTCAGCGTCTGGCCTTCGCAAAGGGTGGAATCCGCACCGAGATCGACGACCGGCAGCGGATTGGCGGCCACCACCACCGTGACGGTGGAGTCGCAGCCTGCGGCGTTGGGGAAGACGAACAGGCGGGTCTGGCCGGCCGGTATCTGGAAGCCCAGGTAGTTGTAGGATCCGCCGGCGCAGGCGCTTACGTTGAGCGTGGATGCCGAGGGCGACAAGGCCGCTACCACCACCGTGACGACCGAGTCGCAGCCGGTACTATTGCTGAAGGTAAAGTTCTGGCTCTGTCCGGCCGGTATCGGCACACCGTTGTAGGTAAAGGAGGCGCCGGCGCAGGCGCTGGCATTCACCGTGGAAGCGGAAGTCGGCAGCACCGTTACCGTCACCGTATCGACGGACTTGCAGCCGTATGCATTCGTGGCCTCCAGGATGTAGTCGCCGGCCGTACCGACCGAGATTTCCGCCGTGGTTTCGCCGTTCGACCAGGCGAACTGGTTGAAGGAGCCGTCGCCGGCGGTCAGGGTCACCGCTTCGTTGGCGCAGGTGGCCACATTTTGTCCCAGTTCCACTTTGCAGTACGGGCTCACGTAGTCCAGGTGTTTGTCAGCCGGCAGTCCGTACACGTACAAGCGGGTGGTTTTGCCGGTCAGTACGATCTTGCCGTCGGCCGCCGGGGCGGCGATGCCGAAGTCGTTGTCGTTGATGACGGCGAAGGTCGAGTCGTTCAGGATGGTCAGGCCTTCCGGTTTGTCGTGCTGGCGTTCCCAGCCCAGTTCGAGCAGGTCGGCGAACAGTTCTTTTTGCACCGGCACAATGCCGTTGGCGGCCAGCCCGGCCTCGTTGAGTTGTTCCAGGGTATTGCCGCCGAAGTCGTTGCCCGTCACCGGAGTGGCGTTGGCGATGCTGAACTTGTAGACGTTCTTGGCGTTCCAGCCGTTGCGTTCGGCGTGTTCCACCACCAGGAACTCCTCGTTGTTGACGGCCACCATATCGCCGATCTTCCAGTCGCGGCTGCGGATCTCGCCCAGTACCGGATCGTGCAGGTATACGAAGGTGCGCATCTGGCCGGTCGCCGGGTCGAGTTCCACCAGGCGGTGCACACGCGAGGCGTTGCCGGTCGTCGTATTCGGGTTGTCCATCGGGCTTTGAATGATGGAAAAGATCTTGCCGTTCGGCGTGTAGGCGATGCCCTCCAGGCCGCGGTTGGCGCGGCGCTTGCCGAGCAGCGTATCGAGCGGCAGGTCGGCCGTTTCCTTCGGGAACGGCGTGTAGCGATTGATGACTTTGAAGTTCGCGTCGAGTTTCCAGATACTTACGCCGTACTCGTCGCAGACCCAGAAGTTGCCTTCGTTGTCCTGGATCAGGCCTTCCGAGTCGAGGCCCCAGGGATCGTTGGGTACTACGGTGGCCAGTGTGTCGGACCAGGCCACTTCGCCGGTGTTGCCCTGGCCGACCGGCAGCGGCAGGCCCGTGGCGCCGGTACCGTCGGGGCGTTTGACGAAGTCGAAATCTTCCACTTTCAAAACGCCGTTTTCCGGCCGCACCTGCCACACTTTGGGGGCGTAGTCGGGGAAGGGGAACACCAGCGTCGTTTTGCCGCCGGAAAGGGGGTGGTTGATGGCGTCGGCGTTGGGGCCGCGGTCGCCGATGAAGCGGAACGCGCCGTCGCGGTACATCAGGCCCGAAATACCGCCTTCGCGGATGGTGTCGATGTACTCTCCGATGGGCGGCAGGTTGTCGAAGGCATATTTCGTGAGGTCGTATTCACCCGTTTTGGTTTTATCGATATTGATCTGGAACACCGAAATGGAGCCGCTGATCTCGTTGGACACCACGACCAGGTCGCGGCCGTTGGGACTTTCGTTTTTGGGGATAAAAATAACGCCCTCGGCGCCCTGGTCGCCGCCGAAAGTACCCGGCGTCCGGGTATTGATCCACTGTATGAACTGCGGAGCCGCCGGATCGGTCACGTCGTACATCATCACGCCGCCGATGCGTTCCAGCACGGTAAATGCGTAATTCCTGCCGTCGATGGTGCCCAGGGCAAGTCCTTCCGGTTCGGGGCCTTTGTCGTCGGAGCGGTTCTTCAGCGTGTTGTTGGTGTTGCTGGCGTTGAAGAGGGGGCCGAAAGTGGGGTCGGCGGCCGTAATGCGTTCGAAGTCGTCGCCGCTGTCCCACACCAGTTGGCCGGTAGCGGCATTCCAGATGGAGATGCCTCGCCCGCCGAAGGTGTGGATTTCGTCGAAGTCGCCGTCGCCGTCGGTATCGCCGGTGGCGGTAGTCACGTTCAGGCGGCCCAGCAATTCGGGGCGTTTCAGGTAGGCGCCGTCGGGGAAGGCCGCGGAGTCGAGTTTGTAGGCGGAGGCACTCACGCGGACGATCTCGGCGTAGGCATTCCATTCCCGCACGTCGCCTTCATTGGCCGTGACGAGGTATGTGTTGCCGCCGCTGGTCCAGTGGGCGATGGCGTCGGGCTGGTACAGGCCTTTTACGTTCCAGTTGTTGAAAAACACGCCGGGGCCCTGGTCGGAAGCATCGAGGCTGAAGCCTTTCCAGTCTTTCAGGCCCAGCGGCTGAATGGCGGTCACGGTATCGTTCTCCAGGTCGATGATGGCAATGGCGTTGGCCTCCTGCAGGGTCACCCAGGCCGTTTTGTTGTCGTCTGAAATGGTGATGTACTCCGGCTCCAGGTTCTGGGAGGCGGTGTTGGTCGGGCCGAAAATGCGTACGCCGGCGGCGCGCAGGGCATCCACATCGGCGTCGAACCGGGTAAAGCCGATGTTGGCGACATTGGCCTGGGTCAGGTTGACAGCGCCAGGCGTCATATCGATCACGCTGACGGAACCTTCCGGGTCGGCGGAGTAGTCGGTAGCCGGTTCGCCTTCGTTGGCCACCAGCAGTTTGGCGCCGTCGCGGGTAAAACTGACGTGGTCGGGCAGGGCGCCGACGGTTACCAGGTTGATCAAATTCCCGTTTACATCGAAAAAGACCACTTTGCCGGGGTTGGTGATCAGCGTGTCGTCGACCGCCACCGCCACGGCGCCGTTGGAGTAGGCCACCGAGTTGATGCCGCCGCCGTAGGCGCTGATATCGACAGAGGCCACTTTGGCAAGGGCCACCGGATTTTTAAAATCGACGATCTCCAGCCGGTTTTGCGAAATATTGGTGGTGAAGAGGCGCTTGCTGACGGGATCGTAGGCCGAAATCTCCGCAGTGGCGGGATTGTTCGGATCAACGCGGAAACTGCTCAGGTGGGTGATCGAAACGGGTGAGTTAGCCGGCGTCTGCGGAGCAGGCGTATCGTCATCGTTGATGAGCAGGGCGTGTTCGGTGACAGTGCCGGCTTCCGCGGCCACAAAACCCGTCAGTTTCAGGATAAGGTAGCGGCTGTCGCGCAGATCGCCATTGTCGGCCAGAGCGACTTTTACCAGTTGCGGATCGGGGGCGATTTGCAGAAAACTGACCGTCGTATCGAGCAGGACGTAGTCTTCGCCGGCTACGGCCGTGGAGGCGGACACCACCTGCAATTTCGCTTCGGCGAAGGGCACGTTCATATTGTTGATGTTCACCTGCACAGTTACGGTATCGGCGTTTTCCACGAACATCGAACGGGAGGTGGCGAACCCGATGGTCGGCAGGGTGGCGAAGTTGACCACGCCCGGGCTGGCGAAAATGCCGGGGTTGGAAGTCGCCGTCGTGCTGGCTTTCCAGTTAGCGCCGTCGTTGTTGTCGAGTTTGGGCGACAGCAGTTCGGCCGACGGGCCATTACCGTCCGGTTCGAGCGGCCAGGGAAAAGCGTCATCGTACTGCACGGTGTCGATGGTGACGCCAACCGAGTTGCGGATCACCAGCGTGTTGCCGCCGTTGGTGAGAGCGGTGCTGTTGTTCCACTGGTAAAAGGTCTGGCCGGTAAAGAAATTCTCGCATTCGGTTTTATAGGCAGCCGCCAGGAAGATACCTCCGGGCGCCAGGGTCAGTTCGGGGAAGGTCATGCTCACCAGGCCGCCCAGTTGCAGGCCGCCGATGGCTACCGGCTGGGCGTCGTTGTTGTAGACCTCGATGAACTCCAGCAGGTCCGGGTCGGTGCTGGGCGGGTTGTAGTTGATTTCCGTAATGACGAGTTTGGGGACCGAGTTGTTGAAAATGAACGGGAAAGAAAACGGCGTATTCGGGTTGCCGGCCACATCCTGCACGCCGGTGACACTCAGCGTGTTGGACTGCCCGTTGACGAAGGGTGCGCTGAAGGTGAGCGTTACGGTATCGCCGGCGGCATTGCGGGCGGCGGAAGACAGGTTCGGCACGCCCGTATAGTTACCGGTGTTGTCGGCCGTGGCGTCCAGCGGCTCGGAGAAGGCCAGTTGGATGGTGGTGGGGTTCAGCACGGTGGCCGATACGACCTCCGGGGCCACAATGTCGCCGTTGGCGCTCACGAGTTGTACATCGTCGAAACCGGCATAGTCGCTGCCGCCGTTCTGTTTGGCCAGGAGGCGCAGGCGCACGTATTGGGCGCCGGCCGGAATGCTGACTTCCACTGTGGTCCAGGTCAGGCTATTGCGGTTCAGATCCACGTATTTGGAAAAATTCCAGCCCGTGCCATTGTCGGTCTCCAGGATGTAGCCGATGGAGTCGGCGGCTTCGTAGCCGATGGTATAATATTTAAAGGTGAGGGTATTGTTGGAAAAACCCGAAACGTCCACCGCAGCGAAGTCGAGCGTATGGAAGAAGGCGCCGCCGCCGTTGGGGTTTTCCAGGTCGAGCATGTACCAGAAGCGGATACCGGTGGCCGGGCCGATCTGGTTGGTGGCGGTGGTGTCCGTCCAGAAGTCGTCGGCGCCGGCGGCCGTCACGTTGTACCGGGCCGGCTTGGCAGTGAAGGCCCAGTTGTCGCCGGCGGTGTTTTCAAAGCCCTGCAGGCGGGTTTGTTGTCCAAACCCCTGTTGGACAAGCAACAACAATAAAATAATTTGTAAAATGTGTTTGTAGAAATCTTGCATCATGCCTGGTGAAGTTGAACGTTTCATGAAAGGCACGAAAGTAGAGCGGGGTATTCCGAAGGGTCATAAAGCCTGGGTTAAGCCTTGTTGAAGTAAACATTAAGCGCCGGGCCAAATCTTAAAAGTAACGTAATCCCGGTTTCATATTCACGAAACAAGCGCCAGGCACCTTTGCCGTCATGCACGGCGACAACATTTCCATTTATCCAAAAGCCGCTCCTATCCGGCTGCTGCTGACCGACTGCGACGGGGTGCTGACCGACGGTGGCGTGTATTACTCGGCCCACGGGGAAGAACTCAAGCGGTTTTCCCTGCGCGACGGCATGGGCGTGGAACGCCTGCGGGAAATCGCCGGCGTGGAAACCGGCATCGTGACCGGCGAGAACTCCCCCATCGTAGCGCAGCGCGCCACCAAACTCGGCATTACGGAACTGCACCTCGGCGCCAAAAACAAAGTTTTGGTCCTGCTCAACGTGCTGCAAAGTCGTGGGCTACGGCCCGAAGAAGTGGCCTACATCGGGGACGACCTCAACGACGAAGCGGTAATGCGCCGGGTCGGCCTGTGCGCCTGTCCCGCCGATGCACAGGAGGGCATCCTGAAAATAGCCGATTACATCTGCCTGCAACCCGGCGGCCACGGCGCCTTCCGGGAATTCGCCGAACTCATTATTTACTCAAAATCCCAGCCGCACAGTCCTCCTGTATCCGCTTCCAACAGCCACCCGCACCCCGCCGGCCATTGAACAGCCATTATCACATTATCACATTCCCCCATTATCCCATTATCACATTAAAACTCATGATCAGACTCAATACGAACAAAACCATCGGCCCCGGCGCCCCCAACTACATCATTGCCGAGATCGGCATCAACCACAACGGATCGCTCGATGTGGCCAAAAAACTGATCGATGCCGCCGCGGAAGCCGGCTGTTCGGCCGTCAAGTTCCAGAAACGCACGCCCGAACTCTGCGTCCCCCGCGACCAGTGGGATATCGAGCGCGATACGCCCTGGGGGCGCATGACCTATATGGAGTACCGCCACAAAGTAGAATTCAGTTTTGTGGACTACGTCGAGATCAACCGGCATTGCCGGGCAAGAAGCATCGACTGGTTCGCTTCCTGCTGGGACGAACTGTCGGTCGATTTCATCGAACAATTCGACCCGCCGCTGTACAAGGCCGCTTCCGCCTCCCTGACCGATCACGGACTGTTGATGAAAGTAAAAGAAACCGGAAAACCCCTGATGATCTCGACGGGCATGTCTACCCTGCAGGAAATTCTGGATACCGTGGAGATCATCGGTACCGACAACCTGCTCATTGCCCATTCCACCTCCGCTTATCCCTGCCCGCTGAACGAACTGAACCTGCGCATGATCCGGACCCTGCAGGATCTTTTTCCCAACACGCCCATCGGTTATTCCGGCCACGAAACCGGCCTGGCCACGACCGTAGCCGCGGTGGCGCTGGGCGCCTGTTTCGTGGAACGGCACTTCACCCTCGACCGCGCCATGTGGGGCAGCGACCAGGCGGCTTCGGTGGAACCGACCGGTATGCACCGCCTGGTCAAGGACATCCGCGCCGTGGAGGAGGCCTTGGGCGACGGCGTCAAACGCGTATATGAAAGCGAAATGGGCAGCCGGAAAAAGTTGCGCCGGATGCGGTCGCAAAAGGAGTTGGTGGTTGAAGGTTGAAGGTTGAAGGTTGAAAGTTAAAGGTTGAAGGTTGGGGGCTGGAAGGGGCTGGAATAATTAGGAATAAGTAAGGGAGAATCATTTCGCCGCAGGAAGATGGCTCAAAAAATATTATTCATTGGAGGTTCGCTGAACCAGACCACCATGTTGTACCGGGTCGCGGAGGAGTTGCCGGAATGCGAATGCTGGTTTACGCCCTATTACGGCGATGGCCTGGTCAGGCGGCTGGCGGAACGCGGACTGCTGGACTTCACGATATTGGGCGGAGCGGCCCGCCGCGCGACCGAGGCTTTTTTTGCCGAAAAAAAACTGAACGCAGATGACCGCGGCGCGCGCAACGACTATGACCTGGTAGTAACCTGTTCCGATCTCATCGTTCCCCGGAACATCCGCCACAAACCCATTGTGCTGGTTCAGGAAGGCATGATGACGCCGGAAAATACCGTCTATCACCTCGTCAAAGGATTGGGCCTTCCGCGCTACCTGGGCAATACGTCCATGACCGGCCTTTCGCACGCCTACCGCAGATTTTGCGTGGCATCAGCGGGATTTGCCGACCTGTTCATCCGGAAAGGCGTCGACCCGCGTCGCATCGAGGTGACCGGCCTTCCCAATTTCGACGATCTGGATCAGTACAGGCACAACGATTTTCCGCACCGGGATTTTGTGCTGGGCGCCACCTCCTGCCTGCGCGAGAGTTGGCAATATGAAGATCGCCCGGCCTTTATTCGCCGGGTACTCGACGTGGCGGCCGGCCGGCCGGTCGTGTTCAAATTGCACCCCAATGAAAACCACTCCCGGGCCCAACGCGAGATCGGGCGCCATGCTCCGGATGCCCTCACCTTTACCCAGGGCAACATCAACCCCATGATCGCCAACTGCGCGGCCATGGTAACCAGGTATTCTTCGGTCATGCTGGTTGCCCTGGGCATGGGTAAAACGGTGTACAGCGACCTCGACCCGGCCGTTGCCGAAACCCTGCGCCCCGTACAAAACGGCGGCACATCGGCCCGAAAAATTGCCGGCATCTGCCGGGAGTATTTGTAAGCGGGGAATGCCCCGTTTACGAAACCTGCGAGGTTTCGTAAACGAATCAAAATCCGAGTACACGTTTACGAAACCTTCGAGGTTTCGTAAACGATTCAAAATCCAAGTACACGTTTACGAAACCTGCGAGGTTTCGTAAACGATTCAAAATCCAAGTACACGTTTACGAAACCTTCGAGGTTTCGTAAACGATTCAAAATCCAGGTACACGTTTACGAAACCTGCGAGGTTTCGTAAACGATTCAAAATCCGAGTACACGTTTACGAAACCTCGAAGGTTTCGTAAACGAATCAAACCATGAAAATCCTCATCGCCGGCCTCGGCTCCATCGGCCGCAGGCATCTTAAAAATCTGCATTCCATGGGCATCCGGCAACTGGCCGCAGTGACCCGCCACCGTTGTGCGCTTCCGCCGGACGCGCTGCCGGCCCATCTTACTTTTGAAACCCTGGAAGCCGCGCTCGAATGGCGCCCCGATGCCGTTTTTGTGTGCAACCCCACCGCCCTGCATCTGGAAACAGCCCTTTTGGCCGCCCAAGCCGGATGCCACTTGTTTTTGGAAAAACCGGTATCGCATACCCTGGCCGGTCTGGACAAATTAGACGAACTCACCCGCGAGAAAAATCTCAAAGTCCAAACGGGTTTTCAGTTCCGGTTCCATCCTGTATTTCAGCGCATAAAAAAACACCTGGAAGACGGGACGATCGGCCGCGTCGTATCCGCCCATGCCCATTGGGCCGAGTACCTGCCGGCCTGGCATCCCTGGGAGGACTACCGTACGGGCTACAGTGCCCGCAACGATCTGGGTGGCGGTGCGCTGCTTACCCTTTGCCACCCGTTCGACTATCTGCGCTGGATGCTGGGCGAAGTGGAGAGCGTTCATGCGGTTGGCGGGCAACTCTCCGGCCTGGAAACGGATGTTGAAGATACCGCACTGGTTTCACTGCGCTTTTCCGGCGGTGCCGTCGGTTCAGTGTACCTCGATTATGTTTCGCTGCCGTCCCGGCATCACCTTCAGATCGTCGGCACGGAGGGACGGGTCGAATGGGACGCGGATTTCGGCAGCGCGCGGATTTATTCGACCCGAAAACAAAACATCGAGGCAGTATCGCCCGGCAGTTTCTTCGACCGCAACGAAATGTTCAGGGCCGAAGCCGCGGCTTTTCTCGATTGCATCCGGCAGGGAATGGCGCCCGCCTGTACCCTGCACGACGGCATCCGGGCCCTGGAAATTGCCCTGAAAGCCAAAGAAGCGTTGTACTTAACCCGGCCGGAGTGGGCATAACCTGTTGATCAATGACGACCCAACCGAAAGTAGTGGCCATTATACCGGCGCGAGGCGGCTCTAAAAGTATTCCCGGAAAAAACATCCGTCCGCTCGGCGGCATACCCCTGCTCGCCTACAGCATCGCCGCCGGCCTCCAGTCCGGCCTCACCGATCGGGTGCTGGTATCGACCGACAGTGCGGAAATTGCCGCCATCGCCCGGGCGTGGGGTGCTGAAACGCCTTTTTTACGGCCACCCGGACTGGCGGAGGATACCACGACCGACTTTCCGGTATTCGAACACGCCATGGACTGGCTGGAGCGGGAAGAAGGATACCGCGCCGATCTGCTGGTGCAACTGCGGCCCACCTCGCCGTTCCGCCCGCCGGGCCTGGTGGATGCGGCGATTCGATCGCTGCTGAACGACCCGGAAGCCGACAGCGTGCGGTGTGTGACGCCTTCCGGTCAAAATCCTTTCAAAATGTGGCGCATCGAACAGGGAGCGCTAACCCCGCTGATCCGCACCGACCTGCCCGAAGCCTACAACCTGCCGCGCCAGGCACTGCCCGATACCTTCTGGCAAACGGGCCACGTGGAAGTGATTCGCCGGGAAACCATCACCCAAAAAAGAAGCCTGACCGGAGATGTGCTGCTACCCTGCCTGGTACCGCCGGAATACGCCATCGACCTTGATAATCTGTACCAATGGGACTATGCCGAATACGTCCTGGCCCATTGGGGACTTGATCTCGTTGTACCAATACCTTAATGGACAGAAATAGCACCCAGAGCATGAACGACAATATTTCCATCCGGGATCAATTCCGGTTAAACGGCTACATCGTGGTCCGTTCCCTGTTCACGGACAACGAGATCGACTTCTATAAACACCAGATCGACGTGTTGTCGGCCGGCCGCGGGCACAAATGGACGTTTCCCGACGGCATATGCCGCAACCGCGCGTTCTGGAACGTCATTTTCCACGAAAAAATCCTGCAAACGGTGCGGGAGTTGCTCGGTGAGGATATCCGCTTCCTGCAGCACAACGATTTGCATGCGGGGTTTTCATCGTTCCACTGGCACCGCGACAGCGTAAGCCGCACCTACCCCATCGGCCCGGACTGGGACGAAATTGCCGATCCGTATCAACTGCTGCGGGTCGGTATTTACCTGCAGGACAGCAGCGGCGGGTTTCGGCTCGGACTGGTGCGTGGTACCCACCGGCCCGGCCGTCTGTCCGAAAGGGAGCGGGCATTTATAGAACAAAAACTAAGCAGCCGGACCAAGGCCTTTATACTGTTGGGCGGCAAGGACCCGCTGGAGGAGCGGGCCGACTGGGTGGCCACCGGGCCGGGCGACTGTATCATTTTCGACCCGCGCATTATCCACACCGGCAGCGAATTCAAGGGAACCAAATACTCTCTTTTCCTCGGCTACGGGGTGGAGAACGGGCATTTCCGCCGCCACTACAACTACTATCGCTACCTCCGGGAAGACCTGAACTACCAGGCGTTGCACCCCGATCTGGTGCAGCGCCTGCAGAGCGCCGGTTTATATGCCGGCGAAACGGCGGACATAGACTCCATACCGGGCGCCTGGATGCCGGGCAAGGTGTTCAACCTGCTGGCCAAACGGTTCAAATGATCGGATGGCGGCGCCCGTTGAAACCCAATCCTTTTTCCCGAATGTCCAGCGCCTGCTGCGCCGGATCATTCCGTTGATCTGCATTGGCGTCCTGGCCAACCTGGCTTTTTCCTGGTACGCGTACGGCCGGGGCCAGGAAGCCGGATGGTCGCACTTTTCGGCCGGGTACCTGTTGGTCGCCGCGCTGTTGGCCCTGCTGCCCTGGTTTTGGCATATCCTGCGTCTGTTGATTTGGGGAAAATTTTTCGGTGTACCGGTATCCTGGAAAAACGCCCTGCGCACGGTGGTGGCGACGGACGTCGGAGGCTCGTTGGCGCCCCAGGCCATCGGCGGCGCGCCGGTGAAGATCGCCATGCTGGTGGAACAGGGTTTTACGACCGGCCAGGCTACCAGTCTCACCCTGATGAATAGCGTGGAAGAGGTTGTTTTTTTCGGGTTGCTCATTCCCACGACCCTGGTATTGACCCGATCCTGGACCAATCCATTGTGGACCCACTTCACCGGTTTTCTTAAAAATAACGTTTGGCTGGCGCCTGCGCTACTTATCCTGTTCGTTGCCCCGCTGCTTTTACTGAAAATATCGGCCCGGGTACGGCGTACGGCGAGGCGGTTGTTCGGTCGCTGGAAACACCTGGAAGCCGATTTCCGGCAGGCGGCCCGGTTGATCCGGCAAAACGGACGCAAGCCTTTCCTCTTCAGTATGCTGGCTTTGTCGGCGCAATGGGCGACCCGTTTTGCCATACTGGTCGCCGTGCTGCTGGCATTGGGGATCTCGCAGGCTGTTCTGGCCGCGTACGTGTATCCCTACTACCTGGCCTACTACAACCCGCTGCTGGGCGGCGGGGCTGCCGCGCGTCGGACGT
>WBZQ01001151.1_pt1 | contig 18896 bp, 16 predicted proteins | sample 5204251 | NCBI WGS metagenome assembly WBZQ01 (sample SAMN12412402, study PRJNA552823) | activated sludge metagenome | isolation source: activated sludge from nitrification reactor of wastewater treatment plant... | place: USA: Virginia | collected 2017-09 | reverse complement strand
TGGAGCGGATGCTCATTATTGTCAAAAAAAGCGGCCCATCAACTTTTTGAATATTGTTACTCTGTACCTTGGCCGGTGAACTAAAGCCTTCATTTTCACAGCATGAGAATACCCACCTATTTACTGACAGCCCTTTTAGTGGCCGTTGCCTTGAACGGTTTGTATGGCCAAACGGGAGAACCAAGCACGGAAAGAATCTGGAAGGACATTTCCCGCCTCCCGCACGCGCTGCGCGACGACATCAGCAGCGCCTCGTGGTGGACCAACAGCAGCGAGGCCATCCGGCTCGATTCCACCGTAAAATATTCGAATTTCAGCAATGCCAGATTGCTCCCGCTCAACAAGACTGTATATGCATACCCGGGCGCCGGCAAAACCGTGCAATCGGACTTTGTCAATTACGGGCTGTGGGTACTGGAAAAACGCACCACTATAACCCGCGACCCTCAGGGCCGGATCGTCGATGTGCTGGAGGAACTTGCGGATATGAATACCGATGCCGCCCAACCCTCCACGAAGATCACCTTTTTCTGGCACGGCAATTCCGCTACCCAGAGCGATTCCATTATCTCGAGTGCCTGGGATGAGCAGTGGCAACAATGGGTGCCTGCCGCGCGGCTTTATTCCTTTTTCAATGGGCAAAACCAGGAAACTGCCACCGAGACTTACCGGTACGAAGAGGGTTTTCAGGTCATCGGTATCCGGGAAGAATATGAATTCGATGTACACGACAACGTGAGCGGCATTCGCCAGTTTTTGCTGAAAGACGGGAAATGGACCCTGTTGGGGAAGGTGCAATCCATGTTCGACGAAAAACGCCACGAGGTATCGCGGCTGGAAGAAATCGCGGTGGGCGACAATCGTTTCGCAGCAGTGCGCAAACTCAGCCGGAAGTATGATGCAGAGGGGCAGTTGTCACTGGAAGAGCGCTTCAAATGGAATGACTCCAAGTCAGCCTGGACGCCGCTAAAAACCATAAAAGCCGGTGTGGACAACAAACACGACACCGAATGGACGATAGTGGAATCCTATACCAAATCTGCTTCCGTGTACAAGACCAAAGAAGAAAAGATCAAACGGCGCAAGGATAAATACCTGGAACGCGAAGTCAACTACACCTTCCAACCGGCATCGGAAAAATGGCAGGAAGTGTCGGAAATCAGGTATTATTATAAGTCGTGAACCAGTCTGGCCCGGAGGCTTCGCCGTGCAAGCCATGGGTGCGAACTGATTGACCCGGCCTGAAAATAAAAAGGTGGTTGTCTCAAAAGGTTGATAAGGGTTGATTAAAGTTGATAAGGGTTGATAATCGATCCGAAGAAAGGTAGTTTTTTATCCTTTGTTCGGGTCAAAATATCAACCCTTATAAACCCTTATCAACTTTAATCAACCTTTTGAGACGCCCTCCTCGCATATTGGGTCAGACAGCCTTATTCGGCCGTTTCATCCTCTTCTTCGCCTTCGGCTACCACTTCGAAATTGACATTCTGCATCACTTCCGGGTGGAACTTGATCGTAGCGGTGTACGAGCCGGTTTCTTTCACCTCGTCGGGCATTTCGATGATGCGTTTGTCGGCATCCACGGCGAACTGCTCCAGCAGGGCTTTCGACACGTGCTGGGCCGACACCGAACCGAACAGGCGGCCCGTTTCGCCGGCTTTGGCCACGATCTTCAGCGTGACGCCTTCCAGTTTTGCGGCAACTTCTTTCAGGCCGGCAACGATGACGGCCTCTTTTTTGGCGCCTTGTTTTTTCATCCCTTCCAGGCGGGCCAGGTTGGCCTTGTTGGCCACGAGAGCGAGGCCTTTCGGGAGCAGGTAGTTGCGGCCGTAGCCGTCTTTCACTTTCACGACTTCGTGCTTGGCGCCTACCTTTTCGATATGTTCGAGCAGAATGATATTCATTACTGTTTGAATTTGAAAGTTAAGTTGGTGGGGTTTGAAGGTTTGATGGTTTGAAGGTTTGCATCTTATCGCAGTCAAACCATCAAACCATCAAACCATCAAACCATCGTTTATTTCATCAAATCCGCCACAAAGGGCAGCATAGCCAGGTGACGGGCCCGCTTGACGGCGGTAGCCACGCGACGCTGGTATTTCAGGCTGTTGCCGGTGATGCGGCGCGGCAGCAGTTTGCCCTGTTCGTTGATGAATTGCAGCAGGAAGTCGGAGTCTTTGTAATCGATATGTTTGATGCCGAATTTGCGGAAACGGCAGTATTTCTTGCGGCGAAGCCCGATTTTCGGGTTGCTGAGAAATTTCACATCTTCTCTGGAAGCAGCCATGATAATTTATGGTGGGTTGTGAATTGTTGAATGGTTGAAGGACGGATCACTCGTTTTGTCAGACGTTGGCCGGATCAATCCGCGTCGAGATCGACGACCTCCGGAGCGGGCACTTCCTCCTGCTCGCCGGCGGGCGTGGCAGAAGTAGCGGCTTTTTTCTTCGCCCCGATGCGGCCGTTGCGCTTGTCGTCGTTGTACTTGATGCCGTACTTGTCGAGTTTGATGGTGAGGAAGCGGAGCAGACGCTCGTTACGCTTCAGGTTCAACTCGAACTTGGCCAGCCAGTCGGCGCCGTCGCAACCGAATTCGATGGTGTAGTAAACGCCCGAGGAGCGTTTGTTGATGGGATAGGCCAGCTGGCGGAGACCCAGTTCGTCTACGGCGATGATCTCAACGCCGAAACCCTTGAGTTCCTTCTGGACTTGTTCTGCTGCCGACTTAACTTCATCGCCCGACAGCACTGGATCTACGATGAAGGTGACTTCGTAATGTCTCATTATGAGTCAGTTGTGAAAAAATAAATGAACTTTTTGAAAAAACGGCTGCAAAAGTAGGAATTCCCGCCGGAATGAGCAAGAAAAGTGTGAAGTTTTCCGCAGGCACCTTAATTCCAGAAACGGCGCACTACCCAGATGACCGCATTCAGCAGCAGGCTGAGCAGGATCATGGTGGTCAGCGGGAAATAAAACCGGAAGTTCTCCCGCTCGATGCGGATATCGCCGGGCAGCCGGCCGAGCCAGTTGAGTTTGCCCTGCAGAACCCAGGCCAGCAGTCCGGCCGCCAGAAGTACTGCGCCGGCGCCGATCAGCAGTTTGTGCCAGGCAAAAGGAGTCGGTTCCATGGCGGCAAAAATAAGCCGGATCGGGCGCTTTTCCGAACCGGAGGAGGTTTTCGAATAGGCTCTTAAAGTCCAAAACACACGAAGTTTCGGGAAAGCCCTACCTTTGCGCCGCTGTTTCCTCAATGACCGCCCGTGCTCCTGTTTTTGTTTTTTGACGAAAAAAACGTGCGCAGGAGTGCTCCGGGTTCGTAACAAATTGACGATCAAAACGTTCGTACCCGGTTGTCATGTATCACTCATCACTTACCGCTAGAAAAACATGGTTGGGAATCTGACGCAAAAAGGCGCCAAACTCAAACGCATTTATATCGAACCCAAGCTCCCCGAGGGCCTCGCCCCGCTCGCCGAACTCTCGCAAAACCTCTGGTGGTCGTGGAATCACGACGCCATCGAGCTGTTCTCCAGCATCGATCCGGCCCGCTTCGAGGCGCTGAACTACAACCCCGTCGCTCTGCTCGACGAACTGGGTACGGAAAAAGCCCGGGAACTGCTTTCCGACAAAAATTTCACGGCCCGCATGAAGCGGATCCACGCCGAATTCCGGGCTTACCTGGACGAGGCGCCGGCCAAGGCCGATCCGCTGGTCGCTTATTTCTGCATGGAATACGGTCTGCACCAGAGCATGCGCCTCTATTCCGGTGGTCTGGGCATCCTCGCCGGCGACTACCTGAAAGAGGTCAGCGACCGCAATTTCAACCTGGTGGCCGTGGGCCTGCTGTACCGCTACGGCTACTTCCAGCAGGGCATTTCCCTTAACGGCGAACAAACCCACCACTTCGAGCCGGCCAAGTTCACCCTGCTGCCGCTCCAGCCCGTGCGCGACGAACGCGACGAGTGGGTCAAGATCAACGTCAACCTGGCCGGACGCACCGTCTGGGCCAAGGTATGGGCGCTGCCGGTGGGCCGCATGACCCTTTACCTGCTCGACACCGACATCGACGACAACGTCTGGGAAGACCGCGCCATTTCGCACCAGCTCTACGGCGGCGACAATGAGAACCGCCTCCGCCAGGAACTGCTGCTCGGCGTGGGCGGCTGGCGCGCCCTGCACGCCATCGGCCTGAAACCCGACATCTACCACCTCAACGAAGGCCACGCCGCTTTCCTCGGCCTGGAACGCATCCGCAACTACATGCGGACCAAGGGCCTGAACTACGAGGAAGCCCGGGAGATCGTACGCGCCACCCAGCTGTTCACCACGCACACGCCCGTGCCGGCCGGCCACGATACGTTTTCGGAAAACCTGCTGCGCGACTACCTCTACGAATACACTTACGCGCTCGACATCCCCTGGAACGACCTGGTCGCCCTGGGTCGCGTCAACGCCGAAGATGCCAACGAACTCTTCAACGTAAGCCACCTGGCCATCCGCACTGCCCAGGAGATCAACGGCGTGAGCCGCCTGCACGGCGAGGTGAGCCAGAAAATGTTCGTGGACCTCAACCCCGACTACAACTACGCCGAAAGCAACATCGGGTACGTGACCAACAGCGTGCACTTCCCTACCTGGGTGGCCCGCGAGTGGCTGGAACTGTACCGCTCGGCGCTCAACAAGAACATCGTGGAGAAACAGGGCGACAAAAAATCCTGGGCGAAGATCCACGACGTGCCGGGCGAACAGATCATGGACATCCGGCGCCGGCTCAAGAAGCGCCTGCTCGACTGGGTGCGCCACTCCCTGCAAACCGACCTGACCCGCCGCGGAGAGAATCCGCGCAGCGTGTTCGAGATCATCAATACCCTGCGCGACGACGCCCTGGTGATCGGCTTCGCCCGCCGTTTCGCTACCTACAAGCGCGCTACGCTGCTGTTCACCAACGAAAAGCGCCTGGCCGAGATCGTCAACAACGCTGACCGGCCGGTCATTTTCCTCTTTGCCGGCAAGGCCCACCCGGCCGACAAAGCCGGGCAGGAGTTCATCCGCCTGGTGTACCATACCACGAAAAACCCCGCCTTCAAGGGCAGGGTCATTTTCCTGGAAAACTACAGCATGGAAATGGCCAAACTGCTGGTGCAGGGCGTGGACATCTGGCTGAACAACCCGACCCGACCCAAGGAAGCCTCGGGCACCTCGGGCATGAAGGCGGTGATGAACGGGGTCATGAATTTCTCCGTGCTCGACGGCTGGTGGTGCGAAGGCTACAAACCCGGCGCCGGCTGGGCGCTGCCCGAAAAAGAAACCTTCAAAGACCAGGGCCTGCAAAACGAACTGGACGCCGAGACGATCTACAACATCCTGGAAAACGACATCGTACCCACCTACTACGAACAGGGCGCCAACGGCGTCCCGGAACGCTGGGTCAGCCATATTAAAAAGACGATCGCCGAGATCGCGCCCGAATTTGTCATGGGTCGCATGCTCGACGACTACCAGGAACGCTTCTACTCCAAACTCTGGAACGGCAGCCGCAAACTCAAGAAAAACGACTACCAGGCCGCCCGCGACCTGGTGGCCTGGAAAGACCGCGTCCGCAGCGCCTGGGAAGCCATCGAACTGGTGGAAATGGACGTGCCCGACACCTACAACCGCTCCCTGCCGCTCGGCGAACACTTCAAGGTGTCGGTCACGCTGCACGTCCAGAACCTGAAACCCACCGACCTCGGGGTGGAGGTGGTGTTCTACCGCCGCCTCTCGGAAACGGAACTGGAACTGATCTCCATCTACCCGCTGGAACTGAAAAGCCAGCAGGACGTACACGCCACCTGGACCTGCGACGTAGTGCCGCACATCGCCGGGGTGTTCGAGTTCGGCCTGCGCATGTACCCGAACAATCCGCTGCTGGCCCACCGGCAGGATTTCGGGCTGGTGCGGTGGTTGTAAAAGACAAGTGCCCGGGCGACTCCGCGTCGCCCGGGCACTGCAATATCCGGCAGGCTGCATTTTTCCGGAAAAGAACCCTAATACGTAAAAAACCATTTTACGGCCTGGTGGCCAATATCAGTCCGCCCTGTAACGCCACCTGCCTTTGGGCAGATCTTCCCCGTCGGCGGCTTCCTTTTTTTTGTTTTGCCGGTTTATCTGCTGGCTGGCGGTTTGTTGCAGAGGCCGCTGTACCGGAGTGGTCTTTACCGTGTCCTGCCGCTGGAGCGCGCGCTCATAGCGGGCTTCGGCCCTGGCCTCGAGGATCATGCCTTTCCGCTCCAGGTATTCCGCTTTTTTGGAGCAGGGCTTGTTGTGATTCGGGCACTTTTGGTTTTGCCCGAATGCTGTGCCGGCAACCAGCATGAGTAAGAGCGCGATAAATATTTTTATCTTTTTCATTTTTAACGAGTTGGTGGGTTGGTGAAAAATTGAGTGGAGAGCATTCGCCTGACCGCGTGTGTCCGGTTTGGGGAATTTACGGTACGCAGCAAGGCGGGTTGTTCGGCGGGCATTTTTGAGGCGAGGTGTACCAGGCGCCGGCGCCGCCCGCACTGACGGCCCGGACTTTCACGAAAAAGCAGGTTTGGCCTTCGTTCCATTGGCCTACCGTCCAGACCGGTACCGTGGTCGTCTTGGAAAGCCAAACCGCTCCGAACAGCCATAATTGCCACTGGTAAGAGGTTGCGCCGGGTACGGTGGAGGTCGTCAGCCGGAGGTTGCAATAACGGCAACTCGCCATGCCGCTCCTTGTCCAGGTGGTATTGACGAACGTAGGTGTACCGGGTAAAGCGAAGGCGCCATTCCCGTTGGACCGGGCCGAAACGGTGGAAGCTACGGTTTGGCGTTCCTCGATGGCGCCCGTGGAAAGGTCCTTTTCACAGGCCGGGGCAAGGAAGAAAAGCGGGATGAGGAGGGGAGATGCCCATTTAAACATCTTCATAATCACAGAACTTTAATTTTGGATTCCACCTCCTGTATCGCCGGAGGCATAGCGTCGGCGTTCGATTCCGGGACGATTCCGATTTTGCCCGTAACTGCTGTTTGCAATTACAGGGTCAAAAGAATCCCGTGTTTCGCCTTACAAAAATGGAAACGGGCTGATTTCAAAGAAAGTCAGCCCGCTCGAAATAAAAGTTTGATAATCAAGAGTCTGTAAACTACTGTAAGATACCTGTAAGTTCATCGTCTTCAAAAATCTTGTCCCTGCCTATGATTTCGATATTCGCTTTGGGAATCCTGATCTCCCAGGTTTTGCCTTTCCGGACAAACAGGTCGTCGCGTCTGATCTCCTTTTGGTGGAAACCCCTGGCCTGAAGTTTTTTCCGGAGTTGCTGAATGATGGCGTTGTTGAAATCGTCGTAACTTTTGTAAATTTTCTGGTCGTGTGGCCTGCCCTCCACTTTCGACACAGCGTAGGTCAGGAGGAACTTGAAAAGGTTGACCGGGATTCTTTCCCTGATTTCAAAATTTTCAACGTCTTTCTCCGGGAAGGTCAATTCGATAATGTATTCACCTTCGCCGTTTATGCCGATTTTCAAAGCGTTTTGACGGATTGACGGCGCAACGCCTGCCTGCCCGGCGGTCTGTGTTTCTTTATTCGAACCGGACTTGTCCGCGGGCGCTTCTTCGCTGCGGGTTTGCTCATCAAAAACCCAGGTAAATGCCAGCGCCAGAAAAATCGTCCCTAAGGCGGAGGTCGAAACGAGCGAAATCAAATTAAAAGTTGTTCGCGGGACCCAGGCCCTGGTTACTTCAAAATAATTGTACTGGAAAGAAAAAACCAGCATTGCGCAAACGGCCAGGGAGAGCCAGCCCAGCAAAGGGCTTTTCCGGGCTTTAAACTGAAACCACAGAATCGGAGAAAGTGTGGCGAAAATAAAAATGGACAGGATGGTATCCGGCGTTTTGTCATCCAGAACTTTGGAAATCACCGCCGTCAGTATACACGCGACAATGGTGATGACCAGCCAGTTCTCCAGGTCGAAAATTTTCCACTTTTTCTCTTTGACAATATTGAAATACCGGAAAGAAAAGGCCAGGCAAAAACTGTTTATCACGGAAAGCAAAACCTTGTAATCATCATTTGCATCGTCCGGGAATACGACCAATGCGTATAATGCCGCCGACAAAAAATAGAGGAAAAATAAAAGCAGCCCGATCTCGCGTTTTGCACTTTTTACATAGAGGGCAAGAAACGAGACGGCGAAAAAGGAATAAATGCCGACTTGCCCCAGAATAAGGACATTCCTCGCCGATTCAAAATGCGCGTTTCCAATCACCCGGATCAGGGAGTCCGTTTGGGCCAGTTTTGCCTGGAGCGCGTCGGTCGGCAGGTTTTTAAGGGCCAGGGAATCTATCTGGTGCTGAATAGAATCTTTTGCATGATTCAAGGAGTCAATTTGCTTGCTGCCACAAAAAGATTCGATGAACCCGGTTAACTGTTCGTTCATACATTTAATATTGATGCCTAATGAAAAAGTTTGGCGAAGTCCCGCCCATGTTCCCGAATCCCGCCCTGGCTCACTTCACCATCCGTTCCGCTCCCGCCTTCACCGCACCCGCCTTCGTTCCGTATTTTGCCTTCAGCCACGCCCGCACCGGTTCGTCGTACCACTTGAACGACGCGTAGGACAGCCCGATAAAAAACACGAACAACCCAACGGCTACCGGCACGATCTGCTCCGGCGCCGGCTTTTTCTCCATCACCCAGGCGGTATAGATATAGATGAAGGGGTAGTGCATGATGTAGATCGGATAGGAGATCTCGCCCGAGAACTTGCAGAGCCGGGCCCAGCGTCCGCTGATCTCACCGCCGGCTCCGGCCGCCACGATCAGGGGGAAGACCAGGATGATGGACAGCGCTTCGTACAAGCCGTTGTAGCGGAAAGTCGGCAGAAAAAAGACGACCAGGATGGCCAGGGAACACAGCGGGAAAGCATGCGGCAGGCGCAGCAACCGGCCCGAGCGGAACAGCAGCAGCCCGGCGAAAAACGGGAACATCATGCGCACTACGGCGATCCAGAAGGTGTCGTAGCCCCAGCCGGTGCCCACGTCGCCGCGCCAGGAGGCGGTCCAGATGAGCGCGCCGGCGCTGACGGCGACCAATACGCCCAGCGCCGTCTGACTCATTTTCCGGCCAACAAGGGCATAGAGGATGTTGGCCAGGTATTCCTGCAGCAGCGACCAGCAGGGGCCATTCAGGCAGTGCGTTTCGCCCCAGCCCCGCAGGTCGCGCGCAGGCAGCAGGGTAAAACTGACCAGCATGACGCCCAGCAGTTCCGGCACGCCCACCCGCTGGCTGCCGTTGGCGTACGGGTCGAACCAGAAACACACCGCCCCGACCACCGTGCTCAGCAGCACCAGCGGGTGCAGGCGGATCAGGCGGATGCGGAAAAAGTCCCCGATGCTCATGCGGCCCCAGCGATCATCGTAAGCATAGCCCACCACGAAGCCGGACAGCAGGAAAAAAAAGTCGACCGCCAGGTAGCCGTGGTGCATCGGGTGATTGGCCGGCACCGGGTAGTACGCTTCGAACAGGTGAAAAATAACCACCAGCACGGCGGCCACGCCGCGCAGTCCGTCGAGGATGGGGTAGTGGGGTTTGGCGGCGGGAGGGTGCGGGTGCATGTAATGAGGAGATGGAAGGATGGGGCGAAGATATTTGGTTGGAGGAAATAAAAAAGCCGCTCCTTACGGATGCGGCTTGATACGTTAGCACATACCAGGACACCTGATTTTGACACACAATCGCTTTTATCAGGAAAAGTGGTGCTCGGCGCAGGCGCTGACCTCAGCAACTAAACGGCATGGAAAGGAAAGGCAAAACGAAAAATTGGAACACACCCAATTATTCTGAGCCTGATCGGAGTTAAATCCCTGGAGTGTAACTTCAATCTTCCCCCTCAGTCAGAGCCCGTCACATATCCGCCGACCCTGGTGGAGCAATGCGACAAATGGCTGTTTGGTCCATTGTTCCATGACTGGTATAACCCGGAGACAGGCGAACTGCTTGCCGGCTACGTGCCGCCGGCGCAACTTTGGTGGATTTTAGCCCAACGAATTGACACCGATTTACAGTAAGTAACTCAAATTGTGACCTGTTAAAAATCACGAACGTCACCCCCCTGCCCCCTCCAGGGGAGAACGCCCTGCCCCAGGCATTCGAAAATGCCTGGTATGCAACGTCCCCTGTACCTTTTAGGGAGCCATGCTGGCCCAGGTAATCGAAATGCCCGGCGTGAAACGTCCCCACTGGAGGGGGGCAGGGGGGTGATAAGTGCTGAAAGTCACAAAGAAATCAGATGAAACCTGCTTTCTTTGTGCGCACAACTGCCAAACCTTCCAACATCAATTTTACCTGGTAATCGAATCTGATTCATGTTTGAACAGACCTTTAAAAACATTGACGACATACTGCACAAAGACGCGGGCTGCGGCACCGAACTGGATTATGTGGAGCAGACCTCCTGGGTGCTTTTCCTGAAATATCTGGACGACCTGGAGAAAGACAAAGCCACCGAAGCCGAACTTACCGGCAAGACCTACACCAATATCCTTGCTCCCGCATTTCAGTGGAATGTCTGGGCAATGCCAAAGGGAGCGGACGGCAAACTCGACCACCACAAAGCCCTCACCGGCGACGACCTGACCGATTTTGTCAATAACCAACTATTTCCTTACCTCAGAAAATTCAAGACCTCCGCCGAAAGTGCCGATACCATCGAGTACAAGATCGGCGAGATTTTCAGCGAACTGAAAAACAGAGTCCAAAGCGGCTACAACCTGCGGGAAGTCGTCAACCGCATCGACGAACTGCGTTTCCGTACCCATGCGGAAAAGCACGAGATGAGCCACCTGTACGAGGACAAAATCAAAAACATGGGCAACGCCGGGCGCAATGGCGGCGAATACTACACCCCGCGCCCACTGATTAAAATCATCGTAAAAGTGGTGGCTCCCGAAATCGGCCAGAAAATATACGACGGCGCGGTGGGCAGCGCGGGCTTCCTCGTGGAGGCGTTCGAGTACCTGAAACACAGCCGCAAACTCTCCACTTCCGATGTGGTCACCTTGCAGAAAAAGACCTTTTACGGCAAGGAGAAAAAGTCGCTGGCCTACATCATCGGCATTATGAACATGATTTTGCACGGCATAGAAGCCCCCAACATCGTGCATACCAATACCCTCGCCGAGAACCTCGCCGACATTCAGGAAAAAGACCGCTACGACGTGGTGCTGGCCAATCCGCCGTTCGGCGGGAAAGAACGCGCCGAAGTGCAGCAAAACTTCCCCATCAAAACCGGCGAAACCGCTTCCCTCTTTTTGCAGCACTTTATCAAAATCCTGAAAGCGGGCGGCAAGGCGGGCATCGTCATCAAAAACACCTTCCTGAGCAACACCGACAATGCCTCCGTCAGTTTGCGGAAATTGCTTTTGGAATCCTGCAACCTGCACACGGTACTCGACCTGCCCGGCGGTACGTTCACCGGCGCGGGCGTAAAAACGGTGGTTTTGTTTTTTGAAAAAGGCGCGCCCACCCGGAAGGTGTGGTTTTACCAACTGAACCTCGAACGGAACCTGGGCAAGACCAATGCCCTGAACGAAAAGGACCTGGCAGAGTTTGTGCAACTGCAAAAGACAAAAGCCGACAGCGACAACTCCTGGACAGTAGAGGTGAAAAACATTGACCCTAACACTTTCGACCTCAGCGCGAAAAACCCCAACAAAAAGGAAGAAACCGCCCTCCGTTCGCCCCAAGCCATTCTGGCAGAAATGAAGGCTTTGGATAAAGAAAGCGCGGAAATTTTAAACTCAATTTTGGAACTGATATGAAACAAGGTTGGGAAATCAAGAAGTTGGGGGAGGTTTGCGATGTGATTGGTGGCGGTACTCCTTCAAAAAGGAATAGTAAATTTTATGATGGAAATATCTTTTGGGCAACAGTCAGAGACATGAAAGGTGATTTTATAAAAGATACAGAGCATAAAATCACAGAGGAGGCTATTAAAAATAGTTCAACCAACATAATCCCCAAAGGCAATGTCGTAATCGCAACCAGAGTTGGGCTTGGCAAAATTTGCTTATTAGAGAATGATACTGCCATAAATCAAGATTTAAGGGGGATTATCCCCAAAAAGGTCTCTGTTTTATCGGTTGGCTATTTATTCCAATGGCTCAAAAGCATTTCTCATTTGATTGCTGAAGAAGGTACTGGCGCAACGGTTCAAGGTGTCAAACTTCCTTTCATAAAAAATTTACAAATCCCCTTCCCGCCCCTCCCCGAACAACAACGCATCGTCTCCATCCTCGATGAAGCCTTTGCCGCGATAGCAAAGGCAAAAGCCAATGCCGAACAGAACCTCAAAAACGCGAAAGAACTTTTTGAGAGTTATTTACAGGGGGTGTTTGAGAATAAAGGAGAAGCATGGGAAGAGAACTCGCTTCGCGAAGTATGTTTAGATTTTTTACAAGGAATAAATACAGCAACTGACAAAACTGTTTTTGTTGATGATGGTATTCCTATTTTTCAAGCAAAAGAAATAGGGCTTAATAAATTGGATATGAGCAATACAAAATTTATCGCTTTGGAAAAATATGGCGAGGTTGCTGAAAGATACAAACCCAAAGAAGGAGATATTCTTTATAATAACATTGGCTCATCAATGGGAAGAAGCATTCTTGTAGATTGGGGCTTCCCTTTTACTATTGCTTGGAATGTTATGCGAATAATTCCAAACAGAAAAATTATGTTACCAAAATTTCTCAATTATATTTTACAATCACCTTCGGTTTACAATAATATTTTGTTCAAAGCAAAAGGAGTTGGAATGCCTTTTATTTCAAAAAAGGATTTGATTGAAATTATGGTTTCATACCCTAATATCTTTCAACAGAAAGCAATCGTCCAAAAACTGGATGTTCTTTCAGTAGAAGCCAAGAAATTAGAAGCCATCTACCGGCAAAAACTCGATGACTTGGAGGAGTTGAAAAAATCCATTCTTCAAAAGGCGTTTAACGGCGAACTGAAAACCTCCTAAACTTCAACCTTATGAACGAAGCCGAAACCCGTGCAGAACTCATTGACCCCAAGTTGAAGGCTTGTGGCTGGGGTGTTGTCGAAGGCTCCAAAGTCCTCCGGGAATACCACATTACCGCCGGTAGAATCCAAAGCGGTGGCGGCCGCGCCAAAAAACTCACCGCCGACTACGTGCTGGTGTACAAAGGCATCAAACTGGCGGTCATCGAAGCCAAAAGCGATGAATTAGAAGTAGGAGAAGGCGTGGCGCAGGCCAAGCAGTACGCCGAAAAATTGGCTTTGGAAACCACCTACTCCACCAACGGCAGGGAGATTTACTTCATCTGCATGAAAACAGGTGCGGAAGGTTTGGTCGCTGATTTCCCCACGCCCGAGCAACTCTGGGACAAGACCTTTGCCGTTCAAAACGACTGGCGGGAGAAGTTTGCTTCCATCCCGTTTGAGGATAAAAGCGGCACCTGGCAACTGCGGTACTATCAGGAAATCGCCGTAAAAAACGCCTTGGAAGCCGTTGCCAACAACAAAGACCGCATTTTGCTGACGCTGGCGACAGGGACGGGCAAAACCGCGATTTCCTTTCAAATAGCGTGGAAACTGTTTCAAACCCGCTGGAACCTGAAACGGGACGGCAGCCGCAGGCCCCGCGTGTTGTTTTTGGCCGACCGGAATATTCTGGCCGACCAGGCCTACAACTCCTTTTCGGCATTTCCCGAAGACGCTTTGGTGCGGATAAAGCCCAACGAAATCAGGAAGTCGGGCAATGTGCCGACCAACGGCAGCATCTTTTTTACCATTTTCCAAACCTTTATGAGCGGCACGGATGCGGAAGGCAAACCCGCTCCTTATTTCGGCGGTTATGCGCCCGATTATTTTGATTTCATCATCATTGACGAGTGCCACCGGGGCGGCGCAAATGACGAAGGGAACTGGCGCGGAATTCTGGAATACTTCTCACCCGCCGTTCAGTTGGGTTTGACCGCCACGCCCAAACGTAAGGACAACGTGGACACCTACAAATACTTCGGCGAGCCGGTTTACATCTACTCGCTCAAGGAAGGCATCAACGACGGCTTCCTCACGCCGTTCAAGGTGAAGCGCATCAAGACGACCCTCGACGATTACATCTACACCTCTGACGACCAGGTGATTGAAGGTGAAATAGAAGCGGGGAAACTTTACACCGAATCCGACTTCAACCGCATCATCGAAATCAAAGCGCGGGAGGCAAAACGGGTGCAGATTTACATGGACGAAGCCAACCAGAACGAAAAGGCGATTATTTTTTGTGCCACCCAGGACCATGCCGCCGCCGTTCGGGATTTGGTGAACCAGTACAAGAAAAGCAAAGACCCGAACTACTGCGTTCGCGTCACGGCCAACGACGGCGAGATTGGAGAGCAGTTTCTGAGGGAGTTTCAGGACAACGAAAAAACCGTCCCGACCATCCTCACCACTTCCCAGAAACTTTCAACGGGCGTGGATGCCCGGAACATTCGCAACATCGTCCTGCTGCGCCCCGTGAACTCCATGATTGAATTCAAGCAAATCGTAGGTCGTGGAACGCGCCTGTTCGAGGGCAAGGAGTTCTTTACCATTTACGATTATGTGGATGCCTTCCATCACTTTGCCGACCCGGAGTGGGACGGCGAGCCACTGGTACCTGAGACTGATGTGGTCAACGAGCCTCAACAACCATACGTCCCGAAAGAGAAGAAAGAGGCGGGAACAGAGGATGATGAAGGTGGAGAAAAGCGAAAACGCATCAAAGTGAAGTTGCGGGACGGCAAGGAGCGTGAAATCCAGCACATGATGTCCACTTCGTTTTGGAGTGCCGACGGCAAACCCATTTCGGCGGAAGAATTTTTGAACAACCTTTTTGGCGAACTTCCCAACCTGTTCAAAAGTGAGGATGAACTGCGAACGCTTTGGAGCAATCCGATGACGCGGCGCACCCTGCTGGAAAAATTAGCCGATGCCGGTTTTGCAAAGGATGACCTGACGATGTTGCAGAAATTGATGGACGCTGAAAAAAGCGATCTTTTTGACGTGCTGGAATATGTGTTCAACAGCGACATCAAGCCCATCACACGGGAGGCGCGGGTTGCAGCAGCGCAAGCCACCATCTTTGCTCTGCTCGACGACAAGCAAAAGGAATTCATTGATTTCGTCCTGTCGAAGTACATCGAGACGGGCGTGGAAGAACTTGACCAGGAGAAACTGCCCATCTTGCTCACCAACAAGTACCAGTCCTTAGAAGATGCCAAAGAAGTGCTGGGCGAAGTAGCCAACATCAAATCCTTGTTTATTGATTTTCAAAAGCATTTGTACGAGCGGAAGGTGGCGTGAAGGTACATTCTGTCCCCCTGGTAAGGTTGACAGTTTTTAAACGTGTATAAATTACACTGCAAATTTTTATACTTATGGCAGTTGATATTCCTAAAACATTGGTTTTTAGAATCATACCAATACAAAATCTTAGATTTATCTTACAGAATGGGTTGTATTGTAAAAATGCAAATATAATAAGCCCCGATTATGTAAGTATCGGAAGCAGGGAGATTATTGACCGCCGGGATACCGTGGCTGTGAAGTGTTTCACAGGCACGGTTGTGAATGATTTCGTACCATTTTATTTTTCGGTGAGGACTCCCATGCTTTACAATATTGTCACAGGGCATGCAGTACCGGCTAAACCACAAGAGGAAATTATTTATCTTTGCTTTAAGTTAGAAGATTTGGCAACCGATGATTATCAATGGTGTTTTACTGAGGGGAATGCTGCTGATAAAATTACCCGTTTCTTTACCGATTTGAACGATCTGGAACAATTGGATTGGCATTCCATCATTACAAACGATTTTCGGGCTAACAATGCAGACGGGGACGAAGATCGTATCAGAAAAAAACATTCAGAGTTTTTGGTTAAGAATCATGTCCCGGTGGAACTCCTCAAAGGAATCGTGGTAATGAATGAAAAAACTCGAAGGCAAGTGCAGGATGTTCTTGATCAACTTGACTTTAAAGTGTCTGTTCACATCAATCCTTTACAGAAATTCTACTTCTTATGAAATTTGAAACAGGTAACCTGCTCGAATCGAATGCCGAAGCCTTGGTTAACACTGTTAACACCGTAGGTGTCATGGGTAAAGGCATCGCCTTACAGTTTAAAGAGCGATTTCCTTACAACTTCAAAGTCTACTCTGCGGCTTGTAAGAAGGGTGAGGTAGAGGTAGGTAAAATGCTGGTTGTTAGAGAAATAACCATGAAGGGGGAAAAACTCATCGTTAACTTTCCAACCAAAACAGTGTGGTTTAAGAAGTCTCAATATAATTACATCGAGGAAGGGTTGAAGGACTTGGTTAGGGTAATTTCCGAATATGATATTCAGAGCATTGCTATTCCACCACTCGGTTGTGGCAATGGTGGCCTCAAATGGAGTAAGGTAAAAGAGTTAATGGAAAAATATTTAGAGAACCTACAGCATGTACAAATCACGGTTTTCGAGCCCAACGACGCTGTAAAACAAATATTGCAAAAGGAAGAGCAGCGGAAAGAAGTTGAATTAAAGCCTGGCAGGGCCATGCTCTTATATGCTTTATATAAATATGAAAAATATGGAGAGGTTGCAAGCGTATTTGCAGCAAATAAACTGGCGTACTTTCTTCAAAAAATTGGCGAACCACTTCGATTAGAGTTTGTCCAATACAAATATGGCCCTTATGCTCAAGCGGTGGAGAAAGTCTTGTATGCGCTAAATGGTAAATACTTGAATGGAATGGAACAAATGCAAGCACGACCGTTTGAACCATTAAAACTTAATTGGGAGCACTACGAGGAAGTTGAACAATATGTTAAAACGACCTTGAACAGTGAGCAATGGCAACGATTAACAGACTTGTTCAAAGTGATTGAGGGTTTTGAGTCTACGTTTTCATTAGAAATTCTTGCATCGGTTGATTACTTACTGAGTGAGTCACCCAACTTGGATGAAAATGCGTTGCTCCAAAAAATACATTCCTGGAATGACCGTAAAAAGGCCATGATTAACATAAACCATGTTCGTATTGCTTACCAACACCTCAAAGAATACAGCAGCCGGCTTGACTTCAATTAGGAGGGCTAATAGTTATGAATCAGGCTAAACTTAACGACGTTGTGTAAGCCACAAGTGCGTCATATCGTAAGCCAACCCGCCCCGCTTGATGTCATTTCGAGTGGGGTGGGTTAGTTGAGAGAGGGTGATAGTTTTTTCGGTCTGGGAATGGTCATTTAAAGAAATTACATCTCCACTTCCAAAATTTCATCCCAGCAGGTCATAAAGCGGCGTGAAGGTCTTTCCTGTCGGAGAATTATTACAAAGCACGAGAATCCGACAAGGAAGGGACCCTCGACTCAATGAGGCAAGAACTCTTGCCGGTATTTATTCACGCCCGACGGCAAGCGCATCGCTATGGCGTCTCTGCCTTGGCAGGAAGATTATGATCGGGCTCGCCAGCTTTGGGGAGCTTGAATTCGGTTGGGTGGAGCAAGTAAGGTTTTTCGAGAGGATTCAGAAAGGTTGGAGAGGGTGTGGATTGAAAAGACAAAATGAGCGGTGGGCAGAAAAGCCGACCTTTCAGGCTTCATCAAAAGCAAGTTATTAAGACAAAATAAACCCCAAAATATGCAAATTGTATGCAAATGAAAAACGGCCTACAAAGGAAAACCTTTGTAAGCCGTTTAAAATCAATGTGATCTCGATGGGACTCGAACCCATGACTCTCCCGATAAAAATCGGGATGCTCTACCGACTGAAATACGAGAAATAAAAAAAGCCGCACCCTCAGGATGCGGCTTCAAATCTGTGATCTCGATGGGACTCGAACCCATGACTCCTTGATTAAAAGTCAAGTGCTCTACCGACTGAGCTACGAGATCGTTTTCACTTTTTGCAACTCGAACCGACGACTCTCCCGATTTAAAACCGGGATGCTCTACCGACTGAGCTACGAGATCTAAACAGGTGCTCCAAAAAGCGGGGGCAAAGATACGTCCGCGTTTTGCTAATTTCCAACCCGTGGCAAAATTTTTTCCAACAATAATTTGGAATTTGACCGCATCAACCCCCTTTGGGAAAAATTAGTTTCGCAGGTGTTTACTTTTGCGGCACTTTTCCGGACAAAATCCCGTTATCGCCCCAGCCCAACCGCACAAGTTTACGACATGGAAAGCATCCGACAAAAACAAATAGGAGAATTGCTCCGCCGCTACTTCGGCATGTTGCTCACCGAAGAAGGCAGCAACATCTACGGCCGCGACAAACTGGTGACCGTCACCGACGTGAAAATGACGCCCGACCTGCTGGTCGCCAAGATCTACATCAGCGTGTACGGCACCGAACACAAACAGGAGGTTATCCTCGAACTGGAAGACAATTACCCGCGCCTGCGCCAGGCCCTGGCCTCCAAAGTGGGCAAACAAATGCGCCGCGTACCCGAACTCGAGTTCTTCCTCGACGACACCATCGACGAAATGTACCGCGTGGAAGCCCTGCTCAACCGCGTCAACGAAGAGGACAAGAACCTGGGGAAATGAGCCAGAAAATTGGCTTGTTCTTCGGTTCCTTCAACCCGGTCCACATCGGCCACCTGATCATTGCCAATTATATGGCGACCCAGACCGACCTGGACCGGGTGTGGTTCGTAGTGAGCCCCCAGAACCCGCTGAAACCCAAAAAGACCCTGGCCCGCGACCACGACCGCCTGCACCTAGTCCGGCTCGGCATCGGCGACAACCCGCTCCTGCAAGCCTCTAACGTGGAGTTCGACCTGCCCAAACCCTCCTACACGGTGGATACGCTGGCTTTTCTGCGGGAAAAATACCCCGACCGCGA
>WBZQ01001149.1_pt1 | contig 18900 bp, 22 predicted proteins | sample 5204251 | NCBI WGS metagenome assembly WBZQ01 (sample SAMN12412402, study PRJNA552823) | activated sludge metagenome | isolation source: activated sludge from nitrification reactor of wastewater treatment plant... | place: USA: Virginia | collected 2017-09 | reverse complement strand
CGAGGATTTGTAGGAGCAATGCTCCGACCACATCACCGAGAAGATGCCGAGCTCTGTGAGCGAAGGCTCGCGCCCGAGCACGGCGAGAAGCAGCCGGTACTCATCGGCGCTTAGGCCATGTTCGGCGACCAGCTCCGGGGTGATGTTCTGGAGGGGCTTATTCATGCAGGCGTTGCGAATCGGCTGGCTGCGGCGGGACTGAAATCGAGCTTATAGCGGCAGCCCGCCCGAGAGTCCCCCTTGGCTCAAGCGGCGAGGCTTTCCACGAGACCTTTGAACATCTTGGTGCCGTCGGTCCCGGAGAGCGCGGGGTCGGCGAGGCGCTCAGGATGGGGCATGAGGCCGAGGACGGTTCCGGTCTCGCTGTAGATGCCGGCGATATTGTTGCGCGAGCCGTTGGGGTTGGCCTCCGTCGTGACCTTGCCTTGCGCGTCGCAATAGCGGAAGGCGACGCGGCCCTCACCCTCGAGCCTGGCAAGCGTCTCATCGTCGGCGAAATAGCTGCCGTCCTTATGTGCGATGGGAAAGCGGACGACTTGGCCCTTTTGATAGTGTCGAGCGAAGCTCGTGTCGGTGCGCTCGACGAGGAGATGCACGTCCTTGCAGATGAACTTCAACGTGGAGTTCCGCATGAGCACGCCTGGAAGCAGCCGCGCCTCGGTGAGCACCTGGAAGCCGTTGCAGATGCCGAGAACCGGCGTGCCGGCCTTGGCGCGCTTGATCACCTCGCGCATGATCGGCGAGTGCGCCGCCATGGCGCCTGAGCGGAGATAATCGCCATAGGAAAAGCCGCCGGGCAGCACGATGAGGTCGCTCGCGGGCAGCTCGGCGTCGCCGTGCCAGACCATGGCAGGCGCCCGTCCCATCGCCGCCTCGAGCGCCACCGCTGCGTCGCGATCGCAATTCGATCCGGGGAAGACGATGACGGCAGCTTTCATGCGTGATCAGGCCGCCTCGAGTTCATAGGCGTAGTTCTCGATGATGGTGTTGGCGAGAAGCTCCTCGCACATGCGCTCGATCTCGGCGCGGGCGCGGGCCGGATCCTTCTCGGCCACCTCGACCTCGATATATTTGCCCTGACGCACATTGCCTGCCGAACCGAAGCCGAGCGCATGCAGGGCGCCTTCGATCGCCTTGCCTTGCGGGTCAAGCACCCCCGGCTTCAAGGTGATGGTGATGCGTGCCTTCATCGCTCGCCGCAGCCTTATTTCGAGCGCACAAGCACGGGGCCTGACTTCACCCGCATCGGATTGTCGACATGCAGACCGAGCCGGCGCGCGACCTCCTGGTAGGCTTCGACCAGGCCGCCCAAGTCGCGGCGGAAGCGGTCCTTGTCGAGCTTGTTCTGCGTCTCGACGTCCCACAGCCGGCAACAATCCGGCGAAATCTCGTCGGCGAGCACGATGCGCATCTGATCGTTTTCCCAGAGACGGCCGAACTCGCATTTGAAATCGACGAGCCTGATGCCGACGCCAAGGAACAGGCCCGAGAGGAAGTCGTTGATGCGAAGCGCGAGCGACATGATGTCGTCGAGCTCTTGCGGGTTGGCCCAGCCGAAGGCAGTGATGTGCTCCTCGGTGACCATCGGGTCTTCGAGCTTGTCCGATTTGTAATAGAACTCGACGATGGAGCGGGGCAGTGCGGTGCCTTCGTCGATACCGATGCGGGTGGCGAGAGAGCCGGCGGCGACGTTGCGCACCACCACCTCGAGCGGGATGATTTCCACCTCGCGAATGAGTTGTTCGCGCATGTTCAACCGCTTGATGAAATGCGTCGGCACGCCGATTTCGCCGAGCTTCACGAACAGATACTCGGAGATGCGGTTGTTGAGGACGCCTTTGCCCTCGATCTTGTCGTGCTTCTTGTTGTTGAAGGCGGTCGCGTCGTCCTTGAAGTGCTGGACGAGCGTTCCCGGCTCTGGGCCTTCATACAGAATTTTGGCCTTGCCTTCGTAAATGCGGCGGCGCCGGTTCATGTTACGTTCCTCTCAATGCGAACTGTCCGTCAGTACTGACAAAACCAGCTATGCGCGGAAGGGGCACTGCCCAATACCGCGTCTATCACCGATTGCTCTTCTGCGGAATCAACCCAGGTCTAGGGCGACCTTAACGTAAGGGGCAGTTAGAAACAACGGCCGGTCTGGTGGGGTCCCCGGCCTTCCAGGATTTGTTGATTTTGCAGCCTCCAGAGGCTATCCCTCGGCCATCGATAGGTGTAAATTTCCTTGATTTCTGCGGCTTTCACGGCGGTTCTCGGCGCCTGATGAGGAGATGTGCGGCACATGACCACGTTTGACGACCGTGAGAAGGGCTTCGAGCGCAAGTTTGCCCTCGACGAGGAGCTGAAATTCAAGGCCACGGCGCGGCGGAACAAGCTACTAGGGCTGTGGGCGGCGGAAAAGCTCGGGCTCGCCGGCGACGAGGCCCAGGCCTATGCCCGCGAGATCGTGAAGGCTGATCTTGCCGAGCCTGGCGAGGAGGACGTGTTCCGCAAGGTGCGGAGCGACTTCGACGCCAAGGGCATTGCCGAATCCGACCACCAGATCCGCCGCATGATGGGCGATCTCATGGCGGCGGCCGTCACTCAGCTCGAATCCGAAGGCAAGGCCTAGACGCCCGTGCCCGAGGACCGCTTCCGCAAGGCGGCGAAAGACGGGCGTACGCTGCTCAATGCGTGGCTCACCCTCAATTCGCCCTTTCTTATCGAGTTGATCGGTCAGGCCGGCTGGGACTGTGTTTCAATCGACCAGCAGCATGGCATCGGCGGCAATGAGGCGATGGTGCAGTGCCTCACCGCGGCGAAGGCGAGCAACATGCCTGCACTCGTGCGCATCGCTGAGAACGATCCGGGCCTAGTCGGCAGGGCGCTCGATGCCGGCGCGCAAGGGGTCATCTGCCCGCTGATCGCGACAGTGGAAGACGCTGAAGCCTTCGTTCAGGCGGTGAAATTCCCGCCGCACGGCAACAGAAGCTGGGGTCCGTACAGGGCGCGGATCGGCTATGACGGAGACTATTTCGCCACGGCCAACGATTGGACCATCGCCTGCCCACAGATCGAGACCAAAGGCGCACTTGATTCGCTCGATGAGATCCTGGCGCTCGACGGCGTGGACATGGTCTGCGTCGGGCCGAACGATCTCTCGGTGGCGCTCACCGGCCGCCTCGATATCCACGCCAAGGAGGTCCAGGAGGCCGTGACCCTGATCCTGAGAAAATGCCGCGAAGTGTCTGTCATGGGTCTGATTTTCGCCAATGACGTCGACTACGCGAAGCCGCTTGTCGCGGCTGGTTGGAACGTGGTTGCGGTCGGCACGGACGCAGGCTGGTTCTCCAAGGCCGCCGCCGACGTGAAACGCGAAGCCATGGAAACTGGTAGCTGACCGCGGGGCGCAGCTGTGCCATTATGGTGCTTCGTGGGGAGGGGGCTCATCCATGCGCGCTTGGACTACACTTTTCGCAGCATCCGTGGTGCTGGCGGCAGGCATGAGTACTGCACTGGCCGCCGAGCGGTCGCCAGTTCCGGTCTACCCGCCTTATCCCTACAAGGCTGGCCACTATCCGACCGTGGACTCTTATTACGACCTGCCGCCTTATGCCGCTATCGACCCGCGCTTCTACCGGAAGCGCTTCTTCCTGATGGCGCAGGAACGCAACCGCTACCGATATATGCCGCATATCTTCCGGGGCTATGGCGACGGCAACGGGGGCTACCTGAAATAGCCGGCATGCGCCTTCCGATGTAAGCGGTAAAGCCATGGCCCATAGAGTCATCACCGCGGCCGCCGCAGTAGCGCTCTTCGCCATGTCGAGCGCGGTAACCCTGGCCGATAGCAGCCAGCGCGGGCGAAGCGCCGGCGATGACCGCTATCCCGAGGGTTACGACTACAACGTTCCCCTGGCGCTACCTCCATACGGCTACACGCCGGGCTTCTGGGGTTATGGCGGACGGCGCCACTACGACAGGTTCGGGAACTACAAGAAATTTGGGCAAGAGCCGGGCGAACCTGGCACCGGCCCGGTCGAGTCGAGGCCGCTGCGCTGAGTTTGGCTGCAAATAGCCGCGGGCTCGCCTAGGAACAGCCGTCATCGAGAATTGTTATTCTGCCGCGCCGGAGCCTGAGCTTTGGTAGGGAGTTGGAGAGTTGGTCATGCGCCGTTCCGTAAGAGCCTTCGCAATCGCAGCGCTGACCGGCGCAGTTCTTGCCAATCCTCTCGTTTCCCCGCCCTCGGCTGCCAAAGCCGGCAACCAGCGTTATGCTCAAAGCCACTACGGCAAGAGTGCCGGGGCTCTGCGTGCTTCACGCATCTATCGTTGCAAGGGCGGTCGCTATTACAGCTATGGCGGCGGCTGGGGCTGCGATTATTACCGCTATTCCTACGATTGGCCCTATGGAAGGCGCCGCTAGGCTCCGTGTGGCTTACGAGGCCTGCGGCTGCTTTTCCCGAACACCCGGTCGAAGATCGTGTCCACTTGCTTCAGGTGATAGCTGACGTCGAACTGGTCGCGCAGCGTCTTCTCCGGAAGAGCGGCCCTCACGTCCTGGTCGCCGAGCAGCGCGTCGAGGAAATTGCCGTTCTCGTCCCAAACCTTCATGGCGTTCCGCTGGACGATCCGGTAGGCGTCCTCGCGCGACACGCCGGCCTCGATCAACGCGAGCAGCACTTGTTGCGAGTGAATGAGGCCGCCAAGCTTGTCGAGATTGGCGCGCATGCGCTCAGGGTAGATCACGAGATTCTCAATCAGCCCGGTGAGGCGGACAAGGGCGAAATCGAGGGCGATAGTGGCGTCAGGCCCGATCACCCGCTCGACCGAGGAGTGGGAGATGTCGCGCTCATGCCATAGCGCCACATCTTCGAGCGCCGGAAGTGCGTAACCTCGAACAAGGCGCGCCAAGCCGGTGAGGTTCTCCGACAGTACCGGGTTGCGCTTATGCGGCATGGCGGAGGAGCCCTTCTGCCCTTTGGAGAAGAATTCTTCCGCTTCGAGCAGCTCTGTCCTTTGCAGGTGCCTGATTTCGGTCGCGAGCCGTTCGATCGAGCTCGCCACCACGGCGAGAGCAGCGAAATAGGCTGCGTGGCGGTCGCGCGGGATCACTTGCGTCGAGATCGGCTCTGGCCGCAGCCCGAGCTTCTCCGCCACGTAGATCTCGACCCGCGGATCGACATGGGCAAACGTGCCGACCGCGCCCGATATGGCGCAGGTGGCGACCTCTTCGCGCGCCGCGATAAGCCTCACGCGGGCCCGGGAGAATTCGGCGTAGGCATAAGCAAGCTTGAGCCCGAAGGTGGTCGGTTCGGCATGGACGCCGTGGCTGCGGCCGACGGTCAGCGTGTCCTTATGCTCGACCGCGCGGGTTTTCAGTGCGGCAAGGAGCCCGTCGACATCGGCTATGAGCAGGTCCGCGGCCTGGACCAGCTGGAGATTAAAGCAGGTGTCGAGTACGTCGGATGACGTCATGCCCCGGTGCAGGAAGCGAGCCTCCGGCCCCACCGCCTCGGTGACCGAGGTGAGGAAGGCGATGACGTCGTGCTTCACTTCGCGTTCAATCGCGTCGATGCGGGCAATGTCGAAAGTGCCACGCTTCTTCACCGCCTCCGGCACCGATTTCGGGATCAGCCCGAGCTTGGCCATGGCCTCGGCGGCCAGCGTCTCGATCTCGAGCCAGATGCGGAACCTGGCCTCCGGCTCCCAAAGGCGAGCCATCTCGGGGCGGCTATAGCGGGGGATCATGCGAGAAGACCCTTTCCTGCGACGGCGCAGGTAAGTTGATCTAGCAGAGCCGCGCGCCCCGCTCAAACACTGGGCGGGCGTTTATGCTCGTATGGTTTTCGGTCCACGCGCCCCGAAGATCGCAAGATAGAGCGCTGCCGCGAGCATCAGACCGGCATAGGCGGGACGCGGCGGCACGAGCATGAACAGCACGAAGGAATAAAAGTCGCTGAGGGAGGACCAATAGAGCCCGCTCAAGGACCAGTCCAACTGGTTCGGATAGGCGAACATCAGGTAGATGACCCTGAGCAATCCTCCGAAGCTGCAAAAAGCCAGGATGAAGATGAAGAGCGCGAATAGGAAGCGGATGAAGAAGCCCCGAGTCGCGGCGAATTGCTGTAGCCACCAGGCGACAAGGGCCGCGAGGCCACCCGCGTACCCGACGATCTGAAGCGTGTGCCGGGTCGTCTCGTTCATGACGCTGTTCGGCTGCATATAGTCGCCGACGAGAACCGCCCACATGCAGATAGCCATGACGAGGGCAAAGGCAATGGCAAGCACGAAGCCGACGATGTTGTCGAAGGTCAATTTGTCCATCGGCTGGTCCCCCTGATGAGCCGTCGCCCAGGGCGGACTATGCCGGGGAATTTTGCGCCCGGCAATGAGGGTAAGCGCGCTTTTCCGGCTGAAACGTGGGCAGGGCGGGAGTTGCTTGCCGCATCGGTTGGATTATGGTCCGATCCGCCTCGGTCTTAGTCCTCGGGAGAACGGTCAATGGCATTCGACGATTTGAAGGCGGAACTAGCTCTCCTCATCAATCAGATGGAGAACCAGCCCGAGGATCCGCACGAGCTTTATCAGCAGATCCGCGAGAAGCTGAACGAGATGCGCGCCTTCGGCATGCCGCTCCCTGAGGACTTGGTCGCGTTCGAAAAGGACTTGGAGGCCCAGTTCGCCGCGACCAAGCGCGCTGCCAAGGACGACTAACCTGCGGGTGCCGCTGCTGGCGGATCGATCTGGTCGTAGGTTCCCTTCGACCAGCGATAGACCGCATAAGGCGGCAGGTTCGGATCGCCCTTCTCGTTGAACTTGAACTTGCCGACCACCGTGTCGAACTCGGTGTCGTTCAGGGCTTTGACGATCTCGTCCTTCTCGACGCTCTTCGCCTTCTCCGCCGCCTGCTTCCACGCTTGCAGCGCGGCATAAGTGTAAAGCACGTAGCCCTCGGGCTCGATCCCCTTGTCCTTGAAGCGCTTTACGAGCTCGGCCGCGGCCGGGTTCTTGCGCGGGTCGGGCGAAAAGGTCATGAGCGTGCCTTCGCCGGCATCGCCGGTGATCGACCAGAATTCCTGGGTGATCAGCGCATCGCCGCCCATGAGGATGGTGTTCATGCCCTGGTCGCGCATCTGGCGGATGATCAGGCCGGCCTCGGTGTGATAGCCGCCGAAATAGACGACATCGATATTGGCCTGCTTGAGCTTGGACACGAGCGCCGAATAGTCCTTCTCTCCGGCGGTGATCGACTCCTCCATCGCTGGCTGCTTGCCGGCCTCGCCCATCGCCTTTTTGGTTTCCGCGGCGAGGCCCTTGCCATAGGCGGTCTTGTCGTCGACGAAAGCGATGTTCTTATCGGCGAAATTGGCGGCAAGATATTTGCCGGCGATGCCGCCTTGCTGGTCGTCGCGGCCGCAGACACGGTAGATATTGGGACCCGCGCGATCGTCGGTGAGAGTCGGGTTGGTGGAGGCCGGCGAGATCTGCACCATGTCGCCGTCGGCATAGACCTTCGAGGCCGGGATCGAAGATCCCGAGCAATAATGTCCGGCCACGAGCTTCGCGCCCCCTGCGGTCATCTGGTTGGCGACCGCCACGGCCTGTTTGGGATCGCAGGCGTCGTCGCCGATGGACAGGTCGAGCTTCTTGCCGAGCACGCCGCCGGCTTCATTGATGTCCGCGACGGCCATTTCGCCGCCATTCTTCATCTGCGCGCCGAAGGAGGCATATTGACCGGTGATCGGGCCAACCACCGCGACCGGGGTGGTGTTGTCGTCGCCGCCGCCACAGCCCGAGACGGCTAAAGCTGCGGCCAAAGCGATGAGCAGCCCGGCAATTCGTTGCATTGTCACCTCCCTATTGGATCTGGCGCACAATCTACGGCATCTGGCGAAAGCGCAAGGACCTGGATTGCAGTTAAGCGCGGTCTCGCCAGGTGAGGGGGCTCGTGCGTTCGTAGAGCCAGCGATATTGAGTGACCATCTGCGTGGTCCGCATGGCACGGAAGCCGAGCAGGGCGGCGACGATCAGGATCGCGTAGGTGACGAGGTAATAATAGAGCGAGGTCAGCGTGCCATCGAACAAGGCATAGTGGAAGAAACGCACCGCCGCGGCGAGCAGCGCCATGTAGAAGAAAATCCGCCAAAACGGCTTCCAGCTTCGCGCGAGCCCCCGCCCGGCAAGGAAAGCCGCGCCACCGCCAAGGATGCAGGTTAGCACGAGAAAGACCCAAGGCCCGTCGTCGGACAGATAGCTCAATGGGAGGCTCCTCGAGGCTCCTTGCGCCGGCCGCCGTCGAGATAGGCGGTCTGCACTTCCTCGCTGTTCAACAATTCGCTGCCGCTGCCCGAAAGCGTGATCCTGCCGTTCACCATGACATAGCCGCGATGGGCGAGCCGCAGCGAGTGATAGGCATTCTGCTCCACGATGAAGACCGGCAGGCCGTGATTGCTGTTAAGTTCTTCGATGACCTCGAAGATCTGCTTGACGATCAAGGGGGCGAGCCCGAGCGATGGCTCGTCGAGCAGCAGGAGCTTCGGCCGTCCCATCAGAGCCCGAGCGATGGCGAGCATCTGCTGTTCGCCGCCCGACAACGTGCCGCCACGCTGATCGCGCCGCGCCTTGAGCACCGGGAAGAGCGAGCAGACCTTGTCGAGATCTTCTTCGAAGGCCTCGCCGTTGTTGGCGATGATGGAGCCCATCTGAAGGTTCTCCATCACCGTCATGCGCGGAAAGATACGCCTTCCCTCGGGGGATTGGGCGATGCCGAGCTTCGCAATGGCGTGAGCGGGGAGCTCGGTGATGTTGCGCCCTTCGAACACGACACTTCCCTTGGTAGGGCGTGGGCGGCCGAAGATGGTCATCATCAGCGTGGTCTTGCCGGCACCGTTCGCGCCGATTAGCGCCACGATCTCGCGCGGATGGATGTCGAGGCTCACATCGTGCAGCACGGGAAGCACGCCGTAGCAGGCGGTGACGTGGCTCACCTGAAGCAGTGGCGTGCTCATAGACGAACCTCTTGTGCGACCTGCTTGAGCTCCTCGTCGGGGACGCCGAGATAGGCGGCGATGACGTGCGGGTTGTTGCGGATCTCCTCGGCTGTGCCGTCGGCGATCACCTTGCCGTAGTCGAGCACCACGATATGGTCGGAGATGCGCATGACCACGCTCATGTCGTGCTCGATGAGGAGGAGTGCGATGCCTTCCTCGGCGCGGATCGAATAAAGCAGCTCGTTCAGGCCCTCGCTTTCGCGCGCATTGAGGCCGGCGGCGGGCTCGTCGAGGCAAAGCAGCAAAGGCCGCGTGCACATCGCGCGCGCGATCTCGAGCTTGCGCTGCTCGCCATAGGGAAGCGCGCCAGCCGCGACGTCGGCACGCGCCGTAAGCTGCACCCGGTCGAGCCAGTGCCGAGCATAGTCGACCGCGCGCCGCTCCAGGCGATTGAACGACCCGAAGCCGAGGATGCTGGCGAGAGGGAAGCGCGAGGCGCTCATGAGCTGCTTATGCTGTGCCACCATGAGGTTTTCGAGCACGGTCATACCGCCGAACAGCCTGATATTCTGGAAAGTTCGGGCGACGCGAGCCTTGGCGTTGATGTCGTGGTCGTCGAGCCGCTCGAGCCTGTAGCTCAATCCCAGCGGATGATCGAGCAGCATCGTTCCCTCGGTCGGCTTGTAGAAGCCGGTGATGCAGTTGAACACCGTCGTCTTGCCGGCGCCGTTCGGCCCGATCAGTGCGGTGATGTCCTGGCGTCCGACATCGAAGGACACGTTGTCGACGGCGGTGAGCCCGCCGAAGCGCATGGTCAGGTGCTCGACTTTGAGCAAGGGCTCGGTCTGCCACCGCCTCATGCGCGCCCTTCCTTGACGAGGTGTCCCTCCACTGCGCGCCGCTCATTGAGCACGATGGACGGTTCGCGCGAGGAGATTATACCGCGCGGTCGCCACAACATGATCCCGACCATGGCGATGCCAAACAGCAGCATGCGGTAGAGCGATGGATCGAAGTCCTGGCCGAACACGAGCTGAAGCCACTCCATGTTCCGTAACAGCTCGAAGCCCCCGATCATGACGATGGCAGCGAGCACCACGCCGATCTGGCTGCCCATGCCGCCGAGCACCACGATCGCGAGGATGATGGCGGACTCCATGAAGGTGAACGATTCCGGGCTAATGAAGCCCTGCCTCGTGGCGAAGAAGGCGCCGGCGAAGCCGCCGAACATAGCGCCGGTCGCGAACGCGGTGAGCTTGGCGATCGTGGTGTTGATGCCGAGCGAGCGGCAGGCGATCTCGTCCTCGCGCATGGCCTCCCAGGCACGCCCGATCGGCAGGCGCCGCAGGCGGAGCGTGACGAGACTCGTGATCAGGGCGAGACCGAGGATCAGGTAATAGAGAAAAATGATGGCGTGTAGCGGATCGTAGCGAAGGCCGAAGAAGCTCGCGAAAGTCTCGGGTCCGCTGGCCGAGAAGGGGAGGCCGAAGAACGTCGGCTTCGGGATATCGGAGATGCCGTTAGGGCCGTTCGTCACCTCGGTCCAGTTGAGCAACACGATGCGCACGATCTCGCCAAAGGCGAGCGTCACGATGGCGAGATAGTCGCCGCGCAGGCGGAGGACAGGGAAGCCGAGGACCACCCCCCATAGCGCGGCAAGCAGGCCGGCAAGCGGCAGGCAGATCCAGAATCCGAGATCGAAATGCACGGCGAGGAGCGCAAGAGTGTAGGCGCCGACCGCATAGAAGGCGACATAGCCGAGGTCGAGAAGGCCTGCGAGCCCGACCACGATATTGAGGCCGAACCCGAGCATCACATAAGTGAGGACCAGGATCGACAAATCGAGCAGGTAGCGGACCGGCAGCCCGAGATGGAATGTCTTCTCGAGGATGTAAGCGAGGATCGGGAAGAGGACCGCGGCAAGCACGAGAAGCAGCGAGCCGTTCTCCGCGCCATACCGGCTCACCGAGGGGATCGGCCAGACCGGACGCCAAGCGGGGCGCGGCATCTTCCAATTGCTGTTCCACCAGAAGAGGTTGAGCAGGAGCCTGCCGACAAAGACGATACCGACCGCCGTGGCGAGCAACACCGGGCGCGACTTGAGCGTGAGCCCGCCGACGCTGTCGACGGTCTTGAAGCCGAGCGTGAGGCAGAAGAGGGCGAAGGCCACATAGGACGCGAGCAATGCGTCGGCAACAGCTGCCTGGAGCCGGTTGCTCAAAGATTTGACCGGCTCGGCCAAGGACCTAGACCTTCTCTACCTCAGGACGGCCGAGCAGCCCCGACGGGAAGAAGATGAGCACGATGGCGAGCATCGAAAAGGCAGCGACGTCCTTGTACTCGATGGTGAAATAGGCCGACCAGAAGGTCTCGATGAGGCCAATGACAAGACCGCCGAGCATGGCTCCGGGCAGCGAGCCGATGCCGCCGAACACCGCAGCGGTGAACGCCTTGATGCCGGCGACGAAGCCGATGAAGAAATCGATCACGCCGTAATACAGGAGATAGAGGAGGCCTGCCACGGCGGCGAGCGACGCGCCGATGACGAAGGTCAGCGAGATCGTGCGATCGACATTCACCCCCGACAGCGCAGCCATCAATCGGTCTTGCTCGCAGGCGCGCTGTGCCCGGCCGAGAGCGGTGCGCGTGATGACGAGCCAGAACACGGCCATCAGCGCCACGGTCGTGACCACGATCAGGATCTGAATGTTGGAGAGATTTACGGCAAAGCCGCCCTCGTCGAAGATCTGATAACCGCCGGTGATCACCGGCTGCAGCGGTTTCACCCGCGCGCCTTGCGCCACCTGAATGAAATTCTGGAGAATGATGGACATGCCGATGGCCGTGATCAGTGGCGCCAGGCGGAACGACTCGCGAAGCGGCCGATAGGCGATGCGCTCGACGGTCCAGCCCCACATCGCCGTGAGCAGCATGGCGATGATCAGCACGAGCACGAGCGCCAAGGGGATCAGCGTCACGCCGAGGCTCATGATCAGCAGAAACGCGATCAACGCGATGAAGGCGCCAACCATGAAGATGTCGCCATGGGCGAAATTGATCATGCCGACGATGCCATAGACCATTGTGTAGCCAATGGCGATCAGACCGTAGATCGAACCGAGCGCGATCCCGTTGACGAGCTGTTGCAGAAAATAAGCCATTGGCGCCGCTGCCCTCCTTCCCCCCGACAGGGGCTAGCGCATCTACCCCCGCGACCTTGGCCTCGCCTAGGGGTCATCCCTTCATAGCAATAAGGGCGCGGGCCGTACAACGTGAAGCGCATTATCGAGGCATGCCCAAGATTAGAGCAGCAAATGCGAGCCGTCGCAGTAGGGGGGATCGCCGGTATCCTTGCAGCCGCAAAGGAGTGCGGTCTCGGTCCGCTCCGCTGTGAATATGAACGGATCGATGCCTGTGCCGGTATGTGACCCATCGCAAAATGGCTGCTTCTTGCTTCGCCCGCAGCGGCACCAGGCATAGCGTCTGCCGGCTTCGAGCTCGACTTGATAGGGGCTGAGTTGCGGCCGTTCCGGCTCTGACATGTCTTGGCTTCCCGCGAATGAGGGTGGCTAGATCGAGACCTCCTTAGCCAATTCGCCGGGAGCGCACAAGAAAGCGCCATGCGGCCTTGGAACATTTGGGTCCTTCAACCTTGTATTTGGCTGAGCTCAGCGCAGCGGCTTTTCAGCACGGGCAGCTTCGACCGCTTGTAACGAGAATGAGGGGCCCAATCCGCTGAAGCATCGAGGTGCGTTTATCGCGCCGTGTCGAACAGGCCTTCGATCGACCCCGTCGTTTCCTTCTTGCGGGTGCGCACGCTCGCTTCTGCGGCAGGCTTCGGGCTGGCCTCGTCGTCGATATCCTGTTGGGATTCGGGAAGCGTTCTTCCCACAACCGGCGCCACTTTCTTGTCGAGGCCATAGATGTCGCCGAACGTCGTCACCTTGCCATCGGCGTCGGCAGAGGCGGTGAAGTAGGTAGTGTGCACGGGCACGGGGCTTGCGAGGTTGACGGCGCTGTCATAGCCCTTGGCGAGGAGGTTCTGCACCTTCTTCGCATCCCAGCCCTGGTCCTCGGCGAGCAAGATCTCGGCAAGCTTCCCAGGCCTTTCCATGCGGATGCAATTATGACCTTCGGCGCGCATCGCCGGCTTGAACAGGCCGCGCTTTATGGTGTCGTGCATGTAGACCATGTGCTTATTGGGATAGAGGAATTTCAGTTTTCCCAGCACATTGGTCGGTCCCGGCGCCTGGACAAAGGCGATAGCGCCCATGTTCACGCTACCCCAGTTGATGCTCCCTGGATCGACGATGCGGCCGTTATATTTCACTTTGAGACCATGCTCGCGAAGCACCGAGCTGCCGCCAAACCAGCCGCCGCCGCGCAGATTGGGGAGAAGGTTCTCCCGCACGATGGTGGGTGGCACGGTCCATTCCGGATTGAATACGATGGTCTTCAGGTCGGCGGAGAAAACCGGAGTCGCGTAGCGCAACAGGCCGACCACGATCTTGTCGGAGTGAATCGTCTTTCCATCTTTCACTACGTAGAGCATGAACTCCGGGACGTTGTCCTGGACGTAGATCTTGCCGAGGTCCTCGGGCATCCACCGCCAACGCTCCATGTTGATGACGATGCGCTGGATGTCGGCGGCACTCGCCGGCTTCGATCCGTCTCCGCCTCGCGCCTTCACTAGCGCCTTGCGCAGATTCTGGAACTGCTCATGCTTCGGATGCAGCGACTGGAGATAGGCGTCGGGCGTCGACAATACGGAGATCTCGGCGAGCACGATCTTCGGATCTCGTATGGGAGGATCCTGGTCGAGGATCTTGCTCAAGCTTGCCGGGTTCACGCGGCCGCCACGGGCGTAACGCGCATATTTCAGGATGGCGAGTTGCAGCTTGATCTCGGCAACCGCCTGCTCGTCGGCGCTGTCCGTGAGCGCCCCAGCCGAAGGCAGTTGGAAGGCGGAGGCTGCAAGGCCCCACTCGTCCGCCTTGATGATCTCGTTGATCACCGCTTGCGCCTTCGCCGAGAACCCCATCGGCGTCACCCAAACCGGCGGGCCGCTCCGCCCGGAGTAGAAGGCATCGAGTGCTGCTAGATCGGCTGGATTGGCGCCCTTCCGTAAACTCGCATCGGCAAGCTTGATGCGAATGCTTGCGATGACGGGATCGACGGCGGATACCGGTTGACCATCAGCGCCTGGCGTCGGGCTTGCGATATCTGGCGCACTCGGTGCCGACGCTGTTGGTACCGGGGAGGGCGAAGCCGCGCTCGGAAGCGCGCTGGTCGCAGGCGTCGGGGCGGCTGGTTGCTCTGCTGCTGCTACCTCCTCGGCGGCGACGGCAGCCGGGATAAGCACTGCAAACACCAGGGCAAGACCACCAGCAGCAATGACGGCGATAGACGATCGTCCGTGCATGCGCGTTTCCCCCGAACCCATCAGAGGTTAGTCCGAGAACGGTGCAGCCGCCACTGTGATCTACTTTCGCCCGTATTGCTGAAAGTTAATGTGATCCTCCAGTTGCAGGGACTAAATCGAAGAAATAGATGCCTTTTCACTTTTGCGACTGGTGCAGTCCGGCAACAGCAAACTGGCGATCTTGCTTGACTTCGCGCAATTGTGGACAAGCTGTGTATGAACCCGTCTTTGCCGGGGACCCTTCGTCTGGAGAAACCAAACAGTGTGCAATAACCGCGGTTCGGTCGTGACCCGCCAGGACTTCCTGCGTGCGAGCCTTGCTCTCGCCGCCGTGCCGCTTTTGCGTCACGTGCCGGCTTACGCCGCTGCCCCGTCGTCGGATTCCGTCGAACTCAGCGAGATCGCGCCTGGGGTCTTCGTCCATCAGGGACGCATCGAAATGCAGTCGCCTGAGAATGAGGGCGACATGGCGAATGCTGGGTTCGTCGTCGGCAGCGAGTCCGTCGCGGTGATCGACACCTTGGGCAGCGCCGTCGTGGGAGAACGCCTACGCAACGCCGTCCGTGCCGTGACCAACAAGCCCATCCGCTACGTGATCAACACCCATATGCACCCCGACCATGTGTTCGGCAACGTGGTGTTCAAGGAGGATGCTCCGGCCTTCGTTGCCAACCATAAGCTTGCCCGAGGCCTCGGCACCCGCGCCGATCGCTATCTTGCCATGAGCAAGAGCATGCTGGGAGACAAGGCGTTCCAGGGGATCGAGGTCGTGCTGCCGACCGTTGCCGTCGACGACAAGATGTCACTCGATCTCGGCGGCCGCACCCTTCTGCTCGAGACGCAGAAGACGGCGCATACCGATAATGACCTCATCATCACCGACAGTGCGACCAACACCTTGTTCCTTGGCGATCTCCTGTTCTCGGTGCACGTGCCGACGCTTGACGGTTCGATCCTAGGCTGGCTCGCGGTAATCGACGCCCTAAAGCAACGGAATGCGGCTCGCGTCGTCCCGGGCCACGGGCCGCATGCCATGGAGCTGCCTGAGGCGTTCGACCCCGAGCAGCACTACCTCGCCACGATCGTCACCGACGTGCGCAAATTGATCAAGGAAGGCAAGACGTTGGAGGATGCAACCAAGACGGCCGGATTCGAGGAGAAGGACGCCTGGAAGTTGTTCGATCACTATCACGTTAGGAACGTGACGGCGGCCTTCGCCGAACTCGAATGGGCATGATAAATGGCAATGATATAGACATTCGTGATATAAGATGTCCGTGAGGATCCTGGAGGAATCGATGCCCTGCAAAGCCCATCATCCCGGTAACGCTGTTTTGGCGGCGCTCCTAGCCGCCTCGCTTTTCGCCATGACCGCGCCGGCTAGCGCCGAGGAAGATGTCTGGCCCTCGCTGAAGCAGGCGACTTTTGGCGACCGGGCCATTGAGGCTGAAGATGGCAAAGTCGTTCTCGATGCGCCGGTCACGGCGCTCGATGCATCCCTCGTTCCTCTTACAGTGCGCGTTCCTCCCGAGGTGAAGGGCAAACTCAAGTCTCTCACCCTGATCATCGACAAGAACCCCACCCCGGTGGTGGCGAAGATCGCGTTCGGACCGGCGGCAGGAATGGGCGGCGAACGCTCGCTCTCGACCCGCGTTCGCATCGATACGTTCTCTCATGTGCGCGCGATCCTCGAGACCGAGGATGGGAAGTTGCACATGACGACCAAGTTCGTTCAGGCCGCTGGTGGCTGCGCCGCCATGAACGCCAAGGATCCCGACACAGAGAATGTCGATCTCGGCAAGATGCTGGTGAAGACCTTCCCGCCGGCCCTTTCTACCGCGCCCCTGTTCGAAGCACAGGTAATGCTCAAGCACCCGAACTCGAACGGCATGCAGCTCGACATCGATACCGGCGGCTATATCCCCGCACGCTTCATTAAGGAGATGACGGTGAAGCGCGGGAGCGATCTCGTGTTCCACATGGAGAGCACTTTTTCGATCTCCACCAACCCGAACTTCCGCTTCACCTTCGGCCGCGGCGGCGATAACGAGCTCGACGTCTCCATGGTCGACACCGATGGCACGGTGTTCGAGGCGAAGTCGCAGCCAAGCGGGTCGTAGTTTCCCGACGTCAAATTCCGGTATATCGGGCGCCATCTCGCCCGCTGGACTCAATCGGCAGTCGATCTTCGTCCAGCCTTTCCAGGCCAGAAGTGCGAAGAAGCCGCCTGAGCCAGGCGGCCGAACCGCCTGACAAGACTCAAAGATCGGGGAGGGGTGGGTGGAGAAATATTTCCGCGTCGGCGCGGCCGCCCTGGCCTGGTTCGCCATTCTTCTGCAGTATTACCTCACCGTCACCAAGCCAGGCGCGCCGTTCATCGAAGCGACCGTCCGCTACTTCAGCTTCTTCACCATCCTCACCAACATTCTCGTCGCGCTCGCGCTGACGCTGCCTTGGCTTGCGCCCGACTCGGGCCTCGGCCGCTTCTTCGCGCGGCCTTCGGTGCGGACTGCGATCCTCAGCTACATCATCATTGTCGCGGTGATCTATCACTACTTGCTCGCCAAGCTGTGGAACCCGCAAGGCTGGCAGCTTCTCGCCGACACGATCGAGCATGTGGTGACGCCTGCGCTCTATGTGATCGACTGGGTGCTGTTCGTGCCGAAGGGAACGATCCGATGGAAGTCGGCCTTGGTCTGGCTCGCTTATCCGCTCGTCTACGCCGTCTACTCGCTGGTTCACGGCGCGGTGACCGGCTTCTATCCCTATCCCTTCATCAATGTCGGCGAGTTCGGCTACGACAAGATCTTCCTCAATATGGGCGTGCTGGTGCTCGTGTTCTTCGGGCTTGGCCTCGCCCTGATCGGCATCGATCGGCGCTTTGGCCGCAACAACAACACTGCCAAAGCCTAGCCGAGGCGACCGGCGCTGTTAATCTGGTGGTATCACTTGGGCGCAAAGAGTGCCCGGTGGGATAGCCAGAAAGAGCTTGAGTCGATGGCAGAGGCGGACCATATCAGGCGCAAAGCCGAACGGACCGAATCACCGTACGTCACAAGAACACAGGCTTTGATACTGTCGGGCGCGGGGCAGGCAGGGGCTGAGGACCTTTCGGAGAGTCCCCATGGCTGAGCTCATCTTTGCGCTCGTGTCGCTCGCTGCGGTGTTCGCGCTCGCCATGAACCGTGCGCCGCTCCGCGCCTGGGCTGCGGCGATTGCCCTGATCACCGTTGCCCTGCAAGTTGGGCTCGGCTCCGGCGAACTCCACGCACCTGTGTTCAATTTTTGGGCAGTCCTTGGCTGGCTCATCGCCGGCAGTCTCTTCGCCGTAAGCGTCCCGCGTATCAAACGCGACTATGTCGTGCTCCCGGCCTATCGCGCGCTGAAGGGCGTCATGCCGACGATCTCCGACACCGAGCGCGAGGCGCTCGAAGCCGGCACTGTGGGTTGGGATGCCGAGCTCTTCTCCGGTACGCCGGACTGGACACGGCTGCGGCGGGTCCAACCGATTACCCTCACCGCCGAGGAGCGCGCCTTCCTCGATGGCCCGACTGAAGAGCTCTGCCGCAAGCTCAATGACTGGCGCATCCGCCATGAGCTGCACGACGTGCCGGAAGACATTTGGGATTTCGTCCGCGAGCAAGGCTTTCTCGGCATGCTCATCTCCAAGGAGCATGGCGGTCTTGGCTTCTCGGCGCAGGCGCAGTCGCTCGTGCTTGGCAAGATTTCGACGCGGAGCCCCGCCGGGGTTACCATCGTCATGGTGCCGAACTCGCTCGGGCCGGGCGAGTTGATCGAGAAATACGGCACCGAGGCGCAGAAGGAACACTATCTGCCGCGTCTCGCGCGTGGCGAGGAGATCCCCTGCTTTGCGCTCACCGGTCCATTCTCAGGCTCCGATGCAGCCTCGATGCGCGATGTCGGCGTGGTGAGCAAAAGCTTGCACGAGGGACAGGAAACGCTCGGCATCAAGCTCACTTGGGACAAGCGCTACATCACCTTGGCGCCAAACGCGACGCTGCTCGGCCTCGCCTTTCGCCTGTTCGATCCCGAGAACCATCTCGGCCGCGGTGAGGATCTCGGCATCACGCTCGCGCTCATCCCAACCAATCATCCCGGCGTCGAGATCGGGCGCCGGCATCTGCCATGCGGCGCGGCGTTTCCCAACGGCCCGACCTCCGGCAAGGACGTGTTCGTTCCGATCGACTGGATTATCGGCGGCAAGGAGCGGGCAGGGCAGGGCTGGCGCATGTTGATGAGCTGCCTCGCCGCGGGGCGCTCCATCTCGCTACCGGCAACTAGCGCTGCCGCGGCCAAATCTCTGCTCCGCACCACGACGGCTTATGCCCGCATCCGCAAGCAGTTCAATCTGCCGATCGGCTACATGGAAGGCGTCGAGGAGCCCCTGGCGCGCATGGTCGAGACAGCGTACGGCCTCGAGGCCGCCCGCGCCGTCACCGCCTCGATGGTCTCAGCCGGCGAGAAGCCTGCGGTCATCTCTGCGCT
>WBZQ01001102.1_pt2 | contig 18930 bp, 14 predicted proteins | sample 5204251 | NCBI WGS metagenome assembly WBZQ01 (sample SAMN12412402, study PRJNA552823) | activated sludge metagenome | isolation source: activated sludge from nitrification reactor of wastewater treatment plant... | place: USA: Virginia | collected 2017-09 | reverse complement strand
GAGTGTGCCGCGGGAATGTTCAGAAAAGTGTGTCACACTTTTCAGTGCGCTTGGCGCCGGGCAGAGCCGAAGGCCGTAGGCCGAGGGCTCTGCCCGGCGCCAAGCGCTTCAAATTTCCAACCAGCGACTGTATGGCTCGCCAAACTGCTTGACGAGTTCACGCTGGATGACCTTCCAGTTGAAGGCGTTTCTTTTCCAACTTTTTTCCGTGTACTTCAAGGTCAGATATAGTTGTTTTAGCAAGGCTTTGTCACTGTTCCAAGACCCTTTTGTCTTGGTTACTTTTCGCATCACCCGGTGTAAGGCTTCTACCGGATTGGTGGTGTAAATCATTCGTCGGATATCTTCTTGGTAATCCATGAAAGCCATCAATTCGTCCCAGTTTTCCACCCATTTTTGCCGCACTTCTTTGTACTTTGGATCCCAACGTTGGCCAAAGGCATCTAAAGCAATCGAGGCTTGTTCGCGGTTGGCCGCCGTGTACACTTTGCGTAAATCGGCGCATAGCGCTTTGATGTCTTTGTCGCTCACAAAACGTGTCGAGGAGCGAATCATGTGAACCACACAACGCTGAACAATGCTCCGCGGAAAAACCGTCTGAATCACCTCTTTAAAACCCTTGAGCCCGTCCACACAGAAAAAAAACACCTCCTCTACGCCCCGCCGTTTAATGTCTTCCAAAATCAAGCCCCATTGCCGGGAGCCTTCTGTTTCGTTCAGGTATAAACCCAATATCTCCCGTTGACCCTCCGCATTTACCCCGTAAATCGTGTAAATCGCTTTGTTTATTACCCGGCCATCATCCCGCACTTTGAACACAATGGCATCCAGGTAAACAACCGGGTAACAGCCCGACAATGGCCGCTGTTGCCACTCTACGATCTCATTCCACACTTGTTCGGTCACCGCACTGATCGCTCCCGCACTCACCTCTACGCCGTATAACTGATGCAACTGATACCTTACGTCTTCCACCGATTGGCCGCGGGCATATAAACTCAAGATGATCTCATCCAGCCCAGTCCCCAACTCCCGCTCCCACTTCTTGATCAACTTCGGCTCATGATCCCCCTGACGATCTCGGGGCGTCTTTACCTGCAAGGGGCCGGCAACACTCCGAACTAATTTGTGCGTGTGCCCATTGCGGCGATTGCTAAACCCGCTCATATCCCCTTCCTGCAAATGATGATTCATCTCGCCTTCCAGCGCTGCATTTACAATGACTTGAAGCATATCCGTGAATATCCCTCCCGCTCCCAATATCGGGTCGCCTCCGTATAAACGACTCAGTATTTCTTTGCGTTTGACCTCATCTGGTACGATTTCCGCGAAACTCGGACCTGGTGTTCTTTTCTTTTTCATTGTCAAAGTTGTTTATTTTTTTGATCCTAACTTTGACACACTTTTTTGAACACCCTCGTTGATAAACGCGGCACACTCTACGGTATCAACCCTTATCAACCCCTATCAACCCCTATCAACCCCTATCAACCCTCATCAACCCCTATCAACCCTCATCAACCCCTATCAACCTTTGCAAACATCCACTCAAAGATTTGAACAAACATTGAGCAGCCATTGAGCATAGCGGCCCGCCGGCTTCGGGTTACCTTTGTTAGGCCAAAGGAGAACGCCCTTCCCCGCTCAACGTTTTATCTTCAAAACTGCGTTTTCTATGAGTGCCTACGCTTTACTGGACGAACTGATCGCCGCTTTCAACGCACATGACAAGCAGCGGCTGCTGCATCTCTACCACCCGGACTACGACGGTGAAGACCTTTCCGAAGCCAAACGTGCCGACGGCCTGCGCGACGCCGGCCGTATGCTCGACTATATGTTCACCGCCTTTCCCGACCTGGAAATGCGCCTCCTGGAAAAAGGCGCCGACGGCGACCAGGTCTTTTTTTTCTGGACGGCCACCGGCCACCAGCGCGGTCGCCTCATGAACATCCCGCCCACCGGCAAATTCGTCTCCTTTACCGGCTCCACTTTCCTGGTGCTGCGCGACGGCAAGATCGCCCGCAGCCGCCGCATCTGGGACGTAGCCACTGTGCTGCGCCAGATCGGCCTGCTGCCGGAACCGACGACGATTGAGTATCGGTGATGGTTGGATGGTTTGATGGTTGGATGGTTTGTTGGTTTGAAAACGTGCACATCCAACCATCCAACCATCCAACCATCAAACCATCCAACCATCAAACCCTACCTCACAATCAACACCGGCACCTTCACGGCGTGGCGCACCGCATCTACGGTGGTGCCGAAGATCAGGTCTTTAAGGCCGCGGTGGCCGTGGGCGCCCATGACCAGCAGGTCGGCGCCTTTTTCATTGACCAGCAAGGGAATGGCTTTTTTGGCGGAGCCGTAGCCGATAAAGGCTTCGCACTGGTAGCCCAGTTCACGCAGGTGGACGGCGTACTGCTCCAGGTTCTGCACGTCGGTGCGGGTTTCCAGGTCGTGAATGTCGGCCCCCATGACCCAGGCCCCGGCGGTTTCCACCGCATGGAAGAGAAAATAATGCGCCGTTTTGCCGCCGATGTGCAGAGCGTGTTCCAGCGTTTTCTGGTCGGCCTCGGAGAAGTCGAGCGCGACGGCGATCTGCCGGTATTGCGGCAGGGACATGGTACCCACACCGTTGAAAGCGCCGTGGGGCAACCTGGTCTTTTTCTCCGGCAGGTGTACCAGCAGGGGCCGCAGGGTGATGTAGGCCAGCATGGCAGCGGCAAACAGCAGCGCCGGGATGACCAGAAACTGAATGACCCAGGCATTCGGACCGGCGGTTTCCAGCCAGCCGCCCACCTGTTGCACCACGAGGTTGACGTTGAGGGTGACAATGATGGCCGCACTTAACCAGCCGCCCAGTTTCGCCCAGAAGCCGATGGCAAAGTCGCCCATGCGCTTCTTGTCGCTGACGTAGTGCAGCAGCGGAATGATGGCGAAACCCAGTTGCATACTCAAAATGACCTGGCTCAGCACCAGCATGTCGCCGGTGGCCGATTCGCCCAGAAAAAAAATGGTCAGGATGGCCGGCACCACCGCCAGCAGGCGGGTGATGATGCGCCGCAGCCACGGCGCGATGCGGAGGTGCAGATACCCCTCCATGACAATCTGCCCGGCCAGGGTGCCGGTCACGGTGCTGCTCTGCCCGGCCGCTATCAGCGCGATGGCGAACAGGGCCGGCGCATAACTCTTGCCCAGCAGAGGCTCCAGCAGGCGGTGGGCGTCCTGGATCTCCGACACGCCGTCGTAGCCGTTCTTGTGGAAGACCGCCGCGGCCAGGATCAGGATGGCAGCGTTGACGAACAGGGCCAGGTTGAGGGCGATGGCCGAGTCGATGATGTTGAAGCGGATGGCCCGCTTCAGGCCTTCCGGATTGGGATTGATCTTGCGCGTCTGCACCAGCGCGGAATGGAGATACAGGTTGTGCGGCATCACCGTGGCGCCGATGATGCCGATGGCGATGAAGAGAGCCTCGCTATTCGGAATGGACGGTACGAAGCCGGTCGCCACCTCGCCCAGGGCCGGTTTGGCCAGCAGCATCTGCACGGCAAAGGCGCCACCGATGATCAGGACGAGGCCCAGGATGAAGGCTTCCAGTTTGCGGATGCCCAGTTGCATCAGGAGGAGCAGCAGGAAAGCGTCGAGTACACTGATGGCCATGCCCCAGATGAGCGGAATGTCGAACAGCAGTTGCAGGCCGATGGCCATGCCGACCACCTCGGCCAGGTCGCAGGCGGCGATGGCAATTTCGGCCAGGATGTAGTTGAAAATATTGGCGACGGGGTGATACAGTTCCCGGGAGGCCTGCGCCAGGTCGCGGCGGGCCACCACGCCGAGCCGGGCGCTCATGCTTTGCAGCAGCAGGGCGATCAGGTTGGACATGAGCAGCACCCACAGCAGGGTGTAGCCGAAACGGCTGCCGCCGGCCAGGTCGGTAGCCCAGTTGCCGGGGTCCATATACCCCACACTCACGAGGTAGGCAGGGCCCAGGAAGGCGAACAGCCGCCGCCAGAAACTGCCTTTCACGTCGGTTTCCACCGAGCCGTGGACTTCGGAAAGAGATACTTCGGTCGAGGATATCTTGTTCATTTTCTTGACGGTTGACGGGTTACGGTACAGGGATCAGGAGATCTTGAGGTAGAGGTTTTTGGTGACTTTATCGCTGAGTACGTATTCCTGTCCGTTGCGGGTACGGACCCGGACGGACTGGTCGTAGGGGAAGCGCTCGAGCAGTTCGAGTTCGGCGCCGAGGTGCAGGCCCAGGCGGTCGAGGTACTGGAGAAAGGCGGCACTGTGGTCGTCCACCCCGGTCACTACGCCGTGGTCGCCGGGCTGGAGGGTGGCCAACAGAGCCTGGGGGCGGAAGGTCCAGCGCCCTTCGGCGTCGGGAATGGGGTCGCCGTGCGGGTCGAATTTGGGGTGGTCGAGAAAAGCATCGAGCCGGCTGATGAGGTCGGCGCCCTGGATGTGTTCCAGTTGTTCGGCCAGTTCGTGTACTTCGTCCCAGGCGAAGCCGAGTTTTTCCACCAGGAATACTTCCCACAGGCGGTGCTTGCGGATCAGCGCGGTGGCGAGGCGGCTGCCTTCACCGGTCAGTTGCACGCCGCGGTATTTTTCATAGGTGATCAACTGCTTGTCCGACAGGCGTTTGAGCATGTCGGTCACCGAAGCGGCGGTGGTTTGCATCAGGGCGGCAATGGCATTGGTCAGTACCGGCCGGGACTCTTTCTCCTCGATCTTGAAAATCGCTTTAAGGTAATTTTCCTCGGCTTGGGTAATGGTGATGGAAGTCATTCCGGAAGGGAATTTTTATGCTTGAAAAAATTTTGAGACAAATTTAGGTTATATTTTTAGACAAGTCTAAATTTTAAGGAAAAATAATTTTACCCTATCCAGGAGCCGCTTCGAATTTTTGAGGTGTATCCTGTTGTTTTTAGCAGGCATGGGCAGCGCCCCGTGATCTTGGTAGCCCTCCATGCCGATCATCGGGCTGGAGGTGCAGCGCACCGAAACAGTATATTCCGGTGCGCTGCACCTCCACCGTCTTGCCGAATTCCAGGCTACAAATCTTTCGCCGCCCTGCGGCTACCCCGGCACCTGCGACAAAAAGAGTATTTTGAAACGGAGTGGCGCTACATCAACCAAAATGAGCATTATAGAAAGGCAGAGGGGCAACCGGATGCCCGGTCGCCCCTCTGCGGACTTATAATCGCGCTCGAATTTTTTCCTCGATGACTTCATCGCTCAAAATCCGGGATGGCTATGTTTGTGCAAAAACGATCTAAACGCTCGCCTCAATTGTTCCGCGAGGCCTGGGCCCGCGCCCGCATTTCCGCGGCCTTGTCGGTCTGCCCCAGGGCCGTATATACCTCGGCGGCATCTTCCAGGATCCGGATGTCTTCCGTCTGGCGGTCGATGCCGTATTGCAGGAACTTCAGGGCCGTTTGACCGTCCCGTTTTTTCTGGAAAAAAAACTCGTAACCGGCCCGGTGGCAGAACGCCAGGTATTTGTCGGCGTTGGATCCGTTCAGGTATTTCATGTAGGAGTCCAGAAAATCCCGGAAATTGGTGTTGTAGGGGATCCTTTCCATGATATACTCGAATTCGTGGAACAGTTTGTCCAACTGATGGTCCTCCTCGAAGCGGCCGGCCACTACGGCGGCTTTCATCACCAGGGCCGCGCTGTAGTTGGGGTTGATCTCCAGGGAGCGGTTGATGTGATATTCCATCGAATCGAGCGTAGCGGCTTTTACCATCGGATCCTTCGTTTTCTGGTACACGTCCTTGTACAGCGAGGTAACGTAAAAACAGTGCGAACGCGCGCTGTTGTACGACACCTTGATGGCCGCGGCATTCAGGGACGTGGCATCTTTCCAGTCGGGAACCCGGGTTACGGTGCGCCAGCCGAAGAAGGCCACCACTCCGGCCAGCAGGCCCGCGGCCAGAATGCCCGGCCGGTCGGGTTGTTCTTTCAGCAGCTCCGGCAATTTCCAGGCGATGAGCCAGGCGGCGAGGATGCTGAAGGCTACCGAAGGCATGAAGGCGAAACGTTCGTTCATAAAGGCGCCGACGGTAACGAACAGGTTGGAGACGATGCTGAGGGTGAGCAGCCAGAACACGATGGCATAAGCCGGGACGCTGCGTTTGCGCAGGTTCAGGGCCGCCCAGACGCCCATGCCCGCGTAGAGCGCCAGCGAGGCCAACGCTTTCCAGTCCGACCAGTCGACCTTGGGTACGTGGTAGGGGTAGTAATCGTGGGTCAGCGGGTGGGGGACGAACAGCAGTTTCACGTACCAGCCCAGGGTGAGGAAGATGGTTGCCAGCCGCTCGCCGCCGGTCATGCCGAGAAAGGGGTCGTTCATCAGGTCGGTGGACGCCTTGCCGTGATCGAGCATAAAGCCCAGGGCCTTGTACCGCACGATGATGAACAGGAGCGCCGCCGCCAGCAGCGGCAGCGAGGCCGACGCAATGCGGCCGGTCGACTGCCGGGTAAAGAACCAGACGGTCAGCGGGATGACGGCCAGGAAGGTCAGGGCGTTCTCCTTCGACAACATGCCCAGGAACAGGAACAGACCGGAAAACCAGGTCCAGCGCGCCTTGCCGGTGTCGAAATATTTCAACATGGCGTACAGGGCGGCGAGGCTGCCGAGCAGGGCCAGGATCTCGTCGCGGCCTTTGATGTTGGCCACGCTTTCGGTGTGCAGGGGGTGCAGGACGAAAATAGCCGCCCCGATAAAGGGCAGACTGAAGTACCAGCGGCCACCTTCCCGGACCGGGAACAAGCCCAGCAGGATGCGGAACAGCAGCACGCCGGTGAGGCCGTACAGCAGCACATTGAGAAAGTGACTGGTGCCGGGATGCTCTTTCCCGAACAGGCCGGTTTCCATAGCGAAGGTGGCCAGCGACAGCGGGCGGTAACGACCGCCTTCCAGCAGGAACAGTTGTTCTTTTTTCTGGAAGTAACCCATGAAACTATCGTAAGCGAAGATGTCGCGCAGGCCGGCAAAGCCTTTTTGCACGTATACGTTCTTCTGGATCACCATCTCGTCGTCGAGTACGTAGCCGAAGCCGAGGGAGGCGGCGTACAGGGCGAAGGCCAGGCCCAGCAGGATCGCTGCGGGTAGCCAATACTGGCTCCAGAAACCAGGTGCGAAGGTGTTGGTCAAAGGCGGGGCATCGTCCTTTTTGCGTGGTGCGGCGGCCGGTTTGGTTGCCGTCGATGTTTTGACCGGAGCAGGCTGTTGCCTGGATTTATTTTTTGCAGCCATAAGAGCGGGCAGGGTGAAAGTCGTAAGCGGGCGCAAATATCCACATTTCGCGGTGAGGGTTTACGCGCGGGGGCAAGTTTTCCATGAACGGGGTTTCACGCGGAGCCGCAGCGGGTAATACGCTTAGCGTCTGTGCGTGAAACAACCTCCACAAAATATCCGATCTTTGCCCGGCTTAAAAGACGCCTGTTATGAACGAGAACCTTAAAAGCGGCAAAGGCAAAAACCGGGAAACCACCCTGCTCATCATTGTGGCGCTGTTCGGTCTGGCAGGACTGGCGGGGCTGCACTTTGCGCACAAAGACCCGGCTGCCCGTTCGGGCAACAAATCGCTGGTGCAGGCCGAGAACCAGGCCACCAATACCGACCCACAGGCCTCGGCGCCCATCCAGAAAATACCCGGCGAACTGCTGCGTACCAGCGAGTACCCCGAAGCCGGCCGGCCCTTCAAGTTTTTTATGGTCAAATACAGCCAGGGCCCCGACTATTCGCTCGACTTCGGCGACGGCAGCCCGCGCAAGCCTTTCGTGAACGGCTCCGTGCAGCACACTTTTAAAAAACACGGTCCCTGCGTGGTTACCCTCTACGCCCGTTACGACGGCCAGGAAATAGCGCTCGATACCCTGCGTAAAGTGGTGGCGCGGGTAAAGGAAGACTCGCCGATCGCCCCGATCATCGACTACTGAGCAGGGGGACAAGTTTTAACATTTAAACCGCGCGTAAAAATTGCCCGGGTGTACCCTGTCCACTATTTTTGACAGATAAACCAGGTGTACATGCGCAACCTCATTCTCCTGATCGCCAATCTGACGCCCTTCCTCCTGGCCGGGCAGGATACGCTCCCACCGATACGATACGGGGTCGTTCCGCCGGAAGACCTGGCCATGAAAACCTACCCGCCCGATTCCGCCGCCGCCGCAGTGGTGCTTGGCGACTACGGGACGCTGCATTTTGTCTGGCCGGACGGCAAGCCTTCCCTCAACTTTACCCGCCACAAACGCTTTAAGTTTTTTCGTCGTGCCGGCTTCGATCATGGCTCGGTCCAGATTCCCTATTTTTCAACCGTAATGAAAATCAAAAACCTGAAAATCCAGGTGTTCGCGCCGGACGGCACGGTAACGGAAGTCCCCCCAACCGATATTTTCGACGAGGAACTCAGCGACCGGTGGCGGCGCATCCGATTCGCTTTTCCCAATTTAAAAGAAGGCTGTGTGGCGGAATACACTTACGAACTGGAATCGGAGTATTTTTACGAACTGCCCGAATGGTATTTCCAGGGAAGTATCCCGGTACGCTGGAGCGAACTGCGCCTCGCCATCCCCATGGGATTCGAATATATCACCCTGATGAACGGCCGGAAACCGGATATTATGGAATCCAGGAAGATAGATATCGACACATCCGGTATTATTATTATGGGGCTGTTTAATCATATCCGGTTTGTTATGAAAGAGGTGCCGGCCCTCCGGGAAGAGCACTTTATCACCACCATGGACGATTATTACTCCCGGGTACGGTTTCAGTTAAAAAGTTATCGCTATGACCAGAAGGCCAAACAAATGCTCACCGGCTGGACGAAAGCCGCTGCAGATCTTATGGAAATCGAAACATTCGGCGGACAATTGACCAAAAAGTCGAAATACAAAAAAGCCTGGTCGGCTGCCCGCCCCATGCTGGAAACCGCGACCACTGCCGAAGAAAAGATCGTAGCGTTATATAATTTTATTCTGAAAAGTTTTGAGTTCGGGGAGCGGACCTCTCTCTATGCCAGCCAGGATCTCAATGACCTTTTTGAAAAGAAAAATGCGACTCCTTCCGAGGCCAACCTGCTACTGGTAGCCCTTTTGCGGGAGGCTGGTTTGCAGGCCTATCCGGTGCTCGCCAGCACCCGCGACCACGGCCAGACCATCCGGGATTACCCCATACTCGACCAGTTCAACCATGTGCTGGCCTGGGTGGAATACGGCGGTAAATCCATGCTGCTCGACGCCGGCAACCCCTTTCGCCCGCCCGGCATGGTTGCGGCCAATTCGCTGAACAAGGAAGGCTGGAAAGTCCATCCCACCAAACCGGAGTGGATCGCCATTGAAGCCCAGCTTGCATCGGAGATATATTACGGAGTTTTCCGGCTGGACGAGGAAGGTTCTCTGGCCGGGAAAGTCCAGATCGTCGAGGAGGGATACAGTGCCGTACAACGGCGTATCGAGATCAGTGAGCGGCAGACCACCGAATACTGGGAGACCCGGATGCAGACCCGGCATCCGGACGCCCGGCTGGATTCGGTCACTATTGCCGATAAGGATGAACTGACCAAGCCACTGCGGGAGAACTTCAACTGCGTATTGCCGGCCTACGCCCAGGTTTCCGGCGACTTTATGTATCTCACACCGGTGTTTTACAGTTCATACCAGTCCAATCTTTTTAAAACCGAGAGCCGGGTATATCCCATCGATATGCCCTACCCGTTGAAAGAGCGGGTGGTGACCGAACTCATCGTGCCGCCGGGCTACCGGGTGGAATCCCTGCCCGAACCGGCCCGACTGTCGTTGCCGGATAACGCCGGACGGTTCCAGTATTCGATAAACCAGCAGGACGGTAAAATCACCCTCAATGCCCTTATTCACCTGACCCAGGTCCATTTCGAGCCGAACCAATACGACACCCTGCGCAGTTTCTTCGGCATGATCGCCGAGAAGTTCGGAGAGCAGGTCGTGTTGAAAAAGTTGTGAAGAGACTGTCGTACCGGAATAGAGAGTCACGATTAAAATTTTAAAGGCCTGGCGAGGTATTCGCCGGGCGCCATAAATTCGTTATCGAACCACCGAATACTCAGTCACCAAAATTTAGGTAGCTGAGTACTAATATCCAACACCCAATGCATTCCCTTCTTTCCGGCCCTGCGGGGCACTGTTCCCTGCGCAACCTCCTTCTTCCGGCGGCCATCCTGGCGCCGCTTTTTCTTTTTTCTCAAAACGAACCCGCGCCCATCAAATACGGATTCATCCCCCGGGAAGACCTCGAAATGAAGGTCTATGCGCCGGATTCTTCCGCCGCGGCAGTGGTGCTGTGCGACTACGGCACCCTTATGTTCGAAATGCCGGACAACAGCCCTTACATCACCCTGGCCCGCCACAAACGCATTAAATTCCTGCGCCGGGCCGGCTTCGACCAGGGCGACGTCAAAATTCCCTATTACGCTTCGCTGATGAAGATCAAAAACCTGAAAATTCAGGTGCTCGCCCCGGACGGCACCACCTCCGAGGTGCCCAAAAGCGCAATATTCGACGAGAAAGTCAACGACAAATGGCGGCGCGTCCGTTTTGCCATGCCGAACCTGCAGGAAGGCAGCGTGGCGGAATACAGTTACGAACTGGACTCCAAATACATCTTCGAACTGCCGGAATGGTATTTCCAGGAAGACATCCCGGTTCGGTGGAGCGAACTGCGGCTGACCATTCCCGTCTGGTACCAGTACATCTCGCTTCTGAACGGGCGTAACCCGGACGTCAGGGAGGCCAAGGCGTACAATTTTATTTTTTCCGGCAGAATGACGCAGGCCAATTACATCCGCATGGTGATGAAAGACGCGCCGGCACTGCGGGAGGAAAGTTTCATCACCACCATGGACGATTACTATGCCCGGATACGCTTTCAGTTAAAAAGTGTGCATTATCCGGAAGAACCGATCCAGGAAGTACTGAGTACCTGGGACAAAGCTGCCAGGGATTTGCTGGAGGACAATAGTTTCGGCGCCCAGTTTACCAAAAAGTCCAAATTCAGAAACGCCTGGGAGGCCGCCCAACCCGACTTGCTGCGGGCCACCACGGCAGAGGGAAAGATCGAGGCCCTGTACCATTTCGTGCAGCACAGTTTTGAATTCGAAACATTTACTTCGGTATATGCCCGCCAGGACCTGAGCGACCTTTTCGAGCAAAAAAGCGCTACCCGCTCGGAGGCCAACCTGTTGCTGGTCGCCCTGCTGCGCGAAGCCGGCTTCCCGGCCGACCCGGTACTGACCAGCACCCGCGACCACGGCCAGCCGGTGACGGAATACCCGGTGATCGACCAGTTCAACCACGTGCTGGCGCTGGTGTACCTGGGTGAAAAACGCCTTCTGCTCGACGCCGGCAACAGTTTCCGGCCGCCCGGCATGATCGCCGTTAATTCGCTCAACCGCGAAGGCTGGAAAGTACACGCCACCCGGCCGGAGTGGATACCCATCGAGCCGCAGCCGGCTAACGAGGTGTATTTCGGTTCCTTTAGCCTGGATGAGGAAGGGCAATTAAACGGGAAGATCCAGATTGTTGAAGAGGGGTACAGCGCCATGGAGCGCCGCAGCGACCTGGATAAAAAAACGGCCGGAGAATACTGGAAAGGAAAAATCCAGGAACGGCACCCCGACGCCCGGGTAGATTCGGTGGTCGTGCTGGACAAGGACAACCTGAACAAACCGCTGCACGAGAACCTGAACTGCATCCTGCCGGCCTATGCGCAGATTTCCGGCGATTTTATCTACCTGAACCCGGTGTTTTACAGCGCTTACTTTGAAAACCCTTTCAAACTGGAGCGCCGTACCTATCCGGTGGACATGCCCCATCCCGTGAAGGAGCGGCTGGTTACCGAACTGGCCGTCCCTGCGGGTTACCGGGTGGAATCCCTGCCCGAATCCGCCCGCTTCAACCTGCCCAACAACGGCGGGCGCTTCCAGTACATCGTCAGCCAATCGGAAGGCAAGGTCACCCTGAACGCCACCACTCACCTGACCCAGTTGCATTTCGAGCCGGAAGAATACGGCGCGCTGCGTACTTTTTTCGGCATGATCGCCGAGAAGTTGGGAGAACAACTGGTGCTGAAAAAGTTGTGATCCCATCCAACCGTCCAACCATCCAACCATCCAACCATCCAACCATCCAACCATCCAACCGTCCAACCATCCAACCATCCAACCATCCAACCATCCAACCATCCAACCTCCATCCATGCGCCTCATCCTGCTGTTCTGCCTCCTGCCGGTCCTTCTGTCGGCCCAGGACGAACCCGCTTACAATATTGCCCGCATTCCGCCCGGCCTTTTAAAAGACGCCTATGCCATCGTGCGCTCGCAACAGATCACCCTCACCGTATCGGCTCCGGACGAAGCCGTATTCCGGGAGCGGCGGGTGGTCACGCTTTTCAACAACAAGACCGACTACAACGAACTGAACATTTTATACAACAGTTTCAACAAGATCGGCCGCATTCGGGGCAGTTTGTACGATGCCGGGGGCAATTTCCTGCGCGATCTGGAAAAAAAGGAGATCGGCGATTACAGCGCCGTGAACAATTCTTCCTTGTACACCGATTCCCGCCTGCGTTCTCTGGAAGCCTATCACGACAAGTACCCTTACACCATCGTCTTCGACTACGAGGTCAGGTACCGCGATATTCTTACCTACCCCGACTGGGAAATCCAGCATTTCCATACCGCCGTGGAAAATGCCTCCATGACCGTGGTCCTGGAAAATAACCTGAAACTGCACTACAAGGCCCTGAACATCGACCTGCAGCCGCAGATCACCCCGGAGGGCGCCAAAACCCGCTATTATTGGGAAGTAGGCAACCTGCCGGCGGTCCGGTATGAGCCCCTGGCTCCTTCGTCCTTTGAAATACTCCCGCAGGTGCTGGTTTCTCCCGACGTGTTCAAAGCCGACAACTACACCGGCAGCATGGCCTCCTGGCAAAAATTCGGGCAGTTCCAGTACGACCTGGCCAAAGGCCGCGACGTCCTGTCGGCCGAACTCAAAACCCGGGTGCGCGAACTTACCGCGACGGCCCGGACCGACGCTGAAAAGATCGCCGTTCTGTACCGGTATATGCAGGAAAATGTCCGCTACGTCAGCGTACAACTGGGCATCGGCGGCTGGCAGCCTTTCGACGCGCAGTACGTGGAAAAAAACCGTTATGGCGACTGCAAAGCCCTGAGCAATTTCATGAAGGCTCTGTTGCAGGAGGCGGGCATCTCTTCCTGTACGGCACTGGTGCAGGCGGGCGACGCCGTTGCCGACCTGCCCGACGATTTTGCCAGTTCCCAGTTCAACCACGCCATCCTGTATGTGCCGGGCCCCGACGTCTGGCTGGAATGCACCAGCAGCAATGCTCCTCCCAACTACCTGGGCACGTTCACCGGCGACCGCGAAGTGCTGCTGGTTACCGAAAAGGGCGGCAAACTGGCCCGTACGCCGGCCCTCGGTCCGGAAAAAAACACCTCTGCTGCCCGTACCGATATACAGGTGACGACCGAGGGCAAAGCGATGATCAACGTGGCTTCCGAACTGACCGGAACCCTGCAGGAGTGGTATCGCGACGCGGCGCAAGACCTGCCGCCCGAAGAATTGAAAAAGAAACTCCAGGAAAAAAATCCCCTGCCGCAGGCCTATTTCAACCGGCTTACCCTGCTGCCGCAAACCGATAAGCCCGTGGTGCGCCTGAACTACGGGTTGGAAGTCCCCCAATTCGGCAGCAAGGCCGGCAAACGCCTTTTCCTGCCCATCAACCCCGTTTCGGCCTATACGGACGTGCCCCCGGCCAACGACGACCGCATTCACCCCATAGTGAGGCGGGAGGGCTATACCTGGCAGGACACGGTCATCCTGCGCCTCCCGGAGGGTTATACCGTGGAGAGCATCCCGGCCGAAAATACCACCCTGACCAGTGAATTCGGGTCGTATTCCAGCCAGGTGCTCCGCGAAGAAGGCCGGATCCGTTTTGTCCGCCGGCTGGAAATGAAACCGTTCCGCGCGCCTGCCGCGCGTTATGGCGAATGGCGCACGTTCTGCCGCGACGTAGCCAAAGCCGACGGGATGAAGGTGGTGCTGGTGAGTAAGACGTGAAGGAAGTAATTGCGGTAATTGGGAGTAATTACCCCCAATTACCCCCAATTACCCCCAATTACCCCAATTACTCACCCGTGCGTCACCACCCGGGAACGGCGGGAGAAAAACTGGAGCAGGGCCTGTACGTAGGGCTGGTCGGTGCGCAGGCTGAGAAAGTCGGCCCCGGCGCGGCGGAAAGCGTTCTGGGTGCCGGCGAGGTGCGCCTCGAAGGTCTGCGTGTACTGCCGGCGCAGGCGGATGCTGGTGGTGTCCACCCAGATCTGTTCGCCGGTTTCGGCGTCGGCTACGCGGAGCACGCCCACGTCGGGCAGGTCGCGTTCGAGGGCATCCCAGACGTGGATGCCGATGCAGTCGTGCTGGCGGGCCAGCACGCGCAGGGCTTTTTCGTATTTATCGTCGAGGAAATCGGACAGCACGAAACACACGCTGCGTTTCCGCAGGGCATTGTGCACGAACTGCAGGGCGCCGGTAATGTCGGTGCCGCGGCCAGTGGGTTTGGCACGGAGGATCTCGCGGATGATGCGCAGGATGTGCTGTTTGCCTTTCTGCGGGGGTATGAACAGTTCGATGTGGTCGGAGAACAGCATGACTCCCACCTTGTCGTTGTTGGCGATGGCGGAAAAGGCCAGCACGGCGCACAGTTCGGTCAGATACTCCTCTTTGAACTGCGTATGGCTGCCGAACACGGCCGACCCGCTGATGTCCACCAGCAGCATCACGATGTTCTCGCGCTCTTCCTCGAACACTTTTATAAAAGCCTCCCCGGTCCGGGCGGTCACGTTCCAGTCAATAGCCCGCACGTCGTCGCCGGGCTGGTACAGCCGCACCTCGCTGAACGACATGCCCCGCCCCTTGAACGCGCTGTGGTAGCCGCCGGTGAACAGGTGGCTGCTCAGCCCGCGGGCTTTGATCTCGATCTTGCGTACTTTTTTGAGTAATTCAGTTGTTTGCATGTTGGAGGATGGTGTGGGGTTGATGAGGTTGATAAGGGTTGATGAGGTTGATAACGTAGATTACACTTCTATCAACCCGTATCAACTCTTATCAACCCGTATCAACCCTTATCAACCCCGTTACGGAATAACGATCGTCCCCAATATCCTTCCGATCACATCCTCCTGCGTGATGTTCTCCGCCTGGGCTTCGTAGGTCAGTCCGATGCGGTGACGCAGCACGTCGGCGCAGATGGTCCGCACGTCGTCGGGGGCCACGTAGGCGCGGCCGTCGAGGAAAGCCATGGCGCGGGCGGCCCGGGCCAGGGAGAGGCTGGCTCGTGGCGAAGCGCCGTAACTGATGAGCGGCGCCAGGTTTTGCAGACCGAACTGGTCGGGATTGCGGGTGGCGAAGACAATGTCGAGAATATACTGTTCTATTTTTTCACTGAGAAATACCTGTTTCACCGCTTCCCGGGCCCGGAGCAGGGTTTCGGTGGAAACCACCTTGTGCACCGGGCTCTCCTCGTCGTTCAGGAAGCGGCGCATGATGCCGCGCTCATCGTCCTGGCTCGGGTACCCGATCTTTACTTTCAGCAGAAAACGGTCGACCTGGGCCTCGGGCAACGGATAGGTGCCTTCCTGTTCGATGGGGTTCTGGGTGGCCAGCACCAGGAAGGGTTCGGGCAGGCGGAACGTCTCCGTGCCGATGGTTACCTGGCGTTCCTGCATGGCTTCGAGCAGCGCGCTCTGTACCTTGGCGGGGGCGCGGTTGATCTCGTCGGCCAGCACGAAATTGGCGAAAATGGGCCCCTTCCGCACGGTGAATTCTCCCTTGGCCGGGTTGTAGATCTGGGTGCCGACCACGTCGGCGGGCAGCAGGTCGGGTGTGAACTGGATGCGGCGGAAGGAGGCGTCCACCGCCTGGGCCAGGGTTTTGATGGCCAGGGTTTTGGCCAGCCCCGGCATGCCTTCCAGCAGGATGTGCCCTTTGGTGAGCAGGCCCACCAGCAGGCGTTCGATCATGCCCTGCTGGCCGACGATGACTTTGGAGGTGGCGGAAACGAGTTTTTCGAGGAATGCACTTTCGGACTGGATGAGCCGCCCGGCTTCTGCGTTGCTGTTCATGAATGATTGGGTAGTCGTTATTGGTTGATCGGTTGATGGGTGATTGGTTGATCGGTGGACTTGGTTACCCTGAATCGACAGGGACAGTAACATTCAACTTTAAACATTCAACATTCAACTTTAAACATTCAACTATAAACACAAAACTGCGCAAGTAACGCAGGCAGGAGGCTTCGGGGTGTGGCGAAACCCAGTTTTTCTGAAAAAATATCTTACTTTTCGGCCGGAAACAATTGATCTACAACAGCATGACCGGATTAGCCCCTACCCCCGAACAACTCGGCCGCCTGCAGGCCGCTTTCCGGGAACTCAAAGCGGAACAGGACCAGTCGCTTCGCCAGGCGGAGCGACGCACCTTCGTTTACACGCACGTCTACCGGCAGGTGCGCGACGAGGGCCGTTGCCTGCTCATCGGCCGCAAAGGCGCCGGCAAAACCGCTATGCTCGTGGGGTACCGTTTCGAGAACCGCGACGATTACCTGGCTGAAGCCGACATCGACATCATCGCCGACGAGTTTCCGCTGGAGCCGCTGTTCAACTTTTTTTACCGCGAAATTTTTAAAAAACTCAACGGCGGCAACCCCCGCGAGAGCCGCAAGGAAACCGACCTGGCCCAGTTTCTCGACCCCACCAAAGTAGCCACCTACGCCTGGAAGCAAAGCCTGGTCGCTTCAGCCGTCTACATGGCTGCCGACCAGATCCTTACTTCCGACATCGCCAAACGGCTCAGTGAGGACGAGCGGAAGTTGCTCGAAGAAGCCCGCGGCCATGTGCTGCAACTCTTCGGCGGCCAGAACGGCAGCAAACTTTTCGGCACCGGCGGCCAGATGCTGTCGTCGCTGCTGGTACTCTTTTTCGGCAATTTCACCGAAGTCATCGAGATCATGGTGCATGAAGCGGGCGGCAGTTTCGCCACCATGATCGCCCGGATCACGGCGCGCCTCTCCGCCATGGCCAGCAACAACACCGCCGACGCCCTGCGCCGCCCGGTCCTGCTGATCCGCCAGATACTCGAACGGCACGGCAAAAAGGTGCTGCTCACCCTGGACCGTTTCGACGACTTTTACGACGAATTTCACTACCGCTACGACAACGACAGCCAGATCTACGAAAAACGCGCCTTCCTGGCTTCCCTGCTGAAAGGCCTCGTCATCGCGGCCCGCGATCTCCAGCGCGATCCGGGCAATTTCGCCTGGATGCACATGATCTTTACCATCCCGATGGACAAGTTCCTGGAACTGCAACTCCGCGAGCGCGCCGATCTGGAAAGTAACCACGTCGTCCGGCTGGAATGGACGCCCCGCGAACTGTACGAACTGGTGAACCGCCGCATCGCATCGGCCCTGGACCTGCCCGAAAAGGACGTGCCCGACGCCTGGAAGATCCTGTTCCCCTTCGACGTGACCAACGGCCGCCTGCGCAAGGTCAAAGAGGATTCGTTCCTCTACATCGTGCGCCATTCGCTCTGGAACCCCCGCGAGATCCAGATGTACCTGAAAGCGCTGTTCGCCGAACTGGAAAATCGCCCGGCCGACGAGGAGATGTTCCGCCAGGTGGTGCGCGTCGAAACGGAGAACATCATCCGGCGGGAATTCATCGGGCAGTTCGTGGGCGAATTCCACGGCCTACAGCGCGTGCTCAACAAACTCGGCAACGTACAACTGCGTACGGTGATGAAATACGAAACGCTGTGCGACCACCTCGGCGGCCTCGAACTGTTCGACGGCTGCCGGACGCCCGACCAGATCGTGGTGCGGCTCTTCCACATGGGCGTGATCGGCATCCGTATGAACGCCCGCCGCACCGACGGCAACGCGGCAGTCATCACCCAGCAAAAGCAGGAGGTGACCTACCGGTTCTGCTTCAACAGCGACGAAAACGATCCTTTTTCTCCCGGCTGCGACGTGTGCTTCCACCCCATGTTTTTCGAATACCTCAACATCCGCCACGAGGAACAATACGTGGTGAATCAGTTGAATTGGGAAATGTTTAAGTGATGAACATACTTTTTGAAGATTACTACCTTCTGGCTGTGAACAAACCGGCCGGCCTGTCCAGCGAAAGCGGTAAAGAGCGGCACCCCTCGGCCGAGCAGGAGGCGCTGTTTTATTTCACGCAGCAGTTGCAAAAAGCCTCCGCCTCCAAACGCCTGAAGGCAACACCTTATCTGCGCGCCGTACACCGGCTCGACCGCGCAGCCAGCGGCATCCTGGTTTTTGCCAAAACCAAAAGCGCCCTGGTCAACCTGATGGAGCAGTTTGAAAAAAGGGAAGTGGAAAAAGTGTATCTGGCTTTGGTGGAAAAAAGGCCGCCTCAGGAAACGGGCACCTTGTCGCACTGGCTTAAAAAAGACCCTGAGGGGCGCCGCGCCCTCATTTCAGACCAGCAGGTACGCAACAGCCAGTCCTGCGCACTGGACTACCAACTGCTGGAGCCCCGGGGGAAAAACTTCCTGCTGGAAGTGCGGCCCCACACCGGGCGCTTCCATCAGATCCGGGCCCAACTGGCCCATATCGGCTGCCCCATCGCCGGCGATGTGCTGTACTGCGGGCTGCCCTGGAAAGAAAACCAGATCAAACTGCACGCCTGCCGCCTGGTTTTCAAACACCCGAAGACCGGCGAGCCGGTAGAACTGGAGGCGCCCCCCGAAACCGGCTGGTAAGGAGGTGTCATCCCGATGCAGGAGGGGTGACATCTCCGCGTCAGATGCAGTGGCACCCCTCCGGTGCG
>WBZQ01001144.1_pt1 | contig 18940 bp, 19 predicted proteins | sample 5204251 | NCBI WGS metagenome assembly WBZQ01 (sample SAMN12412402, study PRJNA552823) | activated sludge metagenome | isolation source: activated sludge from nitrification reactor of wastewater treatment plant... | place: USA: Virginia | collected 2017-09 | reverse complement strand
CGACACCACCGGATAAATGCACATTCTTGCCAATTTGCGCGCATGACCCCACCGTTGCCCACGTATCAACCATTGTGCCTTCATCGACATACGCGCCGATATTGACATAAGAAGGCATCAACACCACATTGCTGGCGATGAATGAACCTTTACGCACGGCTGCAGGAGGCACCACCCGAAAACCGCCATCACGAAAATCTCGAGAACTGTAATCCGCAAACTTCGACGGCACTTTGTCAAAATAATTTGAAAAACCGCCTTTGATGAAACTATTATCTTCAATTCGGAACGACAACAATACGGCTTTCTTGATCCACTGATGAGTCACCCAGTTTCCATCCTGTTTATCTGCGACGCGCAGTTTTCCACCGTCAAGCATGGCGAGCACCTGTGCTACCGCCTCCTTGAGGCTGGCATCAACATTGCGTGGCGTGATGTCTGCCCGGCGATCGAATGCTTCTTCAATGATGGTTTTCAATTCATTCATAATTTTTCCTAAATAATTGGATTCAATGCACTCAAATCCCGAGTTTCTCAAAAAATAACTTCATCCTCTGCATGGCTTCAGCGCATTCCTGGGGTGAAGCAACCAACGCCACCCGTATGAAATTCTCACCCGGATTCATACCCTGCGCGTTACGCGCCAGAAAGCTACCCGGCAAAACCGTCACATTATAGTCACGATAGAGCCTGCGGGTGAATTCGGTATCGCTGATGGGAGTTTTGATCCACAGATAGAAACTAGCATCAGGCATCTGCACCGCTGCCACGCTGGATAACACGTCGATGGCTTCTGAGAATTTTTGAGTATAAAGACGACGATTTTCCACTACATGCGATTCTTCGTTCCAAGCCGCAACGCTGGCTGCCTGCACGACAGGACTCATGGCAGAACCATGATAGGTTCGATATAACAAGAATTTTTCCAATAACCGGGCATCCCCTGCCACAAAACCAGAGCGCAATCCCGGCGCATTGGAGCGTTTGGACAGACTGTTGAAGACCACCAGTCGCGGAAAACCCGCGCGGCCCAATTGATGCGCGGCATCTAGGGCTCCCAGCGGAGGATTGTTCTCATCCAGATAGATCTCCGAATAACACTCATCAGAAGCGACGATAAAACCATGACGATCCGACAACGCAAACAATTCTTGCCAATCAGCCAGCGTCATGACGCTGCCAGTGGGATTATTGGGTGAGCATACATAGACCAATTGGACGCGCGACCATACCGTTTCGGGTAACTGCGTATAATCCAGCTTGAACTGATTATCAGGAAAGGTATTAATGAAGTAGGGCGTAGCGCCCGCCAGCAACGCAGCGCCTTCATAGATCTGATAGAACGGATTGGGGCACACCACCACAGGATCGCGAACGCTGCTGTCAATTATTGCTTGTGCGAACGAAAATAGCGCCTCGCGGCTGCCATTGACCGGAATGACTTCAGTCTCAGGATTGATCTCAGGTCCATTAAACCGCCGCTTCAGCCAGGCTGCAATGCAGTTGCGTAAAGCCGGAGCGCCAAGCGTCGTCGGATACATCGAAAGACCGTCCAGATGATTAATGACGGCCTGACGAATGAAATCAGGAGTGGCATGCTTTGGCTCGCCAATTTGCAGGTGAATGGGTTCCAGCGTAGCGGCAGGCAATATTCCTTCCATCAGTTGCCGCAATTTCTGAAATGGATAAGGTTGTAATTGATTGAGATGTGGATTCATGCGCCGTGAACCATCGCGCTCAGCCAACAACTGCTGCGCCGGATGCTCCGCAAAATTAAGAAGATTGAATGAGTGCGGATTATAAAGGGTGGACACCGGAATGGCCAAATGAAACGCGTCACATCACATTGATTGCGTCCCTGCATTGACCCTTTTCGATTGATTTTATGATTATTTTCTGGATTCCGATCAATGATTCCAATATACAAATCCATTGCAACCTGAAATCGAATTATCATATCGTAAAGCTGGCCATTCAGATCAGTAAGCATTTAATTTGTATCGGCCATTAACCTCGTCAGAAATCAGGCATCACTCTCTTTCGAAGCGGTTCTGGACGGGCGCCGCATCAAAAAAAGCAACTATTACGCGCATTTTTTGCGAATATAGATACCTTCCGGCATTGCATTTCTTCTTCGCCGCACAGAACAAACTTCAGGGTATCACTATCCCCCTTCCTCCTCTCCCGTATCAGTATGAACTAATCACATGTTACATTTCAGCCTTCAACCGCCAACGCAATTCTTTCGCGCCTTCGCCCAGCTCTACCTGCAGCAATTGCCATCATTCCTTTATATATGAAATGCAATCAACGCGGTACCTTGATTTTACTGCCTCCCGAGTAAAACTTACTCTTTCGTGAGAATCTGATTGCAAGTATAATCCGATCACTTTTTCCCATATTTGCCGCCAGTTTCTCAACCGAGCAGCGGCTCTTCGAGGATCGGAAAAAATGAAACCGCCTATTCGTATCGCTGTGACCGGAGCTACTGGCCAGATTTGTTATAACCTGCTGTATCGTATTGCAGCGGGGGACATGTTTGGCAACGACCAACCGGTCATACTACAATTACATGATATTACCGAAGCGCAGTCGATGTTCGACGGGATTGTCATGGAATTGTATGATTGCGCCTTCCCATTATTGGCAGGCATTATTACAACCGATAATGCTGAAGTCGCCTTTGATGACGCAGACATTGCTCTGTTAGTCGGCGCGCGGCCGCGAGGAGAAAACATGGAACGCAAGGATCTGCTTGCGGCCAATGGACCGATTTTCATCGAACAAGGCAGGGCGCTGAATGCCGCTGCAAAACGTAGTGTCAAGGTCCTGGTGGTTGGCAATCCCGCCAACACTAACGCCTACATCACAATGAAACATGCCCCTGATCTTGATCCCAGCAATTTTTCGGCGATGTTGCGGCTTGATCACAACCGTGCTTTGTCTCAAGTTGCGCTTAAACTGCGTGTGCCGGTATCGAACGTCAAGCGCATGATCGTATGGGGTAATCATTCCAATACTCAATTTCCGGATTTAAGTCATGCCACGGTGGGCAATGACAAAGTATTATCGTTATTGAGCGATCACGGCTGGATCGAAAATCACTTCGTCCCGACGGTTCAAAAACGCGGAACAGCCATCATTGAAGCACGTCGTGGCAAATCCAGTGCAGCTAGCGCCGCAAATGCCATCATCAACCATATGCAGGACTGGGTATTCGGTACAGCAGAAGATAACTGGGTCTCGATGGGCGTACCTTCGAACGGCAGTTACGGCATCGCCAGCGGTGTTATCTACAGCTTCCCGGTGACCTGCAAGAATGGTCATTATCAGATCATCCAAGGATTGGAAACCAGTCGGCAGGATCAAGAAAAAATGCAAATCAGCTATCAGGAGTTAATTTCTGAACAGGAAGCCATCAAACACTTGCTGGTATGAGACACAGATTTTTTTCTGGATTGTTTCTTTAATTTCACTCGACTGATCATCTGCCGTTTCATTTGCAGAGTTCACTGACAATCCAAAACCTCAAGGCGACAATGTGCGCGCCGCTTCTCGGATTGCATGCAACAATGCGGCATCAAGATGCCCATCGGCAATGCGCTGCGTATTCTGCTGGAAACGGCTGATGGCTTGGCGAGTAGCGCTGCCCATAACGCCGTCGGCTTCGCCGGCATCGATTCCCAGCGCAGACAAATCCATTTGTAATTGACGAACCTGCTCGCGCGAAATTTTCACCGTTTCTGCCTGAGGCGGGCGATGCAATCCACCTGCTCCCGCAATACGATCCGCCAAATGACCGACTGACAATGCATAAAACTCCGACCGGTTCCAGCGCATGATGATTTGAAAATTCCGTGTCACCAAGAATGCTGGACCTTGATGACCGGAGGGAACGAGCAAGGTTGCCTTATGTTCCGACGCATTCAGTGGCGCTCCCGACGTCGAAGTGACCCCCAGTTTTACCCATTCAGCCAGGCTGAGCATGTACCCTCTGCCCGCCAGCGAATAATCAAATCTTGGCGGCAATCGCACTTCTTGCCCCCAATTCAATCCAGAAACCCAGCCCAGTTGCCGCAGAAAATTAGCTGCTGACCCTAAAGCATCCGGGATGCTGCCCCATAGATCGCGCCGCCCATCCCCATCCATATCTTTTGCATAACTCAGATACGTCGATGGCATGAACTGCATATGACCCATCGCACCGGCCCATGAACCCAGCATACGTTCCGGTGCAATATCCCCCGCATCAATAATACGCAATGCATTGAGTAATTCCTGCGTAAAAAAACTGCTGCGGCGCGGATCACAAGCCAAAGTTGCCAAGGAATCGGTTACCGACCACTCACCAAAATGGCCGCCGTAATTGGACTCAAGACCCCAGAATGAAATCAGAAACTGTGATGGCACACCGGTTTCAGAGTAAATTTTATCCAGTAACGGACGATACTTAGCCAATAATTCCCGGCCGCGTTGAACGCGCTCCTCATTGATGCGATTGTTGAAATAATTTGCAAACGTCTGTGTGAATTCAGGCTGGCGCCTATCCAATTCAATGATGCGTGGGATATGTTTTGCTTTGCCTAACACATACTGAACCGTTTTATCCGAAATACCTTCAGTTTTTGCCTGAGAACCGATCTTGGCCATACATTCATCAAAGGAATAGCTAGCTTCAACAACATGGATCGGCAGCCAGGCCAGCGTGATGAGGGCGAACGCAGCCAGGAACTGACGGCTTAATCGCATGGAACGGCGAAAAGGAACTGCTCGAGCGCAGCTTGATGCAAGCGTTGGCATGAGGTTATTTTCGATGCGGGCACGCCGGTTTGATGCAATCCGCGTACAATGACAGCGAATGCTCCTGCAATTTGAATCCGCGCTCCTTGGCGATAACAATCTGACGCTTTTCTATTTCCGCGTCGTAAAACTCTTCCACTCGTCCGCACTGCAGACAAACCAAGTGATCATGATGACCATCGCGTTTCAGCTCAAAGACTGCCTTGCCGCTTTCAAAGTGATGCCGTTCCAATAATCCAGCCTGCTCGAATTGCGTCAACACCCGATAAACCGTCGCCAACCCGATATCTTCACCTTCACTAAGAAGGACTTTATATACATCTTCGGCGGACATATGACGAACACTGCTTTGCTCAAACAGATTAAGAATTTTCAGTCGCGGTAGTGTCGTTTTAAGGCCACTATTCCTAAGCCCTATGCTTTTCAGATCGCCGGAGTTACTCATGGTTGTCTCTGTTAGGAAAATGATTTGCTGTATCATATAGTGCTATACGCACTTTGGAAACATATAATATCAGCAAAATGATTGCAAAAATTCTCGCATTGACGGTTTTATTGTTCTTGACAGGGTGTTCGTATCTTCCGCCTATTTTGTACAAAATCGACGTCCAACAAGGTAATGTCATTACCGAAGAAATGCTTGACAAGCTTAAGCCGGGCATGACTAAAGCTCAGGTTCTTTTTGTGCTGGGATCACCGCTCATTGTCGATACGTTTCGTGATAACCGCTGGGATTATGTATATATATTCCGCGAAAAAGGAAAACTGGTCGAACAGAAACGACTCACTATTTTTTTTGAAAATGACAAGATCGTCCATATAGAAAATCACCTGACGTTTTCCAAGCATTCGACGGTTACCGCGCCAGCTGCAACCGAATCAAAAACGGAACAGATCCAGGTGGACACTGCAACTCCAGCCAAATAACTGGTTGATTTATTTTTTAAATACACGACATAGCACAACGATCAAATGACTACCCAAAAAATTGCCGTGGCAGGCAGCTCTGGACGCATGGGGCGTACATTACTGGAAGCAATTACGCACGCCCCTGACATGCAATTGACGGCAGCTCTGGAGCGGCCGGATAGCCCTTATTTAACCAAAGATGCCGGCGAACTCATTGGAACGCATTGCGGCGTTCCCATTGCCAGTGATTTCGCGATTGCCTTGAAGAACTGCCAGCATCTGATTGACTTCACCCGTCCGGAAGGTACGCTCGCGCATCTTGCCATCTGTCGTGCGGAGGGAATCAAAATGGTCATCGGAACGACCGGTTTCTCCACCGAGCAAAAAGAGCAACTCAGGGAAGCTGCACAAGAAATTGCCATCGTTTTCGCTCCCAACATGAGTGTGGGGGTCAACGTGACGTTCAAGTTGCTGGAAATCGCAGCCAGAGTTCTCAACGAAGGATACGACATTGAAATCATCGAAGCCCATCACCGGCATAAAGTCGACGCGCCTTCCGGCACAGCATTGCGCATGGGCGAAGTCATCGCAGAGGCTGTCAAACGCGATCTGAGCAAGGTCGCCGTCTATGGCCGGGAAGGTGTGACCGGCGAGCGCAAGCCTGAAACCATCGGATTTGCGACCATTCGCGGCGGCGACATCGTCGGCGATCATACGGCGTTGTTCGCAGGCATCGGCGAGTGCGTGGAAATCTCGCACAAGGCCAGCAGCCGCATGACCTTTGCGATGGGCGCATTGCGAGCGGTGCGATTCCTCGTGGACAAACCCAATGGTCTCTATGATATGCAGGATGTTCTGGGCTTGCGCTGATCGGCTGTTCTTATCTCATTCCAGTCCCGTTCACGCTTAATCATGGCGACCTATGCCATAGGTGATCTGCAGGGTTGTTTTACTGCCTTTCGCCACCTGCTCGATATCATCCGATTCGATCCGGCGCAGGACAAACTTTGGCTGGTCGGCGACATCGTCAATCGTGGCCCTGACTCCCTGTCTCTATTACGGTATATCAAACAAGCTGGAAATTCCATGCTGGTGGTGCTGGGAAATCATGATCTGCATCTATTGACAGTCGCCGCAGGCATGGCGGCAAGCCACCCCAGCGACACCCTCCAATCCATTCTGGACGCACCTGACCGGGACGAATTATTAGCGTGGCTACGCCAGCAAAAACTATTTCACGTCGAAAATCAATTTGCCATGGTGCATGCTGGCCTCTTACCTGGCTGGTCAATTGCACACGCTCAGCATTTGGCCGCTGAAGTGGAAACAGCCATGCGTCACGACGACGGCCGGGAGCTGCTGGCTCACATGTATGGTAACGAACCCAATTATTGGCAAGAAAACTGGCGGGGTTATACTCGCTTGAGGGTCATCATCAACGCAATGACACGGATGCGTGTTTGCACACTCGATGGCCATATGAACTTTGCGTTCAAAGCAGAACCCCAATCGTTGGCAAGGGAATATATCCCTTGGTTTGACCACCCACAACGGGCCAGTCAAGACCACATCATCATTTGCGGTCATTGGTCTGCGCTCGGATTGCACATCACCGACAATCTCATTGCTCTGGATACAGGATGCGTCTGGGGTAAGCAGTTGACGGCTATTCGGCTGGAAGATCGGAAAATTTTTCAGTTTTCTTGTGCGGAATAGGCAACGACAAAGCGTCTGCGATTGCCCTTTCGGCTAATCGCGCTAGCTCGCGCCGGTTTTTGCTGCCGCACGCAATGGGTTGACTAAACGTTACCTCTGCGACGATATTCGGTTGGCTAAGAATATTCTGTAACGATACCCACAAGGACGGATCGATATAAGCAGCTTGCTCACATACGCCTCCTGTTGCAATGCGATAGCCGATCGCCACCGGGTACAGCAATGCATCCGCTGTAATCGCGGATTGTAATAAGGAGGCATGAAAATGATACAGCTGCTTGCCGTTCGTCGTCGTTCCTTCAGGAAATACCGTCACTCGTTCACTAGTTTCCAATACATCACTGATGTGCTGATTGATGCGCAAGGTATCGCTTCGCCTTGAACGCTCGATGAATAACGTTCCAACGTTTTTGCTCAACAAACCCAACAGAGGCCAACGGCTGATTTCTGCTTTGGCGACAAAACGCGTCGGACATGTTGCCATCAATACGCATACATCGAGCCACGACACATGGTTGGCCGCAAATAAAGCCCGCGGAATCTCCCAGCCGGGCACGCGCCCGTGATAACGCAATTTAATATTGAGAATCGTCAATAAATGTGTCGCCCATCGCTGCATCATGGTTCGCTGAACAGATACTGGAAAATATGGATAAACAATGGATTGCAGATATCCTGAACCCACATGGCAGCATAATTTCAACAGCCGGATTGAACGCAGTAGGAAAGGTGTGGTGTTCTGCATGCCTGTGAAAGATGCGATCGCACAAATATCTAGTCAATTCAAATTAACGCGATGTTGTATAGTGCTATCAGTTAGTTACCTACTATTTATTGATGAAGATTATTAATTTAAACAGATAACCTACTATAAATAAAAAATTATTATCATTAATTCTTATTCATATCCGTACAAATATATCGTAAAATACGCGCAAATTTTTGTACTGCATCATCGCCGCACTTTGTGAGTGTTCATTTGAATGAGTGATTATAACGTAATACATCGGAGTCATTGATTTGAATCTGAAGGATTGGCAGCACACTCCGGCAGATCGGGTTATTGCAAAAGATTTATTAACCATTGGAGATGAGATCAAATGAAGCAAGTCATCCTGCTTTTAAGCGTCTTTTTATCATGTTCTCAGATTGCAGTAGCCCAAAAAAACAATTTGGATCTCAAATCGCAGGCGGCCATCGTCTTCAATGCACACGATGCTCGAATCATCTATGACAAAAATGCCGATAAAGTAATGCCCATCGCATCCATCACAAAACTCATGACCGCGATGGTCACGCTGGATGCGCGATTATCTCCTCATGAACGAATCACCATCACCAAAGCAGATGTCGATACGCTGAAAGGCACGTCGTCACGGCTGCCGGTCGGCAGCAGTTACGCGCGTCACGAACTGTTGCGCCTTGCACTGATGTCGTCGGAAAACCGTGCTGCGGCTGCTTTGGGACGCACCTATCCTGGTGGCATCCATGCTTTCATCAAAGCAATGAATCACAAAGCCAAACAAGTCGGCATGACCAACAGCCGCTTTGTCGATTCGACGGGACTGAACAGTAATAATGTGGCCACAGCCCGCGACTTGGCAAAAATGGTTTCGGCTTCCAATAGATATACCGTGATCCGCGAATTTTCCACCACATCCAAACATATCGTATCGTCTGGCAATAAGCGCGGCCCGCTGCAGTATGTCAATTCCAACAGCCTGGTGCGTCATCAAGATTGGGCGATCAATGTCTCCAAAACCGGTTATTTGAGTGAAGCCGGACGCTGCCTCGTGATGCAGGCCGACATCTCCGGACAGCCCACAGTCATCGTGTTACTGAATTCCTGGGGAAAAAATACCCGTATTGGTGATGCCAATCGCGTCAAAAAATGGATTGAAAGCAATCACAAGGTTGCAGATTCCTCTTCCAGAATCAAGCGCATCTAAAAACCCCTGAACAGATTGAGAGCACGGTCAGACGCAGCAGTATCCGTCTAACCTAAACCGTATATATCCCGGTACTTATGCTGCAGATGACTCAGGAAATGGTCTGGATTCAATGACTCTCCGGTCACACGCTGCACCAGCTCATGCGGTGCATACAACCGGCCCTGACGGTGAATTTTTTCATTCAGCCAGGCTTTGGTGGGCGCAAAATTTCCTGCAGTAATCTGATCTTCAGTATCTGGCTGGTCACGCAGCAACGTTTTATAAAACTGACATGCATACATCGCGCCTAGCGTATACGAAGGAAAATACCCAAAGGCACCGCTGCCCCAATGTGAATCCTGCAACACGCCCAATACATCAGAAGGAGGAATGATTCCGAGATACTGCTGCATCAGTTCATTCCAGATCTGCGGCAACTCATCGACCTGCATCGTGCCGTCAAATAATCCCCGCTCGATCTCATAGCGTAAAATGATATGCAGCGGATATGTCACCTCATCTGCCTCCACCCGGATGAAACTCGGCTTGCATGTATTAAGCGCGCGATAAAATGCATCGATCGTCACATTGCGCAAGTGATCAGGAAATGCTTCTCGGATCGCAGCAAAGTAATGTGTACAGAAAGGTTTGCCTTGAGCAATCATGCGCTCCCAGAACAATGATTGCGACTCATGAATTCCCATCGTCAGCGATTCCGCCGCCGGCACATCTCCCCATGCATAAGGACGCCCTTGTTCATACAGGGCATGACCGGTTTCATGAATGACCGCATATAATGAGTCGATGAAATGCGTATCCTTATAACGCGTCGTAATGCGCACATCCGTTGGATGACTGCCGCCGCAAAAAGGGTGTACTGACACATCCATTCGGCCCTTTTCAAAATCGAAGCCAATATCCCGGCTGATTTTCCGCGCCAATGACTCTTGCCGTTCAATGGCAAAGTGACCCTGCAAGAATGATGTATCCGGCTGATGCGCTTGATCCTGAATGGCATTGATGAAAGGAATCAGCTCTTGTTTCAATCGATCAAAGATCGGCGTGATCATCGCCATCGTCGTGCCACGTTCAAACAGATCAATATTGGCATCATAGGGTTGCGATTCCGGCGCCACGCAATGCGCCCATTCTTTCTTCAAAGTCAGGAAACGCTTCAGCACGGGCGCAAAATCGGCAAAGCAGTTTTCCTGGCGCGCCGTGACCCAAATGCCATGCCCAAGCGAACCCAATTCCGCCAGCTCCTGCACCAATTGCTTAGGCACTTTCGTTTCCAGCTCGTAACTGCGCAATGCTTCATGAATATTGCACTGCTCTATCGCGCCCCAGGCATCGGCAGTTTTCTCCCTAAGTTCACGCAAGCAATCTCCCAGCGCAGGATCCGTCATTCGTTCATGCAGCACGCCTGCCAGCGCGGATATTTGTTTTGCACGCGCTTCGCTCGCACCAACCGGCATCATCACTTCCTGATCCCAACCCAGCGTGCTCATCACACCATTCAAATGAGAAATTTCTTCCAATTTCTGAACTAATTGCTGATAGTGTTGATTCATTGCCATTCTTCCCATCCCGTTTTCACAATGTTTACGACCCGTCTCACCAGCCTCAGCTAGCGCCAAATCCGCAAGCCCAGTATCATAGCAATTTTAAGCATCCTCATTCATAGAGACGACGTCATGCTCTGGATAAAATCACTACACATCATTTTCATGGTCACCTGGTTTGCGGGGCTGTTCTACCTGCCTCGTTTATTCGTCTATCATGCTTCTTGCGAAGACCAGCCTGGCAACGAACGCTTCAAGATCATGGAACGCAAGCTCTATTATGGCATCATGACGCCAGGTGCCGTACTGACAGTAGTTTTCGGCGTATGGTTATGGCTGGGCTACGGTTTTTCGGGAAGCTGGTTGCATGCCAAGCTGGCGCTGGTGCTGGTGCTGATCATTTACCATTATTGCTGCGGGAAGTTCGTCTCTGCATTCAAAAACGACGCCAATCGACATGGGCATGTGTTTTACCGCTGGTTCAACGAATTCCCCGTGCTGATCCTGTTCGCGGTAGTCATGCTGGTGGTGGTCAAACCGGATTTGGCAGAATTGATCACGACGATCAGCAATAACAACTGATAAATGCAAAAAGGCATGCTTCAGGGTGCAAATTGCTCATCAGTCCTTCTGTGCAGTGTTGTTTTTGAGCTTCTGTTGGCTGTTATTACTATTTCACGAAATGATCGATTACTGCTGTCAAAATCTCAATCATCAGTCACTGGCTGCCCGGGAAACAACACATCCGTAAATCCAAATTGGCGGAAATTCTTGATGCGCATCGGATAGAGTATGCCCTGCAGATGATCGCATTCATGCTGCACGACTCTGGCATGAAAGCCGCTGACGGTTCGGTCGATGGCTGTGCCATACTGATCTACGCCTTGATAGCGTAACTGCGCATACCGCGGCACCATTCCCCGCATGCCGGGGACACTCAGGCAACCTTCCCAGCCTTCTTCCTGCTCTTCGGACAGCGGCGTCAGCCGCGGATTGAGCAACACCGTAAAGGGTACCTCGTCGGCATTTGGATAGCGCTGATTCTTTTCAAACCCAAAAATCACAACTTGCATGCTCACGCCGATCTGCGGCGCAGCCAGGCCGGCGCCATGCAGTGACGCCATGGTATCTTGCATATCTTTGATCAAGCTATGCAATTCGAGCGTATCGAATCGCTCCACGGGCTTGGCCACTTGCAGTAATACAGGCTCACCCATTTTAAGGACTGGTTTAATCGCCATGACAGCTCACGACATGTTCTAAAATATTTCTGACTCCGACCATCGCTTTTTCAAGCACGGCATAAATTTCCCTGAGCGGAATGGCAGAGATGTTGGTACCCCGACCGGCCGCATAATTGGCAACCACTGCGATGGTAGCGTACTGTAAGCCGAGCTCTCTCGCCAAGGCCGTCTCCGGCATACCGGTCATGCCCACCATATCCGCACCGTCGCGCTCAAGCCGGATGATTTCAGCCGCTGTTTCCAGCCGCGGTCCTTGTGTCGCAGCATACACCCCACCCTGGGCAACGTTCTCATTGGCCAGCTCGGAAGCCCGCAATATCAATGCCCGTGTCGGTTGACTGTACGGCAATGTAAAATCGACATGCCGGACACGCTGGTCTTTATCGCCAAAATAGGTGAATTCACGCCCATAAGTATAATCGACGATCTGGTCAGGAATCACCAAGCTGCCCGGCACCAGATCTGAGCGAATGCCTCCGACCGATGCGACTGCAATCACGTGCGACGGCTGCAAAGAATGTAACGCCCAGATATTTGCGCGATAATTGATGGCGTGCGGCGGAATCGTGTGTCCGTGACCGTGCCGGGCCAAAAAAACGATATCCTGATCTTTCATTTTGCCGAATGTTAAAGGGCCTGAAGGTTCGCCATAAGGAGTACGGATGATCTGCCGGTGAGATATCTCGAGACAGGACAATTGCGTCAAACCGCTGCCACCGATGATTGCCAACATGCTAGTCCTTTACCGCATAAAGAGCAGGCAAATTCCGCCATGCGCCTTGGATATCCATGCCACAACCAAACACATAGCGATTGGGTACCCTAAGACCGACAAAATCAGCCTGAAACGACTTAGGCCCGGACGTCTCTTTTTCTACCAGCACAGCGCTATAAAATGCCTGTGCGCCGTTTCTCAAAATCTGCTCGCGGATAGCCATCAGCGTAACGCCTTCATCAAGAATGTCATCTAATACTAAAACGGTTCTGTCGTCCAAGACTTCGGGCGGCCTAACCAGCCATTTAATTTCGCCACCTTGCATGCGGTTGTCGTAACGTGTTACATGGACGTAATCAAAATCCAGCGGAAAATGCAGCTGCGGCAATAATTGCCCCGCAAACACAACTGCACCGCGCATGACACACATCACCAATGGCTGTTGTTCGGATAATTCCGTGGTGATATCCGCAGCCAAACGCTCTACTGTCTGCATGATCGTTGATTCGGAATGAATAATCTCCGCTGCTGCCAGTATTTGCCTTGCTTCGAGAGCATTCATCATTAATTTATTTGCACTGATTGAGTAGCTAAACACATCGGAATGGAAGTCAAATCGTTTCTTTTGATCCAGATTGCTGTCGACGGCAAGGTTGAATTTTACGCAAAATACGATCGGTCGTGAGGATATCGTTGCCTCTACAGGCCGAATTGTCAGCAGAAAAAGCGAAGATGTCTAGCGCGCCAGCTGATTCGCGGCGTATCCCAGCTTTAAAAAAGATAGTTTTTGTATAAAGACAAACTGAACGAGTGCGATAATTGACCAATTTTTCCGAATCAACGGATCAATGTCATTACTGGGAGCGATCAGGAGAACTGGGGTGAATACCGACTCCATATTCATACACCAGCTTACCTCCCATCCATCCCGCACTGCACAGAAAAATCAATCCCGCCACCGATGATGCTATTGCCAGCGATCCGGGTTGTTCGAGTTGAGTACCGTCCAGACGAAGAAATAAGCTGACCGCGTAAAAAGACCAGCTCGTCAGAATTAAAATCATATGTTGATTGGCGATTTTGGCGGCTGGACTTTGCGAATCAATTTTTCCAAGCTCAACCAGGCCGGTTACCATGGCGAGCAGTGCGGTCATCGTTCCGATAACCAGCAACACCCCCGCCACCCATCCGACTTGTTCATGGGTAAATAAACTGGCAATGTCGCCGAGCGTGGCAAGAAACCAGGTTGCCACGGGAAAATGAACCAGCATGGGATGGATGGGGTGTTTCATGTTTTATCCTTTCGCTGTAATTAGAATAGCATGCTCAACAATGTCAGGAACCCTGCCACTGCAATACCGGCATGGATGAGCACGACGTTCTTGGGCGCAACACTGCCTTTGACGTGAATCGATGCCAGATAAAATCCGCCCAGCGCCGCAATGACCAGCAAACCCAGCGCCGCTGTTATACGCGTGTCCCCGGAGCCTTCGAGGAACAGCATGATTAGCATGACCAAACCGGTTGCACCCAACAAAGCATGGACAATCGATATCGACCAGGGCGCTAGCTGACCCGCGAATACTTTCAGGGCCAGCACGACACCGCCAATCGCAGCAATGGCTAAAACTATGAGCGTATAGGTAAGCATTATCTCCTCCTTTTTTATAACTTATAATGTAGGGACTTTTACTTTACTTTATCTTTTACAACTTTTGCAATAAAAATATGGCAAAACCAGCTCATTCAACTTTTTTAGAATATTAAAATGTCTGCTCTCCCTTTTCTCGGCCAGAGCCAGCAATCGCTCGTCACCGTCCTGCTTCGTCATCGTAAGGGACTCACCGTCGACGAGTTATCGCAATTGTTATCGATTTCCCGCAACGCCGTTAATCAACACCTTTCCAGCCTGGCAAACAACGGTCTGATACAAAGCGCGCTATCGAGCAGCACAGGGGGGAGGCCGAGCAAAATCTATTCGTTATCGCCGAGTGGATTGGAGCTTTTCCAAAGACGTTACTCATTCATAGCCAAATTACTGATTTCCTGGGTCGACAAGAATCTGGGAGAAAATGAGCTGCAAGCGTGCCTGCAATCATTGGGCGAGCAAATGGCAGGAGAATTCGAGAGCCGGGTCGCGAAACACATATCCGCCGCCGACCAGGTTCGCGAAGTGGCGGCGATTATGTGCGAACTGGGCTATGACGCCAGCGTCAAGGAACATCCCGGCAATGACAGCGAAATCATTGTCAATAACTGCATCTTTTATCAGTTGGCGGAAGAACATCAGGGAATATGCGAGCTGGATAAAAGTTTCCTCATGACGTTACTGAAAACCGAAATTCAGCATAAAGACTGCATCGTGCGAAAAGGAGATTACTGCTGTTTTGCCGTGGGCGGACAGTCTGGCTAAAACCCACTCATCGTCATTCGTTGCACGGATCAGAGGCCAAGCGCGAAACGCTCGTCACTTACGGCTCACCCCTTCAGTCCGGAAACCCGGCATTCAACGCTTCATGCAGCAATCTAAGACATCTCGGTAAAAATCTGCGACGGCGCAAACTTGTTCCTGCTGGAACACCCTTTCCCAAGATCAGCAATCCATAAATCCACTACGCAACTTTTTAATTACTTAATTTTTAACCCATCTATGGATGATGTAAAAAATTTACCATGACAGAATCCATAGGTAGAATATCTGCTCTTAAACTTCTTAATACAAAGGGAAAATCATAACAATGAAAATACCATCCGTTTTTCGCACAGCTTGCATGGGCGTGATTCTGGTGAGCAATTCCGCTTTTTCCGAGGATTTGCCAATCATTATTGAACATCCAATTTATCGTGATGGCACGCTTTATATTCCCCGTGTGGATACCGAGCGGCACGCAGGTCAGTATTCCGATGCGACTCTTCAATTCGATAGCGCGTCCGGAATGTGGCAGTTGCGGGATTATTTTGATGTTTTTCCGCTGGAAGGCGGCTCGATGCCATTGCTGGAACCTGAAAAATTAGAGATCATCGTGACCAATTCCTCACCTGTGCAAGTATTTCTGAAAGCCAGCGTAAAATTTGTAGATGGCTGTATACGCTATGGTCAGATCAGCCAGCGACGAGTTGGCAACACATTTGAGGTTGTCATGCCGATAGATCATGGTATCCATGCCGCTGTGGTGTGTGCAGACTCAGTGATTGACGAAAAAGTAATCCCCCTACAAGTATATGGCTTACCTGCCGGCACGTATGACTACATTTTCAATGGTCAGCAAACCGGCACGTTCACGTTATCGAAGGACAATACGTTATAGCTCGGGCGATTCAGTCGATAAATGACAGCTCAACGCTGTCATTTTATTCATTCAGGATCGTCGACGATCCGAGTAACGAAGCCAACCCTGACTCATCCAAAATGGCTACTCCCAAATGCATAGCCTTGTCGTACTTGCTGCCGGGATCGACGCCGACCACGACATAATCGGTTTTCTTCGACACGCTGCCAGTGACTTTGCCACCCAGCGCTTCAATTTTTTCCTTGGCTTCTTCCCGGCTCATCGTCGGCAAGGTGCCCGTCAAAACGAAGGTTTTACCATTGAGTGGAGACACGACGCCGGCTGATGCCGATATGCCGGCATGCTCATCCCAATGCACGCCACAGGCGCGCAGTTGCTCGATGACTTCGCGGTTATGCGCTTCGGCAAAAAAATCCACGATACTCTGCGCGACAATTGGACCGATATCTGGAACTTGCATCAACTGCTCACTACTCGCCTGCATCAGTCGATCCATCGAACCCAGATGGGCCGCCAGATCCTTGGCGGTCGCTTCGCCGACGTTTCGGATGCCGAGTGCATAGATGAAACGCGCCAGCGTGGTGCTCTTACTGCTTTCAATTGCAGCGATCACGTTATTGGCCGACTTATCGGCCATGCGTTCCACATTTGCAAGCGCGGCAATTCCTAACCGATATAAATCTGCAGGCGTGCGCACGATGGCCTGATCTACGATTTGATCCACTAATTTGCCGCCCAGTCCTTCGATATCCATGGCGCGGCGCGAGGCAAAATGCAAAATCGCCTGTTTTCGCTGCGCCGGACAAAACAAGCCGCCGGTGCATCGCGATACCGCTTCGCCGTCAAGCCTAACTGCCTTGGCGCCGCACACCGGACATGAGGCAGGCATGACGAAGATATGCGCATTGGCGGGGCGCTTTTCCACAATCACAGACACGATTTCGGGAATCACGTCACCGGCGCGCCGTACGATGACAGTATCGCCAATGCGCACGTTCTTGCGTTCGATTTCGCCGGCATTGTGCAAAGTGGCATTGGTTACCGTCACCCCACCGACGAATACTGGCTTCAATCGCGCCACCGGCGTCAATGCTCCCGTTCTGCCAACCTGCACGTCAATGGCGAGCAATTCAGTCACTGCTTCTTCGGCCGGGAACTTGTGCGCAACCGCAAACCGCGGCGCGCGCGATACGAATCCCAATTTTTCCTGTTGCGCCAGGGCGTTGACCTTATACACCACGCCATCGATGGCATACGGCAATCGCTCACGTTGCATTGCAATGGCATCAAAATAATCCAATAAAGACTGTAAACCCGACACCACCCGGCATTCCCTGGCGACCGGGAAATGTAGGCGCCCAAGATAATTCAGCACCTGACTGTGGGTATCCGTTGGCATTTGCGCATCATCGTGCAATCCGATGCCATAGGCGAAAAATGTCAATCTGCGGTTGGCAGTAATACCAGGATCCAGTTGACGCAATGAACCGGCGGCAGCATTGCGCGGATTGGCGAACTCTTTTTCACCCCTAGCCAGTTGGCGCTGGTTGAGTTTCAAGAAATCCGCTTTCAGCATCAGCACTTCACCTCGCACTTCCAGTATGGAAGGTGGATGAGCCACGGGTAAAGATAATGGTATCGATTTGATGGTTTTCAGATTCAAGGTAATGTCTTCGCCGGTATTACCATCGCCGCGCGTTGCACCGGTTTTGAAAATCCCATTTTCATAGCACAGACTCACCGCAAGTCCGTCGAATTTTGGCTCAACGGCATATTCAACACATGCCGCGCCCAATCCTTCACGAACGCGCCGGTCAAATGCTTCCACTTCTGCTGCATCAAACGCATTATTTAAGGACAGCATCGGCAACCGATGAGAAATTTGAGAAAATGCCGAGAGAGGAACGGCTCCAACGCGTTGTGTCGGAGAACTGGCTGTGATCAGATGCGGATAATCAAGCTCCAGTTGCTGCAATTCATGAAACAATCGATCGTATTCGGCATCCGGCAGCGTCGGATTATCAAGTACATAATAGCGATAATTATGCAGTTCGATCGCAGCGCGCAACGCCTGCACGCGCAAATTTATTGCTTCGATGTTTTCATTCATACTCTATCACTGCGAGCAAATTGGGAACATTTTGAGATAGCCTGCAGCAATTGATTACCAACCGCTTTTTTCCATCTTTGAAGAAAATTCATCATCCTGGTCAGCAGGGTCATCGTTGCTTTATAAAATCCTTTATACTGGAGACAAACTTGGAAATTCACTTACAGACGCTTTCACTTCCTTACTGCCTCGCTTATGAACGATAACAAATTAAAAATTCGTATTCAGATTCAGCAACAGCCACCCAAAGCCATCGAGCAACTCTACCCCGACTTGGCAGAACCACAAATCATATACGAGCATACGTATGACTGGAGAAAAATTGCTATCGCCGCGATTGGACTATTGTGCACTGTCGTATTGATCAGTTATCTGATATTCAGCAACGGTGAAGAGCCTGCGGCTTCCGCAGTTGTATCTCCTGAAAACCACCTTGCTCCCTCAGAAACCATCCCGGCGGCGCAGAGCATAGGTCAATCCGGTGCTGCGCCCGGCAATAATGCCAGCATTACTGAATTCAATCAATTACAGCCTGACTACTCCGATGCACAATCATCCGCCCAAACAACCCATAACAAAGGCAATAGGGTTGAGGCGCCATTGATGAATGTCTCCGCGGCAAGGCCAAAATCAGGTGCCTCCAGCAATAAGCCGATCATCCTG
>WBZQ01001142.1_pt1 | contig 18950 bp, 22 predicted proteins | sample 5204251 | NCBI WGS metagenome assembly WBZQ01 (sample SAMN12412402, study PRJNA552823) | activated sludge metagenome | isolation source: activated sludge from nitrification reactor of wastewater treatment plant... | place: USA: Virginia | collected 2017-09 | reverse complement strand
GGTGATCAGTATAAAGACGAAAGGGAGCGAGAAGAGGATGAAGCTAGACTGGAGAACACTATCAGATCTCTTGAGAACATTGCTCGACAAACAAAATACTATTTTTAATCTTTATCCTTTATGGAAAGAATGCTTCGTATCTACCCATCATATTTTAACGTAACGAATCCAGAGTTTGAACATGCAATCTTTGGTGTGAATATGAGTAACCGAGATATTACACTAACCTACAACTCTGGTAGCTACTTAGTTAAGCCAGGGCAAGTATTTGAAACAGACGACCCAGTTGCCAATATCTTAATCCCACAGGGATACACCTACGAATTTGTCGAGATTAGGAATGCGAGCGGTCGTTCAACTACAGGAGAGAAAGTAAACGAACAATGGTCTATCGCTTTCTTCCCTACTTATGAAGCAGCAAAAGAAGCCTATGAAGCAGCTCACAAAGTAAAAGTACCTGAAAGAGAGCCAGTCGCTAAGTATACAGCAGAGAGCATCGCACGTTTTGGAGAAACTTCTCTTCGATCTGCTATTACCAAGGTTGGACTTGACCAGCCACCAGAGGGGACAAGTCTTGCTGACTTGCGTGCATACATCTTAGCTGAACAAGGGGCGTAAGAAAGTGTATTGAATGTTCCGTTGCCGATAGTTCTAATGAAGGTTGATTAAGTACTCATTGTGAATCTATCGGACTTCCGGACAATGCTTTCAAAATACCTGACTGATTCCAATGTGGATAATAGCCCACGATTCGATCAGGCATTTAGAGACTATGCGATCAACTATATTTATAAGGATCTATTAGCCTCTTATGAATTCTGGTTTCTTGATGCGCGTGTCACAGTCCCATTAGTCCCTGGTCAAAACTGGATTACTCGCCCTGACAATATAAACACCATCTTTGCGATCTATTACGACGTTGAGACGCGTGATAACAAGCTGAGTGAAGTTAACCTGCGTCAGCGCGATTTATTCAACGTAAACGGTGTTATAGGAAAGCCTATGCAATATATGGTTAGTGGGAATAGGATTTACTTCTATCCACAGCCAGACAGTGCAGCGAATGTTGTTATTGTCTACTCACAAAACGTTCCTGATCTTACTGATAGTGAGCCTAATGTTATTGATGGTTTTGATGCAGATTGGCAGAAGCTTATTCCGATTGGGGCAGCTGCTCATTTGCTTATGACCAATAGAGGGGCAGACTTACAAAACTCACAGTATTACGAGGCTAAGTACAATGCTGGTGTGGAGAAGATGAAGAAGAACTACAAGCGCAAGCAGAAGGATCGACCATCACAAATCAACGACTACCAAAATCAACCGTATGGCTTTGATGCGTACGGCTATAATTAAACCTATTTATGTCTGTTCAACTCAACCCAAATAAAACGTTTCAAGCTACCATCAATGGTACGACCACAAGTGCAATTATCTACATGAAAACATTAGATATGGAAGGTGCTAGTAGTTTTGACTACTACATACCTAGTGGATTGACTGCGACATTAGCAATTAGTTCTAGCGATTCCAGTAACCCAAGCGCTATGGTTTGGACAGATGTTGCTGCTTCTGTGGCTGGCGCTACACGTGCTCGCTACAATGCTGCTTCTTTCACAGCAATTAAAATGACCCGTAATTCTGGTGCTGGATTGGTAGAACTAACTATATCAGCTACTTAATATGTCAGCGCAACTATCTAGCATAAAAATATTTCAAGCAACACTAAATAGTACTGTTACTTTACAGGTTATTTACGCTAGACAATTAGACGTGAGCGCGTTCCAACAAGTTGATTACTATATACCAGCAGGCTTAACAGCGACCATATCTATAAGCTCCAGCGATTCAAGTGATCCTGCTGCTATGGTCTGGACAGTGGTCGCTAGCTCTGTAGCTGGCGCTAGCCGTGATAGAAAGGGGTCTGCAAAAATCACAGCTCTTAAAATAGATAGGGTATCTGGTAGTGGCATAGTAGAGACGTTGCTCAGTGTAGGTTTCACAGATGGTGGGATTCCACCTACAGGTTTACCTGGACTTGCAGCATATTTCGAGGCTGACCAGGGAATTACACTAGACGTTTCTAATAACGTATCTCAGTGGGATGATTTATCTGGCAATGGGGCGCACTTTACACAAGCGACTGCACTTTCACGCCCTGGTTATTCTACTACATCTTTTGGGGGAAAGCCTGCGGTTTCACTTACACAGGCCGCTAATAGCTTTATGCAAGCGTCACCAACAATAGCAGCTGGCGCTCCAAACCAAACCATTATAACTATCGCTAAGAAAACTGGTACTGGCCTTGCTGCTTACAACGGCATTGTATGTATTGGTTCCGGATCATCTGGAGGAATGACGGGCACAATTGGTACTGATAGTTCATCAGCTTTGTGGTTTGGTGGTGCTGGATTGGGATTGCCAACGTTTGGAACCATACTCACAAATACGTACGTTTTCTTGGGTAAAACAACAAGAAATGTAGGTGGCTTTGGAAATGACACAGCATTTATTAATGGCGTAAAAAATGCGCCATATACCCAGCCAGGAGCATACAACCTCACACCAGCCAACACTTTATTGCTTGGTAGGTACTTTTCAGGCTCATCAACAAGTAACTGGGACGTAGCCGCTGTTATCCTTTACAACAGAATATTAAGCGATTCAGAAATGGCAGCATTGGCTGTTTACTACAAAAATAAATATCCAGTTTTACCTTACTAATTTACTTTTATGACAAACCTTATTCGTGAAGTTACGCATACTGATAGACAAATCATTGCTCCAGCAGATGGAAGTGATTACCACCTCGGGATTATCGGTAGTACCGAGGCAGTAAACATTGACCTACCTTTGATAGAGACTGTCCAGTTAGGGCAGCGCTTTACGATTGCTTGTGAAGATGGTGGGGCTGGTACTTACCAGATCAATATACGCAGACAATCACCTGACCTTATTCAAGGCGGGACAAGTTATACCATCAACTTGCCATATGGTGCTGCTACCTTCTTCTCTAATGGCCGTCAGTACGTCGTTGATTCTTCATCAACTCCTCGAGTCCCAGCAGTGAGTGAGGGTGGTACAGGTGCTAGAACAGCATCAGAGGCAGTGGAGAACCTTGGTATTGATATCCGTGATCCAGTCCGTGTTTCTACAAAAGAGAATATTAACATGCTTCTATTACCTAATGTTGTGAATGGTGTGACATTAGCTAATGGTGATGACGTAAATGTTTGGTTGCAAACTGACGCAACCGAAAACGGTATTTACCATGTTGTGACAGCTGGGACAGGTAGCAATGGCGTGTGGGAGCGTAGATCAGACTTTGATGAGTCAGCAGACTTTAGGGCGGGGGTACAAATTCTTTCTCTAGAGGGCAGCTCATTTGCAGGTATCTATTTTGTAATTGTTACAAACAGCCCTGAAATTGGCACTGATTCTATTGTAATTTCTCCACTTAATAATGCAGATGCGGTTTATGACCCTTATGGCAACAAGGTTGTTGATTATAACTACCAAACTAACGATGTTAACCACTTGCGGTTTGAGGCAACTCCAGCAGGTAATAACGCTCGGTTAAGAGCATGGAGTGATTCAGAAACTCATGTTGGTGGATCATTAGATGCAAAGGGTAATGGCCGCTGGACTGGATTACAACTTATTGAGATCAATGACACAACTGATATTGATACGGCAAGTAACGTTTCTTATAATGTGTATGCGGTTTGTGGTAGTTTGATAACTCGCGATCCTAATGGAAGTGACAGAACAGATACCTTACCAACAGCAGCAGACATTATTGCGCATATTCCTAACTGCTTTGCTCGCCAATCATTTAGATTAACGATTAATAATCGAGCTGACGCAGATGAAACTATTACTTTAGCTGGTAATACTGGTTTAACTCTTTCAGGTGTTAGCCCAATCCATCAAGGGGAAACAAAACAATTATTGTTTTATATCAACGATACTGCAGCAATGGGATCAAGTGATTCAATTACTGTCTATGATCTCACAGCATCTTCTGGTGGTGGATCATCAATTTCAATCGGTGATGGCTTAACAGAAAGTGGTGGAACTGTGAGTGTAGACATTAGTATGGAATTGCAGTTCGTTGGTGGACAAGTTTTCCTCAACAAAGTTCCTGCAATAAGATTACAAGAATACGTTTATAACAAAACAGGATCAACAGTTGTTTCTGGCACTGCAGTAAAATTTGTAGCTAATTCAGATGGCACTCCAGGAATCTTGGTAGCTGATAGTCTCAGTAATGTAGAGGCTACTCATGTAGTTGGTGGATTAGACATTGCTGATAATGCAGGTGGATATATTGTTAAAGCAGTGACATTCGGCAGCTTAAATACAAGTAGTGCTCCACTAGCAGGATCACCAGTTTATCTGGATGTTCTTGGTGCATACTCATATACACCTCCTACAAACGCTAATAGCATTCAACAAGTTATTGGTTACGTTATGGTGAAAGATGCTGCAACAGGAGTAATTACATTCTGTCCTCAGTCTCCAATTAAATATGGGACTTCATTCTTGCAGGATGGTTCAGTTACAGCTGCAAAGATTAGTTCAGCAGTTGCATTTAACTTGACCTACACACAAGAGCTTATCATGTCTGTTTCAGAAAAGAAGCTTCATGCAGAGGCAGGGGTGACTGGAGCAGTACAAACTGGAGCTACTTTATTACAAGCAACGTCTGGAGCTACTGCAACGGTATCTGCTTACGATAGTGGTAGTAACCGATTTACAGTAACGAGTGTCACCGGAACTTTTGACACTACTAACCTTGTTACTGGTACTAATCCAGATACTTCTACATTTACGTTTACTCCGTCAGAAACGCTTCTCGATTGTTGGGACTTAACACTAACTCCAGCCGCTTTTTCTACCATTGCTACAACCACCGGCCCACTTACCCAAACAGCTGACGGTTTACCTTTAGCTACTGGATTGTGCCGCTATGTGATAGACAATAACCAAATTGAAACATTGAGTTCAGATGCTTACCCATTGATTGGTGCTGAATTCTGTCCCTCTTCAACTTCCTCTCACTCTTAGTCAGTAAGTGATTAGGTTTGATTAACTTCAAAAGCAATGGCACGTAGAGTTGTAAACATACCGACACCATCACTAGGATTAGACACAAAGAATGATAACGATACAATAGGGGATACAAACACCCCCTATTGTCTCAATACTGACTTTGATCAGCCTGGTTTAATTATTCAACGTGCAGGAACTCAAAAGGTAGGCGCTCAAATTAGCACGTCTAATCCAGGTAAGGGATTGTTTGCATTCATTAAAGATGCAACCACCTCTTTTCTTGTGTCTAAGTTTGGTGGCACTTACTATCAGAGAAGCGCGACAGATGGAGATGATACCCCTATTGGTACTGGCTTTTCTGCAGGTGTTGCTTGCTTCGCTCAGTTTAATGGGAGTCTTTATGCTGCTACTTACACGGACAATGTCCAAGTATGGGATGGCGTTGCTCCTGCTTTTACTGGTGCAGGATTAGCATACAACTTCCGGTACATCTTTGTCTTTGGTGGTAGATTCTGGGGTGTAGGTGATGACTTCCCTAACCGTGTACGTTTCTCAGCTGTTGGTGCTATGACCTTTGCCTCAAATGATTATATAGCGTTTGAGTCAGATGGATTTGTAGTTACTGCTTTAAAAGATAATAACGGTGTGTTTGAGATTCACAGAGGAGATGCTGGTACTTGGACGGTGTCTCCGACAGTGTCAGGAACACCACTCTTTCTTGTCGAGAAAACAACTGTACTCCGTGGAGCCTATACACAGTTTAGTGCAACGAAAGTAGAGAACTCATGCGTTTACCTAGCACCAGACGGCATACGGTCATCAGGACAGCTACAATACTATCCAGCTGGCTTATATGGTACAGTCATTAGTGATGCGATCAGTCCTACATTCCTAGGGCTACAATCAACAAAGAGCACCCTTGCTTATGCTGCTTACTTCAACCGTAAGCTTTACATGTCCGTACCGTTCTACTCCAATACCTACAATGATGCGATTCTTACAAACTATAGTGGGGTATGGAGCATCTACACAAACATCTTTGCAGCACAAATGGTTGAGTGGAAAGGGATGTTGTACTATACAGATTCAAGGCGTGGGCAGATTTGGCGATTAGATCCAGCTCTTAAGTCAGACGATGGCGTTGCTATACCATTCGTATACCAGACAAAATATTTTCACTTGAAGCGTCCACACATGATCAAGTTCTTAGAACGTATGATCTTTAGATTAAAATCTGATCAGGCTACGACGATTCGTATTAGTGTATCATTTGACTTCGGCCCATTTACGACAGTCTATTCACTCAACACACCAGTTATCCTAAATACAGGAGTTCCCCCATTAGAGGTGGGAGATATGGGGCTCTACTTGGGAGGGCCACTTGCTGCTCCTGGTGGTGTCATTACTGGCAGCCAAAACGAGCTGACATTCTATGAGCGTCAATGGGTGTATGCAAAAGACTTTTACTTTATTGCTTTTAGGGTTGAGCACTCAAACCCTAACAAGACAGTTAAGATGAAGGACTTTGACATTGTCTTTGAAGATGGATCAGCGGAAAATAAGTACGACATCAATTAGTGTATTGAGAGTTCCGCTAGCGTTGTACATCATAAGAAACGATTTACATTGTTTCTTTTATGGCTTCATTACTGTTAATGCCAAGGGTTGGGAACTTCCAATCATACACGCTCAACATGGTAGGTGGGATGGGTACTGCATCAAGTGGTACAGCTACAGTCAATGAGGCTTTTAATTCACAGTGGCCGTCTACGTTTCCCATCTATATTGAGATTTGGGATACTGATGAGACCTATGCGGGCACACGTGAAATTATCCGCGTCGTTTCTTCTAATGGCCCAGCTAGACAATTTAACTGGGATCAAAGAAACTTAGGTGGAACTAGTATCTATAACCATGCTAACGGTTCTAAGTGTAGAATTGTTATTGTTGGTGAGCACTTGAACAATGCCTATACAAATATTGAAGCAATCAATACAGAGTTAATTGCAGCAACAAGTGCGGTTACTTCGCTAACAAGTGGGCTTGCTACCACCAATACAAACCTTACTACAACGAATAGCAACGTTACTGCACTGACAACGCGAGTTACTACGGTTGAGGGAAAGATTGCCCCTACCGCTGGCACTATTGGTACAAACCCAGCAAATAATGGTGTTTCTACTTTTACAGCGCGTCTTGATCATGAGCACACAGTAGTTAATCATATCCCATGGATTACTGGAGCATCGCCAACAACTGGGGACAATTCAGCGTACCTGATTAACAAGTGGGGGTATGACGTAGAAATTTTAGGCGTTGAATTCTATACCAAGACAGCAGGTTCATCATCAACTATTGGTCAGGTCTACTTTGCTACTAGAACCAACTACGCGTCTGGTGTCCCAAGCTGGGCATCTATTTTCTCTTCTCCACCAACATTAGGTTCAGGCGTTTTGATTACGAATACAGCAACTATAAGTCATCCTACTTGGGCAAATGGTGAGATGTTGAAATTTGAGATCGCAACCGTTGGGTCTGGTGTTGGTACGGTTGGTTTACAACTTACAATAAAAGCTAAGAATACTAACTAGTATGCCATCATTTAGTGTAACATCGAGTACAAATGACGTAGGTATAACCAATAACCGTGGTGCTGTCGCCTGGAGTACGGTTGTTAATGGCACGACAGGGACATCAATTGATACTGTCTCTAATGCGCAAATCCGGGTTGCTCTCTTTGGCTCATCAGCTGGTGGGCACTCAGTCCAGCGTATTTACCTTTATTTTGATACTGGCTTTTACTTACCAGCTGGCGCTGAAATTACCTCGGCTTATTTATACTTAAGAAGAGGATCAACAGCTGAGTCTGGTACTGGACTAGATCCTATACATGCGGTGCTTGGTACTTTCCCTATCGGTGGATTAACCACTGCTAACTTTGGTGACCTGGATAAGGGCCAGGAGTTTGCTAACTTCGCGCCATTTGGTGTTTCAGTAACAGCTCCGATTACCAACCTTAATCTTATTAGTAAAACAGGATACACCAAGATGGTGCTTATTTCACATGGTGACTATGCCAATGTCCAGCCATCGAGTGGGACAAACTTACGGCAGGACATCTACTCAGCAAATGATGTTACGCCAGGTAATAGGCCAACACTCAGCATTAACTATGTCATGTCTAGCAATTCAATCATTAACTTTGTCTAACTAAAACTTTATGGGATACATTTCAGATGCAGATTCAAACAACCCTTACTACATTGACCCTTATAGTGGAGCCCCTATAGGTATTTCAAATACCTCATGGAACAATGGCTCTTACGTCCGTAATGCACAGGGGACGCCAGTCTATGTTGGGTATCAGCCAACCATGCGTGACTATAACCCTGGATGGGTTGGTGCTGGTAACAGTTCATTAGAGAACCAAAAGTTTATCACCCAAGATCGAGCTGAAGCCCAGTATGACTACGATAGGCAGAACCTATTGCGGAACTCAAACATTGCTCAGGTGAATTGGAATGACCAACAGCAAAATAAGATGGCAACCATTCCAGGATATACTTACCAGTCATATGACAAGAGTCCTGAGTACTCAGCTAACAAATCTGCATCACAGAATCTCACAGGAGCGTTTCAAAAGACACTAGCTGATCTACAGCTCAAGTTAGAGCAAGACGCAGCCAAAAGAGACTCTGAGCAGCAAGCACTATTACGTGCGCAAGCTGAAGCTGCAAAGCGTATCAACATGAACGATAATGCTAATGCTCGCCAGGCAATTATTGAGAATCGGATGATAGCTATGAAAAATGCTAACCCTTCCCTCTCTCAAGCAGAAATTGAGGCGAGTGTGGATAGAACATTTAAACCGCTCACATTAGATTATCTCGATAGCCTCAAGATGGTTGCTAGCAAGACAGGTGGTGCAGAAGCTAATGGTGGCGTCACTTTGTATGGTATTGGTTCAAGCAATTTTAATCCTGCTACTGGTAATTTTGCTATTAGTGATCAGCAAAGACAGGAGCTCCAACAGTTTAGAGAGGACTTGCAAAACCATAAGTATGACAATGAGATTGCTAAAGGTTATTTCAGTCCTAGTGGTACAGGTATTGAGGGTTTAGATGGTAAACCTATTCAAGCACAAACCATGGTGAAGGGTGGACAGCTCTACCAGAATGATGCGAGTGGAAACTGGGGGACAGCTGCTACAACCAATACTGCACCTAAGACAACAAACCAGTCAGGTGTGTCACAAACAGGCGCACTTGATAGTTATGCCTATGGCAGTTCACAAGCTATGGTAGACGCTATTAATAAAGCATTAGGCGCAGCTAGTTCTGCTACTCAGCCCAAAGAATCTAGTCCAGTACAAGCTACAGGTGGTCGAGCACAAAACACCTTTGCTAGTAGTGGAGCAGGTGCAAGCTATACCCCACGTACGAGCGGCATTAAGGAAACAGTAATTTCTAACCCTAAGGTGACCTATTCAAGTACAAGCTCAAGCAAGCCAAAGACTAACACCATTCGTTATGCCTAGTATTTACCCTGCACAACAACCAGTCCAGCCATTCAAGGCTAGTGATTTATCTAACTTGAATCCTTATACCCTACCACAGATCGACCCACAGCTTCGGTTCAATATTGAGAAACGAAGACAGGGCGAGCTAGATGCACTTAGTCGTAATCTCGGTGCTAGTGCTAATGATATCAATGCACAGTTTATTAATGATAACCCACAGCAAGAACTGCTCAAGAATAACTTGATGCAGGGAACTGAGATGAGAGCGGCTAACTTGGATCGCGATTGGTTAGCAAACTTTGAGACACAAGCTAAGAACAATCGCGTAAAGCAATTGCAGGACACTGCGACTAGACGCTTGTCAGGACTTCAGGCAGCATTGCGTAAGTCAAAAGACACAGTAGCTAATAGCGCCGCTTCCCGTGGATTAAGAAATGAAGGTATCTATGACACAGTCAATCAAGAGCTAAATAGCCAGTATCTACAGCAAGAGAATCAGATTAGTGGCGATCTACAAAATAGCATTGGTACAATAGAAGATAACTATACCAAGTCACTTTATAATATTAATCAACAGACACAGGCTAAGCAGTCATTACTACAAGACAAGTATCAGGCCAATGCACAAAAGATTGCTGACTCTCAAGGTCTTAAGGCTAAAGATAAGGCTGAACTATTAATGAAGCTTCGTGACCAATTAGTACAGGGCCAGAAAGATATACAGTCACGCTACGATAAACTGGTAGAGAGTGAACTATCAGATGCACAAAAGAACTTCCAGAATGAACTAGCATTATCTAATGTTACTGGAACCTATAAGGGAAACCCTACACTTGAGGCACAGAAACAGGCAGAGGATAAAGCATATAAGGATGCAATGCTTCGCCTGAATGAATTAAAGGTACAAATTGCAGCACAAAAGAAGGCTTCTAGTGGTAGCGCAGCTGGTGGGGAATCTGCAGACATTGTTGCTAAGAAGTACCAGGAAGCTAAGGATGCGGTGAAAATGCAAGGTGGTGTAATAGGAGATTACCTATCTACTGCAATAGGAACTTTATCATCTAAGGGGGGCAAGGCTTTACAGAGCTTATATCTTAGTGATCTAGCTAAAGGAGCAATAAAGGTTGATCCATCTAAGAAAGTTACCCCTGCAGCTAAACCAGGTGAAGAATGGAAGCAGATATTTGCTAATTTGAGCAAACAACGTCAAGCACAATTGAACCAATAACTACTTTATGGCAAACCTACTAGACATACTGAAAAAGGCTGCAACTAATGCTGTTACTAGTACGGTTAGTAATGTAAAAGCTGGCCTTAAACAGGGGCAACAAATAACAGCAAAGCAGAACCAATTTGCAAGAGAAAAGGCAGAATATGACAAGCAAGTAGCTGCTATCAAGAGTGCCCCTTATACGGATGCGGTAGTAAAGCAAAAAGTAGATCAGATCAAGAAACCAGTTGCACCATCATTTATTGCTAGTCAGCCAAGCGCTGGGTATGGTGCACTGAACCTTAGCCCAAGTCAGTTAAAGGATGTCGGCTACTATGAGAGTGTCCAAAAAAAACCACTGTCTTTATCACAACTAGAAACATACGCTAAAGGGAATACACCAACACTTGATGCTCCATGGTATCAGCAATTAACAGCTGCGGCGAGAGATACGGTTAACCCATTATTTCAGGCAGCTGATAAGTTGAATACCACTACCAAGTTTACGAATCCAGCTCTTTACCAGGATAGAGAGGTGAATACTTTCAAGCAGGCACAACAGGCAAGTAATGCAGCTGGTGCTAATGCTGCTTGGCAAACTGCTAAATTTACCAACCCAATTTTGCGTGGCATGAGCGTATCAGCGCCAGCTATTAGTAATGCGGTTGGGGCTGTTGGTGGAGACGCTGCAAGGGAAGTGGTGGATCCAGTCATGAATGCGTACTACAAGTACAATCCTAAGTATATTGCAGGCAACCTGGTTACTGGCGGTATTCAAAGCATCGCTGACGCAGGAGTTAATTTATTTACAGGTAAAGATACTGGTGTTGCTGGCCTTATTAATGACTCTGATCTTTCACCAGAGCAAAAGGATATGGCATCAACTTTGTATCAAGCAGGAACTAGCTTGGCAGGAGCATCTGCTCAAAAGAAGTTTACGAATAGTAAGGTGGCAATTAAGGAACAAGTGAAAAATGATGCACGCGCTTTGCAAGAGGGATGGGCTACCTTTAAGAAGACAGGCTCATTAGATGCTGCAGCAGATACAGCATTAAGCATGAGAACCAAGAGCACTGCAGGATCTATTAAAAAACCAGAGGCTAACGTACTTGGCTATAGAACTCCAGAGCAAAAGGGTATTCCAGTAAAGAAGGTAGTCAAGGAGAGACAAGTTAACCTTGGGAAATTCTCAGATAGCGAGGCTGTACAACAAGGCATTAAACAACAGATAGCTAGCGCAAAAAAGGATACATACGTAAAGAAGTCATTCAAGGAGATGGAGGCAGAGGCTAAGCAGCTATCACCAGACATTCAAAAACTCTTAGCTAAAAGCAAAGATGGTTTAGTGTCAGCCGAAGAAAACATGGCATTAACACAACTAGTAGCTGAACAGCAACGCTTAATTAATGAACTAAAAACCTCACCACAAAAGGATGGGGTACAAGCAAAGATTGATCAGGCTCAGAACCTACTTAATCACGCATTAGACAAACAATTGAAGGGTGGCACGGCTGTTGGTAGGGCACTGGTATCAAATCGTTACCTAGCGAATATTACGCTTGACCCTACCTACTGGTTAGCACGAGCCGAGAAAACAGCTGGTAGAGAGTTGAATGATACTCAAAGAGCTCAAATTGATATGCTTGCTAAACAAGCGCAACTTGAGCCTACCAGCGAAAACAAGGTTGCACTGTCAAAGTATGTTGCAGAATTACAACGCCCTACCTGGTGGAGCAATGCCAGTGCTACCTATAAGGCTGGTCTTATTACTAGCCCCAAGACTATAGCGAGAAACTTTGTTGGTAATAAAGTGCTTTCAACATTAGAGACAGCTAAAGATTTACCGGCTGCATTAGTTGATAAGGTTGTAGGACTCGGTACTGGCAAGCGTGGTGTAGTGGCTTCACCTTCTGCTGTCGTAAAAAAGATAGCGAGTGTTCCTAAAGGGATAGCAGATGCTAAAAAGGTGTTAACTACTGGCAACTCTCCACTTGGCCTTGAGAACACATTTGAGGCGCAAAGAGAAACAAGGATGAACAATCCGCTATTAGATAAAACCATTGGAGCAGCTACCCGTACAGCATTTAGAATAGCTGGTGCAGGTGATGCCCCATTTAAGCGAAGCAACTATACGTATAGCATAGCCAAGCAAGCCGCAGCACAGGCAGCTAATGAAGGGCTTAAAGGAAAAGCAAAGACGGCAAGAGTAAACGAATTGATTGCAAATCCTCCAATTGAAATGCGTCAGACTGCAACTAATGATGCTAAGTTTGCCACCTACCAAAGTGATATACCCCTCATTCAAAAGTTTAATTCTGCTGTAGGAAAGAATCCTATTACACAATTTTTGGCAGACACAATAGTACCTTTCAAGCAAATACCAGCAAACGCATTTAAGACTTATGGTTACGACTATTCACCACTAGGTGGGCTTGGTGCTATAGGAAGAGCAGTGGCTCAAGGTAAGAAAGGAGAGTTTAATCAAAAGCAATTCTCAGAGTCTATTGGCCGTTCTCTCTTAGGAACTGGTCTGCTTGGAATAGGTAGCGCCCTTTATAATAAGGGTTCACTTGCACCTAGTTTGCCAACTGATCGCAACCAATTACAGATGGCGCTAGAAGAAGGCAAGCAAGGGCATGATCTTGCACTACCTGCTACTGATTACAAAGTTGACGCTGGACAGTTAGGAGCAGCTGGGCAATTGCTTTCTCTCGGTGCAGATATTAGTGATATCAGTAAAAAGAATGGTGGACTACTAAACGCTGATTCGCTCGGACAGGTAGGAGCGCAAGCGCTAAGAACCATTTCTGATCAACCATTTTTACAAGGATTTACGAGAGCAGTTGACGCACTGAAAGATCCTGAAAGAAGCGGTGGAACTTACGTTAGATCTGCTTTTAGTGGTATTGTCCCTCCTTTTGTAAACTCATTAGCTTCATTAAAAGATCCTGAACAGAGAAATGCTAAAACTCTTGCTGATACACTGGCATCTCGCATCCCTTTCCTTCGTGATGAAGTAGCTAAACGTGTAGGTATTTGGGGAGAACCAAGAAGTACTGCAGCGTCACAAACTGGTATCTTCTCACTATTCGACCCAGTGAATGCCCATAAGACAAAAGATGATCCAATCTTTAATGAAATGCGCAGGCTTGGTTTAGATATTGGATTACCATCAGATACATTGAATGGTGTGAAGTTAACACCGAAAGAGTATGAGGTATACCAGGGAACAGCAGGCTATAACATAAAACAGGTGCTAGATACTCTTATGAATAGTGACGCATATAGCACTATCCCAGATCCTCAAAAACCAGATGTTATTGATGCAGTTATAAAAACTGGTCGTGATGTTGCCAATGAAATAACATTCTCTACCGCAATGAGAAAACGCTACAGCCTACCTGACAGTGACCTATTGCCAGATGATGTAATTGTTGAGGCTACAAAAATGATTACATCTGAGCGTGGGTTCACAGATAAAACCCCACAACAGAGAGCGTCAGCAGTTGAGTATGGTCTCAAGGATGCAGCAAAGGCATTTGAGATTGCTCAACAAAAGGCCGAATCGGATGCTATATCAGCTCAGATGCAGCAAATGAATGCGGCTATTCAACAGAAGGAGCAAGAGGAACAAATGCAGTATCTACAAAACCAACTGTACGAACAGCAGGCTGACGACTCTTTGCTTGAACTGGATTACTAACTTTTAAGTGATGTGCAAATGCCTACACCAGCTCCAACAATAAAAGCAACAGTAGCAACAACCCACCTCATACCAATCTCATATTCACCAGCACCATCAGAATAGATAAAGGTTCCAACAATAATCAAAACAATAATCAGTCCAGCAATAAACCTAAAGAGGCCTTCCATAAATATAATTATTACTCCCAATTGTAAACCACAATCCCATGCAACGCCAATCCATTAAGAAAAGATCGTCATACACAGAGCAAATAGCCGTCTTTGATGAAGTGCTCGAGAGGGTTGAGAAAGGGTTTGATGAGTTTAAGAAAGAACTAAAATCAGATCTCAAAGAGATGCACGAAATATTTGTACGCAAAGATGAATTCAAATTCCAAATAGAAAACCTCAACAGTACCGTTAACAAGATAGACGAGAAGGTTGACACAGGGTTTAAGAACGTCGAAAAGAAACTAGGTGAGGGGAGGAATATATCAGAGTGGGTGAGAAACAATATGCTTACGTTATTAGCAGTTGGTGCTGTCGTTTTATGGCTTATCGATCATTCAGAATTTGTTAAAAAACTTCTACCATGAGAATACTAAAACTTGTAGCAATTATCATTCTCAACTTATTGCTTGCTTACTTGGCACTATTTGTACTGGTAGCCACACATCTACAACACTTTGGGGTCTCATTTAAATCACTATCAATTTTCTGTTGTAACCTTGTGATAGCTAGGTTCATAAGTAGGTAGTGTTTGAATGTTCCGCTAGCAGAAAAGATACTAGGTGGTAGTTACTTAACTACATACACACTTATGTCTACGTTCACGATTCCAGTTATAGGGGAGTCAAATACTTTACAAGGGATTGCTACTATCCTTAATGGGAAACCATTTGGGAGAAGAATTACCGTAAAGCGTTTACCCTCAGAAACCACTACACGATCAGGTATCATGCTGAAAGTTAACGAAGAGTTAGCAAGCAAGATTATTGTTGAGATCGTACAAGTTGGCTCTGACTGCACAACACTTACTGAAGCAGACGTAGGTAGAAAGTGCGTAGTATTTAGTGTCGGCGCTGAATGGTACGACGAGTTCGAGGATGGCAAGTTATATGGCGAAATAGGGGAAACAGAAGTACTGCGCTTATTAAATCGCTAAGTATGACAAAACTACGATACCCTCTCAAAGAAGTACGTATTACACAGAAGTTTGGTGAGAATCCAGCAGCTTATGCGGGAGATGGACTAGCAGGACATAACGGGGTGGACTTCGGTTGTCCGGTTGGCACTGAACTACTAGCATCTGGCAATGGTGTTGTTATTGAAGTTGGTGATCAAGGTAAGGTTGGTTATGGGAAATTCTTCCGTATCCGTACAGTATCAGGCCTACAACTCACATACGGCCATTGTAGCAAGGTTCTAGTGAAAAGCGGTCAAGTAGTCATGGTTGGTCAGGTTGTCGCTTTAAGTGGCAATACAGGACGCAGCACAGGCCCTCACTTACACTTCGGCGTTCGTGTCTATACATCAAGTGGAGACATAGCTAATTTCAATAATGGCTATAAGGGTGCGATTGATCCTTTACATTTTTTTATGAATGAAGCAATTCCTACATTTACACCGGAGCAAGTGGACGCGTTAAAGTTTGATATTGATAACAAGTTTACGCGTATTACTGAACCAGAAATTTTATTACAATCTGGTAATCGTATTGATATGATTGTGGCTCGCTATCGTTACCACAACAAATTGAAGGCTGAGCTAGCAGCATTGGGCGTACACCTAACATTTTAAATATATGTCTATCATGTTACCTCCTAGAGTTGAATCAGCATTCGCTCCAAAATTATCAATAGTGAATGAGCCTAAGGCTCCACGCTCTGAAACGTATACGATCGGTCAGGTAGATGAATACGCAGACGCTATTAATTTGGTACGTACGATGATCACTATGGCTATTGGTACACTCAAAGAAGTAAAAGCCAAAGTAAGAGAGGTTCCTGGTGCAAGGTTCCTCATTGGCGAAATCCTTTCTTGTTTAGGCAGCGCTCAAGTAGCTACTACCGTAAAGCCATCACAACTACAATTTAAACAACTTTAGTATATGGATTTATTTTCTCAGCTAGACCACACATTTGTGGAGTTCGGTTTCATGATCTTGATTAACGTACTCACTCAAGTAGGCAAGCCATTCCATAAGAGCCCTTGGCAAGTATTTGTTTTCATCGCGTTCCTTATGAGCATTATCTATGGCATACTAGCCTTCTACATTGGACATGATGTTATTATGAATGTGCTTGCTAGCGTTGCACAGATTGTCTTATTAGCGTCTGGCTTCTGGCATGTAGCACTACGACCTGAGGGGCCAGTACAAACATTCTTCAATAAGAAGAAAAAGAAATAACTATCGTTTGTCTGACATCACGAAAACGATAATAGGCTGGTACGTGAACTCATTAGCGTGCTTACACCATTCAATAGGGAAAAGAGTTTGATCCATAGATTAGATATTAAATATCTGATATCATGATTACGTAATCACGACTTGAGATCGTCTTTTAAGGTTCCGTCCTTAAGGGGCGATTTCTTAGGAGGAGTTAGGTATTTGTTATCCTACTCCTCTTCTTTATGTTTACAGAGTATCTTCTTTTCATTCATCTGCTTTGGGGTTATTGATATACTATCAAGCATAGATTTTATTTCTTTGAGGTATTCCATTATATCCCATCCTTCCAGTTTACAAACCTGCATATCAAAGAGAATGTCAGCTAATAGTTTTGTTTTCATCTGTTCTCTAGCAAGTCTATTGAGTTCGCGTGATGGGAAGTCTTTATCTTGCAAGCTCATCTAATGTGAAAGTTACACCACGGAAATGAGCGTTGACCATTGCTAGTATTTCATTGTCACTTTCGCCCATTGTAATTTGGTTAAACTTGAATTTAGCATAATCTTTTGCCTCGCTTATATCGACTTCATGCCAATCGCTAAACGCTGTCTTTCTAAATATTCTATCATTCTGCATGGGGTGTAGTGGTTTATGGTAAAGCCAAGAATTCCGAGACTGACATACCCCCCATATCTGCAAGTTTCTCTATAGTATCAACATGGTACTTTCTATCTAGACCAACATTCATATAGTAGAGTGTTGTCTTTGGTATACCGCTCAGCTCTGCTAGCTCTCTGAATCCGTGTATCTCAAGCAGTGTGGTTAGCACTGCCCGCTGTCCTAGTGTAAAGATCATATTTTAGAAGTGAGATGCTGGCATACTTACTAGTCCTTGTATTTGAGTAAATGGCTTTCCATTCTGTAATCCAGTGTAGCAGATAGTAAAATATGTCTTCTTTCCTGCTGGTCTTTTCAAAAGCAATAACTCTTCCTTAACCTCGCTTATATTCTTTGGTAGTTGTTTGGTATATTCAACCTCTTTACTAGAAACGATGTCGTAGTTGATACCTTTGATAGTGATTGTTTTCATTGCTTTCTTGTTAAGTACAACTACAATGTATCACAGAAAAGATACAATTGCAAGTACCTAGGGACACTTTTTCCCTTGGAGTTGGTGACAACCTGTCACCGTCTCACCGATTAGATTATTTCCGTGATAGTTATCAAATGAGTTAGACCTAATAAACGGAAGAAGGATAGCCTGAAAGCATAGCGCGCATATATCGAAACTATGGCTGAAATCTATAGCAGGGTCTCCACTGCATAGCTCCTCTGGCAGGTACTGCTCCATTGAGACTAGTACAGTATTCGGGTGATTAACTGGTACAGGAGCATTGCACATATAGCAATGGTAGGCTACATCATTATTCATAACTTACATTAGTGGTAAGGTTTTTGAGGATGTCTTCATCTTCGAAGAAATACATGCCATGTGTCCAATTTCCGGTATATCTCCATTTCCCCTCAATACATGAGGCTCCAGTGACTTTTGTGCATTCTGTGCGTGTACTGCTTAGCCTTTCTTCTTTATATTCCCTACTATCTTTATCAGGTGGAAGCACCACAACATCACCGATCTTTGCCCTTGGTTCTAGGTTATTCATCATAGTTAGGTTACTTTTACAAACTTTGTTTTTGGCATTAAGTTATTTACTATTTCATAGTCTTCATCATTTAAAGGTATTAGGTGTCTTCCACCACCAATAAATGTTTTAATCAAGCCTTTTTTACTCAGCTTTCTAACCAGTTCCCTTTCTAACCTTTTCCTTAGTTTAGAATCCTCAGGAGTGTTTTCAAAAGGTACTTCCTCATAACCATTAGCTATCAATTCATCTTTGGTCATAGTACTTTTATGTTAGATATTTGGAACCTAGTTACCTTAACGTAATCGGGAGGTACTTCATGGTAATTCACTAACGCGTATAGTTTAAGCCAGTCATCCGTACTGATCCTAATCTCTTTAGTAACTTCACCCATTACTGTCATAATTGGGTTTAAAGAAAAGATAGTTTCATCTTTAGTCATGGTGT
>WBZQ01001139.1_pt1 | contig 18956 bp, 7 predicted proteins | sample 5204251 | NCBI WGS metagenome assembly WBZQ01 (sample SAMN12412402, study PRJNA552823) | activated sludge metagenome | isolation source: activated sludge from nitrification reactor of wastewater treatment plant... | place: USA: Virginia | collected 2017-09 | reverse complement strand
ATTGTCCGGGTGAAAGACCCGAAACAGGATAAAGACATCAAAACTCCATCCCCTCTCCCAATCCCCGAATCCTCAAATCCACCCATCTCCACTCATCCCGCCGGTATATTCCCCACCAGCACCACCTGGGTGGGTGTGGCATTGCCGTTCGGGTTGTCTTCCTGCGAAACGGCCAGTGCCGCGGCTCCGGTCAGGCAGGGCAGGGTTTGCCAGCCACCCGCCGCCTGAAGTTGCACCATGCCCATGCTGACCGGCTTGCCGTCGACGATGGCCCAGAACTGCAGGTGTTTGCCGGGGGCGGGAGCGGGCAGGCTCGACACGTCGAGGCCGATTTCGCAGCGCACGGTATTGTGATAGGCATAGGCGGTGGCTTTGCCGCCTTCACCGTTGGAGAGTTCGACTACTTTGGTGTCCCGGTCGCGGAGCAGCACGACGGCTTGTCGCATCCGGTCCGTCTCCGCCGCGCGGCGGTTGCAATCGTCCACCTGGATCTGAAGTTCGGCAACGCGGGCCTGGAGGTCGGCTTTTTTCGTTTCGCTGTTCCGGTACTGATAAAAGAAGAATGCGGCCAGCAGGGCCAGGGCCAGGGTGAGTGCCGGGAGCAACCAGCCCGTTCTGTTTCCCGGAACCCCGGCGGCAGGCCGGTCGGGCGGGAGAGGGCTGGCAGCCGTCTCTTTCCCGACCGCTTCCAGGATACGGCCCTTCATCCAGGCAGGCGGTGCCGCCGCATTGGCGGAGGCATAGCCTTCCAGCGCCTGTTCTATGGCAGCCAGTTCGGCGCGCGCTTCGGCGTGCCCGGCGACCATGCGCTCCACGAGCGCACGCTCTTCGACAGTGCATTGTCCGAGCGCATAGGCTTCGAGCAGGCCCGACTGGATGAACGAATGGAGGTCCATTTACATTTAAGTGTGCGGTCGGGGCTTTTCAGCCCTTCGCCGTTTATGGTCTTCAAGCCGCCTGTTTCCGGAATTCGAACAGGCATCCTTATATTTCACCGGTTTCCGGAGCGCCGGCAAAAGTCTCAAAACTTATCGAGCCATGCAGCCAATGCGGCCACAAATGTCATCGCCGCGGAGGTTTCGCCGAATATTTTTCTCAATTCCCCGATCGCGTAGCGCAGCCGGGTTTTTACCGTACCCAGCGGAATGCCCGTTTCTTCGGACACTTCTTCCTGTGTGTATCCTTTGAAATACACCAGATCGATCAGCGACCGGTATTTATCGTCGAGTCGGGCCACCACCTCCTGTACCCCCAGATGGTCGGGGTTGAGGCTGTCGCCGCCGGATTTATAGGCCAGATTGTCGAGCGGATCGGTTTTCCGGTAGTGCTGATAATGCGCCGTGCGGGTGGCGTCGATGGCCGTGTTGCGGGCAATGTTCACCAGCCAGGTAAAAAGCCGGCCTTTGGAGGCATCGTAACTGGCGCCGTTGCGCCAGGCTTTGACGAAAGTATCCTGTAAGACCTGCTCGGCCAGTTCGCGCGACTGGACGATCCGGAGTACCACTCCGAACAGGGCGCCGCCGTAGGCATCGTACAATTCGCCGATGGCCGAGCGGTCCTGTCGCTGTAAACGGATGATGAGTTGGTCCTGCATTTTCGGTTCCTGGCTTCGTTCCGCTGCCTGCGGAGCGTTGACGGGAGCAAAAGTGAGGGGTTTTTCCGATGCGGGCAAACGGTTGAGGATAATTTGAACAAACGGCCCACGCTGCCCGGGTTATGCCCGTGTTTTTGAGCATGACCTGAACAGGGAATGAGCTTGCTTCCGGTAATATACGGACGGAGTTTCACCGCGGTTTTCAAGTTGAGCGAAAAGAATTTCGTTTTTTTAAAACAACCGTAAGGTTTTGTCTTTGACCTGCTGCCCGGAATGCCATTCCCACTCGTGCTGTTTCAACGCAATTTATTCTTTATGTGTTAAAGTTGTCCCGCACATTTGGTCCTTTGCCGGAAGCGGTTACTTTTGTCCTGCCCAAAAGTTTTTGGTTTTTATAATCCGCATACCAATGAAAAAAACGACCGGACCGATTTTGTTTTGCTCCCCTGCTTTACGGGCATCTTACGCCCGTTTCCCTCATTTTCCCGGCTCCTGAGTTTTTTAGTTAAAAGTTGTCACGCTTCACCTCCCGGCGGACATATACCGTCATTCCCCTTTTAACCGGCTTGGCAAAAAGATCTTCATACCTGAAGGCTTTTCAGATCCATTTTTGAAAACCGGAAAAACGCCCTGAACCCTGTCCAATGGAAAAAATTGCGCCCGAACTCAGGATCATCCTCTCCGAAAAAGGGTACATCGGAACGTCGGAACGCTCCCTGCGCAGCCCCGCCGGTGATACCGGCCTGGAATCCGCTGCCGAAGCGATTACCTTTTTTCTGCAATACCGCGACAGCCTGGAACCGCTCAAGGCCCTGGGCCTGGAAGTATTGAGCGAATCGGGGCACGTCGTGGTCGGCAGGATCGCCCTCGACCGGCTGGAAGCGCTGGCGGCCCATCCCAATGTAATTCTGATCGAAAAGCCGGCCCCGCCGGCTATCGGCCTCGACAAAAGTATTCCCGACATCCGGGCCAACCAGGTGTGGAGCCGCAGCGGCGATACCTTCAGTGGCCGGACGGGTAAAAATGTGGTGGTCGGTATTGTGGACACCGGCATCGACTATGAACTGAAGGTATTCCGGAAAGCCGACAACAGCACGCGTATCCTTCATATCTGGGACCAGACCATCCAGACGCCGCAAGGAGGCGAAAGTGTGCCGGGAGAGATCGATCATCCGACCCTGGGCAAGGTTACCCTGGGCTATGGCGTGGAATACGATCGCATGGCCATTACCAACGCCCTGTCCAACAGCAATCCCGCCAGTATCGTCCGGCACAAGGACACCGATGGCCACGGTACCCACGTGGCCGCCATCGCCGCCGGCGACGGCTCGCAGAGCGATGCCTGCTGCGGCGCCTATACTTATGTGGGCGTGGCGCCCGAAGCCGATCTGATCATCGTGAGAATGCGCGGGCTGACCACCGGCGATCCGGCAACTTCCGGAACCGAAGAAATAGACGCCATCCGTTATATCCTGAACCGCGCCGCCGGCAGCCCGGTAGTCATCAACTTCAGCATCTACCGCAACAACGGCCGCCGCGACACGGTCGGTTCGCTGGAAACCGGTATCGACAACATCCTCAATGCTTTTCCCCAGGGGGTGGCTATTGTTTTCATCATGGGCAACGAAGGCGACAAATCACGCCACGCCACCGGCACGGTGCCCTCCGGCAATCATATTGACCTGAAATTCAACGTCACCGGCAGCGACAACCAGTTGGTGGATGTGCATTACACGGGCACGAACCTGCGGGTGGCAGTACAACCCCAGGGCGGCACCATGAGCGCCTGGGTGAACAACGGCGGTACCCAGACTTTCCCCGGCATCAACAACGGCGGCTCCGTGTCGCTGAGTAACAGCGACGGCAACATCTGGTTGCGCCTCACCCCGCCGCAAACGGCCGGACGGAACGGCCTGAACCAGGGTGGCGAGTGGATCCTTCGATTGGAAGACACCGCTGCAACCGCTACCGTTTTCCACGCCTGGAGCAACCTGAAAAGAGGTCCGCGCTTTGTGACCGGCGGCGGCGTCACGGTGCCGGCAGCCACCTCCGTCAGTCCGTATTGCAACTCCGAAAACGTCATTACCGTAGGCGCCTACGCAACGGAAGGTTCGCAAAACGGACAATTGGCCGCATTTTCCAGCCGGGGGCCCCTGCTGCGTTTCCCCGCCGCCGATGTCCGCAACATCCGGCCTCACGTCTCCGCGCCGGGAGTGGGCATCACCTCGGCCGCAACGAACAGCCGGGGTGGTTGCTGCTGCGACTGCTGCTACGAGTTTTACCATGATATGGACGGCACCAGCCAGGCGGCCCCGCATGTCACCGGCGCCGTGGCGCTGATGCTGGAAAAGAATCCGACCCGCTCTTTTTCCCAGATCCGCGACGACCTGAAAAACAGCGCCCGCCCCGTTGCCGGACAAGTGCTACCCAACAGCGACTGGGGCTGGGGAAAACTCGACGTGAAGGCCGCCGTAGACGCCACGCCTGACCCGCCCGGTGGTCCGCGGGAAGCGGCTCCGCCGCCCGCATCGCCGGCTGTTGCCGCCCATCCGGCCGCATCAGAACGGGAACCGGAACCTTTACTGGCCCTTCAGCGCGAATTTCTGGCCACGCCAAAGGGGCGATTCTACCGGGATCTGGTGAACCGGCATTTTTCCGAAGTGCGTACCCTCATCAACACCAACAGGCGCGTAGCTACGGTCTGGCACCGCAACAGTGGCCCCCTGCTGATCCGGATGGGCATGCAGGCGGCTTACCAGCCCGAAAGGCCGCTGCCGGTAGCGATCGAGGGCATCACGCTGCTGGACCGGCTCAACCGGATCGCGGAAATATTGAAACGATACGGCAGCGATCTCCTGAATCGCGACCTCGAAGACCACATCAAAAACTGGATGTGGGTGCTCGACCAGGGATTCAGCCTGCGGCAACTGCTTGACCTCTTCCGGCAACAGGAAGCAGTGGTGCCAGCAGAAGCCGGCAGGATATAATCACCACCCATTCTCCCATTCCCCCATTCTCCCATTCCCCCATTCCCCTCATTCTCCCATTCCCCCATTATCCCATTATCCCATTATCCCATTATCCCATTCCCCCATTCCCATTTCATCCATCTTCCTGACCATGCCGAACGCACCCGGAACCATCGAAATCATTGCCCGCGAGATCGGTAAAGCGCTGGAGCCGCTTACCGAACTGCTCGGCCCCGACATGATCCAGCAACTCGGGCTGTCCCTGCCGCCTGCCCTCACCCAGGGGCAGGCCGTTCTGGCCGCCTTCGGCGCACCGACCGGCATTGTCGGCGACCTGCCGCCCCTGATCCAGTCACTTGCCACCGCCATCGACAACGAAGACGGGGCCGCCATCGCCTCGTCCGGCAAAAACCTGCTGGAAAAGATCATCCAATTGATCAAGGCGCTGGAAAATCTCGGCCAGGCGGTCAAAAATGCTTCCGGTGGCATGGGGTTCACCCCGGACCAGATCAATGAGATCAACCAACTCGGCGAAAAACTGGCGGTCAAAATTCTCCACTACATGGCGGTGGAGTATATGGACAAAAACTTTCCTACCCTGGCCGGTACGCTGAACGTGCTGGGCATCGTGGAAAACGACGTCATACCGGCCGATCCGGCCAAACTACAGGCCGAATTCCGCCGCCGGGAAGTACACTTTCAGCACATCATCGACCTGTTCACCGATCCGGCCAAACATTTCAAAGACCTGTATAAATTCGGCGAGAACAACTTTGACGGCCAGCTGCTGCTGGGCCGGATGAAATACCTGCTCGACCGCTTCGGGTTCCCGGCCGAACTGTACAAAGTGGGCAGTCAGCCCTGGGTACTGGAAGCCTACGCCCTCAGCCTGTCGGCCGACGGTGCCGTTCCCCCCGCGCTGAACCTCGACCTGCGCATCCCGGCCGCTTTCGAAGCCAACCAGGAATTCCCCATCGCCGGGCCCTGGAAAGCCACGATGAAAACCAAGGGTATGTTCAACGCCGGGGTACACGGCCAGATCAAGGCGCCCTTTATTGCAGAATTACAGCCGCCTTCCGGCGATGCCCAACTGAGTTTCGAGGTGCTGCTGGGCCTGAAAGCCGAACATCCCGGCGACCGGCGCGTCATGTTCATCGGCACCACCGAAGGCAGCCGCCTGGAAAGCAAATCGATCGGCGGTGCTTTCGGGTTCAACGCCCGCTGGAACTCCGGTACCAACCGTGCCGAGGCCGAACCGAGCGTACAGATCGAGATCCGGGAAGGCAAACTGGTCATCGACCTGAGCCAGGGCGACGGATTTCTTCAGCAGGTGCTCTCCGGCTTCCGCCTGGAGGCCGGCTTCGACCTGATCGGTACCTGGACGCCTTCCGACGGCCTGCAACTGGTCGGCAGCGGCGCCATCGAGATCCTGCTGCCCATTCACATCAACCTGGGCATCGCCGAGATCAAAGGGGTTTATATCATCGTCGGTTTTGGCACCGACACACCTTTACATACCGACCTGGCGGTGCAACTCTCCGCCAACCTGGGCCCGCTGAAGGCGGTGGTGGACAAACTCGGGGTGACGGTACCGATGAAATTCCCCGAGAACGGTAAGGGCAACGTTGGTCCGCTCGACATCGGCTTCGGCTTCCGGCCGCCCAACGGGGTGGGGCTTTCCATTGACCTGGCCGTGGTGAAAGGCGGCGGTTACCTGTACTTCGACTTCGACCGCGAGGAATACGCCGGGGTGCTCGAACTCTCTATTTTACAGATCGTTACGGTCAAGGCCATCGGCCTCATCACCACCAAAATGCCCGACGGCAGCAAGGGCTTCTCGCTGCTGCTCATCATCACCGCCGAATTCGGCACCGGCATTCAGTTGGGTTTTGGCTTTACGCTGCTGGGAGTCGGCGGTCTGCTGGGCCTGAACCGCACCATGAACCTGCCGCCGCTGGCCGAAGGGGTGCGCACCGGCGCCATCAACAGCGTCATGTTCCCCGAAAACCCGGTGGAAAATGCGCCGCGCATCATCAGCGACCTGCGCACCATTTTCCCGCCGTACGAAGGCAAATTCCTGATCGGGCCTATGGCCAAAATAGGGTGGGGTACGCCGACCCTGATCAGCCTGTCCCTGGGTGTCATCATCGAAATTCCCGGCAATATCGCCATTCTCGGCGTTTTAAAAGTGGCTTTGCCGACGGAAGACGCCGCCCTGATCGTCATTCAGGTCAATTTCCTCGGCGCCATCGAGTTCGACAAAAAACGGCTCTGGTTCTTTGCCAGCATTTTTGAATCGCGGGTGCTTTTCATTACCATCGAGGGCGAGATGGGGCTGCTGGTGGCCTGGGGCGACGACGCCAATTTCGTGGTTTCGGTCGGCGGATTCCACCCGCGCTTCAACCCGCCGCCGCTGCCCTTCCCGAGTCCGCGGCGCATCGCGATGGACATCCTCAATACGTCCATCTGCCGCATCCGGGTGGAGAATTACTTCGCGGTCACCTCCAACACCGTGCAGTTCGGCGCCAAAGCGGAACTGATGATCGACGTGGGTGTGGCCCGGGTGGACGGGCACATCGCTTTCGACGCGCTGTTCCAGTTCTCCCCCTTTTATTTCATCATCGAAATATCGGGCTCGGTATCGCTGAAAGTATTCGGCATCGGCCTGTTCAGCATCCGGCTGAAGTTCTCGCTGGAGGGCCCGACCCCCTGGCGCGCCCACGGCACCGGTACGCTCAGCTTGCTGTTCTTCGACATAGAAGCGGACTTCGACATCACCTGGGGCGAAAGCGAGGATACCACCCTGCCGCCCGTCGCGGTCATGCCGCTTATCCGCGCCGAACTGGAAAAAACGGACAACTGGAAAGCCGAACTGCCGGTAGGCAACAACCTGCTGGTGTCGCTGCGCAAACTGACCGAGGCCGAGACCGCCCAGGTGCTGCATCCGCTCGGTTCGCTCCGCATCAGCCAGCGCGCCGTGCCGCTGGACATGAAGATCGACAAGGTCGGCAGCAACAAACCCTCGGACGCCAACAACTTCAAGGTGACCCCGACGGCCGGTCTGGACAAGGTGGAGGATACGGACGAGCAGTTCGCCAAGGCGCAGTACCTGAACATGAAGGACTCCGAAAAACTGTCGCAGCGGGCCTTCGATCCTTTGCACGGCGGGGTATTGCTGTCGGCCGGAGCCCAGCAACTGGGCACAACCAAACTGGCCAAACGGCGGGTTCGCTACGAGCAGATCATCATCGACAATAACTTCAAGCAATTCCGGCGCTTCCGCAAATTCTGGCTGTTCAGCGAGGCCTTCCTCGGCCATTTCCTGAAGGGGTCGGCCATTACCAAATCCGAACTCTCCAAACACTACAAGTCGCAACTCGACCCCTTCGTGGACGAACCGAAGGTAAAAGTCAAGGAAAGCGGCTTCGCGGTGGCCTTCACCGAAAACAACAAGGCGTTCAACGGTTCCTCCATGTACTTCGCCAACGAGACGCTGGCCAACCAGTTCATTCAAAGCCGGGTGGCGGAGAACCCGGAATTGCACGAGGCTTTGCACGTGATTCCGCAGTATGAGATGAGCATTTAAGGGTAATTGGGGTAATTGGGGGTAATTGGGGTAGTTTAATTTCAACCATTAACAATGAAATACATATCAATTGACGACTTGGAAGTGTACAAACTGGCTATGGAAATTGGCGAGGAGGTTTGGGCCATGGTGAATGAGTGGGCTGATTTTCCCAAAAAGATTGTCGGGGAGCAGTTTTGCCGCGCCGCCGATTCGATTGCCGCCAATATTGCCGAGGGACATGGCCGCTATCATTTCAAAGACAAGAAAAACTTCTGCTATTATGCGAGGGGTTCATTGCTGGAAAGTAAATCCTGGCTTAAAAAGGCTTACAATAGAAAATTTATTGATCTGGATAAATTTGAATTGGTCTTAAGCAGATTGTCAAGATGTCATTACCTCCTCAATCAGTATCTTAAATCATTTAATCCACCCAATAAATCCGACGATATAGTTCGGGAGCCAGAGCCAATTCCTTACTCCCTGCCTGATAACTTTGACATTTTTACCGATTTTCAATAATAATTACCCCCAATTACCCCAATTACCCCAATCACCCCCAATTACCCCAATTACCCCCAATTACTCAAATCACCCTGACTATGGACAAACCCATCCGCACATATTCCTTTCTTCCCTACCTGCGCACAGGACTGGCCAACAAGATCCAGCAACCCGACCAGGATCCGGTGAAACTACGCGCCTCCTTTCACCTCGAACTGACGCTGGAAGGGCAGTCCGTCAGCGGCGGCGCAGCGCTGACCGAAACGGTGCCCCGGGACGTGGAACTCTACGGCCCGGGCGACATCATCGGCATCGATACGCGGGTTATTTTCAAGAACGAGCCGCTCAACTGGATCACCAACTTCGAGGCGAACTACATGCCCTATGTGGATTTCTACGACGAGGATTTCCCGTGGCGCTATACGCCGAGCAAGGCCCTGGAGCCGGCCCATCGCCTGCGGCCCTGGCTGGCCCTGGTGGTGCTGGAAGAAGGCGAGTTCGAGGATGGTAAAAACCTGAAAGACAAGCCGCTGGCCTACATCCATGTCGAAAATGCCGCCACCAAATTTCCGCCGGCCGACCAACTCTGGGCCTGGGCCCACGTCCACGTCAACAGCGACCTGGCCGCTACGCCGGAGCAGGTCTTTTCGGAAGACATGAACGTGGTGCTGCCCAAACTGGACGCCGCCCTGAAGAACAACTTGGATCTCGCCTATGCCCGCATCCTGTGCCCGCGCAAACTGAAACCCAGCGCGGCCTACCATGCCTTCGTTATTCCGTCTTTCGAAAGCGGGCGGCAGGCCGGACTTGGCCTCGACGTTAATCCGGATTTCGCTTCCCAGTACGCCTGGGGGCAAAAGCCCGACCAGACCGATTTTCCCTACTACCACCGCTGGTACTTCCGCACCGGCACGGTCGGCGACTTCGAATACCTTGTGCGGCTGCTGGAAGCCAAACCCGCCGACGAACGCGTGGGCCGGCGCGACATGGACGTGCAGCGGCCCGGCTGGAACCTGGCCGGCCTCGACCCGAACGATGATCTTGGCGGTATCCTGAAACTGGGCGGCGCCCTGCGCGTTCCCGACGAGGTCATCAGCGACCTGGACGAGTTTTACAAATACGAAGACTGGCTGAAAACCGACTACCCGCAGACCATTAATGAAGACATTGCCACCTTCATAAACCTGGCCGACGACTACCAGAAGCCCGGCGCCAGCCCGCAGCCGGTGCCCGACCCGGACAATCCGCCCGACCCCGACCCGCTAATTACCCCGCCGCTTTACGGCCGCTGGCACGCTGCGGTAGACCGCCTGCTGACCAAAGCCGACGGCACGCCGGCCCCGAACAACAAAAACTGGATCCACGAACTGAACCTCGACCCGCGCTTCCGGGTGCCGGCCGGTTTTGGCACCAAGGTCATCCAGGACAAGCAGGAAGAATACATGAACGCCGCCTGGCAGCAGGTCGGTGACGTGGTGAAAGCCAACAACATCATCCGGCTGGCCCAACTGAGCCAGGAAGCGCTGTTTCAGTGGCATGCCAAACACTTTGCCCCCTTAGTGGCCCAACAACCGGACAAACTCATGATGCTCAGCGCTCCGGTGCAAAAGCGTATCCTGGTGCAAAACGCCACGGTGTTTCATCAGATGAAAATGAGCGTGGTACCGCCCGTCGCCGTTTCGCCGGCCATGCGGAAAATAACCCGTCCGCGCTCCAGAGCCGTCACCAAACTGCCTTTCGCCGCCAAAAACATCCAGCCGACCCTGCTGGCCTCCCGCCTGAACAAAGGCGAGATTCTGCCTGCACCGCCCAAGATCACCCCGCCGGCCATTCGTACCGAACAGGTGCTGGTGGAGCAAACCACACCGCGGCCCCAGCCGCAATGGCTGGCCGACCTCCTGCGCAAGTACAAGTGGCTGCCGCTGGCTACCATTATTCTGGCGGCGGTGATCCTCGTGCTGCTGTTGATCTTCACACCGGGTGCAGTCCTGATGGCTTTGGGAGTGGCGGTTGTCGGCGGGCTGGCCTACCTGTATTTCCGGATGCGGGCCATTTTGAAACAACTGGCTCAACCCGAAATTTTTACCGAAACCGCCCAGACACCGGCCAATGTGGACAAGGCGCCCCGCAGCCCGGACTTCCATATCGCCGAAATCGGGGAAAACTATACTCCCAGGGCTGGAAATACGGACAACCCGGTGGCGGCCCGGTTCAAAACGGCCCTCAAGGAATTGTACACCGTGGACCTGGCCGCGCGGCAAGCCGCTTTCCAGCCGCCTAAAACCACCCTCAACCTGCCGGCCATTGCCGCCGAGACCGTAGCCACCCTGAACCCCGGGAAAACCATTCCCCGTCTGGTGCTCGACCGCATCCTGCTGCCCGGCCGGGTGCGTTTTTTCCCGGAACTGTTCGACCAGATCATGGAATACCCCAAGTTCGATCTGCCCATGTACGAACCGCTGTCCAAACTGTCGGACGAATACTTTTTGCCCAACATCAACCTGATCGAGCAGAACAGCATCACCCTGCTACAGACCAACCAGAAATTCATCGAAGCCTACATGGTCGGCCTCAACCACGAGATGTCGCGCGAACTGCTTTGGCGCGAATACCCGACCGACCAGCGCGGCAGTTATTTCCGTCAGTTCTGGGATGTCAGCGAATACCTGCCGGAAGGGGAAGAAGACCTGAGCAAACTCAAAGAAAAACTCAAGGACATCCCCGAACTGCACAAATGGTCGCGCTTTTCTTCGCTCGGCGACCACGATAACCGCGAGGAAGGCGGCGCCAAGGAAGAGGAGGTCGTACTGGTGATCCGCGGCGAACTGCTGAAAAAATATCCCACCGCGGTCATCTACGCCCACAAAGCCGCCTGGCAAAAGAAGGACGACGGAACCATCGACAACACCAAAGAGCGCGACCTCGCCGAAATCCCGGGCGGTCAGGAGGACAAGCCGCCGCGGACCATCGTTAAAACGCCCTTGTACAAGGCCAAGATCGAACCGGATATTTACTTTTTCGGCTTCGACCTGACCTCCGCCGAGGCCAAGGGCAGCGACGGCTCCCATCCCGGCGACGAGAGCAAGCCCGGCTGGTTCTTCGTCATCAAGGAACGCCCGGGCGAGCCGCGTTTCGGTCTGGACATCGGCGGCCCGAACGCCACCAAACATACCTGGAGCGACCTGGCCTGGGAAGATGCCGCGCCCGGCCTGCCCGAAGGCGGTTTCCTCCAGATCACGAACGCTACGCCAACCATCGGCCTGACCGCCCCGACCGACACCACCCAGGCCGAATACGACGAAGAACTACTGCAACACAACGAAGACAAAAACATCGCCTGGCGCAAGGAGGCCGACTCGGCCGATCTGGCCTACATCCTCTACCAGGTACCGGTGATGGTAGCCGTCCACGGGGCCGAGATGCTGCGGCCACGGCCGCCGGTGGTACCGTGACCCCACCCCCGCCCCCTCCCCCACAGGGAGGGGTGACTTAACCCCGGACATTCGGAAGAATTCCGGTAGCAAACAAAATAATCAAAGCCCGAACCTCTGCCGGAAAGCCGGAAGCGACGCGCGCCCCTCCCTGTGGGGGAGGGGCCGGGGGAGGGGCCGCCAACCATCTTCACCAATGCCTGACTTTCAACAAATACAGCAAGCCCTCTCGAAAACGCGCAGCGCCCGTACCGCGGCCGAAGGCGATCTTTTCCGGGCCAACGAACAACTCAAGCGGATCGACGCCGAACTGGAGCAATTGCAACGTTGGTACAACCCGGACAACCACGAGCACATCGACCGGCGCAACCGGTTGGAGCAGCAGCGCAAGCACTGGCAGGGAGAGAAAAGCGAGCGTGAAAAAAGGCTGGGGGGGTTCCGGAGCGAACTGGCCGACCTGTATCCTACGTTCTGGGAAACCTGGACCGACCCACGCCAGAATGCCGGGCAGATGAACGACGATATCCCGGTCATGCTGTTCCCCCTGCGCCTCGAAACGCGGTTTAAAACCGTGGCTTCCGACCTGGCCGGGCCGCGCCACCAGTTGTGGGTGCGCATTTTTCCCGACGACTGCCTGGTCGATACCTTCGAGGAAACACTGGCCGAGGTCGAACTCAAAAGCGGCGGCATTTTCTGGCGCGAATACTTCCGGGCCGCCGGGGTGGAGGAGGAGGAACGGGCCGCCTGGCGGGGTCTCGTAGCCAGCCACGGCTCAGGGCGCGCTACCTGGATCGTACAGCATTACCGTCCGCTGAACCTGCTTGCGCCGGGTGACCCGGCCGGCGACCCGGCCCTGGAAGTGAAGCCGCAGAGCAAAGCAGCCGGCGAACTGTTGCTGGTGGTAACGGCCGACGACACACTCACTGATCCGGAGCGCCTGGCCCTGATCGATTACTGGACTGCCGTCTGGAAGGCCGACGGCCAGAGCAACCTGGAAACTGCCGCCTGGAACACCCTGGCCGGCGCTGTAGGCCCCGACCGCGCCGGAGTGATTTCCAAACAGTTCAAACCCTATAACCTGAGCGAAAAACCTGCCGCGACTTTTACCCGCCAAACGACGATCGTGCGCGTGGTTTTCCTGTATTTACCCAAACAGGAGGACACCGAAACCAAGGGTTTTTCCTGGATGAAAGCGGCGCAGGTGCAGTTGTTGCCCGAACGCTTCGTCCTGCTCGGCTATCAAAACGGTCAGGAAGTGCTGAACCAACTCAGCGCGCCGGTTCAGACGCCGTTCCACGTCAGCCCGGACCCGACGGCCGACACCGAATCGCAGTTCCAGTTCGACGAATTCGGCAACCTCGTCATCGGCGAGGAACTGCGCTGGATGCTGGATTTCGACGAGGCGGTGCGCCGTGGCCTGGGTTTCCGGGTGAACCTGACCCCGCAGCAGGCGGCCGAGGGATTCGACCGGCTGCTGGTCCTGGGGATACGCCTGAGTTCCGACGCCGCCGAAAGCAAAACCGAACTGGAGAAACTGTTCCAAAACCACTATTTCAGCCGCTCGGGCTTCGCGTTTTTGCCCCAGGGCTCGCCGACGAACAACACGGAGGAAGTCAACTCGGCCTATTCGCGTGACGACGATGCCGACATGAGTTTCGACTTTTTTTTCAAAGGCCAGGCCCAGTTTACGGAAACGGACGATTTCTACGCCAAACGGGACGGGCAGTGGTTTGCCGAAAGCCTGGGCCTCGATACGGAGTGGCTGAAGCAGATCCCTTTTGCCGGCCACCGCGACCAGTGCGAAGCCCGGGCCATGAACGCCGCTCTGTGGCCGGCGACGCTCGGTTATTTTATGGATACGCTGTTGCAGCCGGTGTTCAACGACGACGATATTTACTATACCCGCTGGTTTTTCAACCGCTTTGTGAGCGGGCGTGGCATGATCCCGGCCATCCGCATCGGGCGGCAGCCTTACGGTATTCTGCCCACAACGGCCTACAGCAAAATTGCCTGGGTGTACGGCGAGGAGACCGTATCGTATGTAGACTATTCCAGCAAATTTCAGGAGAAGGAGCGCAAAACCCTGTTCAAGGACTGGCTTTGGAAGTACAGCGGCGTGCTCGACCAGTTGCGCCAGACTTGGGATTCACTGGCTCAATCGGTTTCCCGGGTGGACCCGGATTTCGACGCCGACCCGCACCAGTCTTTGCTCAATATCGTCGGCCTGCATCCGGCCTCGGTGGAGTTTTACCAGCGTTATGCCAACACCCAACAGCAGGAGCACAACATCGCCCTGATGTGGCATTACCTGATCCCCTGGACAACTTTGCCGGCCAACGAACTCCACAACGAAGCCTTCAACCGGCTCCAGTTGCTCGGCTACAACGGGCTGGTGACGCCCAAACTTTTCGACCTGTTCTGGAAGGTTTTTCCCAACAAACTCAATGGCCCGATCATCCAGGAAGGGCCTTTGTCGGAAACCGAAGCGTTGCGGGCCGTAACGACCAACAACCGCAACTATATCGAATGGCTGCACGAATGGGCCTTTCAGAAATTCGACACCATTCGCGTTCAGGACGGTTTCAAGGACAATAAATGGCCCAACGCGCTGCTGTATATTTTGCTCAAACACGCCCTCGAACTCGGCTACCACGATGCCGGCGTCCGGGTGCTCGACGAGGCGCAACTGCTGAACAACGAGCGAAAGGCCGCTCTGCGCAAGGAGCCGCATTTTTTCCAGATCCAGGATGCCGGCGCAAACGCAGGCAATGCGGCCGTCGCTGTCAAAACCGAACAAAGCCGGTACGAGATCCTCTACACTCCCAACGAACGGGTGACCGACCACCCAACCCGGACCCTGGTGGAGCACCTGACCCTCAACCTCGGCCAATTGTTTGCCACCCGCTACCTGACCGAGCAATTGGCCGCACTCGAACACCTCGAAAAGACGCCTACCGCCCGCCTCGAAAGGTTGCTGGCCGAGCACCTCGACTGCTGCTCCTACCGCCTCGACGCCTGGATGACCGGCCTGGTCAATTTCCAGTTGTCTTCCATGCGCTACGCCCGGCGTGGCGACGACGAAGGTGTGGAGGAAGGCGTCAGCCACCGCAAAGGCATTTACCTCGGCGCTTACGGCTGGCTGGAAAACGTTAAATCCGAAAACAAAATCCTCACGCCGGTCAACCTCGACCAGAACCAGGAACTCAATCAAATTTTCAACAAGGAAGTCCCCGACAAGCAACGTGTTCCCCTCGTGCGCGACAGCACCAATGAGGGGTACATCCACGCGCCTTCCGTGAACCACGCCGTCACGGCCGCAGTGCTGCGCAACGGCTACATTGCCAACGCCACGCCGGAACAGCCCGATCTGCTCAAGGTCAACCTGGCTTCCGAACGGGTGCGCCTGGCCATGGGTATGATCGAAGGCATCCGCAACGGGCAGAGCCTGGCCGCCCTGCTGGGGTACCAGTTCGAGCGCGGGCTGCACGACCGCTATAATTTTGCCGAAAGCGACCAGTTCATCTATCCGTTGCGGCTGGTATTCCCCCTCTATACCCGCCAGGAGGATCTGCCCGACGGCGTCTCCATCGAAGCCGTTGAAGCGCGCAACGTAGTGAACGGCCTGAACCTGATCCGCCACGTACGGAATGCCGACGGCACGGTCAAAGAATATCCCTTCGGCTTCCCGAACACCAAACTGCCCGACGCCAGTGCCGCGCAAAAATCGGTCATCAACAGCGAGATCAACCGCCTGCTCGACATCTACGACGCTTTGGCCGACCTGGCCATTGCGGAAGGCGTGCACCAGGTGGTGATGGGCAACTACGACCGCGCCGCCGCCACGCTCGACGCCTACAGCCAGGCGACTTTCCCACCGGTGCCGGACGTGGTGCAAACCCCGCGCAGCGGTATCGGGCTTACGCACCGGGTAGCGCTGCATTTTGAAACCGGCGGAGTGGCCGCCCTTACCGACAACCCGCGGGTAAAAGCCGAACCGGCCGTGCAGCAATGGCTGAGCGGCCTGGTGCCCGCGCCTGCGCTGGTCAGTTGTCAGGTGCAGTACACCGATGCCGCCACCGGAGACCCGCAAACCCTGTATGTGACCCAAGCTAACCTTGGGCTACAGGCGCTCGACCTGCTGTACCTCATCAGTCCGGACAACCTGCAGGCGCGCTCCGAACTGGAGGACCGCATCCGCGACTATGTGTTGCAGCATGCCGTGCCGAAGCCCCGGCCGGACCAGCCGTTGACCATCACCTATACGGAAGGCGACGCCGGGCACTTCACCTTCTTCGAGGTCGCACCCTTGGTCCGCAGTCTGCGGGCGCTGCTGTTGCGCTCCCGGCCGCTGCGTTCTACCGACGTGGCGCTGCCAAACGAGGCGAAAACGGAAAATCAGGGCAGCATTTCCCTGGACCGTAGCCGGGTTGATTTTCTCGTCGCTGCTTTGAACAACGAAAAAACAACCCGCCTGCAACCTTTGCTGGCCCAACTCGACGCGGTTTTTCCCGACCCCGGCCCCGATACCGCCACCATTCTGGCTAATGTCGACGACTATCTGAACGACCTGATCGCCGCGCTGAAGGCCTTGTCGCTCTATGGCTTGCAGCAGACCGGCTTCGGGGTCCTCTATGAAGCGAAGGGCGGCATTTTCACGCAACTGCTGAATAAAGCCGCGGAAATCGTAACGCGCTGGCAGGACAAACTCGACGCCTACGATGCGCTGATGGCCACCCTGCCCGGGATACCCGGCGAAGCCGAACGCATGGCCCTGCTGCAAAAAGCGGAACTGCTCATTTCCACCACCTTTGTCGATACGGCCGGCAAGAACTCGGCTCAGGTGCAGGTGGAAGTAGAGGCGAAAAAGGTGTTGTTTTTTGATAAAAGGAGCGACTTTGCCGGGTTTCTCAAAACCTCCCAAACCGACGTCAGCAGGGTGTTGGCCGACTTCAAAGCACTGCTCCCGGTTACGGATTTCGATCTGGAGGAGGTAACCGTGGAAGACGTGGAAAAATCCGTTGTCACGCTGGCCCAGGATGTCCATACCCGCACCCGGCAACTGATCGAGGATCTGGATAAACGCGTGGCTGCCCTCCAGGCCAAACTCACCGCGCACGATGCCCAGGCCTCTCCCGACAAAAAAGTCCAGCTCCTCACCGAGGCGGCGCGGCTGGTGTTCGGCGATGAATTTGTGCTGGTGCCCTCGTTCACCTTGCCGGAAAATCAGGCGGAGGAGTGGGACAAGGCCTATGCCAACCGGGCCCAATTGCTGGATTACCAGCAAAGCGACCTGAACAACGATTTCCCCGTCGACGACTGGCTTTACGGCACGGCGCGGGTGCGGGAAAAAATGCACCACCTGGAAAACCTGGTTTTCCTGACCGAGGCTTTCGGTAAAACGGCTCCCGAACTACGCCCGGTGCAGTTTCCCTTCGAGGCCAACGTGCCCTGGCTGGCCCTCGAATTCCCGCCGGAAGCGAAAGCGAAACTCGAGCGGGAAAACCTGCTGTACACGGGCATTTATCCGGCGGTTTTCGACAAAACCAAACCGCAATGCGGCCTCCTGCTCGACGAATGGACCGAAGTCATCCCGTCGGAAACCGAAACCACCGGCATCACCTTCCACTTCGACAAGCCGAACGCCGAGCCTCCGCAGACCATCCTGCTGGCCACCCCGACCCAGTTTACCGGCGCCTGGAAGTGGGATGACCTGGTGAACACCCTCCATGAAACGCTCAATATGGCGCGCCTGCGGGCCGTGGAGCCCCAGCAACTCGACCAGACCGAACTGTCCGTGTTCCTGCCGGCCACCATTCTGGCGACGACCTGGCGGCCGGTCACGATCGCGGCCGATCTGGCGCTGGTGAATAAATATACGGATAAAATTGTGGTAAGCCAATGAGGCGCTTTACCTCAAAAATAAATTAAAACCATGGCCGAAAATCTCGTCATCCGCAATCTCTCCCAGGTTTTTACCGGAGAAATCCTGTATCCCACGCTCACCCGTTACAACCGTCTGGAGGCGCGGCCGCGTACCGATAACTTCACCCGGGCCCTGCGCGCCGACGTGCGCGACGCCCTGTGGATGCTCTGCAAGCAGTGGCAGATGGGCGAATTCCTCGGCGACGATGCCGGCACGCCGGTCTACGCCAAGATCCACGTGGAGGGGCAGCGCATCACCAAGTACCGGCCGGTGGGTGATCCGGTGCAGAAATTCGACCATAACACTCCGCTGGAGGCGACCGTGGAGCGCCGGCCGATCCCGTTTTCCATCGGCAGCCAGGAAATTGCCCTCGATCTGCGCCTCCAGATGGGCCGCCGCTGGCTGAAAATGATCCCGGCCTCGGCGGCGCAGTCTTTCAAAAATGCCTACAAGATCGAAGCGCCCGATCCTGTGGTCAAGGCCGATGCGGCCATCTGCGCTCATCCGGAAGTCTGGCAGCAGTTCAAGGCTGTGGCCGGCCGGGCCATGGACGGCGCCGAATTGTATTTTCACCTGAAAACGGCCGGCAGCCTGGCCTCCGACGGCGTGGCCGGTCTTTCCGCTGCCGACAAAACCGCCGCCGACACCGCCGGTCCCCTGTTCGTGCAGTGGTTTGAAAAACTATATCTCCAGCCTCAACCGGCTGAAGGCGACGCCTGGCAGCCCGAACGCCTGGAATACCAGTTTGACTGCGCGGTGCCCGACGGCAAAGGCGGCGAGAAGGTGCTCTCCGCCGAGGAATACTATCACGAGCGGCTCGACTGGTACAATTTCGACTGGGACAAAACCAAAACAACACTTGGCGAACCACCGGAAGCCGCCCCGGAAGTGCCGGTGGAGAAAAAATACACCACCCAAAGTTTTATTCCTTCTCCGGTGCGTTTCAACGGCATGCCCGACACCCGCTGGT
>WBZQ01001138.1_pt1 | contig 18957 bp, 12 predicted proteins | sample 5204251 | NCBI WGS metagenome assembly WBZQ01 (sample SAMN12412402, study PRJNA552823) | activated sludge metagenome | isolation source: activated sludge from nitrification reactor of wastewater treatment plant... | place: USA: Virginia | collected 2017-09 | reverse complement strand
ACAATCACTGGACTTTCATGCCGTCCCTCGCCGAACAGCATCAACGGATGGGGACCTTTACCGCGCCGTTCAGTGTGTTTCGTCTCCAGACACCCCTGAAGATCACCCATGAGGCGGCCAAGAAACGTGCCGAACCGTACAACAAAATTGTCGGTGAATTGCCTGAGATGCGACAGGACACCGTACGGCTCGTCCGACAAGCCGCCGGTGAAAACCGGACCACCTATGTGCTGGTCAACAACCGGGCGGAAGGCAATGCGCCTCTGACGATTCAAGCGCTTGTGGACTCACTGCGCGAATAAGGGCACCTTCTGACAGTGTGCTGTTGGCCGATCACCTGCTTCCCACGCAGGGCCCTCCAATTCGACCGGCTATCCCCGCTCTGAGTGTTCAATCACCACACGCAACCAGACCCTCCAGCCCAGGGGTTCATTCGACGAGCCCATACCTTTATCGCGCCCACCTCCGCCTTTCGGTGCATAGCGCAGCCTGCTGATCGAGACTATTCTTCATCAAGAGCGTTTTACAACGAATACCAAGCCGAGGTGGGAATCTCCTACCACCTTCAGGGGGTATATATGAGTCCTGTTGCCACTCCAACCACACCGCCGCTCCAACTCATCACCATCGATCGCCGCGCTGAAGACCATCACAGCTCCTGCAAAGTTCCCGCTCCAGGCACACAGGCGCCGACAAAACGTCATACCTATCGCATGATGGCATTGGCGTCGGTGCATGCCTATATCGCGTTTCACCTTATTTCATGGCATGTCTTCGGGATCGAACTCTGGGGAAAGACGGCCATGATGGGTGTACCGTCTTTGGCCAAAGGAACCATCAACGCGGCCTCGATCATGGTGCTGCTGATCCTGGGTTCCATCCTGATCTGGGGGCGCGGATTCTGTGGCTGGGCCTGCCACATGCGCGGGGCGATCGAATTTGCCGATTGGATGCTTCGCAAGTTGCAGATAGGCCGGTATCTCGCCCTGCGAGAGAAGAATATTCTCGTCAACACTCCTCACCGCTGGCTCCTGAGAATCGGGGCCCTGTTCGTCCTCCTGCTGCCGGTCATCATTCTGATTCACAACGTCGGATTCACGCCCAAAGTCAACGTGATGACTCCACCGCCTATTGCAGACCTGCCAGGGTATGAAGGCAAAGCATTTGCCAAGGCGGCCTTCTTCAATTTTGAGATCAAGCCGACGTGGAATGACTTCCTGCTGGCCTTCGGGTTGGCGGTGTTTATTCAGTTCACCATGAGCGTCCTGTTGAATCTGCGCTACGGCCAAGGCGCATTCTGCCGAATCCTCTGCCCCTATGCCACGATGATGGTCCCGCTCATGAACATCTCCCCGGTTCAAAAAAAGATCACGCGCGTGGCTCAGTGCACCGGCTGCCGGGATTGCAGTAATGCCTGCCCCCAGGGTATCGATGTCAGCCGAGAAATTTTTCATTTCAACGGCAAGGTGGTCAACACGGAATGCATCAAGTGCTACGCCTGCATCGATGCCTGCGATGACAACGTGCTTCAGGATACGGCGGCGCCGGGCGTGCCGCAAACCGATCGCTTGAAGCCGTATGAAAAACGCCCCTGGCAACAGGAATTGATTCGAAAAGACGGGCTACTCACCAATGCCAGACACATGCAGGTGTTCGAACCCCTCGGACCCGTCGCTGATTTCTCATCGATGATCGTGGCGTTGATCTGCGGAGGAATCACGTCCCGCTTCGGAGGCTTCTGGTTTTACCCCGGAGCCATCATTTCGTTCATTGTATTCCGGGAATGTTGTTTGCGCGTGCAACGGTGGCGGGCTATGGGAAGAATCCAGCCACCTATCGTATCCGTCAAGTCGTGATGTGTTGACCGGCAGTCGCTTCAAGATAGGTTCTCAACAATCGTTTACAAGGAGGCGCACATGAATACAATCGCACGAGTGAGAGACTACTCTGGCCTGGTTACAGAGTTTACGATCTACTTGAAGGAGAAAAAGTCTTATTGGCTGGCGCCGATCATTTTTGTCTTGATGGCCCTGAGTGCGCTCGCGTTCTTCCTCGAGGGAAGCGTATTGGCGCCCGCCATCTACTCCGTGTTCTAACTCTTGTACGCGCGCCCGCCACGAAAGCGGGCGCGCGCCGCTCGGCCCCGCGACACAGCCAGCATTCCTCGCCACCGCATGGCTTCACATCCCGACACTTATAAGTCCGAAAGCTTCCGCAGAGATCACTACCTGCCCGGTTGACAGCTGCATGCCCGTAACTCTCAACGCGCTCACGCGTAGTCATCGTGATCAGGCGGTGAGATGTGCTTGTCGTTTTATGTAAGAAGTTGTATGGTGCGGCCATCTACTCATGACGTGCTCAGGTACGAGCGCGACCATCACAATCCAAAGGAGGTCTCCGATGGCAAAACAACCAAGTGGGCGCGGATCCGTGAAGTTAAGCACTGCGGCAAGCGCGATCAAGAAACGGCTGAAGGGCGTCAAAGTGATCGATTGGCACGAAGTCGGCACGCCGCATCCGGAAGTCGTGATCGGCACCGTGCAGACGGGTGTGGCGAACTTCAAGGCCAACCTCGGCACGCTGGCGAAATTGAAGGAACTGCGTGATCTCCATATTCTCATCAACGGCACGCCGCGGCCGGACATCGCCCAAATCAAGTTCACGCTGCGAGGCTAAGTACCGGTCGTGCAAGGACCAGCCGGACAGTACCCGACATTGCAGGTCCATCCGGGCCGACGATGCAACCTGCAATGCTTGCATTGTTATTCCGATTCGGGACCGGCGGTGACTGAACAGTTGGCGATCGATCTGCTGGAGCAAGTGGTCGCCGATGCGGCCGCCATCGGATATAGGGTCATGTCGGTGTCTGGCGGCGAGCCCCTGCTGTATCCCGGACTCGCCCAACTCCTACGTGCGGCCCATGCCTCCGGTCTCGTGACCACCGTCACGACGAACGGCATGCTTCTCGATCAGCGTCAATTGAACGTCCTGGAGGCTGATTGCGACCTTGTCGCGATCAGCCTCGACGGCATCCCGGAATCCCACAACTTCATGCGGAACTCCGCGCGGGCATTCGACGACATGTGTGCGCGTTTGCCGGCACTCCGCGCTTCCGGCATCCCCTTCGGCTTTATCTTCACGCTCACGTTCCACAACGTGCACGAGTTGGAGTGGATCGCAGATTTTGCCGTCGAGCAGGGCGCCTCCCTGCTCCAGCTCCACCCGCTGGAACCTGTCGGCAGAGCCACCTGCAGGCTGGGCGAATCTTACCCCGACGGCGAAGAGAATGCGGCGGCCGTCTGCGAGGCCGGACGTATCCGCGAGTTGTACGAGGGCACACTGGAAGTCCAAATCGATCTCGCAACGGTTCCGGCCATGCGGGAACATCCGACGCGGGTCTTCGTGCGGGAAGCGACGTTGTGTGGCGCGCAGACCGTGGCCGACGTCATTGCCCCGCTGGTGGTCGAAACCAGCGGCCTCGTCTCACCGTTGCAGTATGGATTCCCGCGTGCCTGGTCCTGGGGAAACATCAAAGACCGGTCATTACCGGATCTTGCCGCAGACTGGCTCGCACGCGACTATGCGGCCTTTCTCACCCTCTGCCGCCTCGTCTATGAACAGGCAGTGCGCAACGACGACGAACCGGTGTTGAATTGGTACGAGCAGGTGTATGCGGCGGCCGCCCAATTTTCCCCCACGCAGGTGCGCGATAACCTGATGCAGACCTGTTCATCTGAAAGAAACAGTCAGTAGCAGGCGAGCGGCATCCCTCCCTCTCACAGAGCCCACCTCGGAAGATCGCCGCAGTTTGTCCCTTGCCACTCGCCGTCTTTGTGCTCCTTCAACACGATCCCGGCGAACCGCTCGAGTTGACCGGGAGTCTTGGTATCGGTCGGATCGCTCTCGTTCACGAAGCTCTCCAGCGCGGAATCCCACCGGTATACCTTGGTCTCTTTACCAGGGGCGTTGGGAACGAAGTGGAGGGAGTTGCACTGGTCATCGTAATGGATCTTGTGTGTGTTGCCCCACATACCCTGGGTATGGTCGACGCTGTGCGGCGGCAAGGATGTCGACGAAGGCGTACGACCGGGAACGACGGCCGAGGCCGGCTCTCCCTTGACCGTGCCAGTCCCCTCTATCGTCAAGGTCTCCTCCCTCCCGCACATGTTCATGACTGTCAGACCGGACGTGGTGATCTCGAGAATGCGCCAGTGATTGGCCAACCAGAAGTCATGGTGTTTCTGGTCACCCAACTCGCAGTCCGGCTTGCCCTCCAGCTGATGGTCTGCGCGAAAGATGCCCGTGAGGTTTCTATTCTTTCGATCATGGATCTGGGCAAAGCAACATTCCGGTTGCTGCGGGCACGTGATTGCGCCGAGCAGGAACAGATCCGCTACGAGGGTGTCGCAATCCGGTTCGGGTAAACCGGTAGCCTGAGGCTCAGGCCCATTTGACGCAGACGAGGCTTGCCCCTGCGTGACGTTCGGCACCTCAAGCCCGGAACGTTGCAACAGGCCCGACTGCCCCGAGCCCCCGAAAGCCTTGTCCTGTTGCACCACATGAGCTAATTCATGGCTCAACAAGGGCAGGGTGTCCCGGCTTTCCCCCCTGGCCGCCGCAGCACCCAGCACAATTTCATGGCCGACAGTGTAGGCCCTGGCTTGGACCCCCTCGGCCGATGCCGCAGCCTTGGCGTCACGATGCACGCGTACCTTCCCAAAATCATATCCGAACCGCGACTCCATCTCCCCACGCAATCCGGATCCCAGCGGCTCGCCGGGGGACGCGAGCACGTCATGGACCAAGGATGGAATCGTTCCGGTCCAAGCGTGGGGCAGTGACTGCTCACGCTGCCGCGCGCGACAGTCCGGGCAGGTGTTGCCGCAGGAGCAGGACCGGTCACCCTGCCGCCCGTCAGACAATACCGCACTTCTACTGGAGGAACTCCCGAAAGGACGTGGTTGGGTCTGCAGCCTTCGTGTCATCATTGACCTCCGATGTCACCATCCTGCGCCTATACGGGCGCCTCGGTCCTTACTGATCGAATCTGAACTGCCGCGCATACCAGCCGAGATAAAACTCGATCCCATTCTGTTCGATCATCAGATCGATCCGCGCGCGCTCCATCCCGGCCTCCTCCAGCTCCCAATACCTGAGAGCTGCATCTCGCGGCAGGTCTTCAGGAGTAATCTCATTGAAGAAGATTGGCTCCCCGCCTGTGGGCTGTACGTAGTATTGTTCGCGATCCAGATCCAACCCATATTCCACTTCTCGCCACGTGCCGTCCGGTGCCTGGGAATGGATCCACTTGCGGATGCGCCCCGCTCTTCGTCCGAACGCACCGCGCATGGTCAATTGCATGTCGGCGCCCGATGGATTCGCATAGCCCGGCTGGGTCACCGCCCCGGGATGGCTGTGGGCGATCATAATCCATGGTTGACTGGTATCTCCTGGATAGACGAATTGATCGGCGCCACCCACAACCACCACGTAAGTCCCTTCCGGATAGTCCGATGTCCCTCTGCTCCGGAGCAACGCCACCTCCACATTGGCCCCCGCCCGATTTTCCGCCCAACTGAAATAGAGGTCGTGCAGGCTGCTTTTCCTCGCCGCAAACGCGACCACCGTCCCCGGCGCCTGCGGTCCAACCTCTTCAACCAGCACCGTGCAATTCGTCGGCCGATTCGAGAACCGGCACCAGGTGCCATTGGGCTGTTCTCTCCACTGGTGCCCATTGCCCAAATCCACCTCATTGACATACGTTCCATCGCCTCCGCTGATGGGCCGCTTCGTAGAACGTGTCACGATCGCCAATTCCTGATCGGCCAAGTCCTGCGGAAGCGCATCGGGGAACTCCACCCTATTTCCGGTTCTGGCCAGCAGCGCCTGGTCCTCGCGCGTGAGGTTGTGCAGCCCCTGAGAGAGTCGTGCTGCGACCGAGGGACTTGAGTGGGAGGACGCATCCGGAACTGCAACATGGCCCGGTGCTTTGTCGGGACGCAGCGCCGCCGAAGGTGCGAGTGTGGTGGGCAAATCAGGGACGACCCGCGTGAGGTCCCGAACCAGGCCCGCCACACGAGGAACCTGTTTCATCGCCGCCAACGATTTTTGGAGCATCGCCACCGGACCGATCTCGATGCCGATCAGCGCAAGCAGCAATTCGATAATCGTCGGACCGATCAACTTACCGACTTCATAGGCGAAGATCGGCAGGCTCTCCTGAAGCATGGCGTTCAAGGTGGCCGCCTGGTGACGTCCGAACTCTTCGCCCAATGCGGAAGCCAAAGCCTCACCGTCCGGATCATTCAGCGTCAGAATCGTCTCGCGCGCCGCCGCTTCAATGGCCACCCACTGTTGGGGATTCAACAGTTGCACGAGGCCGAGCATTTCATCGGCTAACCCGCGTACGGCTCCGATGGCAAACGGCGTTGGAAAGACCATATTGAGGGCGGCCATGCGACGCAACTTCGCCGACAAGGCCTCAAAGTCCGCCGCTGCCAACCCCGTCAGCATGGCGTTGAAGAAGGCCGACGCATTCTGGAATTTCGACACCAGAGGGTCTTCGAATTCGCCGCCGGTATGGGAAAACAACTTCCCGGCCCCGGGCGGTGACAGCACTCCACCATCCTCGGTCACAAAGGCCTCGACTTCGGGACGCCCCTCCACATTCGACACCGAATAGTCTCCCCGCTCCGCCGTCCCCTCGTGGAACATGGTTTCGGTGTTGGTGAAACGGGAATAGCGCGCGGAGAGCCCTTCCCACGTCAATCGATAGAGCCAGAGCCTGCCGTATTCATGCAGGATCACGATCGGCTCGCGCCGCGCGATGGCTTCCACAATGGCATGGCTGCGCCTTGTGGCGGGCACACTGACTGCCAATCGTTCCTGCGCGACCAGGCTGGCCGGCCATGAACTCCCCCAGGTTCCTACTTCTTGCCCCGTAAAGAGCGGGGGACGATCCGCGAGAAACTCTTCTGACTCCGGTTGCTCCTCGTCGGTGTAGAACAAGGGCGCCAGGGCCGGGCGTGCTTGTACCGGAATAGCAGTGCCGGACTCGAAGCCTGCGGCCGCTCGACCGGCCTCCTGCTCCGCCTCATGGCGGGAGGATGGCTCCGTGCGACCATCGACCGAAGGAGAAGCTGCACGGCGATACTGCAGAATGTGCGCGACCTCATGGGCCACGATGTGCGGAGAAGGATCAGCCGAGGCGAAGGCCAGAGTTTCCGGCCATGCAGCCGCACGGGCCCCAGAATCTGTCAGGAGGGAGGACACATTATAGTACGCCCGTACACCCGACAGATCGGCGGAGAAGGCTCGCTCCATGCCGACCCGGTAAGGAACCGGGCCTGACGCCCCAGGTGGATAAATCGTGAATCGGCTCGGGTGGTGCGTAAGCTGAGGTGAGAGGGAACCGGACGCTATTGTGCCTGTTTCAGAAGCCTCGTCGAGCGCAGGCCCGGCCAGCGAGGTCTTCCGGCGCAGCGTCGACGCGCCTTCGTACTGCGCGGACGCTGCTCTTGCCTGATTGACCCGCTTCATCGATGTCTCAGTCGCGGACGGCCACAGCCGTTACTTACCCCGCCCCTTCCCGCGAATCGGGCGCGGAGGCGTCGGAGTTGGTTGGTCTCCGAAGCGCTTTTTATCTTCTTCGATGAGTTTTTCCAACGCCGCGATTTCCGTCTGATACCCGGCAAGCTGTTGATCAATCTGGCGGGTGAACGTCACTTTGGCCTCTGCCAGGTTGGCCGCTCTCGTTTTCAATTCCGCCACGGTCGCCTCTCGGGCGGCTATCACCGCGGTCTGGGTCGGCGGCTTTTTGAACGCCGCTTCCAGCGACGCTCTGGCCTCGCTGATTACCTTCGTCTGTTCTGCCACCATCTGATTTAAGGTCGCCATTGCTGCTCTCCTTTACACACGTCATAGATTGCGGAAATCCTGGTCTGTTGCATCATAGATTGCACTGGGCACCGCCTATCGTCTCGTATTAACAGGCTCAGCAGGATGCGCACAATGGCCGTCCAGCAAGGCCGCAGTCAGTGAAGACCCGAGGCGTACCCTTGCGGTGCGTTGAGAGTTTGAACGCAACGGGAACGCCGCTGGCGGCCTTTCTCCGCATCCAGCCATCCCTATGGCCTATTGAAGCCGGAGATCGGGGACGGGATGCCACCGAAGTTCACCGGGTTGGCTTGAGCCAGGTTACCCATGTAGACCGCATCCTTCATGCCGTGGAAATCCACGGACGGGATCGGCACATTCGTCTTAATGTGATTGCCCATCACAATGGCACTTCTTGCCGAAAGGGACACTGTCGAGGTCCCCTGGGCAGCCACGCTCGCGTGCCAACAGAAATTGTTGCTGAAGAAGAGCCGCTCGAACCGGCGGAACAGATTGTCGCTCACATTTTGCTGGGCGACTTCGACCAACGCCGTGCGACCAGGCCCAAGGAATTTGTTGTCCAAAATCTGCGCGCTGAATCCAAACACCACCTGGCTTGCACCGAACGTGATCACCTGCTCCAGCCAGCCACGCATCCAGAGCGCGCGATGCTCCTGATTGGCATCCAAGAGGGCCGCATTCGCATAGGTAACCAGGTTGCTCTGCACTCGCGCCTCCAGAATCAAGTCAGCGATGATTCCCCAGGAGAGCGCACTGATGGTCGTATTATCAGGCGACACCCCGGTATTCATCACCTCACAGGACTCCACACACAATTCCCCGAGCTGCACGGAGGCTCCGATGCCGATGGAAGGCGCCTGCTGATACCCGCAATTCAAGACCCGGTTCTCAGTCAGGGCGCATTTGGCAAATCCCACCAAGCTCAAAATTCCCCAATGTCGCATGTCTTCGACACGATTCTGGCTGCATGTGAACGACGTATGAAAGACCGCGGTAATCCCGCCGCCGCCCCGCACCACGCTGTTGTCGGCAAGCACGTTCGCCGTCCCGCCGCTGGCCGCGATCGGCCAGGCGGTGTTGGTGACCCGATTTCCCTGCACCCGAACCCGACTCGAGAACGCCAGCAGAATGCCGAACCGCACCTCCTGTCCCTCGCTGTCCACCGTATTGTCGAGCACGTCGGCTCCCTCGTTGCCGATCACCAGGATGCCGTCCTGCACACCAAGTACCAGGTTTCCCGACAACCTCCCACCAACAGATCCGAGACTGCCGTTCGCGCCCAGCCTCGCCAACAGCAGCGCAATCGGCCGAACCGAGCCCGCCTCTTTCAACAGGGAGCGGAGCTGATTGCGTTCGACGACCGCATCCCTGCCGCTGACAGAGATGCCGCCATACTCCGATGAATTGTAGAGGAGGATATTGTCGCTGATGACACAGCCATCGGCGGCCACATCGATGCCGAACGCCTTCAGCGTCCCCGGATCCACTTCTTCGCCCAACCGCACGATATAGTTCCCGGATATGGTCGAACCGGCGGCCAGCGAAAACGGCGTGCCGGTCAGCGCTCCATTATTCAGCACAATGCCGAAGATAAACCCCAGAAGGCGATTGTCCTCGATGCGCGCCGGGAAGGACAGATCCTGTAACAGAAGCCCCACCAGGCCTCCGTCGCTCTTCCGCTTATTCGCGGCATCGAAACTGTTGCCGACGATGACGAGGCCCGTCGTATCGGCAAGTGTCCAGACTCCGTAGTGCACGTTGTCGACGACACAACCTGTCATGCGCACATCGGTGCTGCGGCTGATGACCACACCGGCGATCTGAGTCGGCACCTGTGCATGCAGCAGGCACCGCTCGAGTGCGGCTTCGCGGCAACGGTCTATCGCCACCATGCCCTGCAGGCCCTGCCCCTGCTGCCCCTTGTTCTCCAGCATCAAGGACACCCCGGAAACGGTCACATGCTCGACCAGCAACCCGTTGGGATGCCCGATGTGAAGGAGCTCTGTTCCGTTCTTCCGGACGACGCGCGCGCCCACGGTTTCCCCGTGCAACGACACGTTGGACTGTTCAATTCGGATCGGCGCCTCAATCTCGTGCTCGCCGACTTTGAGACAAACACATCCGCCTTCCTCCGGCAACGAATCGATGGCCGCTTGGATATCTTCACCGGGACGCACCACGACCGTGCAACAGCCGGGAGTCAACTCCGTGAGCGGAGGAAACACCGTCCGGCAATCGTGAGTTTCGCCGTCGGCTTCGATGATCGCGAGATGGCAGTAATGATGATACAGACCGAGGGGCGGCGCCAGATTGAGCCGCTCGATGTCGGCATCTGCAGTCCTGGCCGCAAAACACCAGTAGTCGCCGCTCTGCGCGGTCCCTCCCGCCTGCACCGTCAACGTGGCTTGCACCCCATACTCCAACACAAAGCTGGGATTGGCCGCGGACAGTTCGATCAATCCGTCGGTCGTGAGGTCCAGGTTCACCAATTGCGAGCCGTCCGGTTTTCGCACGATTCCGGATTGATCCCACCGGATCACGCGCAAGTGTTTGGTTGCGTCCGGCACGCCTTGGGGGAAATCGGCGATCGGCAACGCAGGGGTAAACGTCAATGTCTTGTTGGTGTCATCCACCGTCACCTTACGCATGTCACCGGGCAGACCAGCGAACTCGCGTGCATCACTGGTGAACTCTACCCAATCTCCGCTCTTAAAGCGGAGCACGTTATCACGCCCCAGGCTTTCCACACGCACAGTGGTCCGGCCGGCCAGGGTTTCAACAATGGCTGTGGAGACATGCGCATTCTCTCGCGACCACTTCACCTTCGCGGTCGTGTTCGTCGCACTATGCACCTCGACTCGGTACAGATGATTGTCCAAGCCGCGATAGCCACCGGTCGGCGGCACCAGACAGGGGTTCGGCTCCGTCGTCACCGCCACCGTCGTGGTGGTCAGCCGGGCGGCAGACAGTCGGTTTCCCGCCGGCCAGCCAGGAATGTCCTCCAGGGGAGTCTCGCAATTTACATCCGCCGGAATGCCGCTCAAAATCCTGACCTGCCATGCAGTCTGGTTCCTGGTCGTGGTATCGACATTCACAGCCGGTTCGATGAGATCCGGCGCCTGCAGGTAGGTGACCTCCCGTCGCCAGACATCCAGGTAGACGAGCGACCGCACCTGAGCAGGAATCGTCACCGGGCCGCCGAATGGCTGATCCTTCACCAACAGTGCCGCCGTGCCGTACTGCTCTTCGATCGTTGCGTCGAGCGCCGGCGCGGTCCCGTGGTTCTCGGCTACGTACCCATCGACGTACATCCGTCCTTGTCCGACGGTCAGTTCTCCGCCCGTGACGCCGATCTTGAATCCCTCCGGCGTCTCAGCCGGTACCCCGCAACGCCCCACCACATCGATGGTCTCCGCACGCCAACGGCGATCCTGAAGATCAACATACTCGTTCCAATCGGCATCAAGGTCCACTCGTCCCTGCTGCCGCAGCACACCCTGGTAATGTTTCTCAGGGTTGAATCGTTTCCGGCTGTAATCGCCACTCATGTGCGCTCTCCCAATGATTAAAACGGTTCATGTTCACGGTCCGGACGCCCTCGCTCGCCACCGAGTCCCGCAACTGGGCTCCCCCTTAGGTGGCGTGAAACAGTCCCGCCTCCAGTGCGAACCGGAGATACTCCTGCAACCGGATCTTCAGGTTGTCTTCCCGCTGCGGCGCGAAGACATCGTGGAACACCCCCATTTCCGATTCATCATCCGCCCCGCGCCTGATTTCCTCCGGGCAATGTCCCGCTAATTGCCCGTACGCCGCTAACCCATACCGACGAGCCGTGAAGGCCGGCCTGACACGCGCTTGCGTCGCCAGCGTGATGGCCTGCGTTTCCGGGCCGGTCAGGCTGCCCTTCGGCTGGTCGGCCTCCAACAACGCCGCATCCACGGCCAGATCCGGTTGGCAACGGTAGCGGCGCGGCACGATCGAATTCAGTGGCACAAAGGAAAACCGGCAACAGCCTTGCTGGTTTTGATCGGACCAGACCGGGTGACTCCAGCTGTCGCCGTTGGTCAGGGCAGCCGCGAAGATCGTGTTCGAGGCAAGATCCAATCGCTTCGTGTGCACCTTGCCCATGACCGTACTATTCACAATGCTTATGACACCCCCGGCACCCAGACCGTCGGGGGCTGCGTAGGCCACCCCGGTCGGCGACGTCGCATCGACCAGCGAATTCGTGATCGACACCTCGGTATGGTCCACGGCGCGGAGGCCACCCAGTACACAGTGATCGATCTCGACGGTCGTGCCCTCTCGTTCAATCACCAAAGACGGCTCGGCCGGCGATACCGGTTCGCCCTCCCTCGTCAGGCTCAGCCCAGGAACCAACGTGCAATGACGCAATCGCAGGAGACGAGTCCCATCCGCACCAGCCGCGTCGATACGCAGTCGTCCTCCGGTAATGAGGAGTCCGTTCAAGGTCAGCTCCGACCCCGGTGCCAGCGTGATCGTCCAATCTCCGTTGAGAACGAGCGTCGGCCTATGTTCGTTGGCCGCCCGCAGTTCGACCTTCGCCGTCGCCGGCACCGTGAGGCTGAGTGTTTCCTCATACCGTCCGCTGTCGCCGATCTCGACCACCCCTCCGGCCTGGGCTGCCGTGAGCGCCGCTTGAAGGCTCTGCCCCTGCGTCACCGAGGTGAATCCGCCGCCGAGCGCAAAGGTCTTGCTGCGTTCGTACTCTCCCCCTCCGGTCGGCATGCTGAACCCATAGTGGCAGGTGACGTGCAGGTTGACCGGGGGCCTGCCGGGAGGGACGGCAATTCGCCCAAGCACCGGATCGATGGTCACCTTGCTCACCGGCAGGTGCGCCCATGTCGCTCCCTGGTCGGAGAGGTGACAGACCTTCACGTTGCCGATCGACGTGTCGAGATTGTCCGCCTCCACGAACAGACTCAGTTGTGGGCCATAGTAGCGGGCCAATGACTGGTGAAGGACTCTCCGGCTGATCGGTTCTGGAACATTGATCGGCTCAGCCAGGTGCGAGATGTCGGTTTCCGACTCGGGCCTGGTGACCAGCTGCGTATCGCTTCCCAAGGGACTGAAGAGATACCGCTCGTCGTCGACTCGATATGCGGGGGAACCGGTCAGGGAAAAAGCGTCCAACCGCCACAGGAACAGACCGATGTTGGGGATGTTGTACCGCCCTTGCTGGGTTTCAATACGCCGCATATCGACGGAATGGGCAATCCCGTTAAAGGCCGTGTCGCGCCGCTCCAAGGCTTCCCAATTCCGCAGATCGACCGTGACCAGGTTGGTGGGACGCACGTGGTTCATGTATTGGCTGGTTTCGAGCCACTGGAAGAACTCCACGACACGCGCGTTCCACCCGGTGACATCCCGGGCCAGTTGTTCGAGGACGGTTGCCGTGCCCTTTCGCCGTCGATAGGCAATCGTATTGGCCACCTCCGCCCTGGCACTGCGCGTTCGTTCGGTGACGGCGTGCAACGTCCGATAGCCGATCAGGTCTCCGATATAGGGAGCCACCCAGTCGGCGCAGGTCTCGATAAACTGGTCATCATAGAGTTGATCGAGATTCTCTCGCAGCACCGCAATGTCTTCGGCCAGCACCTCGCACAATGCGCGCAAGGAACCACCCTGTTCGGTATCACGGATGCGATAGAGCGCCGGAAGGAGCTGATAGAGCTTGTCTGCTTCTGGATTCATGGCATCGCCTTCAGTTGAGTCAAAGACGCGGGATCGAGTAACAACAACTCCGCCGCCGGCACCAGTCCATCCGCGCCCATGGCCGGGCGGTCGGCGATCAACCGAGGCTGGATCGGCGGCAGCGATTGGTCCTGGCGCACGAAGCGGTCCACGTCCACGGCGACCACACCGGAGACGGCTTGGATCGCGGCGATCACGTCGCTCAGCGCGACCGGCTGGCCGAAGCTTCTGGCCTCAAAGGCATACCGTTGCCGCAACGTCTCCGCCACCGCCGTCATGACGGTCTCCGTCACGTGGTCCGGGTGCACCGTGACGGTCCCGGCGAGTTCAAACCAGGCCTGCCGGTAACTCCTGACCGTGAAGGGTACATACGGATCGCCGTAGGCGCGGAGCGCCTCCTTGAGTGTGCTCATTACGGAACCCTCCTCATCCGGCACCTCCCCGTTCGGACCGGCCACAGTCAGGAAGATGCTGCGCTTACGTCCGTCCCAGATCCACACGGCCTGAGCTTTGGCGATGCCCGAAAAAGTTCTGGCGAAGTCTTCGTAATCCTGCAGTGACACCGCACGATCCAGCGTCAGAACGGTGAGCGGCGCATTCTTGCGCGCATCGTCCCTCGACTCCGGCTCCTCGGCCCCCTGCGCAGCCTCAGGATTGACCACACCTTTCAATCCCAACGGCCGGCTCATCAGCAAATTCAGCTGTCGGGCCCGCACCAGCCCGCCGAGGCCCGTACCCTTCCGGTACTCCGCGCGCACGTTGTTCCGGCCGGTGGGCAACCGCGCCCCCGTGATACCGTCACCGAAGCGGATCGTCGTGCGTCCCTCATCATCCTGCCTCGCGATATAGATGCGCTCGGTGGGACCATGACCGTAGAGGAACGGCACTTCCTGCCACAGAACCTCGTTCACGTAGACCTTGAGCGTCGAGGCCGAGCCACTCGCCGTTGCCGCCCCCACGTAGGTCACCGGCGGTTGCCGTAGCGTGAACGCCTGATAAGGTACGGCCGCATCACCGCTTCCCAAGGGTTCCTTCACGCTTTCGCCATGGGTGGCGGCCGCGACGTTGGCGTTCACACGCACAGTCGTCCGCTCGTAGACATGCGCCAAGGAGGTCGCCAATTGCAGGGTCGTCCGGTCGCGATCATGGGTGATGGCTGCCTCAACGGCGTCGTCGATGAAGACGATCTCGCTGACCGTGTCTTCCTTTTCGGAGGGAGCCATCAGCTCGATGGCCCCGGCGCTGATGGTGACGTACCCGCTTTTTCCGTCTCGATCCATGACCTGGAGACGGAGCATCGGTGGAGCGGAGTCACTCAGCACCGCACCAAACTCGGGCGGAGCGAGAGCGCTGAAGATGGAACCAGCAATCGTCATGGGAGGCGCGACCAGGGAAAGAATGTCTCCGACAGTGAGAAGGACAAACCCACCGGAGTCAAAAATGAGGATGGGTGGCAGCTCGATATCAGGTACATCCGGCAGGTCCGGCGGACCTGGAACATCGCCGGGAAGATCGACAGGCAGGCGTGTTCGGTTTGACGTGCGAGGAACGGCGGTAATGCGGATGCGCTGACGTTTCCCGCTCACCGCGAGCGGGCGTCCCGACATCAGGCCTTCGACCAATTGCTCCAGTGACAGGGTCTCTCCATAGACGGGATAGGATAAGGGTCTCTCACTCACCGCGAGTGCTTCACTTTGGGCCGCGATGGTGATGTGTCGAAGTGCCGCAAGATCAGCCCCTTCAGTCACCCACACCTCTTTATCGAACGAGAGTTTGGTCGCACTGCCTGCCATACCGTACTTCGCCATCGACTGATGGGTCACGCCGGTGACTTTCGCAAAACTCCAGACCCGGCTTCCCGGAACAAAGTTGTTCTCACGCTCGACGGCGGCCCAACTATCGACAAGAATCTTGTCATGACGGGAACTGAGCCCGAGAACTCCTTCGGTCTCACCATCCAGATCCCATTCGTCATAGCTGTAAGCGTTGTTCGCGTAAGTGGCTTTCAACGGCGCATTGTGTCCGAACGGCGAGGCGATCGTCCGCATGACATAGACGCCCGGCCGAGTCGCCGCGATGCTTCCCGCACTGGTCGAAATGTCCGCCAGCCAGACCCGGGTGTTCCGCCAGTCGATCTCCGCCTCAATGCGCGTCACACGCCGCAGCGACGCTTCGACCGTGAGGCCGTTGTCGGCCACGATCAGCAGCGCGTCGCCGACCGTGAGCCCGACGTTCACTCCCTCCAACCACAGCTCCGTCATGTTCCAGGCCAGCGCTTGCGGTTCAGTGAGTTGCGCCTGGAGCGCGTTCCACGCGGGACGCGCTTCGATCGCTTCGATGGTCTCAAACGTCTGCGGCTGTTCCCCGGGGCCTGGCACACTCTGCACCTTGCTCCCGACCGCCAGCATGATCGGTTGCGCCGCCTGCTCCGCCAAGCCGGTCGCCTCTTCCATGGTAAAGGCCAGGTGGGTCGCCGCGGCCAACCCGGGGCCAGCCTGATATCCGAGCAGACGCGACTGCTCCAAGATGGAAAGCCGCTCCGTCGCGGTCCGCAGATACGACTCGTTGGCGATTCGTTCCTGATAGAAGGTCAGGATGTCGCCGGTGACCGCCCACGCGTCCAACAGCGCCAACGTAAAGTCATCGTCGTCGCGTGTCCTCAGTCCGCGCAGCACCGGCCAACGGCCGTCGGAGAGTCCGGCGTGCAGGCTCCGCCTGAAGCTCTGATAGGTTCCGACCCGATAGGCGATCGCGGAGAGGCCCGGCCGATTGAAGAGCAGGGCGGGAGTTTCGGCGGCGATGCCGGCGCAGCACCCGCATTCGTTCTGTGGCGATGGACTCATTTCCCGCCTCCCAGGGTGATCGTCAGTCGACCGTGCTCCGCAAAATTGCGGTCGTTGTCCAGCCGCGCAATCTCCAGCCGGCCGATTTCCAATCGGCCGCTGTCGAGCGCCGAACTTTCCGGACGGCCTTGCCGCTGAAACGTGCGCGCCTCCACCGACTCGACACCCGTCACCTGATGGGCCGCCGCATAGATGGCGCTGAGATAAACCGGCTGTCCGAACGTGAAGTTGTCCGGATGAAACAGGCCGCGACGGCCGTCGGGAAGATCGCGATTGCTGAACACGTCGAGCAGTTCACGCTCCACGTCACTCCGAAAATGTTCGCCCGCCACACACACATGGAGATCGATCTCCAGTGAAACGAACTGCGGGCCGTCGACCTCCAGATCGTGGCCGGCCATGCGGTAACGCTCGACGTGCTCCCGGATCTCTTCCTCATACTCACCGGAAAGCGGGCCTCCGCCCCCACGATCGACGGTGACGAAGACCGTGTGCCAACTGCCTGTCCAGCGAAAGGAGGCGGCGGCGCGCTGGACGTCGGCCCGGCGTTCCGTCACCTCGGCATAATCCCCCGGTGTCACGGCACGCTCCTGAATGCGGTAGGCCACCGGAGCGCGTTGCCGCACATCCTGCAGCGATTCAGGATCCTGTCCTCCCACGGCAGGCAAGGGATTGCGGACCAGCGTGATCTCCGGCACCGTCAAACCGATGTGCACCAGCGCATCCGCCCCGATGTTGCCCGCACGGCCGTTCCCGATCCGATAACGCGCGGTGAAGGCGGTGCCGGATTCGGGCCGCCGGCCATGGACGTCGTCGCCGAAACGAATCGTACCGCTGCCGTCGTTGTCGACCTCCACCACATACTCGTCCGCCTCTGCACCGCTATTCAGGAGGTCGCGTCGCGCCGTCCAGGTCCGCGTCTCGCTGCTTTTCATTCCGGTCAGCGTGACGGCCGGCCGGACGTCACGAAGCGCCCACTGCAAGGCGGTGCGCGCCGACATGAGATGGTCATAGGCAGGCCCCGCATGGGTGAGCGGGGCCTTGGCCAGTCGAGGGCTGAACCGCGGCGGCACCATCGGCGAGGTCAGCGGTGCGCAACGGTCCCCGTCTTTCGGTCGCGGCATGGAGAGGAAGGAGTCCGGCACCTGGCCCAGCGACTCTCCCTTCCAGGTGACCCCGTGGTCAGCCAAGACCAGGTTGCCGCGCGCTACGCTGACGGCATCGCGATACCCCTGCTTGGTGGCGGCGGAAAGGCAAAAGGGGAAAGGCAGTGCGTCTTCTTCATGCCATGAGATGTCCGTAATGGACTGGCCGGTCACCGGATCGATCAACGGTGCCCCGCCGGCCTTTGTGGCAACCACACGATCCAGCCTGACGACATGTCGCCGCGTCGGGTCCGCATCGGATGGCGACCCGCTTTCCGGACCGATCACCTCTTCGAGCAACAGAATCGTCCCCGGTGTGAGGTTCGGATGGTGTCCAACGAGCGTGGCCGAGATCGCACCTTTCGGAAGGCAACAGCGTTCATCGCTCCAACTGTAGAACCGCAGCTCATTATGATCGGCGAAGAGAGACTGGAGAGACTCCATCGTTTCGAAGATCATCTCTGCACGATCGTAGACGCGCGGATCGTCGTCGATGGCGGTGAGCTGCCCCGGGATGAGCGTCGTCAACTTGGCGCCGATGGGAATCGCCGGATTGGCCGGATCGACCCGGACTACGTCGGCAGACACCTGAAGATGCACCCAGGTCCTCGCGTTGCACCCCTCGCTCATGAAGTAGTCCATGAGGCGGGCGTGGCGTCGCACCGAAACTCGCCGTCGCGCCGTGCCCAGGTAGGCCTCCGTCGCCACGGCATCCTGCTGATAACTCAATTGGTCGGCGGTATAGGCCAAGGCCTCGACCAACATCACGCCCAGATCGGCGGCGTTGCGTTCCTTCCATTGCGGCATGATGGCCGCCATCCGGTCGAGCATGACGCGGCGGAAACTCGCATAGTCTTTGGCCAGGTAATCGATCACCGGCGACGGGCCCGTTTCCTCCGGGCAGCGATGCTGCGGCGCGCAATCGAATGGGCTCGGACACTCCACCTTGAACGAAAACTCGATGGCTGCCAGTTGCGGATCGAAACCGGGAGGGACACTGTCATCAAGCGCGCTCGTCACCAGACGGAGCGTGTACAGCGAAAAATCTCCCGCTTGGTCCACCTCGACAGTCAATACATCGGCCGACGTTCCGGTCCCGACGCTGACCCCGAGCACACGAATGGGCGTGATGCGCTCGCCGCCGTCGATCCGAATATTGACCGTCTTCGGGGTGGGCGTGGCCAAGGGTTTCACGAAGTGGACCTCGAGTTTCCGTTGGCGCTCGGCTTCAGTCGGGGCGGCGCGGTCGATGACTTCGAGAAAATCGATCCCGTTCAGCGTCGGATGGTCGCGAACGGCCTGACGCCGCAGTTCGTCGCAGCAGGAATAGGTCACGCTCCGCCTCCTTGCGTAAAGCT
>WBZQ01001137.1_pt1 | contig 18958 bp, 18 predicted proteins | sample 5204251 | NCBI WGS metagenome assembly WBZQ01 (sample SAMN12412402, study PRJNA552823) | activated sludge metagenome | isolation source: activated sludge from nitrification reactor of wastewater treatment plant... | place: USA: Virginia | collected 2017-09 | reverse complement strand
GGTGTAAAGGCCAGCCTCAGTGTGCTAGAGAAACGAGCAGTCGACACTGTTGTTGCGCGGGGCGTGGAGTGGTCTAAAGTATTTTCCCAATACGGCATAACGGGGGAAGCAGATGTGAAAGACCTGCTAGCTATGCCCGCGGCTCTAATTTTGACTGTCTCCGGTTTTGGGGTGGCCGAAAAAGTGTTGTCTGTAGGGATGGCAGCAATGGACACAGCATTTGATTTAGCAGAAAGAGAGATCGTTAAAAACGAATATAACCTCCAGTCCTCCGAACTAATCAGGAGATCGGAGGATTTGATCAAAAAATCACAGGCTGTGCAGATCTCAGAAATTCTTCGCCTGAAGAATGAGATAGACAAACAATGCAGCGGTATACCACCTGTGCCCCCTACGATGTTGGACGTGACGGCACAATAAGGACAAGTCGTAAAAGGGGTCGGGAGTCTTTTCTTGACAGCTCGTCACGTCGCTGGTAGAAGGGTGGGATGCCGCGCCGTCCTCGTCTGGCTGTGGGAGATTTGGCCTATCATGCTCTGAACCGCCGGGTCGGGCGCTTCCCCTTGTTTGAGCAGCCGGGGGATTATGCGGCCTTTGAGACGATTCTCGCGGAGGCCGCGGTTCGAACCCGAATTCGTCTCGCCGCCTATTGTCTGATGCCCAATCATTGGCACTTGTTGCTCTGGCCGCGCCATGACGGGGAGCTCTCGGACGTGGTGCGCTGGATCACGGTCACCCATACCCAACGCTGGCATGCCCACCGGAAGACGGCGGGCACCGGGCCGGTGTACCAGGGGCGGTTCAAGTCATTTCCCGTTCAGACGGATGAGCACTTTCTGACCGTTGTGCGGTACGTCGAGCGCAATGCGCTACGGGCCAAACTCGTGAGTCGGGCGGAAGACTGGCGGTGGGGGAGTTTGTGGCGGCGGACCCAAGGAGATCCGGAATTGTCGGCGTGGCTGAGCGACTGGCCCATCGAGCGACCGCGAGACTGGGTGGCACGAGTCAACCGGCCACACACGGCGTCGGAACTCGAGTCGTTGCGCCTGAGTGTGCAACGAGGGCGTCCCTTCGGTGAGGAGGCCTGGGTAGACCGGATGGCGAAGCGATTTGGGATGGAGTCGACGGTGCGGCCGCGCGGACGGCCCAGAGGCTCCTGAATAAAGACTCCCGACCACTCTTGCCTCGGTTGATTCTACCTATCTCAGAATGACTATTTCGCCAGTCTCATCAAATGTGAATTGGGCGTACCCGTAACCAGGAGGGTCGAACCTTGGCATATCTTTGACGTGCACACGATATTCTCCCTTCAATGAAAGGGGCAGTGCTTGAGTTGTCTCGTTGAGGCCGTCATATGTTTTTCCATACTCGACTTCATCAATCGATCGCTCGCCACTTAGAGCCCACACTGTATCCCACTGATTATCCCCTACCTTCTTCTGAACGATCAGCTCGATGACATTGTGCTTTGTATGCGCACCTCCCCCAAGCTGGTAGAATCGGAAAGAAATTGTGTCGCCGTATTTGCCCTCTGGTTTGACAATGAAGGCTCGGGAACAGGACGACAAGGCGCCCCAAAAGGTTGCTAGCAATACAAGGAGAAGCAATGCCCTTCTTGCCATTTTGTCCATTGAATGGTTTGCCGCGCCTGAAGGGTTCAACCGGCTGTAACTCGCTACGGCACGGTTGCATCGCTGTGCAATAGTACAATAACCGAATGGGCGATTCGGAGCACAAGGAACTATCAATGAACGATGCGCAACTTCCAACCTCGACTAGGCTGCTCTACTTGGAGCGCTCGCTACGGCGTCAGTGGCCCCGTGATGGGGGTGCCGGGCTTGGCCTGGCTTGATGACCCGGCGCCTTCTTGCGGCAGGATGCGGAAATGGGTGACAGCGAATGAGACGGCTTGCCCGACGGTAAAATTGCAGCGGCGAAACTCTTCCTTGTTCATGCGCGAGCGGAGAATCAACCCATCCGCCGTTTCGATCTCCAGCCGGTACGCGACCCCGAGAAAATAAATGTGCCGCAGCTTGGCTTGCTGACGGTAGCGGGTCGCATCTTCAGCCACCTTGACGTAATAGGGGCGGAAGCCCACCTGTAACTTCTGACCGTCGGAAAAGCCGGGAGCGGGGAATTCGAGTGAACCCACCTGCACCTGATTGTGCCGCACGACGCCTTCCACGATATTCATCGAGCCGATAAAACGCGCGACGAATTCCGTGGCCGGTTCCTCGTAGACGTCGGCGGGGGAACCGGCCTGCTCCAGCTTGCCCTTGGAAAAGACAATGATTCGGCCGGAGACTTCCATTGCTTCTTCCTGATCGTGAGTGACGAAGAGACTAGTCACGTTCAGATCCGTATGCAGGCGGATAAGCCACTCGCGTAATTCCTGCCGGACCTTGGCATCGACCGCGCCGAAGGGCTCATCCATTAAGAGCACTGAAGGGCGGGGCGCCAGTGCGCGCGCGATAGCAACACGCTGCCGTTGGCCGCCGGAAAGCTGGTGCGGGTAGCGGCTGCCCAGTCCGTCCAGACTCATCAAGGAGAGGAGTTCCAGCACACGTTGTTCGATATCGGTACGGTTCCATTTCTTGATTTTGAGACCAAAGGCAATGTTGTCAAAGACCGTGAGGTGTTTGAACAGGGCGTAATGTTGGAACACGAAGCCGATGTTGCGTTCCTGTACGGTGAGGTCGTTGACCCGTTTCCCGTCGATGAAGATGTCGCCGGAGGTCGGGACTTCCAAACCGGCAATCAGCCGCAGCACCGTGGTCTTCCCGCTGCCACTGGGCCCGAGCAATCCAAGCAGTTCGCCTTCGTTCACCACGAACGAGACATTGCCGACCGCCGTTCCGGAACCGAATTTTTTGGTGAGCCCGCGTACTTCTATTTTCACCGGATTACTGCGCTCCCGCTTCCACGACAGTCGTTTCCGCTCTGGCCTTGGCGATTTCCAGCACCGTGAGGATCGCAAAGGAGACGGCGAGGAGCGTCAAGGCCACGGCATTGGCCGCCACGTAATTAAAATCGACATAACTTTGATAGATATGCAGGGTCGCGGTCTGCGTCAGCAACAGGATATTGCCGGACACCACCAGCACGGCCCCGAATTCGCCGATCGCCCGCGCGACGGTGAGGGTGGCACCATAGACCAGCCCCCAGCGTAAGGCAGGGAGGGTAACTTTCACAAAGACCTGCCACTCGTTGGCTCCCAACGTTCGGGCCGCCTCTTCTTCTTCAGTTCCCAGTGTTTGAAGCAGCGGCGTGAGTTCCCGCACCATGAAGGGAAAGGTGACGAACAGGGTCGCGAGAATCATGGCGGGCAGCGCGAAGAGTATCTTGATCTGCGCCTGGCCGAAGAATGCGCCGAGCATGGTGTCCGGTCCGAAGAGCAGGATCAGCATGAAGCCGGCGATGACGGGCGATACGGCAAAGGGCAAATCGATCACCCCGCTGACCAGGCTGCGGCCCCAGAACTGTTGGCGTGCCAACACCAGCGCCGTGAGCGTGCCGAAGATCAGGTTGAGCACGAGGACAATGAGCGTGATTTCCGCGGTGAGGGTAAACCCGTGCACCGCTTCCGGCCGGGAGATCTCGGTCCAGAACGCCGCCAGTCCCTCACTGAAACTCTGGCTGGCCATGTAGAGGATCGGTCCTACCAGGAGGACCAGAAAATAGAGCCAGACGATCCCGATCAACAGCCAGCGCATGCCCGCACTCCCATTACACGTAACACGATCTCACACCCGGTCGATCTTCAATGTGCAGCCGTCGGCACTGCCGAAGCATGGCCCGATTGTTCAGGCCGGCTCGACCAGCGAAACAGTTTAGGTAACCGTTCGCCGGGACGCCTGGTCAACCGTTCCAACAGCAGCAGGACCACAAACGAAATGAGCAGAATCAACACCGAGACGGAGGTCGCTGCCTGGGGGTTGTAGCTCTCGATTTCTCCGTAGACATACACCGACGCCACCTGCGTCTTCATCGGGATATTGCCCGCCACGATGACGATGGAGCCGAATTCGCCGAGGGCGCGTACGAAGGTGAGGAACACGCCGGTCAGCAGTCCTGGCAGGACCGACGGGACGGTCACTTTCCAAAAGGTGGTCCAGGGACTCGCTCCGAGCGTGAATGCCGCTTCTTCCTGATCGCGCTCAAGTCCCATCAGCACTGGCTGGAGTGAGCGAATCGTAAACGGCATGGTGACAAACAGCATGGCCAGAATGATGCCGGGCTGGTTATACAGCACCGTCAGGCCGCCTTGTTGGAGCCAGGTGCCGAGGACGCTGGTCGGTCCATAGATGGCGGCAATCATCAACCCGGCGACGAGCGTCGGGATGGCGAAGGGCAGATCGACCAACGCATTCAAGAGCCAACGGCCGGGAAATTCATAACGCACTAAGACGAGCGCCGAGAGAGTGCCGAAGACGGCATTGATGGCGGTGGCAATCGCCGAGGTTTCAATAGTCAGCCAGAGCGCGGCCGCCGCTTGAGGCGCTGATAAATCCTGAATGAAACGGTCCCATCCCGACGTGATGGATTGTTGCGTGAGGGTGGCCAACGGGAGAAAAATCAGCAGCAGGACGTACCCCACCGCAGCGGACCGCAGCGCCACACGGACTAAAAGATGCGAATTCAATGATCGGTCCTCGTCCTATTTCTTTGACACGTCTTCGACAATCCTCGTCCACACGCCCTGTGCGCCGAAGAGTTTGTTACTCACGGATTCCCATCCACCGAGCTCCGCGATGGTGAACAGCCGGGCCGGTTGGGGCAGTGCGGCGCCTGAGGCAGGGGCCGCTGCGCCACGTTCCAACGGACGAAATCCCAATTCGATAAAAGCGGCCTGTGCTTCCGGTCCATGGAGAAAGGCGACGAATGCTTCGGCCAGATCCCTGGCCTTGTGTCGATCGGCATAGGTATCGACCACCGCTGCTGGATTTTCGATCCACACGGTTTCGGCTGGCACAATGAGTTCGTAGGGACGTCCGCTCTTCACGCGCGGCAGCAATTCGTTTTCGTAGGTCACGATCACATCGCCGACGCCGCGTTCGAACGTCGTCACTGATTCCCGGCCGCTTTTGTCCATGACCTTCACGTTACGCTGAATGCGTGTGAGCAGATCGATCGCTTGCGTTGCCGCTGCTTCCGGAGCTACCGGTTTTCCCGCCCGTTGCTCGGCCAGTTTCAGTCCTGCGCCATAAATCGCGATCACATCCCACATGGCGCCGCCGGAGGTCTTGGGATTGGGGTACAAGACTTCGACGCCCGGTCGCGCCGCATCTTCCCAGCCCTTCACGCCTTTGGGATTGCCTTTCCGAACGCCGAGCGCCACGACCGAGGCGGAGATCATCCCGCCGTGCGGCGCCTTTCTCCAATCATGCGTGATCAGGCCGGCTTTGGTGATTTGATCGACATCACCTTCCAGTGAGAGCACGGCAACATCCGCGTCGAACCCGCCGATGATCGCGCGCGCCTGGGCTCCGGAGGCCCCATAGGAGCTGCGTACGCGGACATCCTGCCCTGTCTTTTGTTTCCAATATCGTTGGAAGGCGGGAATGATGTGTCGCTCGTAGGCTTCCTTCGGCACGCTATAGGCCGCCAGAATCAAATCGCGGGTTTCGGCTGCGTGGACCGGTGCGGTTGGGAAGGTGAACAGACCCCAGGATGCGATGATGGTGAGCAGCAGTGTCGGAATTGTATGGCCGGTGGTACGCATCAGGATCCTTCCGCCAGTTTGGTATGGGCGAATCGACTTAACGTGTAATGGTCGAGAATGTTGGCAATGGCATCGCGCACTTCACCCATGGCCTGCTGTAACGGGCAGGAGGGTTTGGCGGCGTAGGGACAGTCGGAGCATTTTTGATAAGCGGTTTTGCTGACACAGCTGATCGGCGCCAGCGGTCCGTCCAGGATTCGGATGACCTGCCCGAGCGTAATCTCTTCCGGGGATTTGATCAGCGAATACCCGCCACGAATGCCACGGCGGCTCGCCAGCAGCCCGGCGCGTTTGAGCGCGAGCAGAATTTGTTCCAGAAATTCCACCGGAATGTTCTGCCGCTCGGCGATCTCATGGCGCTGGAGCACGCGGCCGCCATACGTCTCGCAGAGCTCGAGGAGAGCCCGGAGCCCGTATTCACTCTTTTTGGAGAACTTCATAGTCGAGGCAGTTGTCTAGTGAGTTGCTCAAGATTTGGGAGAATAAACCAGCGCGTGCCGCGATTCAAGCGATTCGAGGGTGAGCGAGGGTGAGATGGTGATGAAGAATCCTTGCGGCTTCCTGTGACGTTCCGCACCGCAACCCATTGAAATCGGAGCTTCAATTTCTTGACACCCTGTAACCGTTCTTGCTAGCTTCAGGCCTCATTTTTCATCCGTCATCACGAGCAGCCAGCGGCTAGATCTGGACATCCGGTGAATTTTCAAGACCTCATTCTTACCCTGCATCGTTTTTGGGCCGACCGTGGATGTGTCGTACACCAACCCTACGATTTAGAAATGGGCGCGGGCACCTTTCATCCCGCCACCTTTCTTCGTTCGCTCGGCCCGGAACCCTGGCGTGCTGCTTATCCGCAGGCCTGCCGCCGTCCGACCGATGGGCGATACGGCGAAAACCCAAACCGTATGCAGCACTATTATCAGTATCAGGTGGTGCTGAAGCCGGCTCCGGACGACATTCAAGGCCTCTATCTCGAAAGCCTGAAGCAGCTCGGCATCGACCCGAAGAAACACGATATCCGGTTTGTGCAGGACGATTGGGAGTCTCCCACGCTCGGGGCCTGGGGGTTGGGCTGGGAAGTGCGCCTCGACGGGATGGAGATTACCCAGTTTACGTATTTTCAGGAGATCGGCGGGATTCCGCTCAACCCGATCACCGGCGAGATTACCTACGGGACCGAGCGCATCGCGATGTATCTGCAGCAGGTCGACAACGTCTATGACCTCCAGTGGACCGACGGTGTGAGCTACGGCGACGTGCATCACCGCAGCGAAGTCGAGTTTTCGCGCTACAACTTCGAAGAGGGCGAGGTGCCCATGCTGATGGCCACCTTCCAATCCTTCGAAGGGGAATGTCAGCGTCTGCTGGACAAGAAGTTGACCTTGCCGGCCTACGATTACTGCATCAAAACCTCGCACATGTTTAATCTGCTCGATGCGCGCGGCGCCATCAGCGTGACCGAGCGGACGTCCTACATCGCCAGGGTGCGGGCGCTGGCGCGGCGCTGCGCCGAATCGTATCTGGCCGATCGGGAGGCCATGGGGCATCCGTTGATCAAGCAACCGGCTCGGACAGGTAAGGGAGCCACCAAACACTCAGCGGTCACCACCAAGTAGCCTGCGGACCCTACTCCACGATGCCAACGAAAAAACCCAAGACCAAGACCGCTTCACCTGCGAAGAAGCCTGCATCCGCCTCACGCGCCAAAATTCCTGTCACGACGGAATTGCTGCTCGAAATCGGGACGGAGGAGTTGCCCTATCAGTTTGTCGCTCCGGCCCTGCGTGCCTTGCAGCAGGGGGCAGAAACGCTGCTGAAAGATTCGCGCCTCACGTACGGCACTGTCCGGACGATGGGGACGCCGCGACGACTGGTGTTGTTGGTCGAGGGACTGGCCGCGCAGCAGGCTTCCGCCGTGAAAGAAGCCATGGGGCCGTCAAAGGCCGTGGCCTTCGACCAGTCAGGTCAGCCCACGAGAGCCGCTATCGGGTTCGCTGCCGGCCAGGGTGTGCCGGTTGAGTCGCTACAGGTGCGACAGACGACCAAGGGCGAGTATCTGTTTGCCGTGAAGCAGGAGAAGGGGCAGGCTGTGGCTGCCGTGCTGACGCAGACGCTGCCGCAGTTGCTGGGCAAGTTGTCGTTTCCCAAGGCGATGCAGTGGAACCAAACCGGCGTGCGTTTTGCCAGGCCGGTGCGGTGGCTGGTGGCGCTCTGTGGTGGCAAGGTCCTGCCGATTCAGTTCGCGACGATCAAGGCCGGCCAGTTCAGCCAGGGGCATCGGGTGCTGGGCGCGAAGGTAGCCAGCCCCAAGGGTTTCGCCGTGAAATCCATCGCGCACTATGTGCAAGAGACCGAACGCCACAGTGTGATCGTCGATCAGGATCGCCGGCGCGCCATGATCACGGATCAACTGGCCTCGCTGGCCAAGTCCGCCCGCGGGCAGGTCCACCAGGATGATGAGTTGCTGGAGCAGGCCGTCTATATGGTGGAATGCCCACTGACGATTCTGGGTTCCTTTAAGCCGCACTATCTCGCGCTTCCCAAAGAAATTCTGATGACCTCCATGAAAGAGCACCAGGGGTATTTCTCTCTCGTGGACTCCAAGGGCGCGCTGTTGCCGAACTTCCTGGCGGTCACGAACATGAAGTTGGCCAACATGCAGTTGATCCGCGAAGGCAACGAGCGTGTCCTGGCCGCCCGCCTGGCCGATGCGAAATTCTTCTTCGATGAGGATCGGAAGACGTCGTTGGCGGATCGCGTGGCGAAACAGCTTGCGGTGACCTTCCATCAAAAACTCGGCAGTCTGCACCAGAAGACGCAGCGCGTGGTGGCGATGGCGGAGCACGTGGCCGGTCAGGTGGGTGATGAGCAGCTCCGGCAGGAATGCCGGCGTGCCGCCGAGCTCAGCAAGGCCGATCTGTTGACCGGTATCGTGGGAGAGTTCCCGACGTTGCAGGGAATCATGGGCGGAGAATATGCGGCGCATGACGGGGAATCGCTCGTCGTCAGTGCAGCGATTCGCGAGCAGTATATGCCTCGCGCCATGGAAGGGGAGTTGCCGGAGTCCCTGGCCGGCAAGGTGCTGTCGCTGGCCGATCGGTTGGACAGTATCGCAGGATTTTTTCTCGTCGGTCTGGTCCCGAGTGGATCCGAAGATCCCTTCGCGCTTCGACGCCATGCCACGGCGATCGTGCGCATTCTCATCGAGAGCCGGTTGCGTGTGAATCTCGCACTCGCCGTGCAGGCCGCGCAGGAAGCCTTGGCCAATCAGCCTGTGACCGCGGCGCCTCAGACGGGCAAAGGCGGCGCGCCGGACGTCATCGGGTTTGTGTTTGAGCGGGTCCGCTACTACGGAAGGAGCACTCACCAGTTGCGGGACGATGTCATGGAGGCCGTCCTGAAGTCGGTCGATCGCGGGAGCATCGACATGGTGGACCTCTTCGACAAGATGAAGGCGCTCCAGCAGATCACCGTGCGGGCCGAGTTCGATCCGCTCATCGTGGGATTCAAACGTGCGCACCGGCTGACTGACAAGGAGCAGTGGGACCGTAAGCCAGTCGAGTCCAGTGTGTTCCGTGAGGCCGCCGAGGCTGCCTTGCACGACACTGTCCGGACCAGCCATGAGGACTATCGCCGGGCCATGAGTAACGGCCAGTATGGGCAGGCGTTGGACGTGCTGGTGCGCATGAAGGGGCCGATTGACGATTTTTTTAACGCCGTCATGGTCAACGATCAGGATCCGGCCATACGCGGGAATCGACTGTCGCTCTTGAAGGAAGTCGACGATTTGTTCATGTCATTCGCTGATTTCTCCCAGATTGTGGTACAAGGGACGTAGCGGATGGTGAACGTTTGGACGCCACTTCAGAGAGCTTCCCTGAGTCACCCGAGGCACATGCCGCGGCCCAACTAAGGGCGACCAAAGTCCGGCGATTTGCCTCCGGCATCAGCGTCGTCATGATGGTGGTGTGCAACGCGGTGTTTCTCTTCGGCATCTGGGTGACCGGCCTGAATTTTGAACGGCTGGTGCGGACACCGGATATCTATGACTCCAGACAAGACATTTGCCTGCGACTGGCCTACCAGCACGTGCCAGGCTCGGAAAACCCCGTACAGTTCTGTTCGGAATGGATTAATCTCGCCGATCCGACCGGAAAGACCCATACGTTTCAGAAAGACGCGCAGCTTAAGCAAGGTGCAGACGGAACCTACTATTTCGACTATGGACCGTTCGTGGATTACCGGCTGTTTGCGGTCGGCGCGTTCGTGGTGGGGATCATCGTGTGCGGCATTCGCGTGACCAGGCACGTCGTCAACCGCTATCGCACTCGATTGGAAGCCGCCGCCCACCAATCGGTCCCGACTCATTGACCTCATAGCAGAAGGAGAGCGTCGCGTGGCCAAGAAATACGTCTATTACTTCGGAGATGGAAAAGCCGAGGGCAAGGGCAACATGAAAGAATTGCTCGGCGGCAAGGGTGCCGGATTGGCCGAGATGACGAATCTCAAAGTGTCCGTGCCCCCCGGATTTACGATCTCCACTGAGGCCTGCGTCGAATACTACAAGCGCGGCAAAGCCTATCCGCCGGGCATGATGGACGAGGCCCTGGCGGCGCTCAAGAAAATCGAGCGGTCGATGAAGGCCGGTTTCGGCGACCCCGACAGCCCTTTATTGGTCTCTGTTCGCTCAGGTGCGCGGGCTTCCATGCCTGGCATGATGGACACGGTGCTCAACGTCGGATTGACCACCAAGACCGTGCACGGCCTAGCGCTCAAGACCAAGAACGAGCGGTTCGCCCAAGACAGCTATCGCCGCTTCATCAGCATGTTCGGCAGCATCGTCATGGGCATCAATCGCGAACACTTCGAGGACATTCTCAAGCACAAGAAGCGGGACCTCGGCGTGACGCAGGACACGCATCTCGATGCGAAGGCCCTCAAGGAACTGGTCGTCAGTTTCAAAGAGCTCGTGAAGGAAGAAACCAAGCGGGATTTCCCCGATGATCCGCTCGAACAGCTGCGAATGGCGATCAACGCCGTGTTCTCCTCCTGGTACGGCGCACGGGCGGTGACCTACCGCCGTCTGTACAACATTCCCGAAACCTGGGGCACAGCGGTCAACGTGGTCGCCATGGTGTTTGGCAACATGGGCGAGACGAGCGGCACCGGCGTGGCGTTCACGCGCGATCCTGCCACCGGCCAGCGGCAGTTCTTCGGCGAATGTCTGACGAACGCGCAGGGCGAAGATGTGGTGGCCGGCATCAGAACCCCGTTGCCCGTGAATCAGCTCGAAAAGTTCATGCCGCAGGCCTACAGGGATTTGGAGACGACGTATAAGCGATTGGAGCGCCATTATCGGGACATGCTCGACCTGGAGTTCACCATCCAGGAAGGCAAGCTCTACATGCTGCAGACCCGCGTCGGCAAACGGACCGGAGTCGCGGCGGTGCGGATTGCGGTGGACATGGTGAAGGAAGGGCTCATCACCAAGAAAGAGGCGCTCCAGCGGATCGGGCCGGATCAGTTGGCGCAGTACCTCTATCCGATTTTTGATGCCAAAGAAGAATCGCAGTGTACGCCGCTCGGCAAGGGGCTCCCGGCTGGTCCTGGCGCGGCGGCCGGAAAACTCGCGTTGACGGCCGATCGTGCGGTTGAAATGAATGCCGCCGGGAATCGTGTCGTGCTGGTGCGGCAGGAGACCAGCCCGGATGATATTCATGGCATGAATGCCGCCCTGGGATTTCTGACCGCGCGCGGCGGGATGACCTCGCACGCGGCCGTGGTCGCCAGACAGATGGGGAAGGTCTGCGTCGCTGGTTGTGAAGCCATCGAGGTGGTGGATAGTCAGACCGTGCGCATCGGCAGCCAGATTTTCCGCGAAGGGGATTATCTCTCCGTCAACGGGTCGACCGGCAACGTATACGGCGGCGACATTCCTGTGGTGGAGTCCGAGGTCATCCAGGTGCTGCAGGGCAAAATGGAGGCATCAGCCTCGGAGAAATATCAGCTGTTTGAATCGGTCCTGAAGTGGGCCGACGGTGTGCGCAAGCTGAAGGTCCGGGCGAATGCGGATGTGCCTGATCAGGCTCGCATTGCGCGAAGCTTCGGCGCGGAAGGGATCGGACTGTGCCGGACCGAGCACATGTTCTTTGCCGAGGATCGCATTCAGATCATGCAGAAGATGATCCTTGCGCGGAAGCGCGAAGAGCGGGAGATGTACCTCGATCAGCTGCTGCCGTTGCAGAAGCAGGACTTCATCGGGTTGTATCGCGAGATGAAGGGCTACCCGGTCACGATCCGGTTGCTCGATCCGCCGCTGCATGAGTTTCTCCCGAAGCGCGAAGACCTCATGGTTGAAATTGCGCAACTCGAATTGACCAGCGGGTCACCGACCGTGCTTGAAGAAAAGAAGCGGTTGCTGGCCCGTGTGGAAGAACTGCATGAATTTAACCCCATGCTGGGGTTGCGCGGCTGCCGCCTCGGTATCACGATGCCGGAAATTACCAAGATGCAGGCGCGTGCGATCATCGAAGCGGCCTGCGAATTGGCGAAGGAAGGCACGAAGATCGTTCCGGAGATCATGATCCCGCTGGTCGGTATGGTCTCGGAAATGAAGGCGCAGAAAGACCTTGTGCGCGAAGTCGCCACGGACACCATGAAGCGGTATGGCGTGAAGTTGTCCTATCTCGTCGGCACCATGATCGAGTTGCCGCGCGCCGCTGTCACGGCCGACCGTATCGCCGAGGAGGCGGAATTCTTCTCCTTCGGCACCAACGACCTGACCCAGACCACGTTCGGCTTCTCCCGTGATGACGCGGCTAAGTTTATCGATTTCTACAAGACGGCGAATATTCTCGAGAGCGACCCGTTTGCCGTGTTGGACCGCGAAGGCGTCGGATCTCTCATGCGTACCGCGATCAGCGGCGGCCGCAAGACCAGACCCACCATCAAGTTGGGTATTTGCGGCGAGCACGGGGGCGACCCCAGCTCCGTTGAGTTCTGTCATATGCTGGGGTTGGATTACGTGAGTTGTTCGCCCTATCGGGTCGGCATTGCACGGTTGGCGGCTGCACAGGCGGCGTTAGCGGAAGCCGAAGCGGCTGATGCCAAGCCGAAGAAAAAAGCTCAACCGAGCGCTAAGCGAGCGGCAAAGCCCAAGGTGGTGAAGAAGGCTACGAAGCCCGTGCTGGCGAAGAAGCGGCCTGCCGCCAAGCGCACGGTGCGGAGCCCCAAGCGTACGAAGCGGTGAGATCGTCTTCCCGCGATCTTGAGTTGATGACCCTGGCGCTTCGCCTTGCCGCGAAGGGCCGGGGCCACACCAGCCCCAATCCCATGGTCGGCGCGGTGGTCGTCCACCGCGGGACCATCGTCGGTCAGGGGTCCCATCGCAAAGTCGGCGGCCCCCATGCCGAAGTGATCGCCTTAAGCCAGGCCGGTTCCCGTGCCAAAGGCGGCACCCTCTACGTGACCCTCGAACCCTGCAGTCATCTCAAAAAACGCACGCCTCCTTGTGTCCCGCTGGTCATCGCGTCCGGTGTCCGCCGCGTCGTGGTGGCCATGGTGGATCCGAATCCGCAGGTGCAGGGACGGGGCGTGGCCCAACTCAAGCGGGCCGGGATACGGGTCGACGTCGGTTGCTGCGAAACCGAAGCGAGGCGACTCAATGAAGCCTACATCCATTGGGTGCAGACCGGTCGGCCTTTTACCATCTTGAAAGCCGGGATGACGTTGGATGGTCAGATTGCGACTGCCGGCGGCGAATCGCAATGGATTACCGACGAAGCCGCGCGGATGCAGGCCCATCGGGTGCGTGCAGATGTCGATGCCGTGCTCGTCGGGATCGGCACGGTCCTGAGGGACAATCCCCGGTTGACCGCGAGGCCAGACGGCGAGATGGCTCTGCGACAGCCGCTTCGAATCGTCGTGGACAGCCGCCTTCGGATTCCCCTGAAAGCCGCAGTGCTCGAAGAGCAACAGGCGGCGCACACCCTGCTCGTTACCACGAATGCGGCTCCGTCGCGGAAGATGGCCACGTTGGAGAAACGAGGCGTCGACGTGCTGGTCCTTCCGAAAGCCGGTACGCATGTCGATCTGCGGGTGTTGTGGACGAGGCTTGGCCAACTCGGTATCACGAGCCTGCTCGTCGAAGGGGGAGGCGAGCTCAATGCGGCCGTCCTGCGGGCAGGTCTTGTTCAACGGCTGATGTGTTTCGTCGCACCGCTCCTGCTGGGCGGACAGGATGCGAAGGGATTGTTGGGCGGATTGTCGCCGCACCGCTTGCGAGAGGCGGTGCCCCTCAAGAATGTGCGCATTGAGCCGGTCGGGCGTGATATGCTGATCCAGGCGGATCTTTCCACTGACTAGGAGCGCGGTTCACGTGTTTGTCCGTTCTAGTTCTGATCGTCACCCACGCAAACCGTTCGCGTTGTTGTTCCTCCTCTGCTGCCTTGTCGCGACCAGCCTATCGAATTCAACGGGTGACGCTGCCGAGCCGCCTTCCGCTACAGACCTTGCCGCCCAGGTGTGGCAGTACCTCACGACTGAAGACGGCGAGCAGGCTCGGGCGGTGCTGGCGACGATTCTGCAACGCCCCGATGCGACCGTCCCCGCGGTCCAGGAGATCGTACGAAAAGGACAGCCGCATAGTCTCCAACCGGTGGGTCTGTTGCCGGATGAACAGATCGTCGTGCGCGACCGTCCCTACCGGCTGAGTGTGTCTGTGCCTCAGAGTTATGAGCCGACCAAGGACTATGCCCTGGTGGTGTGTCTGCACGGCGCCGGGTTCACCGGCGAGGCCTACCTGGATCGATGGAAGTCCCGGTTGGGAGAACAGTACATCCTGGCCTGTCCGACCTATCCGGCCGGCGCCTGGTTTACGAGGAGGGCTGAAGATCTGGTCCTGGCGACGGTGCAGACCATGCAGCAGCGGTATCGCATCGATCCCAACCGTATTTTCCTGAGCGGCATGTCCAACGGCGGCATTGGCGCGTGGCTGATCGGCATGCATCACGCTCCGCTCTTTGCCGGTCTTGCGCCGATGGCCAGTGGAATCGACGACGTCTTGTTTCCGTTCCTGGAGAATCTCCGCACGACACCTGTCTATATCATCCATGGGTCGCAGGATCAGGTCATGCCTGTGGAGTTGAGCCGGAAGCTTGCCGGCGAGTTGAAGAATCTCGGCTATCCGTACATTTATCGGGAGCATGATCGCACCCATGCCATGGCCGGCGGACATTTTTTTCCGCGTGAGGAACTGCCTGACCTGGTCAAGTGGTTCGACAACCAACGCCGAACGCCGGTACCGAAGGACGTCACGGTGGTGCGCGATGCGAGTCATCTCCTGCCATTCAGCTGGGTCCGGATCGATGCGACGGATCAGATCGCGTCTTTTTCAGAGGATCTGATCGATAAACGGGACGACAGCATTCGACAACGGACCTACGCCCGATTAACCGCGCGCGTCACCGGTCCGAACCGGATCGAGGTGCACACCGACCGTGTGCGGCAGTTCACGCTCTACCTCAATGATGAGCTCGTCGATGTGTCCAAGCCGGTGATCATCATCACAGACGGGCAGCCATCGTTCGAAGGCACCCTCCCTCAGCAGGTGGATACGTTACTGCGACAGGCACGCCTCAGGCACGACCCCGCGCAGCTCTTCCCCGCTCAGGTGACCATCTCCGTGCCGCAACGGCCCTCATGACCAGGACCGGCCAGGCCGCGCGACGCACCGTCGTGGCCGCGGTCGTCTTTGTCGCCGGAACCGTCGCCGTCCTGTCCACTGGACATGCTGAATCGAATCGTTGCCCTCTCCCATCGCTCCACGCCGGGGTGCTGTTCCCTCTCGATCAGATCGATGCTGCCTGGACCTGCCGGATCGAGCCAATCGTCATGCATTACACGACGGCGAATAAGGTCGGTCCGATTCGCACGCCGTTGCCCGACCATGTCTACCTGTATCTGCTGGAACATCCCGTCATGGCTGCCGCCCTGGTCAACCGTCTGGACCTCGGACTCTACAAAGCGGAGTTGCGGGGGGCGGAGAAATTCTGGGCGACGGACGGCGAAGGCACGGAGGGTATCGTCTATCCGCTCTATCAGGATCGGAGCACGCGGATCTACTATGTCGAAGGCACGCATGACGGACGGTTCTTGCCGCGCGTCAGCGGTAGGGCGGTGGTGCTATTCAAATTGCAGCCGGTAAGGGATAGACAGGGGATCGAATCGACCGACAACACCATGGTGGCCTACCTGCGGCTTGACAACCGGCTGTATTCGGGACTGCTGTCTCTGCTTCGTCCGCTCATCGGGAATGTGGTGAACCGGCAAGTAGTAAAGGCGTTTGATGCGGCCCGCCGTTTGGCCGGTGCCATGCGTGATCAGCCGGATCAGGTGCTGTTCGAGGCGACGGATCCGCCGGGGCTACCGGATGAGCAGGTCGCCTTCTTGAAAGCCGCCCTCGCGGAGTTGCACAATCCGGCGCAAAGACTTGGGCCCGTCGCACCATGAGATTGTGATGACCACCTCCCGCAGCTTCTTCTACCTCTGTACGCTCGGTGTGTTCTGTTTCATCAGTTACAACCTGGTTCGCATGCCGGTGCTGTCGCTATTTGCGGAGTCGCTCGGTGCGGGTCCGGAACGGATCGGCTTGATCGTCTCCGTGTCCACGATCACCGGTGTGTTGCTGAAACTACCGTCCGGCGCATTGTCCGATATTTACGGGCGAAAGATGTTGCTACGGATCGGCGTGGTGGCATTCGGATTGCCGCCGTTCATCTATCCGTTCATTTCGGACCTGAATGCGCTGACGGCCTTGCGATTCGTGCATGGCCTGGCGACGGCCATCTTCGCGCCCAGCGCCCTGGCCACCGTGGCCGATCTTTATAAGGAGCGGCGGGGCGCCGCGTTGGGAACCTATACGGCTTGCACCCAGTCGGGCTCGCTGCTGGGTCCGTTTCTCGGGGGATGGTTGGCCCATGCGGCCGGTTTCCCCACCGCTTTTCTGACGGCCGGGATCTTCGGCTGCATCGCGATTCTGATCTTCTTCAGCCTCCATCTCGACGAGCCGCCTCCGCGTGTGCGGGAAAAGGGCCTGGCTCCCGTGATCACTGAAATGGGGAAAGGCTTTCTCGCGGTGGCCCGGAACCGGAAAGTGTTGATCACCAGCTCCACTGATGCGGCCAAGATGATCGCCAATGGCGCGCTTATGGCGTTCCTGCCGCTCTACGGTCTGTCCATCGGCTTGAATGCCGGTGAAGTCGGCCTGCTGTTCAGTGTGCAGGCCTTCACGTCGTTTTTCTCGAAGCCCGTGATGGGGCGTGTCTCAGACCGGATCGGACGGCAGCCGTTGATCGTGCTCGGGCTGGTTATCTGCGCCACGACCTTCATCACCATGCCTCAGGCGGGGTCGTTTGGCCTGCTGCTGCTGTTGTCCTCGGGGTTTGGGTTCGGAGAGGCGGTGGTCTCTTCCTCATCAGCGGCGCTGGTGGCGGATAGTTCTGAGTTCAAACGGCTCGGGGCGGGAATGGGGATGCAGGGGACGGTCATGGACATTGGCCATGCCAGCGGTCCGCTCCTGGCCGGGTTTCTGATCGCCCATGCCAGCTATCAGGGCGCGTTTGCGATCATTGCGGGGCTGCAGATCCTCGCGGCTGTGGCCTTCTGGGCGACGATGAGATCGCTGACCCGGTAGTGGTATAATCCGGCCGCATTTTTCCGGGATGGCGAAGACTCATAGGACAGGGAAGCAGGGAATGATGGATACCGACTTTATCGAAACGTTGCAGCGCGGGATTGCAGTGGTGGGGGGCATCGGGTTGGTGGGATTCTGTCTGTATCTCTTGAAGACGCACAAGGGAGTCTAGGCTATGTTCAGCGGCATTGTGGAGGAGATGGGCGCGGTGTCGGTGCTCAATCGGAGTCTGGCGGGCACGCGTCTGACCATCATCGCCTCGACCGTCATGGGTGACCTCACGATCGGCGCCAGCGTCAGTGTGAATGGCGTCTGCCTCACGGCGGTTACGCGCACCGACCACGACTTCTCCGTCGACGTGTCGCCCGAAACACTTAACGTCACGACGCTTGGCAGTCTCACGTCCGGTTCGCCGGTGAATCTCGAGCGGGCGATGAGACTGAACGAGCGCATCGGCGGCCACATGGTCTCCGGCCATGTCGACGGGATCGGCGCCATCCGGAGCCGGCATCAGGACGGCAATGCGCTGGTTCTCGAGATCGAGGCCCCGAAGGACGTGCTGCGACTCTGTGTCGGCAAGGGATCGATCACCGTGGACGGCATCAGCCTGACGATCAACGAGGTGACCGAACGCTCGTTCCTGGTGGCCATCATTCCTCACACCGCGAAGGTCACAACGCTTGGATTGAAACAGGTGGGAGACCAGGTGAACCTGGAGTCGGACTTGATCGGCAAGTACGTCGAGCGGCTCTTGCAGGAGCGAGGGTTGCTCCCTCCAAAGCCCACCCCGATCATCGACAAGGATTACCTGCAGCGTCGTGGATTGTTGTAGCGGCTTCCGTCGCGTCTCCGGTCCGGGTGCTCTCTCGTCTATTTCACCAGAAACGCTTTTGAGTCTTCGCCTGAGGCTGTGGTCACGGTCATCATGGCCATCCCTTTGCGTCGCCCCTTCGGTACGACGGCGGTGATCTGCGTATCGTTGACGAAGGTGAACGTGGCGGGATAGCCGGGACCGAACGAGAACGAGCGCAGGCACGCAGCGGGACCGAAGCCTTTGCCGACAACGGTCACCGTGTCACCGGGTTTCCCCTCGTCCGGTTTGACCGAGTGGATCTTGGGCGCTTCGCCGAAACAGGCGTGAGCTTTGGCCGCCGTTTCCGCCGAAGCATATTGGGGTGATGGCCCTTTGGACGGGGCGGCGGCCGTCTTCTGGCTTTTGCCTTTGGCCAATGGCTTGGGCTGAGGCGCCGGGTTGGCTGACCCTTTCCCGGGCTCTTCGGCCCCACTCAGGGATGCCCCGCTCCCGAACAGCAGAAGTCCGACAATCGTTGAACAGACAAGCGACTGACAATAGCGTGGTTGTTGCATGACCGGCCTCCATGCAGACAGTGAATGATCCTGTTGTGATCGAATGCGAATCGGTTAGTCTTCGATGGTGGAGATGTCCCCCACGTCCTGTCCCAACTCCTTCGCTTTGAGTACCCGCCGCATAATCTTACCGGACCGTGTCTTCGGCAATGACGGCACGATATCGATTTCCTGCG
>WBZQ01001135.1_pt1 | contig 18966 bp, 17 predicted proteins | sample 5204251 | NCBI WGS metagenome assembly WBZQ01 (sample SAMN12412402, study PRJNA552823) | activated sludge metagenome | isolation source: activated sludge from nitrification reactor of wastewater treatment plant... | place: USA: Virginia | collected 2017-09 | reverse complement strand
CCGTCGAAGCAGCTTCAGCCAGCTTCACGTCCAAGTCCTTGTCTGATGTCACGTCCTGAGATCCTTCCAATTCCCAGACCTACACAGACCATCTGACACCCCCCGGAGCGACGGCCATTGGCAACGCCTACCAGTCACGCAAGAGCAGACAGACCCCGCAACCGCCGCCCAACCCGCACCCGGGCGCCTACGGAAGCCAACCGGGCGCCTACGGAAACCAGGCCGGTTGGCCGGGGCAGCAGCCCGCGGCGGGCTACCTGAGTCCGGCGCCGCCGCCCGGCCCCGCGGCCGCACCCGGCTACGACAACGCACCGGCCCCGCAGTGGCCGACCAACGGAAGGGGCTGAGCGATGGAAGGCATTGTTTTCGTCATCGGATTCTTCGCCGTGATCATCGGGATCTCGTGGGGTTACTACACCCTGAAGTCGGTGGCCAAGCGCAAGCTCTTCTTCAAGGGCCAGTACGAACGCCAGCGGGCGATGATCGACAACGATCTGGTGCTGACGACCGTTGCTCCGATGCCGGCGGTGATGGACAGTCTGTCCCGCTACATTCCCGACGACCGCTCGGCGAAGGCGGCGTTTCTCGGCGGGGCCATGCGGGTGACCATGGAAGGCCCGAACCGGCTGGTCTACACCCACCTGCCGAAGTTCACCACCGGTGGCGGCGGCGACCGATTCGCCGCGAGTGTCACCTTCGAGCAGTCCGGCCCTCAGCAGCTGCAGGCCGTCGTCAGCATCGATGAGTGGCGGGAGAACGACGGCGTCACCCGGCGGGCCGGCATCGACGCCATGGAACGGTTCCGCAACGAGGTCGTCGCCGCATTCCGCGCCGTCGATCCCAATACCACCGTCGGTGGCCGCGGGCAGCAGCTCGCCCAGCCCGGCTGCATGTGATGCCCTACCTTCCATCTGAAATCATGAAAACCGTGGGGGAACAATGTCTTTGACTATCGAACTACTGTCGTCGGTGCATTCTTTCGGTACCGGTCTCGGTCCCGATCAGACGGTCGACTACCTGGCTCGGGGAGGCCGCGGTGGCGGCGGACGCGGGGGATTCCGATTCTTCTTCGGCCCGGTCGGCTTCCTGGTGATCGCCATGCTCATCGGCGTCGCGTGGCGGGTCATCAAATTCCTGATGGGCAAGCCGACCAACACCACGCAGGGGTATCCGCCGGCCCAGGGTTACCCGAATGCCCAGGGATTCCAGGGCTACCAGAACTCCCAAGGCTATCCGCCGGCCCAGGGATTCCAGGGTTACCCGAACGTGCAGAACCCGGCGCCGCCTGTGCCGCAGCAGGTTCCGACGGCCGGATACCCGACGCAGTAACCGCGCGGCCGGACGTGATCGACTCGGCGCCGTCGACTCAGATGTCGGCGGCGCTGAGTAATCCGTCCTCGATCGCGCGTGCCAGCAACGCCGATTTGGTCGAGGCGGGCCGGCCGACCGCCGCGTACTTCGCCCGCGCGCGCTGCAGATGCGTCCGGACCGTGGCGGGTGAGATGAACAGGCGCTTCGCCACGAGTTCCTTGTTCTCCGTTTGGAACCAGGCGGTGAGCACCTCCTTCTCCCGGTCCGTCAGTCCGGTGCGGCCGAAGGTCTCGTCGGCCAGCAGGGCCTTCGCCATCCGCGGACCGACGTAGGGGTGGGTCGAATGCGCGGCGTGCACGGCGGCGACCAGATGGTTGCGGCCCTCGTTCTTGGTCAGGTAGGTCACGGCGCCGAGATCCAGACAGGTGAGGATGACCTCGTCGGACAGCATGTGGGAGTACACGATCACCGGTTGCCCGGCATCGACGAGTTTTTCCAGGACGGCGAACTCGGGTCGGTTGCCGATGAACTGCAGATCCAGCAGCACGACATCGGCGTTTGGCGCATCGGTAGGCCGCGCCTGATAGGCGGTCGGGCTCTCATAGCAGCCCACCACCTCGATGGGCGGATCCGCCTGCGCGCACCACGCCTCGATGCCGGCGTGCACCACGTCGTGATCGTCGATCACCGTGACCGTCACCGGCCGGAGCCGTTCCGGTTCCGACGCCGTCATGCCACACCTTCCCCACGCTGCTCCGAGGGCAGCGCCGTCCTCATCGTAATGTGCTGACCATGGGGTGGGGCGAGCGGGAAGCGGGCGCCGGGGAGAGTGCCTCGCTGCGACAGCTGAACCGGCGCGCGGCCACGGTCGGCCTGCTCATGCGCAACTGCGTCGGCCTGATGGTGTCGCTGGTGGCGCTGGCCGATCCGGCTTCGCAGGCGACCCCCGGCGGGGAGCTGCTGCTGGGTGCACTGGCGCTGTGGTCGGCCTACCGGCTGGCCACCCGCAGCCACCGATGGCAACCCGCCGTCATCGACTATCTGCTGGTGGTGACGCTGAGCCTGGGACTGCCGCTACTGGTGTCGGGCGCCGGATTCTACCGGTACAACACCGCGCCGCTGGCGGTGGCCGGCACCGGTGTCATCAGCTTCGCGGTGTCGGTGGGCCCAGCCGTCAGCGTGGCGCTGGCCCTCGGTATCGCGGTCAGCTATACCTGCGGTGCGGCCGGCGTGATCGGCTGGGAGCATGTTGCCGGGGTGTCGACGCTGTACTACTTCGGTCTGCAGTGGGCGACGTCGGCCGCCATCCGGCTGATGGTGCAGCGGGTGGCCGCCGCGGTGGACCGGGCCCGGGCGGCGCGCCAGGCCGCCGAACTGGAGCGGGACATCGACGACGCCGTCCGGGCGTACGAGCAGGAGCAGCTCTCGCTGTTGCATGACACCGCCGCCTCCACCCTGATGATGGTCGGTCAGGATTCCGACCTCGATGCCGCCCGGCTGGCCGGCCAAGCCCGCCGGGACCTCGACCTGCTGTCCGGGACCACCTGGACCGACACCTCCGGCCCGGTGGAACTGGTCGCCGCGCTGCGCCACTGCGCCCAGCACCGGCTCACCCCGGTGCGGTTCGCCGGCCGCGCCGAGCTCCTGCTGGACGGGCGCACGGCCGGACCGCTGACCGCCGCGGTCGCCGAGGTCCTCAACAACGTCGACCGGCACGCCCGCGCCGCATCCGCGGTTATCACCGTGTCGGACCGGGCGGTCACCGTCGCCGACGACGGCGTCGGATTCGACCCGGCCCGGGTGCGTCGCGGACGCGGGGTCGACACCTCCATCACCGCCCGGATGCGGGCTGCGGGAGGCGCGGCGACGATCGTCTCGGCGCCCGGCGCGGGCACCGAGGTGACCCTGACCTGGCGGGGGCGGCCCGCCGAACCGCCCGGCTTATGCGGCGGTCCCGGCTTCGCTTCGGCTCCGCCGGCACTCGCTTCGCTCGCGCCACCTCCGCCTACGCTCGCCGAACCGCCCGATGCGGTCCGGCTGATCGCCCGGGTGCGGCGGACGTTCGGACTCGCGCTGACGGTGTACGCACTGGCCAACCTGGCGTTCGCGGCCACGGCCGGCGGCAGCGGCGGGTTCGACGCGGTGCTGGTGGGAATCAGCGCCGCCGCCACCCTGTGCGCGCTGCCGGGGATCCTGCGCGACGACTGGCGGCTGCGCAGGCCGGCCCTGGTTGTGCTGGCCACGGTGGCCGGCATTCAACCGTTGCTGCTGGACCCGGCGCAGATCGGCGACAGTACCCACTGGACGCAGGCGTCGATCGGCTGGTGCGTCGTTCCGCTGGTGCTCACCCGCAGCACGCCGGTCGCGGTCGGCACGGTGGTGAGTTACTGGGTGCTGGGGGGCGCCGTGGCGTTCCTGGTCGACCCGTCGGCGGCGGTGCTGGTGAACCTCGGCCTGGGGACAGCCAGCATCCTGGGGGTGCAGTTCTTCGCGCTGGTCTTCAACGGGATGGTGCGCGAGGCGGCCGTCGTCGCCGACGCCGAATGCGAGTCGCACCAACGCCTGGTCGCCGGCGAGGAACTCGCGCGGGCACTGCGCGCCGAACACCAGCGCCGGTTCGGCCGGCTGCTGGACAACGTCATGGCGCTGCTGGGCGAGCTGGCCACGGGTGAACCGCTGACCGACGATCTGCGCAGCCGGTCCCGTGCCGAATCACGAAGACTGCGGGCGCTTTTCGACCAGGCGGCGACTTTCGAGCAGCCGTTGATGCGGGAGCTGCGGACACTGGTGGACGATGCCGAAGACCGTGGTGTGGAGGTCACCGTGGATCTCGGTGGCGACCTGGACGAACTGGACGCAGCCGAAGTCCCGGCGCTGGTCGATCCGATCCGGGAGATCGTCGCCGATGCCCGGATATTCGTGCGGCTGGTGGTCACCGGGCTGTCTGGGGAGGTCAGCGTCAGCGCCGTATGCGACCGGTCGGCCGGACCGGAGACCTTCGAGCGGAGCGCCGGAGCCGAGTATGTGTGCACCGAGGACACGGTGTGGGTGGCAGTGGGCCGGCAGACCGCCGCAGCCGTGGGGTGAGCCCGGCGTATCACCGGAAGCGATTGGGAATTCGTATGTTCGGAGGACGCGGAGATGTGACGCGGGGCCAGACAATAGATTGCATCGCCGAGGGCTCGGGGGGTGCCGGGGGGTACATGAGGGAGCCCTCGGCGATGTCACTCTCGGCGACCGCGCACCGTGTGCTGCGGCGGTCTCGGGTTCAGTCGTCCTCGGGCGTACCGTGATTGATGGTGGCCACCCGGGCGGAAATCCAGTCGACGTAGGCCAGCCCGAGGGCCGAGGCGATGAACGTCATGTGGATGATGGTCTGCCACTTCAGCGTCTCGGGCGGGACGTTCTGGGCGTTGATGAAGGATTTGAGCAGGTGGATCGACGAGATCCCGATGATCGACATCGCCAGCTTCACCTTCAGCACGTTCGGGTTCACGTGGCTGAGCCATTCCGGCTTGTCGGGATGGGAGTCCATCCGGATCCGGGACACGAACGTCTCGTAGCCGCCGATGATCACCATGATCAGCAGGTTCGCGATCATCACCACGTCGACCAGGCCCAGGACGATCAGCATCACCGACGCCTCGTCGAGGTGGTTGAAATCCTTGACCAGGTGGACGAGTTCCTTCCAGAACACGACCACGTAGACGGCCTGGGCGACGATCAGGCCCAGATACAGCGGTGCCTGCAGCCACCGGCTGACGAAGATGGACGTGCCGATGAACCCGGTGAACGACCGGTACGGCGGTTCCGTCACGGCGCTGTCTGACGCAGACATGTTCCCCCTGTGAATCTGCTGTATGCCCGATGATCTTTACACAGAGCCCGTCGTCGCCGTCAGAAGCGGGTCAGACGATACAACTCGGTGCCCGATTTCGTGTACACCGTTGCCGCGTCGTCGCCGTGGAACTCCACCAGATAGGTGCCCCGGTTCCCGCCCTGGACGACCTTGAGCGTGTACCGACCCGACGAGTCCTGTGAACTCGACAGCCGGCAGCTGCTCGGTCCGCCGATATCGAGGGCCTTGCCGGTGGAACTGTCGTAGAAAAAGTTCTGACAGGCGCCGTTGGAACCGAACACCTTGTCCTCCCCGTCGGAGGACGTCCAGCTGCCGACCAGGGAACCCGTGGTGCCCTGGACGGCCGACGTGGTGGCCGGTGCGGCGGCCGGGGACCCGGCGGAGCGGGTCACCGTCGGGACCGAACCCGCCGGGGAGTGGTCGGTGTGGCCGGAGCAGCCGGACAGCGCGGCGGCGGCCAGGCCAGCCGCGACGAATGTCAACGGCCGCAACGATTTCCGGCCGATGGATGTGGACGACATGCTGATCCCCCGTTGTGTGGTTTCCCGCGGGGATCCTGACACATGCCGAGTCCGCCGGGATGTAGCACGAACGTAGGAAAATCGGTTCCCTGCGTCAGGTGCAGACCGCCCCGACGGCGGCCGAGCCCACCAGCTTGGTGTACTTGGCCAGCACGCCGGTGGTGTAGGTCGGCGGCAGCGGCTCGAAATCGGCCTTGCGGGCCTCGAACTCGTCGGCGTCGACCAGCACGTCGAGGGTGCCCTTGCTGACGTCGAGCCGGATTCGGTCGCCGTCGCGCACGAACGCGATCGGGCCGCCGTCGACCGCCTCGGGCGCCACGTGGCCCACGCACAGGCCGGTGGTGCCGCCGGAGAATCGGCCGTCGGTCATCAGCAGAACGTCCTTGCCCAGCCCGGCGCCCTTGATGGCGCCGGTGATCGCCAGCATCTCGCGCATGCCCGGCCCGCCCTTGGGGCCCTCGTAGCGGATGACGACGACGTCGCCGGCGGTGATGGTGCCGTTCTCCAGCGCGTCGAGCGCGGCCCGCTCCCGCTCGAAAACCCTTGCGGTGCCCTCGAACACGTCGGAATCGAAGCCGGCGGACTTGACCACCGCGCCCTCGGGCGCCAGCGTGCCGTGCAGGATGGTGATGCCACCGGTCGGGTGGATCGGTTTGTTCAGCGCGCGCAGCACCTTGCCGTCGGGATCCGGCGGGGCGATGTGGCGCAGGTTCTCGGCCATGGTCTCGCCGGTCACCGTCATCACGTCACCGTGCAGCAGACCGGCGTCCAGCAGCGCCTTCATCACCACCGGGACGCCACCGATGCGGTCCACGTCGTTCATCACGTACGCGCCGAACGGCTTGACGTCGGCCAGGTGCGGGACCTTGGCGCCGACCCGGGTGAAGTCGGCCAGGGTCAGCGGCACACCGGCCTCATACGCGATGGCCAGCAGGTGCAGCACGGCGTTGGTGGATCCGCCGAACGCCATCACCACCGCGATCGCGTTCTCGAACGCCTCCTTGACCAGGATGTCGCGGGCGGTGATGCCACGGCGCAGCAGTTCGACGACGGCGATGCCGGATTTGCGGGCGAAGCCGTCGCGGCGGCGGTCGGTGGCCGGCGGGGCCGCGCTGCCCGGCAGCGACATGCCGAGTGCCTCGGCGGCGCTGGCCATCGTGTTGGCGGTGTACATGCCGCCGCAGGCGCCCTCGCCCGGACAGATGGCGCGCTCGATGGTGTCGACGTCCTCGCGGCTCATCAGCCCGCGGGCGCACGCGCCGACCGCCTCGAACGCGTCGATGATGGTGACGTCCTTCTCGGTGCCGTCACTGAGCTTGGCGCGCCCCGGCAGGATCGAACCGGCATAGAGGAACACCGCGGCCAGGTCCAGGCGGGCGGCCGCCATCAGCATGCCGGGCAGCGACTTGTCGCAGCCGGCCAGCAGCACCGAACCGTCGAGGCGCTCGGCCTGCATGACGGTCTCCACCGAGTCGGCGATGATCTCCCGGCTGACCAGGGAGAAGTGCATGCCCTCGTGGCCCATCGAGATGCCGTCGGACACCGAGATGGTGCCGAACTCCATCGGGAAGCCGCCGGCCTCGAACACGCCCTCCTTGACCGCCTTGGCGAGGCGGTCCAGTGACAGGTTGCACGGGGTGATCTCGTTCCACGACGACGCCACGCCGATCTGCGGTTTGGCGAAGTCCTCGTCGCCCATTCCCACCGCCCGGAGCATGCCGCGGGCGGCGGCCTTCTCCAGTCCGTCGGTGACATCGCGGCTGCGGGGTTTCATGTCGGGAGCTGCGGGCTGAGCAGGCTGTTCGGGCATCGGTTCAGTATGCCAAAAACACGCTTTCTGATACCCCATGGGGGTATCAGGTAGGGTGGGGGCATGAGAAACGCCCCGCGCCCTCTGGCAACCCGGATCACTGCGCTGGCCGGCGGCACCGCGCTCGCCGTCGCGCTCAGCGCCTGCGGCGGCTCCGCGCAGGAACCCGCCGCCGGTCACGACGGCCACGAACACGATCACTCCGCAACGTCGGTGACCAGCAGTACGACGGCGGCGTCGCCGTTCAACTCCGCCGACGTCAACTTCGTGACCATGATGATCCCGCACCACGCGCAGGCCATCGAACTGTCCGGACTGGTCGACGGGCGCAGCACCAACGCCGAGTTGATCACGCTGGCCGGCAACGTCAAGAACGCGCAGCAGCCCGAGATCGACACGATGAAATCGATGCTGCGGTCCTGGGGATACGCCGACGACCAGGCGGACGGCAACGGCCACGGCGGCCACGGCGGCCACGGCACCGGCATGGCCGGCATGGTCGACGACGCCACCATGGCCAAGCTCAAGACGCTGTCCGGGACCGATTTCGACACCCGGTGGCTGCAGTCGATGATCGGCCACCACGAGGGTGCCATCGAGATGGCCCGCGCCGAGATCGGCGAGACCGGCGGCGGGATCAACCCGCCGGCCAAACAGCTCGCGCAGTCGATCATCACCACCCAGCAGGCCGAGATCGATCAGATGAAGGGGATGCTGGGTCATGGCTGAACATGAGGGTGCGCACGGGTATTCGGCGAACAAGGAGAACTACGCCAAGCGGCTGCGCCGCATCGAGGGCCAGGTCCGCGGCATCGCCAAGATGATCGACGAGGACAAGTACTGCATCGACGTGCTGACCCAGATCAGCGCGGTGACCTCGGCGCTGCAGTCGGTGGCGCTGGGGCTGCTCGACGAGCACCTGGGGCACTGCGTCAGCCACGCCGTGGCGGCCGGTGGCACCGACGCCGACGCCAAGCTCGCCGAGGCGTCGGCAGCCATCGCCCGGCTCGTGCGTTCGTGACGCGCGGAGCCGGCACAGCACGGCCGGGGGATGGCTGTTTGGCGCCCGTTGATCGAGCGTCGGCAGCCATCGCCCGGCTCGTGCGTTCGTGACGCGCGGTTCGAGGAGCGGTGTGGATCCGCGTAGTTTCGCGACGAAGAGGCCGGGCGTATCGGCGTTGGCGGAGGTAACGAAACCACCATCGGAGGCGATGAACCTCACAACCGCGGGGGCCCCGTCGTTCACCGTTTTCGCAGTTCGCAGCCTTGCCGGCCGGGCGGGAGACGGGGCCGGGCACCGTTGTCATGGCACACTGGAAGCTATCCAGGATTTGGAGGATCTGTATGCGCACCCACTCTGGGCGATCGCTGGCAGGGCTGTTCGGGGCGGCCGTCATCGTGGCGAGCTCGGTATTCGCCGTCGCACCCGCCTACGCCGACCCCGACCCGGTCGACCCGGGCGTCGTCGACGCACCGGGCGCCCCGGCACCCGCCGATAATCCGGCGCCGGTCAACCCCGCGCCGGCCGATCCGGCTCCTGCCGCGGCGCCGGCCGACAACCCGGCTGTGCCCCCGGCAACCGCGGCGGTCCCGAACAACTACGGCGCACCCGCGGTCATCCCGGCGGGCACCCCGGCCGGGCAGAACCCGACCCCGTTCGTCGGTGAGGCGCCGTTCCGGCCGCCGACGTTCAACCCGGTGAACGGCTCCATGGTGGGCGTCGCCAAGCCGATCTACATCACCTTCGCGGTGCCGATCGCCAACCGCAAGCTGGCCGAGGACGCCGTGCACATCACGTCGAACCCGCCGGTGCCGGGCCGGTTCTACTGGGTCAGTGACACCCAGCTGCGCTGGCGCCCGCAGGATTTCTGGCCGGCCAACACCGTGGTGAACATCGACGCCGGCGGTACCAAGTCGAGCTTCCGCACCGGTGACTACCTGGTGGCCACGGTCAACGACAAGACCAAGACCATGGAGGTCATGCGCAACGGGAAGCTGGAGAAGACCTTCCCGGTGTCGATGGGTCGCCCCGACGGCAAGCACGAGACCAAGAACGGCACCTACTACGTGCTGGAGAAATTCGCCGATATGACGATGGACTCGTCCACCTACGGCGTGCCGGTGAACTCGCCGGAGGGCTACAAGCTCAAGGTGCAGGACGCCGTCCGGATCGACAACTCCGGGGTGTTCGTGCACAGCGCGCCGTGGTCGGTGGCCCAGCAGGGCAGTTCCAATGTCAGCCACGGCTGCATCAACCTGAGCCCGGCCAACGCCAAGTGGTTCTACGACAACTTCGGCAGCGGCGACCCCGTGGTCATCAAGGGCACCGGTGGCGGCTGGTACAACCAGCCCGACGGTGCCTCCGACTGGCAGATGTTCTAGCCCCCGTCGTCCGTCGAGGCAGAACCTACGCAGGAGCGCACCGGCGTGTCGCCCGCGTAAGTTCTGCCTCGACGGCGTTCGGCGCCCGCTTAGGGTCGATGAATGGCGGACACACCCAAGCGCCTGCGGTGGCGATGGCTGCTCGGGCTGGCCGCCGCCTTCCTGGTGGGGGTACTGGTCACCCGGGTGTGGATGGACAGCGCCGTCCACTGGGCCGCCGAGGTGAACCTGCAGCCGCCGGGTCCGCTGGACAGCCACGTGCGCGGGAAATCCAAACCGATCGACCGGGTCCCGCTGGACGCGGCCATGACGGCGCGGCTGATGGGCATCGACGAGATCACCTCCGGGCTGCCCAAGGGCGGTCCGTGGAGCATGTACGGCGAATCCATCGTTGACGACGATTGCGGCGGGGCGCGCTACGTCGCCGTCGGCGGCTTCTACCAGCCGCTGGCGACGTGGAACAGCATGAGCAAGCGGGCGTTCGTGACACCGGTGCTGGAACCCGGCCCCTACACCCACACCTCGGACCAGGCCGTGATCGACTACCCGAACGCCGACGACGCCCGCACGGTGTACACGAAGGCCGCCGAAACCTGGCGGCACTGCGCGGGCCGCGACATCAACACCCACGAGACGGGTTCCTCCGCCGACGGCGGCCGCTGGACGGTCGGCCCGCTGCGGGAGGAACGCGGCGTGCTGGCGGTACTGCTGACCCGGGCTGCCACGCCCGCGGACCCGCCCTGGTCGTGCGAGCACGCGCTGACCGTCGAGGGTGCCGTGGTGATCGACGTCGACGCGTGCGGCACCACCGTCGAACCCGGCGTTGCGGTCCGGCTGGCCGAGGCGACGGCCGTGCGCGCCCGGTTGACCAGCCAGATCCCGGGGTATCGCCGCGACGGCGGCTGACGCTCAACCTCGGCGGTCCGTGCGTGGCTCCCGGAGATACCAGGACACGTACGCCCAGCCCGGCTGGCAGTTCTCGACGACGGACACGCTGCGGATGGCGGTGAACTCGCCTTCGATGCCGTAGGCGGTCTTGAAGAACGGTGCGCGGCCCCGGTAGCTGCCGGCGGCGGTGCCGCATTCCTGCGGCGCGTGCTCGTCGGGCCCGTACTCGGCGAAGGCGAGTTGATCGTCGGGTACGTAGCTGGTGACGTGCTTGCGCCAGCCGCTCTGCGGCATCAGATAGCTCACGCCGTAGGGGATCAGTTCGGCGGACTGTTCCCTGATCTGCTTGGCCCGCCACGGGATCTCGATCTGCAGCACCTTTTCGGCCGACGGCGGGCTGCCGTCGATGCGGATCCGGGACAGGTCATAGCCGGACAGCGGCACCGCGGCCAGCGCGCCGACGGCGAGCACCCCGGCCGTCGCGACCCCGATGACCCAACGCCTCACCCGTCGATCCTATGCGGGGTTTCTGGGGCGCCGGCGCGGCAATTGGAGCCCGTTCGCCATCGAGGCAGACACCAGGCTCAAGCGCACCGGCGTGTCGCCTGCACCAGTTCTGCCTCGATGTTTCAGGTCGGCAGGTCAGCAGGTCAGCAGGTCAGCAGGTCAGTGGCGGCAGGGGCTCGGTGCGGACGATCACCGGCGTCAACGGCGCGGTCTTGTCCGCCGGTGCCTTCAGCGCGGCGAGCATGCCCCCGCCGACAGCGGCCACTTGATACGGCACCTCGACGGAGGCCCCGGACCGGGTGTCGACGACGGTCGCCGTCGGCGCGTGGGACCCGAACACCAGCGGGCCGGATACCCACAGCTCCGAGGCATCGGGCAGATCGCCGGTCACCCGCACCGTGCCGGCATCGGCCGACCACCAGGTCAGGCCGCCGTCCCCGCGCCAGGCGTACGCCTTGCCGTCGGTGACCACACCGGCGCGTTGCTCGCCGACGGCGTCGGCAACCGCGGCGGGCAGTTCGGCGGGCACACCCACCGCGGCGTGACGGTGGCCGGGATCGTCGACGACGTCCCACAGCACGCCGGCGGCGCCGGTGCGCAGCGAGGACAGCGAGCCGGCGGTCACCTCGGCGGTGGCCCCGGAGCTCGCGTCGAACGACCGGACGGTGCCGTGCGCACCGGCGAAGGAATCGCGGGTCAGCCAGTACACCGTGTCGCCGGACAGCGCGACCGAGTCGATGGTGGCGCCGCCGTCGCGCAGGTCGTCGGCGGAGGTCTCGGCGACCGTGCGCACCGAGTGGTCGGCGCGGTTGATCACCTCGACCCGGACCAGGGTGGGCAGCACCCCGTTGGCGCCGCGCGGGTTGTGCCGCACACCGACGACGATCCACTTGTCGTCCAGCGCCGCGAACCCGACGTCGCGGTTCGCGGGGTCGGCGACGGTGTAGACCGTGGTGGCGGCACCGTCGGCGCCGATCAGCGCGGCGTCGCGCACGGTCCCGTCGTCGCGGGCGACCACCACGTCACCGGCCGGGCCGACGGCCAGCGGCACCTCGGCCGGCGCGACGGTCCGGGCGCCGTCGTCGAACGCCGTGCGCCAGCCGTCGGGCAGGCTCGCCATGCAGGAGGCGTGCTCGGGCGGGGTGGGTTTCTCCGGAGCGGGTGCGGCGCAGGCCGCCACCGCCGATACCGCCAAGACTCCGACCCCGATCCGCCACCCCAGCATGGCCCGAGTTTATTCGTCGAGGCAGAACCCACGCAGGCGAAAATCGAAGGAAGACCAGCGTGGGGGCTGGCTCAACGCGACGGGTGGGCGTGTCGGGCCGGGGACACGCACGCTCGCCGAGATCCGGCGGTCAGCTCCAGATGCGGACCCGGTCCTCGGTCGCCAGGAACAGCTCGTCGTCCGAGGTCACGCCGAAGGCGTCGTAGAACTCGTCGATGTTGCGGATGACGCCATTGCAGCGGAATTCCGGCGGCGAATGCGGGTCGGTGGCCAGCCGCCGGATCGCCTCGGCGTCCCGGGACTTGGTGCGCCACACCTGCGCCCAGCCGTAGAACACCCGCTGCACACCCGTCAGCCCGTCGATCACCGGCGGCTCGGCACCGCCCAGGGACAGCCGGTAGGCCAGCAGCGCGATGGACAGCCCCCCGAGGTCACCGATGTTCTCCCCGACGGTGAACGCGCCGTTGACGTGATGGTCGGTCCCCAGCGCCTTTGGCGAATACGCGTCGTACTGCTCGATCAACGCCGTTGTCCGAACGCCGAATTCGGCGCGGTCGTCGTCGGTCCACCAGTCCACCAGGTTGCCGTCGCCGTCGTACTTGGCGCCCTGGTCGTCAAAACCGTGCCCGATCTCGTGGCCGATGACCGCGCCGATACCGCCGTAGTTCGCCGCGTCGTCGGCATCGGCGTCGAAGAACGGCGGCTGCAGAATCGCTGCGGGAAAGACGATCTCGTTCATCCCCGGGTTGTAGTAGGCGTTGACCGTCTGCGGGGTCATGAACCACTCGTCGCGGTCCACCGGCCCGCCGAGCTTGGCCAGCTCGTGGTCGTAGCCCACCGCGTAGCCGCGCCGGTAGTTCCCGTAGAGATCGCCGCGGTCGACGACGAGTGCCGAATAGTCGCGCCAGCGCGCCGGATAACCGATCTTGGCGGTGAACTTGTCCAGCTTCACCAACGCCCGCTGCCGGGTTTCCGGTGTCATCCATTCCAGATCGGAGATGCTGACCCGGTAGGCCTCGCGCAGGTTGTGCACCAGCTCGTCCATCCGGGCCTTGTGCCCGGGTGGGAAGTGCTTGGCCACATACAGTTTCCCGACGGCATCGCCCATCAGCGTCTCGACCAGCGAAACGCCGCGCTTCCACCGGTCGCGGATCGCCTCGGTTCCTGACAGGGTGTGCCCGTAGAACGCGAAGTCCTCGGCCACCAGCGCCTCGGTGAGGAAACCCGCGCGGGAATGGATGACCCGCCAACGAGCCCAGTCTTGCCAGTCGGCCAGCGGCTCGTCGGCCCACAGCGCGGCGAACGCGCTCAGGTACGACGGCTGGCGCACCACCAGCTCGGCGGCGATCTCCGGCGAACCGCCGAGCGCCCGCAGCCAGCCGGCCCAGTCGAATCCCGGTGCCTGCTCGGGCAATTCGGCGAAGACGCGCAGGTTGTAGGACAGCTCCGCATCCCGGCGGCGCACCACGTCCCAGTGCGCTGCGGCCAGTTTGGTCTCCAGCGCGACGATCCGGGCGGCCCTCTGCTGGTGATCGCCGGGGCCGTACACCAGCTCCAGCATCCGGGCGATGTGCCGCGGGTAGGCGGCCAGCACCTCGGCGTGCGCGGGGTCGCGGTAGTAGGACTCGTCGGGCAGACCCAGCCCGGACTGCGACAGGTGCAGCAGATAGCGCTCGGAGTTCTTCGCGTCGGTGTCGACGTACAGCCCGACGCCGCCGCCGACACCGGTGCGGGCCAACTCGCCGAGCAACCCGGCCAGCGCGTCGGGGTCACCGACGGCGTCGATGCGGCCCAGTTCGGCCAGCAACGGCGCCAGGCCGATGGCTTCGACGGTCTCGGCGTCCAGGAAGCTCGCGTACAGGTCGCCGATCCGCTGCTCGTCACCGCCCGAGGCGTCCTCGGCCGGATCTGATGGCGGCCGACCTCTTCCTCGCAGAACTGCACTGCTCGTCGAGTCGGCCGCACCGAGAATCAGCTCGCGGACCTGTTCCTCGGCCCGGTCGTAGAGGGTGCGGAAGGCGCCGTCGGTGGCGCGGTCGGCGGGAATCTCGTAGTCGGCCAGCCAGCGACCGTTGACGTGGCCGAACAGGTCGTCCTGTGGCCGGGCGTGCTCGTCGACGTAACGCAGGTCCAGGCCGGAGGGATGGGTTTCTACCGTCACCCCGCCATCCTTCCAGAAGCCGTCGCGGCACCGGGTAGCCTCGGGCGATGCCCACCCAGGACACCGACGGGGACCCCGCAGACGACACCGCGGCGGTCGCCGCCACCGCCGACGGGGACCGCGCCGACGCCCCGGTGTTCTCCCGCTACGGGATCCTCTCGGCGCTGCTCGCGCTGATCACCGTCGCCGCCATCGCGGCCGGCGGTGTCATCTGGAGCACGCACCGTCACGCCGAGGACACCCGCGCGCACCAGAGCGACGTGCTGCAGGCCGCCGCGGCTTGGACCACCGTCCTGATCAACATGAACGCCGACAACGTCGAGGCCAGCATGGCGCAGCTGCGTGACGGCACCGTCGGTGAACTCAACAGCGGCTTCGACCGCAATATGGCGCCCTACCGGGAGCTGACGCAGAAGCTCAAGACCCGCACCGCCGGCCAGATCGACGCGGTCGCCCTGGAGACCGTGCACAACGCGCCGGCGCAGAACCGCGGCGAAACACTGGTCGACGAGGCCGCGACCAGCAACGACACCGTGCTGGTCGCGGCCCGGTCGGTCAGCGACTCGGCGGCCGGCAAGGGCAACACCATCGGCTGGCTGCTGCGACTCGGGGTGGTCGACGTCGACGGCACCCTGATGATCTCCAGCCTGGAGACCCTGCGATGAGGAACATCGCCCGGCTGGTCGCCTTCGACGTGCTCGCACCGCTGGTCACCGTCGCCGCGCTGGCCGCCATCGGGATCGTGCTGATGTGGCCGAAGTGGTGGGTGGCGGTGTTTGCGGCGCTGTGTGTGCTGATCGCGCAGGCGGTGGCGCTGAACTTCTTCCTGCTGCGCCGCGACGGAGTCACCGTCGGCACCGACGACGACGGGCCCGGGCTGCGGCTGGCGGTGACCGCGCTGATGGCCGTCGTGGTCACCGCGGCCGCCACCGTCGGCTACACCCAGTGGACCCGGCCGGACAGCACCTTCGACGCCGACCGGAGCCAGGCCGTGCAGGTCGCGACCCAGGTCGCCGAGGCCACCGCGACGTTCAGCCCATCCGATCCGCTGGCCGGCATCGAGAAGGCCGCGGCGATGATGACCGCCGACACCGCCAAATCCTTCCGCACCAGCTACGCCGGAACCACCGCCGAGCTGGCCAAGAACAAGGTCTCCCAACAGGGACAGGTGGAGTCGGCGGGCATCCAGGCGCTGGTGCCGAACGCGGCGACGGTGCTGGTGGTGCTGCGGCTGACCCAGAGCACGCCCGGCAAGGCGGCCACCCAGGGTGCGGCCGGGCTGCTGATGTCGATGACCAAGGACGACGGTCGCTGGCTGGTCGCCGACATCGCGCCCTTGCAGCGCGGCGCTGCCTGACCCCTAATCCTCGGTGGGGGTCTCGCGCTGCGCGCGCATCCGGGCGAACCGGTCCGAGAGCCGGCGCATCCGGATCATCAGCGATGCGGGCGGGCACACGGCGCCGGTCAGATAGTCGGTGAACACGGTGGACTGGGTGCCGATCCGGGAGGCGAATTCCCGCTGGCTGAGCCCCGAGCGGTCCAGCAGCACCCGGACGTGGCGGGCCACCTCGGCGCGCTCGGCGGTCTCCAGGTGGGTGCGGCTGCGGTTGAGCACCTCCCGCATGGCCTTGGCGATGCCGTGCGGCTCACCCGCGTCCGCGCGGGTCTCCAGGATCTCCTCGACCTGCCGTGAGGTCCGGCCGAACGGGTCGCGCTTGATGGCCACCACGATGCGCTGCCATACCGAGATGTCGCCGTCCTCCAGCGCGGCGCGGATCGCGGCGGTGGACCAGAACTCGACCGGCCGGCCGCCGTCGGACACGGGGCCGGCGGCATCGGCATCGCTGGCTGCCACCGTCACCTCGTCTCCTCCAGCATCGCAACCGCAACCGACAGGCAGCGGGTCTTGACCCGATCCCAATTCCGGTCATCGCCGGGGGCCGCGTCCTCGTCGGTGTCCGACGGTTGGGGATCGGCCAGCTGGCGAACCAGATGAGTGCTCACCCAGGGACGGTCGGCGGGTTGGCAATCCGACCACCGACCACAGTAATACGTGTCGATCTCGGTCAGCACGGCCGCCGCGGTCTCCGGATCGCAGGTGTCGATGAGCTCCACGAAGTCGGCGAAATCCTGGCAGCTGTTGCGCGTCATCAGCAGGTAACTCATCAGCCGCAGGGTCTCCGCGCCGGTCGGGATCCGCAGCCGGTCACCGGTCGGCAACTGCACATTGGTGGTCTCCACCGGGCTGTTGCGCACCAGCTTGGGTTCCAGCCGGTCGGTCTCGTCGTGCAGTGCCTCCAGGGCGACACCCAGCCGTCGTCGCCACACCGTCACCGGATGCACCAGCCGGGCGAACTGCTCGGTCTGCACGGTGCGCAGCCGGGCCGTGTCGTCCAGTTCGGCGCCGTCGCCGCCGCGGATCCGGCCGTCCAGCCCGGCGCAGCCGGCGAACGCCATCGGGTCGGGCACGGTGACCGCGTCCGGGGCCAGCCGCTGCAGCTTGGCCGCACCCTTGACCACCATCCGCACGTCGGCGTTGGGTGCCGGCAGGCCCGGCAGGTCGTCGGCGAAGCTGACGCCTTCCGCGCACTCGGCGACCGGCACCGGCTTCTCGAAGTCGACCGACGGCAGGATCCGGTCCAGCCAGCGCGGCAGCCACCAGTTCCACTGCTCGAACACCACCATCAGCGCCGGGACCAGCACCAGCCGCACCACGGTCGCGTCGACGGCGATGGCCACCGCGCACGCCACGCCCAGCTCGGCGACCAGCGGCATACCGGCGAATGCGAAGCCGACGAACACCGCGATCATGATCAGCGCGGCGCTGGTGATGGTGCGGGCGCTGGTCGACACCCCGTAGCTGACGGCGTCGCGGGTGTCGGCGGTCTGCAGGAAGCGTTCCCGGATCCGGGTCAGCAGGAAGATCTCGTAGTCCATCGACAGGCCGAAGGTCAGCGCCAGGACCAGCGGCGGCACGGTGCTGTCGATCGAGGTCAGCGGTTCGAAGCCGAGCCCGCGCAGCCATCCCCACTGGAAGACCACCACCAGGCTGCCGTAGGCCGCGGCCACCGACAGCACCGTCATCACGATGCCCTTGAACGCCAGGAACACCGACCGGATCGACAGCAGCAGCATGAGGAACGCAACGACGGACACGAACAGCAGCACCCGAGGCCCGGTGTGGTCGACGCGGTCGTCGAAGTCCTTCATCAGGGCGGTCGGTCCGCCCACCGACACGACGGGCGCCGACGTCCCCGCTGCGCTCGCCGCCTCGCCGGCCGTCTTGGGCAGCTGCTCGCGCAGCCAGTCGACCGTGTGGCGGGCGGCCAGATCCTCCGGGTCGACGGTCAGCACCCCGGAAACCAGCACGCTGTGGTCGTCGTCGGAGTACACCGGCGGCGGGTTCACGTCGGCGATGTTGATGGCCCGGTGCATCTCGCCGGCGATCGCGTCGGTGATCGCGGCGTTCTGCGGGGTCGACGCGTCGCCGTCGGGGAAGGTCACCAGCACCCGCACCGGGCCCAGCGCTCCGGGACCGAGCGCCTTGGCGGCGGCGCTGACCCCGCCGCGGATCTCGTGGCCGGGCGGGAATTGGCGCAACAGGCTGTTGCCGAGCACTATCGAGAACGCCGGGGCGGCCAGGATCAGCAGCAGGACCGTCGCCAGCAGGGCCGACAGCCAGGGCCGGCGCATCACCCGCCGTACCCACACCGACCAGAACGGTTCGTGGTCGGGCTTGGACCGGGACAGTTGCAACAGCGGGGACCGGCGGGCGGCGGTGCGACCGAAGGTGGTCAGGATCGCCGGGGTCATCGAGACCGAGGTCAGCACCGAGACCACCACGGCCAGGATGGCGCCGGTGGCCATCGAGCTCAGCACCGGGGTGTTGATCAGGTAGATGCCGGTCAGCGAGGCGATGACGGTCATGCCGGACAGCACCACCGCCAGGCCGGAGGTGGCCATCGCCGCGTCGGTGGCCTGCGCGACGGTGCGGCCCTGGCGCAGTTCCTCGCGGTAGCGCATCAGGATGAACAGGGAGTAGTCGACCGCCAGGGCGATGCCGAACATCGACACCGTCGACGACACGAACACGCTCATGGTGGTGAACTGGGACAGCAGGTAGACGATGCCCATCGTCACCAGAACTGTGCACAGGCCCAGGATCATCGGGACGGCGGCCGCGGCCAGCGAGCCGAACACGGCGATCAGCACGATCAGTACGATCGGCAGGTTCCATTTCTCGGCGGCGGCGATGTCGTGCTTGGTGCTGGTGGCCGCGGCCGCGCCGAGCGCGCCCTGGCC